>Ga0137325_1000074_pt1 | contig 22987 bp, 13 predicted proteins | sample EasRivERMZT469_2_FD_102294 | JGI IMG/M metagenome (GOLD analysis project Ga0137325, IMG submission 102294) | Soil microbial communities from meander-bound floodplain in the East River, Colorado, USA - East River MetaG ERMZT469_2 | ecosystem: Environmental > Terrestrial > Soil > Floodplain ...
CGTACATCTTGCCCCCCGCAAAATGGCACGGCTGGCATCGGGCCTCGAGGATCGGTCGCACTTGCGAAGCGAAATCGACCTGGGGCGGGGCATCATGTGGGGCTGCGGCAGCCTCCTGCGCTTTCGGGACAACTGGCTCCAGGGAGGAGGACGCAGGCGAGCGCCTGCCCGGGCCGCAGCCGACGAGCAGCACGGTGAGCCCGACGACGAGCGCGTTCCTCACGACTCAACTCTAGGGCCACCCAACCACCGCGACAAGGTCTTTCCAATGCGGCAGAACCGCGGTTTCGTAGTACTGTTGATGCTCCCTTCAGAGGATGCCCACCATGGTAGGATGGGACCCCTTCCACAATTGAGTGACCTGGCTGGATTCGCGGAGCTCATGAAGCCGATTCGCCCGCGCTGGATTGCCTTTCTCCTGTTCGCCTGGCTCTGTGTCCTGTGGCCCGGCCACGCCAACGCCCAGGCCACTCTGGACGTCGTCCTCAACGAGATCGCCTGGATGGGCACCACCCCCACCAGCGCCAACGACGAGTGGATCGAGCTGTTCAACAACACCGGCGCCCCCATCGACATGACCGGATGGACCCTGACGTCCGCCGATGGGACCCCGAGCATCACGCTCTCCGGGACGATTCCGGCCGGGGGGTATTTCCTTCTGGAACGCACCAGCGACGCCACCGTCCCCGGCGTCACGGCCGATCAGATCTACACGGGTGCCCTTGGCAACACCGGCGAGATCCTGGAGCTGAGGGACGACGGCGGCGGCCTTCATGACAACGTCGATGCCTGGTACGCTGGCAACAACACGACCAAGGCGACGATGCAGCGGGTCGACCCGCTGGCGGCGGGAACCGTCGGCGCCAACTGGACCAACGGCCCGGTGGGAGGAACACCGATGAACAGCGGCGGCCCCGCCGGATGCGAGGCGCCGCAAAACACCGTCAACTGCCAGGCCGGTGGTCCGTTCCCGTTCCGCTCCGGCGGCTCCGTGGTCATCAACGAAGTGATGATCAACCCGGCGGCCGTCGGGGACGCCGCGGGGGAATACGTCGAGCTGTACAACTCCGGCGACGCCGTCGTCGACATCCAGGGATGGACGATCCGCGACGACGGTTCCGATGACTTCACCATTCCGGCGGGGGCACCCGTCGCGCTCGAGCCAGGGGCAACCTTCGTCATCGCGGCCAACGCCGATCCGAATCTCAACGGCGGCCTGACGGCCGATCTGGCCTGGAGCGGATTCTTCCTCGCGAATGCCGGCGACGAGGTCGTCCTGCTCGATGACCTCGGCGCCGAGCAGGATCGGCTCGTCTATGCCGGCCCGCCGTTCACCGACACCTCGGGGCGCTCGCTCGAGCGCGTCAGCCCCCTGCTCACGGCGGACCCGCTCACCTGGGACAGGGCCCGCTCTGCGTTCGGCGCGGGGGACCTGGGAACGCCCGGCAGCGTCAACACCCTGCAGGCGAGGCGCTACCTGCTGGCCGGGACTCTCGTGACGATGGATGCCTCGCTGCCGATCGCGGACCGGGTCTTCGCCGGGAGGCTGTACGTGCAGGGCAACCGGATCATCGACGTGCTCCACGAGGCAGACCCCACACCTGTGTATACCACCGGGGCCACCGCGGTGAATACCAGAGCCCTGATCTTCCCCGGGCTCATGAACATCCACGACCATATCGGCTTCAACACCATCCCACAGTGGAATGTGCCGGCCCTGATGCAGGACGTGTCGGACTGGACGTCGCTGGACGACTACAGGACTCACGTGCGCTACCCGCACGACCTTCTCACGGATGCCGACCTCTACGGCCTTCTCCCCGAGGTGGGCAAGTACGCCGAGGTCAAGGCGCTGGTCGCCGGCACAACCGCCGTGCAGGGGAGCTTCCCCACCTCGGCCTCCTTCACCAATCACCTGGCGCGCAACGTCGATCTCTCGAACTTCGGCCGGGATCGGATCCGGCAGCGGTCATTGTCGATCCTCGATGCCGCGTTCGCGACCGAAGCCGGTTCCCTCGTGGCCGCCATGGACGCGGGGGAGGTGGACGCCTGGCTCGTGCATCTGGCCGAGGGGACGGGAGGTGACGCGACCGAGGAGTTCCAGGTGCTCGAGGACCTGTGCCTGCTGCGCTCCGAGACGGTCATCATCCACGGCACGGCACTGACTCCAGCGGATCTGGACGGCGTGGCCGCGGCGGGCGCCAAGCTGATCGTGGCGCCGACGAGCAACTATCTCTACTACGGGGCGACCGCCGACATCCCCGGAGCCGTTGGGCGCGGCATCCCCGTTTCGTTGAGCACCGACTGGAGCCCCGCGGGAGACAAGGACCTGCTCGCGTCGCTCAAGAGCCTGTCGCTCATCAACGACACCGTCTGGGGCTCGGCGCTGAGCGACCTTCAGATGGTCGAGATGGTCACCACCGCTCCGGCGAAGACGCTCAACTGGTGTGCGCTCGTCGGGGCGCTCCGCCCCGGGATGTTCGCCGACCTGGCCGTGGTCCTCGGCGATGCAGCATCGCCGTACGAGGCGCTGATCCATGCGACCGAGGAGGATATCGTGCTGACCGTGGTGGACGGAGACGCGCTCTTCGGACGCCCGGCGTTCCTCGAAGCGCTCAAGCCGGGCGGCTACGAGATCGTCACGAGCGGGTGCGGCGTGCAGGCAGGGCTCGACGTCACCGACTCTGCCGTCCCCGGCGGCCTGCAGCTCTTCGCGGAGATGACGAGCCTTCTGGGAGCCGCCTCAGCGTTCGACTTCCAGCACATGAAGGCCAACTTCCACGACCCCGCGGTCGCCGCGCTGACCGACGGGGAGTTCCAGGCCTATCTCGACGCCCGGTTCCCCCTGGGCATTCTCCCCGGCGCTCTCGATCCCTATTGGGTCATCGACGACGGCGATTACTTCGACGGGCTGAGGAACGCGACGAACGTGACCGCCCTGAACCCCGCGGCGACCCTCGACACCGAGCTCCTCTGGGATTCGGATTCCGACGGCACCCCCAATGCGTGCGGCCCCGTGCTGCTGCGATCGAGTCATCCCGTGGAACTGACGGCCCACGTCGACAACCTCGTGTCGCCGTTCGTCGACGACGACCCCGGCTCCCTGTCCGACGGGAACACATATTTCTACCTGATCGCCGAGAGGGGCGGCCCTCCCCTGACGATTACGCTCGAGGCCCGCCCGTTCGAGGACACCGTCCGGGTGCACTTCAGCCCGTAGCGCCAGTCGCGCAATGGATCTCAGCGCACGACGAGGTCTCGCTTCCCGGAAGTCACGCGCGATTTAGATTTACCCCTTGCCAGGGAGGGTGAATCCGGTGTATTGAAGGGAGCAACGTCGCTGCAGCAGGGGTTGCAATTGTGACACTGTCCGCCAACCGTTCGCGTGAACTCGCATCGCTTTTCCTGACCCTCGCCTTGTCGGCAGGCCTTCCGGCGGGATCGCCACGGGAACCTTTACATCGACAAAGCTCGAGCGTGAGCGAGACTTCCCACCGGACAGTGGGACCTCAAGTCGCGAGACTGGACACAGTGGCTCCGCCGCTCTTCTGCCAGGCAGGCTGGTCATCGGACTTCGAGCCGGCGAGGGGGCCGCAATATGTAGTCGTTTCAGCAGCCGGTGACGTGAACGGCGATGGATTCGCCGACGTTCTGCTCGGCTACGAGGATCATTCCCGAACGATGTTCAGGCAGGGTCGGGTGGTCCTGTTCCAGGGCTCCCCTTCCGGGCTCCGGGCCATGCCGTCCTGGGCTTTCGAGGGAACGCAAGAGTACAGCCGGCTCGGTCGTACCATGGGCTCCGCCGGCTCGATCAATGCCGACGATCTGAGCGACATCATCGTTGGAGTTTCCGGATACGGTGGCAATCAGTTCGAGGAGGGGCAAGCGCTCATTTTCGCCGGAGCCGCGAACGGAATGAGCGCGCGGCCGGTCTGGGCCGTCGAAGGCGACCACGTGTGGCGGGGGTTTGGAGTGCCGGTCAGTGGCGCGGGAGACGTTGACGGCGACGGGTACGATGACGTCCTTGTCGGTGGAAACGGAGAACAGAGCTGGTCGCCCCCTCGGGTCTATCTGGGCGGCGCTGCCGGTCTCTCGGTGCAGCCTGCCTGGCACGGGTTCCCGGTCGATCAGCTCGCGGCCGCAGGGGACGTGAACGGAGACGGTTACGACGATGTCCTGCTCGGGCTTGCCCGCTTCGAGGACGGACGCTTTCCCTACCGCATTGAGGAAGGGCTGGTCGCCCTCTATCACGGCTCGGAATCAGGACTCGAGAGTGTTCCGCACTGGCAGATCGAGGGGAATGCCAGTCGCGCTCATCTTGGAAGCAGCGTGGCCGGCGCCGGGGACATCAATGGCGATGGCTACGACGACGTGCTCGTCGGCTCTTCGGCCGGCACCCACGTTCACTACGGCACCGCAGAGGGGCTCACCACAAGGTCGGGGATCCTGCTTCCGGCGTACGACGGGCGCGCCGCGGGGGATGTGAACGGCGACGGCTTCGACGACGTCATTTTCATGGGACCACCGGCCCATACAGCCACGGTCCACCTGGGATCGCCCTGGGGACTGGCACGGGAGCCAATCTGGTCTGTCGTCATCGACACCACGAACCATTGGGGAGCCGTGTCGGCCGGCGACGTGAACGGTGACGGGCTCGACGATCTCATCGCGCGTTCGCAGACTGATGCCTACTCGCTCCTCTCCATTGGCTGCGATCCCTGCGGTTCGTGGCCAAGCCACGGCGCCTATGTCCGATGCGTGGGGAATTCGCTGAACAGGCTCCTCAGCGCCGGGGCGATCAGCGAGGAGCAAGCAACGACCCAGACATCGACGGCGGCGCAATCACGCGTCGGGCACCGGGGATTCAGACCATCCGGATGCGCGTTCCCCACGACGTGCGGCGACGGAGTCGCCGAAGGGGCCGAAGTGTGCGACGGGCCTGCCCTGCGTCAGGAGACCTGCGCCACCCAGGATTACGATGGAGGCTCTCTCGCCTGCAACGCGACCTGCACGGGGTTCGATCTCGCAGGCTGCACCACCCATTGCGGCGACGGCCGACGGCGTGGCCACGAGATCTGCGACGGATCGGATGTCGGTGCGTTGAGCTGCGAGTCACAGGGCTACGACCTGGGCTTGCTCTCCTGCAACTCTACCTGCGACGGACTGCTCACGCATGGGTGTGGGTTCGCCGTCTGCGGCGACGACATGATCCACGGCCAGGAGCTCTGCGACGGTGACATGGTCCCCAGCGCGGCCAGTTGCATTCTCCTCGGCCTGGGCGACCCGCCGGCGGGAACCCGGTGCAATGACGACTGCCAGCTCGACATCATCAATTGCTTCTGGATGAATCCCGGCCCGACCTGCGGGGACGGCAGCGTTCTGGGAGCGTCCCATGGCACGTATCGGGAGTCCTGCGATGGGCATCTTCTCAAGAACCAGACGTGCAAGACCCTCGGATTCACTGATGGATCGTTGAGCTGCAAGGCATCGTGTCGTGGCTTCGAGCTGACTGGCTGCACGGGCGGGTGTGGCAACGATCTCGTCGAGGATGGCGAGATCTGCGATGGCACGGATCTCGCTGGTGCGACGTGCACAAACCTCGGGAGAGGCTTCACGGGAGGGACCCTCGGCTGCAACGCACTCTGCAACGGGTATGAGTACTCCGGCTGCTGCGGGGACAACATGAGAAGCGCGCTCGAGCTTTGCGATGGGACCGACCTGGGGGGCCAGACCTGCGAGAGCCAGGGGTATCGTGGCGGCTCTCTCGCATGCGCCTCGAGCTGCGACCGCTTCGATATCTCGGCATGCTTCCAGTGCGGAAACGACGTCACCGAGACCGGCGAAACCTGCGACGGGCAGGACATCGGAAGCACTCAGTGCAACGACCTTGGCTTCTCCGGTGGCATCCTTCGCTGTGCGTCGACCTGTGGTTCCTTCGATCCCTCGGCTTGCGTTGAAGGCTGCGGCAACGGGGTCATCGAGGGCGCAGAGACGTGCGACACGACAGCGCTGGGAGGACAGAGCTGCCTCACTCTCGGATACGATAGCGGGAGCCTCCAATGCTCGGCCTCCTGCGATGCATTCAACGTGAGCGGCTGCCTCAACTGATTGTGCAGCCCCTGAGCTTCAGCGCACGACGACCCGGGTGAAGAGGGCGGGAAGGTTGTGCAGGGCGCATGCTACCAGCAGGACGCAGAGCCAGCGGGCCGCCCTGGGTGCGATGGCGTCGAGGCGGACGATCGCTTCGGCGGCCAGCAGACAGAGAAACGGGAAGAGCTGCAGCGCGTAGGTGGGCTTGATCATGCGGCCGACCGAGGGGCTGGAATACTTGATCAGGATCCAGAGCAGGCCGCCCAGCGTCGACACCACGATCAGGAAGAGGAACGACCGCGTCAGGATCTCCGAGTCCGCACGCCGCCTCCACAGCATGAGCAGAAGACCGATGAGTCCCATGACCATGCCGCCGGCCATCACGGCGCTGGCGGGGAGCGCGGCGGCGTTCACCCGCCCCAGGTAGGGGGCGATCGACTCGCGGTTGGTCCTGAGCCACTCGGGGAGCTCCGGCTGCGACAGGGCCCTGTTCACCAGGAGCCCCGACAGGGGATTCCCATTGCGCGCGTCGTAGCCGTAGATCAGGAAGTAGCACCAGTAGTCGCCCCACACCTCCGAGTAGAAGGTCGGCAGCAGCCGGTTGGGGAACGCGTCGCGCACCGGATCCTCAAACACCTTCTCCAGTCCTGGATCGAAGTAGAACGATGGAGGATTGTTCGCGAGCGAAAAACTCCTGAACCCTGACCGGGAGTAGACGGCGATGCTGCCATGCTCGATGGCCATGTGCGCGAGAAAGGGCCCGCACACGAGGAGCGTCGCGGCTCCGGCAAGCAGGGAGCGCCCCAGAAGAAAGCGCGCCAGTCGGGGCGCGGCCACGATGCGCGCGATGACCAGAAAAGCGAGGGGTGGCAGCAGCAGATAGCCCAATTGCCGCGACAGCACGGCGAGCCCGAGCCACACGCCCAGTGCCAGGGCGCGTCGCACCGAGCGATCGTCGCGGACGAAGATCGCGATCGCCTCGTGGGCGACGGCGACGGCCATCGCCGCCAGCAGGGGCTCACCGCGCACGAAGGCGAACGATTTGTAGTAAACGGGGAGCGTCCCCAGCAGGCCGAGCGCGAGGAGCTTGAGCCTTTCGTGCCCCGGCCGGAGCATGTCGGCGATCGCCAGCAGGTGATACATCAGAAAGAGCGAGGCGAAGACGTTGACGACCTGCCCGACCTTGGCGGCACCGGTCAGGCTCATGCCGAGCGCGCGCGCGAGGGCCGGAACGACGTACGGCAGCGGCGGCGAGATGAACTCGTAGGTCTGCTCGGGGGTGGGGAGGCTCAGCTTCGACAGCACCTCGATGTACTCGAGATGCTCCTCGGCGTCGTAACCCACGCGCGGATCATGATTCAGGGCGTTGTAGAGAAGAATCGCGTGGATGAGCGTGAGGAGAATGACCCGGGGCATGGTGCGTCGCACGATTCGGTCCCCTGCCTCAATGGTCCCCAGCATCGCCTACCATCTCATGACCGACAGAGGGCTCGCGTAGTCGTCGGTCCAGAGGTACCTGCCGTCCGCGGGACTGTCGCCGAGCGAGGTCCATGCGACCCTCTGCCGCAACAGGACGAGCGTCTCCGCGTCAGGCGCCAGGACCACCCAGTCCGACGTGTTCTTCCCCTCGACGCGCTGTTTGTCGTCGATCGTGTAGTCCCGTCTCACCATCCCCTCGATCTTCAGGCTGTTCGCGATGGCCCGCGCGACGGGGATGAGATCGAAGTACTTGTTCGTGACGTGAATGGCGACCAGGCCGCCTGGGCGCAGCGACGCGACGTAGAGCTGGAACGCCTCGCGCGTCAGCAGATGCACCGGGATGGCGTCCGAGGTGAACGCGTCCACGATCAGGAGATCGACCTCCCCTCGCGGAGCCGCGGCCAGGCCCAGGCGCCCGTCGGACAGGTGGACGTTCACCTTCGCGCGGCTGTCGGTGATGTAGGTGAAGTACTCCGGGTCCTGCGCGATGCGCGCCACCGCGGGATCGATCTCGTAGAAGTCGAATCGCTGCCCGGTCTGGCCGTAGGCCGCGATCGTCCCGGTGCCCAACCCAATCACCGCGACGTCTCTGACCCGTCCCGCGGGGACGTAGCTGCGGAAGACGTCGCCGAGCGGGCCGCTGAGGTGATAGTAGCTCGTCCCCTTGTAGCGCAGCGCCGGGTCGAGCAACTGGATGCCGTGCCGGGTCGTGCCGTGAAGCAGGATATTCCCCGGAATCCGCTGCTCCTGACCCTTCCTGGCGCCTTCGAGGAAGACGAAGGAAAGCCCCTCGTCGCGCATCACCCTCACCACGCCGAAGAAGGTCCGTTCTCCGTGGATCCTGCTCCCCGGCGGTCCCACGAAGATCGTCGCCGCGACGAATGCCGCCGTGAGAAGCAGAGCCAGGATCCTGGATCGCGTCGCGAGCAGACACCCGCCCACCAGGACGATCGGGTATTCCACCACCGTGTCGAAGAGAACCGGGGCAACAAGTGCGTTGAAGACTCCGCCGAGCGCGCCCCCCGTCGCAATCCAGAGATAGAACTCGGTGAGCCGCTCGGGGGCGGGCCGGGAGCGGGAGAGATCCCCGTGCAGCACGAGCGCCAGGAAGAAGAAGGCCCCGAGATGAACGACCGTGGCCACGACAGGATGCGGGCGGTACCAGAGAAACGGGAGCGTGGCCACTCCTGCGAGGAACACGGCCAGCGCGAAGCGCGCCAGGCGCACGGGGATGGCGCGCTTCCCCGAGAAGGCGATGACATACGTGAGCAGGTAGATCGACAGTGGAATCACCCAGAGGAGCGGCACGGCGGCGACGTCGGTGGTCAGGTAGAGCGTGACCCCCAGCATCGCGCTCGAGGGGATGAAGGCGAGAACGAGCCACGTCAGCCTGGTGCGCCACGCAATCGAAGCGTGCGCGGCCGCCGGACGCGGCGCAGACGCCGCCGGGCTCCGGCGGCTTCCCAGGGAGGCGAGGGTGCCCGTGGCGAGGGCCGCGAGCACGAACAACCCGTACCCCAGAGACCAGAGGGTCGCCTGGCTCATCAGACGTCCCCCCGCGGCCATGGGGAGCCAGCGCTCGACGATGAACGGATAGCCCAGAAGCGCGGCGAGACTTCCCAGGTTGCTTGCCGCGTAGAGGACGTACGGATTCGATGCGCTCGTCATCGAGAACCATCGCTGCAGCAGGGGCGCCGTCGCGGAGAGAACCAGAAGCGGCGGACCGACGGAGACCAGGAGCGACAAAAGCAGCGAGCGCATCGGCGCATGCAGGTCGGCCGGCGCCGTGAGGCTCGCCGGTTGCAGCGGCAGCACGCCGAGCGCGGCGATGGCAAACAAAGCCTGGATGATCACCTGCCATCGCAGGGAGACGTACCGAGCCAGTGCGTGCGCGCCACAGTATCCGGCGAGGAGGATGACCTGGAAGAACAGCATGCATGTGGTCCAGACCGAGGGGCTTCCCCCGTAGGAGGGCAGCAGCATCCGGGCCGCCATCGGCTGAACCAGAAAGAGAAGCGTGGCCGCGAGGAGCACCGTGAGGACAAACAGGATCCGAGGGGGATTCACGCGCGCCGAGTCTATTTTGAGCGTTCCTGCGACGTCAACCCCGCCCGGCGCCGACATCCATGTCACGGGCCACCGTGACCCGCGATGCGCTGACGTTAGCTCCGGCGACCGGGATTACGGGTCCTTCTCGACCTTCCCGGTGGTTTCGTCGTGGGCGCGGGCGATGGCCTCGTTGACGAAGAAGGCCCAGTAGCGCTCGGAGGCTTCGTCGGTCACGAAATGACTTCGCAGACCGCCGACATCCACCTTTTTCTTCGCATCGTCGACGCTCAACCCCTCGGCCACCGCGGCCTTCGTCTGCCGCACGATGCTGTCGAACAGCTCGGCCGTGAGGCGCAGATGCTCGCGCGCCTCGGCTCCCCGGCGCACGCGGCCGTGTCCGGGGACGATGACGTCGAACTCGAGCTTCTCCAGGGAATGGAGCGTCTCGACCAGGGCCCGGGGTGACCCGTGGCCCGTGAACGGGAGATCGTCGAGCAGATCGCCGGTGATGAGCACGCGATCGCTCGGGATGTGAATCACCAGATCGCCGCGCGTGTGCCCCTCGAAGTGCCGCAGGTGGATGGCGCGATCGCCATTGCCGTCGGAGCCCGAGACGGGGTGAAGATCCATTCCCTGAGCGAATGTCAGATCCGGAAGCACGAACTCCGTCACTTCCTTCAGCTTGGCGAGATGCGCCGTGCGCCGCTCGACGCGCCCGGAAATCTGCTTTTTCTCCTCATCGCTGAGCGTCTTGCCCTCGGCCTCGCCCGTCGCGAGCGCTTTTGTGGCTCTCTCGATCCACGCCGCCGTGTCGGCGATGTCTTCCTCAATCTGCGGCATGGCGCGCTTCTCGATGTCTTCGCGAGTGTTGGCGTGCGCCAGGAACTCGACCCCGGGGAACGCATCGCGGTAGGCGGAGCTGCCCTGAACGTGATCCCCGTGCCAGTGCGTGTAGACGACGCGGCGCACCGGGATCGTGGTGAGCTTGCGAATCTCCGCAATCACGGCGCGCGCCGCGGAGGGGGCGGTCTGCGTGTCCACCACCAGCACGCCATCGTCGCGGATGATCACGACCGCATTCGATTCATCGAAGCGCATCGCCGCTGGGGGCTGGACGACGTACACGCCCGCGGCCACCTGGTTGACCTCGACGGGCGATTGCCCAATCGCCGCGGTAGTGCCAAGACTCGCCAGCGCCACAAGAAGCCACGCGCGCGGGTTCACCCTCCTGCCACCTCGAAGAGGGTGCAGCTGTTCCAATCGGTGGATTCGCATCGGGATGATCGCCAAGCAGGAGGCCGGGGAGGCAGAGGATACCCGAATCGCTCCCCGCGGGCCACCCCTCGTCCGTAGGGATAAGAGCTAGAGTGTTGAGACAACGACAAGAAGGAGCGACGCCATGAGCGAAACCAAAGGGCAGACACCCGCGAAAGCGGAGCAGACCGGGACCTATGCGACGAGAGCCTATGCGGCGGCGAGCGTTACTTCGCCGCTGGCGCCGATCAGCATCCACCGGCGCGTGCCAGGTCCCCAGGATGTGCAGATTGACATCCTCTTTTGCGGCGTCTGTCATTCCGACCTGCACCAGGTGCGCAATGAATGGCAGAGCGCCATGCCCACGGTGTATCCCTGCGTGCCGGGACACGAGATCGTCGGCCGCGTCACGAACACCGGTCGCGAGGTCACGAAATTCAAGGAAGGCGATCTCGCGGCGGTGGGATGCATGGTTGATTCCTGCCGCCAGTGCGCGCCGTGCCGCGAGGGGTTGGAACAGTATTGCGTGACGCTGCCGACGTTCACTTACAACTTCGAGGACAAGCATCTCGGCGGGGTCACGCTCGGCGGATACTCCAGGAGCATCGTGGTGAATGAGGCGTTCGTGCTGCGCGTGCCGGGCAATCTGGATCCGGCCGGAGTGGCGCCGCTGCTGTGCGCCGGCATCACGACCTACTCGCCGCTGCGACACTGGAACGTCCGCCAGGGGCTGACAGTCGGCGTCGTGGGGCTCGGAGGGCTGGGGCACATGGCCGTGAAGTTCGCGCGCGCCTTCGGGGCGCACGTCGTGCTGTTCACGACCTCGCCGGGGAAGACCGCCGACGGGCTGCGCCTCGGAGCGCACGAAGTCGTCGTCTCCCGGGACGAGGCGGAGATGCAGTCGCGCGCCGCGACGTTCGACTTCATCCTGAATACGGTCTCCGCACAGCACGACTTGAACCCGTATCTCGAGCTGCTGAAGCGCGACGCCACCATGACACTGCTGGGCGCCCCGGAGAAGCCGGCCGCGCTGGGGGTGTTCAGCCTGCTGTTCAAGCGGCGCCGCCTGGCCGGGTCAGCCATCGGCGGCATCCGCGAAACTCAGGAGATGCTGGACTTCTGCGCCGAGCGCGGCATCACGGCCGACGTCGAGAGGATCCGCATTCAGAAGGTCAACGAGGCCTACGAACGTCTGTTGAAGAGCGACGTGAAGTACCGCTTCGTCATCGACATGGCCTCGCTCGACTAGAGCGGGTTCACCGCCGGCTCGCCACATCGCGGCGACACCATGCACGCCGACGCGAGCGCGAACGAACGTCTGGCCCTCTACCGCACAGCGCAGCGGCTCGTGGTCGAGGATGCCGCCTGGCTGCAGCTGGCGCTGGCAATCCATGCTCCGGGCGGCGAGGTCAGCGGCGCGCCGGCCGCACCACGCACCCCTTCATCTTCCTCGCGACAGCTCGCGCTGCATGAATCTCAGGTTGGGTCTGGTTCTCGATGCACTATGATTCGAGGCACGCCGGGATGACGATGGGTGCATCTCCGGAGGACGATCCACCTCGCGCCGGGACCAGCAAGGTTCCGCAGGAGACTCACCGATGTTCAAGGCGTTCTCGTGGAAGGATCTTGTCTGCCACGCTGCCGCCATCGCGGCAATCATGCTGTGCTGCCTCGCGACGGTTCGCGCGGAAGAAACGACTCAGGCCGACGCCGGCGTCGTGGCCGCCATGCAGCGCGAGATCCGGGACCTCAAGGAGCAGCTCCGCGCGCTCAAGGAGCAGGTCGATGCCTTGACACGCGCTGGCACAGGGGCGGCGACGCCCGGGCCGAGCGCGGCGCCTCAAGAACAGGTGGCGCCTCAAGCGCCGCTCGCGCCAGAGCCGCAGCAGCCGCTGACGCAGCCACCCCGCGCGGCCAGCACGGGCAACGCCTTCAATCCAGCCATCAGCGCCGTGTTCCAGGCGATCGGCAACGCATCGATCGATCACGACATCGATGACGAAGGCCTCAGCCTCAGCGAAGCGGAGATCGGACTGCAGGCGGTGGTGGACCCGTACGCCCGCGTCGATCTTTTCCTGGCCTTCGGCACCGACGGCGAAGCCGAGGTCGAGGAAGGGTACGGAACCTTCCTCACGTTGCCCGGAGGGCTGCAGGCCAAGGCGGGCCGGTTCAAGAGCAATTTCGGGAAGTGGAACCAGCTTCACAATCACGCCTTCCCCACGGTGGATCGTCCCGATGCGCTCACGAGCTTCTTCGGCGAGGAGAGCCTCACGGGAGACGGGGCATCGCTGAGCTGGCTGCTCCCGGGCACCGGCTCGACGTTCGTCGAATCGGTGACGGAAATCACCAGTACGTCGAACGACGTCATGTTCAACGCGCGCCGGAGCGATCCCATGCTTCTCGAGCATCTCTCCTCGGTGTTCACGCTGTCGCCCAGCGCGACGATAGGAGTCGGCGCCACCGGCGCGACCGGCAAGGCAGGCCCGACGGAGGAGCTCGTCGACGCGATCGACGACGCAGGCCTCAGCGCCACGCTGACCCCTTCGGACGATCTCCCCTCGAACGTCTTCGGCGTCGACCTCACCTACAAGTGGAAGCCGTTGCAGTCCGGTCTCTACCGGTCCTTCCTGTGGCAGACCGAGGCGGTACACTCCGTGCGGGACGTGGAGGAGCTCGACCCCTCGGGCGTCCTGCTCGAGGGTACGGTGAGGAGTTTCGGCGGCTACAGCTACGCCGAGTACCAGTTCGCCAAGCGATGGCGGGCCGGGTTGCGCTATGACTACACCGAGTTTCCCGACGACGACAGCGCGCACCAGCGCGGGGGGTCCGCCGTCCTCCGCGTGCAGCCCACGGAGTTCCAGGAGTTCCGCTTCCAGTTCAAGCACACCGGGCGCAACGAGGAAGCGGCGGCCCGGTTCGACGACATCGACAGCGACAACGAGTTCTTCATCGAGTGGATCCCGTCCATCGGTCCCCACCCGGCGCACGCGTACTGAGGAGGCACGAGCAACATGATCCGCATCGTCAGGACCATCCTTCCGCCGCTCCTCGTCGCCTCGATCGGAGGCCCCGCGATGGCGGCGGGCAAGCTGCAGGTGGCGGCCACCGTGCCGAACCTCGGCTTCATCGCTTCCGAGATCGGCGGCGATCACGTCGCGGTCACGACGATCGGATCGGGTCTTCAGGATGCCCACTTCGTCGAGCCGAAGCCGAGCTTCATCGTCAGGCTCAGGTCGGTCGATCTGCTCCTGGTCAACGGCCTCGACCTGGAGATCGGCTGGGTCCCGCCGCTGACGCAGGGGGCGCGCAACGCGGAGATCTTGGCGGGCGGCCCCGGCTACATCGACTGCTCGTCGCGCATCAACGTGCTCGAGGTCCCGACGGGAGCCCTCAGCCGGGCGCAGGGCGACGTCCATCCGTTCGGTAATCCTCACTACCTCGCGGATCCGCTCAACGCGGAGATCGTCGCGGCGGAGATCGCGGACGCCTTCAAGACCGCGGACCCGGCCGACGCCGCTGATTTCGAGAAGCGCAGGGCCGAGTTCGTGAGCCGCCTCCATGCCGCGCTGTTCGGCCCGGAGCTGCTGGATCTCGTCGGCGGAGCCAAGCTGTCACGCCTGGCACAGACGGGCGAGCTCGACACCTTCCTGCAGACGTCAATGGTCGAGGGGAAACCTCTCGCTTCGCGTCTCTCGGGTTGGCTGGGGAAACTGCGCCCGTATGCGAATGTGAAGGTGGTCACGTATCACAAGGACTACTCGTATTTCGCGAAGCGCTTCGGGCTCGATATCGTGGAGTTCGTTGAGCCGAAACCGGGCATCCCGCCATCGCTCAAGCATATCGAGGAGCTGACGCAGCGGCTGAGCGCCGGAGACGTGAAGCTCCTGATCACCCGCCCGTACGTCGAGCACCGCTCCACCGACCAGCTCTCCGAGAGGACGAAGATCCCGGTGCTCACGCTCCCGCTCGAAGCCGGGGGCACACCGGAAACCGGCGACTTCTTCAAGCTGTTCGACCACGTCACATCCCGGATCGCCACCTCATTGGATTCATCCCCGGCGGGCAGGTAATCCTCGATGACCGCGGAACTCAGCGTCCTGGCGCTGCCTTTCCTCGCCTGCCTCATCCTCACAGGGATTCACGCCTACCTCGGAATTCATGTCCTGAGCCGCAAGGTCATCTTCGTCGACATCGCCCTGGCGCAGATCGCCGCTCTCGGAGCGACCATGGCTTTCGTTCTCGGGTACGATCCTCGCTCCGACGGGGCCTACTACTTCTCGCTGGTGTTCGCGGTGCTCGCCGCCGCCATTTTCGCGCTCACCCGCACGCGGGTGGAGCGCGTGCCGCAGGAGGCGATCATCGGCCTCACCTACGCCGTGGCCTCGGCCACGGCGATCCTCCTCGCCGATTTCTCGCCCCATGGCGCCGAGCATCTCAAGGACCTGCTCGCCGGCAGCATCGTCTGGGTGACGCCACACCAGATCATCAAGACGGGATTGCTCTACCTGATCATCGGCGCGTTTCATGTGGCCTTTCGCAAGACGTTCCTGCTGATATCGATCAGCCCGGAGGAGGCCTATGCCCGGGGGATCCGCGTCCGCTTCTGGGATTTCCTCTTCTACCTCTCTTTCGGAGTCGTCATCACGTCGTCGGTGCAGATAGCCGGCGTGCTGCTCGTCTTCTGCTACCTCGTGGCTCCGGCCGTCTTCGCGGTGATGTTCTCCGACAGCCTCAAGGGACGTCTCATTCTCGGCTGGACCCTCGGGACCATCGTGAGCGCAGTCGGGCTGCTGTTTTCGTACGACCGCCCCTCCGGCCCCACCATCATGGTGTGCTTCGCCATCGTCCTGATCCTCGGCGGAATCGCCCGCAGCATCATGGGCGCGCCCAATCGTCTGAGGGCGGCGGGGATGGCCGCGGCGGGCGCGATGGTCCTGATCCTCGCCGTTTACGGGATGATGAGGCTGCGCAATGCGCCAGGGGAAGACCACCTGCACGGCGGCGGATCGGAGCACGCGGCGGAGGCCGCTCTCGAGAAGCAGGAGGCGCACGCCGTCGGATCCACGATCGAGGATCTCAGGCTCGCGTTGAGCGACTCTCATCCGGCCGTGCGCGCGAAGGCCGTCGATACTCTCGCCGAGCATGGCGAGACCGATGCGGTGCCCGACATCATCGGGATGCTGGAGGACCCCTCCACCGCGGTACGCGAGAACGCGGCCAAGGCGCTCGGGGAGCTTCAGGATCGATCGGCGATCGAGCCGCTCCGGCAGGCGATGACGCGCCCGGCTGAGGATGAATGGGTCAGGCTGCGGGCGGCCGAGTCGGTGGCGGGGCTCGGAGACCCATCCGGGATCCCGGTCCTTCTCGAGATCGCCCGATCGGGCGAGGCAGGGATGGCGAGGACGGACGCGCTCAAACGGCTCACGTCGCTGAGCGGCCTGGCCACCAGGAACCGGAAGGACCCGACCGATGACCAGTCATCAGCCCTGCTCCAGACCCTGACGCAATGGTACCAGCGGCATCGCGACGCGCTGCGCTGGGACGCCGACAGGAAGCGCTACACGCCCGGCGCTTCGGGGTGACACGGCCGGGGTCGGGCCGATCACGTTCTTCTTCACCGAAACCGCCAGCCCGAACTGATCGGCTGATGCCGCTGCTCGCCCGGATGTATTGGAAGTCCTCGTCGCAATGAGATGACTTCCTTGTATGCGACGTCTGCCCCGTACTGCTCCTCTCGCCGAGGTCGGATCGCTCCACGCAGGCTGGAGTTTCGAGGGTTGCCGCTTCCGACCCTTGACTCACTTCGGGGTGGACGTAAGTTCGCTGCTGACCCCGCTCCAGACAGTGACGCACCACACCGTCCACGTCCTTCCTCGTGGAGGTCATCCATGACAATGCCGATGCCGGATCTGGGAACGCTTCTGGCGCCGCTCTTCTGGATCCTCGAGATGCAGCGGATCCTGGTCGAGTTCTTTCTCTATTCATCCTCACCATGGGCCGCCGCGGCCAAGTACGTCTTCCTGTTGTTCCCGGTCCTGCTGTTCGTGGCGGCGATCTGGTGCACGCAGATCTCCCTTTACACGATCCCCTTCCGGTCGGAGCGCATCAACTTCGTCCAGAGTATTCTCTTCGCCTGGTGGGACGCCGGAAGGGCGGCTCTGCTCTACTGGGTGGGGCTCTGCCGGCTCGTCGTGGTGACTATTGGCTGGCTTTTCACGCTGACCCGGCTCGGGCTCCGACTCGTCATGGAGACGTTCCGGCAGCTTCTCCTCACTCCCTTCACGATGACGGGGAGGCTCTCGAAGAGCTACTTCCAGCCCGGCGTGCCGTGGGTCGCCTTCCTGATGCTGGTGTTCTGGTGTCTTCTCGAGGCGACCATCTTCACGCACACCCTGTTCCCGACGGTGTCTGAGGTGCTCACGGACCTCGTGGGGATGGAGACGCCCGCCATGGCGGGCCCGGTGCTGTTTTTCTTCCTCCTCATGCTGATTCTCGGCAGCTTCGCCTGCCTGCAGGTGTTGCTGGAGACCGTCAAGCGCCGCGAGTACAAGTTCGTCATCCAGATGGTCGTGGTGGAGCTGTTCGTCATGTTCTTCGAGGTGATGTTCCTGTACAGGGAGCTCGTGGATGCCATCACCCCCTGGATCGCCCAGCAGACCGGCGAGAGGTTCCGGATGGGGATCGGCTTCACGCTCTCGCTGGCGACCTTCGGGTGGGCCGGCATCAGGGGCATGACCTGGTTCCTCTTCGGACAGTTCGGCACCCCGCCGCTGCTGGCCTTCATCTCCCGCCGTCCGCTGGCGCAGCCGGAGGAATACGCTGCGATGGAGACTGCCGGCACGGAGCCGGTGGACTGGTGGAGAACGCCGATCGAAGACTTCAAGTCGGAGATCGAGTGGTTCCATGCGAAGAGCGAGGAACTCCTCGAGTACCTCACCCTGCCGGTGCTTCAGGTGATGGCCGCCGCGCTGAACTTCGCGATGATCCTGCTCACGGCGCGTCCGGTCATGAGCCTGCCGCTGACGGGCTTGAGCGCGCTCATGCGGACGCGCGACCTCATCGGCTCGCCTCCTCCGCGGGAACAATCCGAGGTCTTGCAGCCGGATCAGGCGCAGGTGGGCTCATGATGCGCGCGCACCGGAAGACCACGGCGCTCATCCTGGCGCTCGTTTTGGCCGCGATGGTTCCCGGGTGCGGGTTACAACCCGGCGAGCGCCGGCCGAGGACGACGCTCTTCATCGGCGTGGACACCAGCGGCTCGTTCCAGCGGTCGGGCTATTACGATGATGCGATGAGTTTCCTGGCCCACTACATGTACGGACATCTCAACAACCTGGGCGATCTGGAGACGCCCCGGGAGCTGTTCGTCGCCGCGATCGGCGGGGAGACGGACGACGAGCCGAAGTCGTTCCGCCCGGTCCACGACTTCGCGGGCAAGGACATCCCGACGATCGAGGCGTCGCTGCGCGAGTGGTTCGCCCCCAACGACGCTCTGACCGACTTCAATCCCTTCTTCAAGGAGATCGCCAGGATCGTCAAGGAGCGTAACCTCGTCCTCACGCCGATCACGGTTGTGATTGTCACGGATGGCGTGCCCGATCTTTCAGCCGCCGGCACGATGGCCGGCTCCCCGGCCCTCTACGAGCAGATCGATATCGGCGCGCTGGAGTACCTCTCTCGAAGAGTCACCCTCAGGCTGGCCTACGTGAGCCCCATCGTGGGTGAGAACTGGCGGGAGCACGTCCCCCGGAACAGAGTGAGACTCTGGACGGTTGACGCCGACGTCATGAGCAGCTGGCGCGACCAGGTCGACCCGAACCAGGGTCCCGAGCAGCTCGGGAGGCTCTGGGAATGGATCCAGCACAACGTCGATTACAGGGTCCGTTCCTTCGGGGTTTAAGAACGCTCACTTGAGGAACGGGAGCGGGTCCACGAGCCGGCCGTTGCGGCGGACCTCGAAGTGCAGGTGCGTGCCGCGCGCGTTGCCCGTCTCTCCGACGTGGGCGATCACCTGACCACGGGTCACCGCATTCCCCTTGCGCACCTCAAGAGCGCTGGCGTGCCCGTACCAGGTGGCGTAGCCGCCGTCATGCTCGATCACCACCAGCAGGCCATAGTGGGCGTGGTCCGCGATGCGCAGCACGCGACCATCGGCGGCCGCCTGGATCGGATCGCCGATGTCTCCGGCGATGTCGATGCCGGAGTGGCGGTCCTTCCTCCCTGCAGTCGCGCCGAACGGTGAGGTGACAGGCCCATTCACCGGCCAGGCGAAGCGCGCGGCGGCAGAGGGCACCGGCAGCACCTGTTTCGCGCCCGGCACGAAAATCTTGGTGCCGACCGGGATCGAGGACGGATCGACGATCCCGTTGGCCGCGATGATCGCATCGGCCGGCACACCGTACATCCTTGCCATGGAGCTGATCGTCTGGCCCCGCTCCAGGCGATGATGGATGCCCGGCGGCAGCGGCTCGGGGGCAGACGGTTGGGCTGGCAAGGGGTCGGCAGCGGCGGACGAAGGACCTGTCGTGCCGCATCCTGCCACGGCCAGCATGACGACCAGGACGAAGAGACAGGCATATCGCACGTCGAACATGAGTCGAGATCTAGGTCGCCGCCGCGACGCGTGCAAGCCGATGATCCCGCTCAACCCGACGGTGATAACGTGACCTGACCATGAGAAGACTCCTGGCCACGATCTCCCTGTTGTGGGCTCTGCTGCACGCTCCGATCGGGCCGCAGGGCGCGGAATCGCCGGGTCTTTCCTATCCTGCCACGCGCCGCGATACCGTCGTCGACGAGCACTTCGGCACCAGAGTCGCCGATCCCTACCGCTGGCTCGAGCAGCTCGACAGCGCCGAGACCACCGACTGGGTGAAGGCGCAGATGCGGTTGAGCACAGGCTATTTCGCGAGCCTCCCTGGCCGCGACTCGATCCGGCGCCGATTGATGGAGCTGTCGGAGTACGGCCAGACCGAGGTGCCGTGGCGGGAGGCGGGCAAGCTGTTCTACGCCGAGGCCGGCGGCCGGCAGCAGCCGGCTCTCTACGTGGTGAGCGCTCCCGGCGATGCGCCGCGGGTGGTGCTCGATCCTCGGGAGATCTCGCCGGATGGGTCCGTGGCGGTTGGTGACTACGCCGTCTCGCCCGACGGACGCTGGGTGGCGTACTCGATGTCAGCCGGTGGAGCCGACGCCGGCGAGACGCGCGTGCGCGCGCTCGCCACGGGACGGCCGCTCGACGATGTCGTGCGCGGCACGCGGGGGACGGCCTGCTTCACGTTCGACGGCGGCGGCTTCTTCTACGTGCGGTCGCCGGCGGCCGGGCCGGGCGAGGCGCGGCTGGAGAAGCAGCTCTTCTACCACGTGCTCGGCCGGCCACCGGCGGAGGACCGGTTTCTCCACGAGTGGAAGGACGCCCAATGGCTCTACTGCATGATGAGCGACGACGGGCGCCACGCCATCGTGGTCGCGGAGCGCGGCCCGAACGCGTCGCTCTACACTCTCGATCTCCGCGATCCCAAGGCTCCCGATCTCAGCGCCGGGCTGGTGCCGCTGCTCGCCGATCGCGAGTCCGGCAACACACCGCTTGGCACCGTGGGCGATACGCTCTTCGTCGCGAGCCGCCTCGACGCGCCGCGGGGACGCGTCATTGCCCTCGATCTGAACCAGGGCGCAGCGGCTCGCCCGCGAACCGTCGTCGCCGAGTCCGCCGACGTGATCCGCTTCGCGACGGTGGCCGGCGACCGGCTTGCGGTGCACTACCTCGTCGACGTCCGGAGCGAGCTGCGCCTTTTCCATCGCGACGGGCGGCCGGCGGGCGGCGTCGCGCTCCCCGGAATCGGCGCGCTCGGCTGGTTGTTGAGTGGACGGGCCTCCGCGCCCGAGCTGCTCTACTCCTTCTCCTCGTTCCTCGCACCATCGACCGTCTATCGCTACGACCTGGCGAGCGGCAAGAGCGTCGCGTTCCGTCCGCCGCGCCTCCCCTTCGACGCCGGCGCCTACGAAACACGCCAGGTCTTCTACACCTCGAAGGATGGCACCCGCGTGCCGATGTTCATCACCGCCAGGAAGGAGCTGCGTCGTGACGGCGGCAACCCGACGCTGCTGACCGGATACGGCGGCTATGGCGCCATCATCGGCCCCAGCTTCGAGTCCGAGAGGGCGATGTGGCTCGCGATGGGCGGCATCTACGCCGTCGCCAATCTGCGCGGCGGAGGGGAGTACGGCGAGGCGTGGCATCAGGCGGGGAGCCTCGAGCGCAAGCAGAACAGCTTCGACGACTTCATCGCCGCGGCACAGTATCTCGTCGCAGAGCGCTACACCTCCCCGGGCAAGCTGGCCATCTATGGCCATTCGAACGGCGGCCTGCTGGTTGGCGCCGTCATGACCCAGCGCCCGGACCTGTTCGCGGCCGCGGTCGCGAACGCGGGCCACTACGACATGCTGCGCTATCACAAGTTCACCGTCGGCGCCGGCTGGATCCCGGAGTACGGCTCGCCCGAACGCCCCGATGACTTCCGTGTCCTGCGGGCCTACTCCCCGCTCCACAACGTGCGCGACAAGACCTGCTATCCGGCGACGCTGCTGCTCGCAGCCGACCACGACGACCGCGTGGTTCCTAGCCATGCCTACAAGTTCGCCGCCACGCTTCAGGCCGCGCAGGGTTGCGATCGGCCGATCCTGCTGCGCGTGGCGAGCGACGCCAGCCACAGCTACGCCTCCGAGTCCGCCGCGATCGCGGAGCAGGCGGACATGTGGTCGTTTGTCGCCTCGCGGCTGGGGGTGGCATCCTCGAAGTAGTCGGGCTTCGGGTGTTTTCCCCCAGTTCGCAACGTCCTCGCATCAAGTCTGTTCGAACTTCGCTCTCTTGCCGTTTGTACTTCCTGTCAGAGGGGTCCGGCCTGAGGGATTGAAAGGCGACAGGTTTATTTCAATCGGGGGGATTGAATTTGGGTCAGATCGAGGTAGTATCGGCGCAGGGACGGGGCATTGCTCCCGGCATGGGAGCGCTCAATGCCCTGGGGGGTCAAGGGGCATTGCTTCGTTTCGCGGGTCGCGCGTTCGCGCCGGTTTGTATCTTCGCCTGCCTCGTCTCGAGCCTCTCTCTCGCCAGCCAGGTCCGCCTCGTCAATCTCGAGCAGATGACGCAGCGCGCCACGCGCATCTTCTCGGGACGCTGCACGCAGACCCGCGTCGAGTACGACGCCGCCCTCGGACGCAACATCACCGCCGCCACCTTCAGGGTCCAGCGCGTCGTCAAGGGGGTCAGCGAGACCATTGTCACGGTGCGCATGCTCTCAGACGGCGGCGCGACCAACGACTCGCCTGCCGGCGTTCCCGTGTTCCACCGCGGCGAGGAGGTCGTGCTGTTTCTCTACGGCGAGTCCTCGCTGGGGCTTTCTTCCACGGTGGGGCTGGGCCAGGGGCGCTTCGCGGTGCTCACCGACAAGCAGGGGCGCAGGGTCGCCCTCAACGCGGTGGGCAATCGCAATCTGATGCGGGAATTGCGCCCCGCGGCTCGCGAGCGCCTGCGCGGGTTGCGGCAAAACGCTGAGGACGAAGCGGACGCCGCCGATCTCGACCCCTCTTCCCTTCTCGACATGGCCGAAGCGCTCGTGAGCGCGGTGCCCGCGCAGTGAGGCGCGCGTGCCGGGTCCGGAACATCACCGTCGCGCTGCCGCTGGTGGCGCTCGCGTCGTTTCTCTCTACTCTGATCGCGGGCGGCCCATGGTCGGTGAACGGCCTGGGCGAGCCGATGGCCTGGGACACCACGGGCCCCGTGGTCTATAACCCCGACCCTGGACCTCTGGGACTCCTCAGCAATGCCCAGGCCCGAGCGCTCCTTGCGGAGGCTTTCACGGAATGGGCCGAAGGGCCCTCCGACATCACGTTCTCCCAGGGGGCCCTTCTCTCTCTCGACGTCAACGCCGCCGGGTTCGCTTTCACCAACTCCGCGCATTACCAGAACTTCTACCGCGTCGACGGCGACGGTCTGTCGCCGGTGATCTTCGATCACGACGGCTCCATCATTGAAACCCTGTTCGGCATCGGCGCCCGCTTCGAGATCCTCGGCGTCGCCGCCATCGACACCCCCATCTCCGCCACCACGACCATCACG
>Ga0137325_1000081_pt1 | contig 22028 bp, 16 predicted proteins | sample EasRivERMZT469_2_FD_102294 | JGI IMG/M metagenome (GOLD analysis project Ga0137325, IMG submission 102294) | Soil microbial communities from meander-bound floodplain in the East River, Colorado, USA - East River MetaG ERMZT469_2 | ecosystem: Environmental > Terrestrial > Soil > Floodplain ...
ATGTGTCGGTGCTCGACCTCGATCGCGACGGCCAGCTGGATCTTGCCATCGCGGCCGTGCGCGACAACGCGATCGTCGTGCTGTGGGGGAATGGACCGCGGCTCTTCTCGCCGCCGACATCCTCGAATCATTTCTTCACGACGGGCGGTGAGCCGCAGAGCCTCGTGACCCTCGACATCGACGGAGACTGCGAACCGGACGCCGTCGCGGCGAGCCCCGAGACGGGGGAGGTGCACTATCTTCCCGGCGATGGCCAGGGGGGCTTCGGAGCGCCCCAGGTGATCCTGAACGCCAACCGGCCGCAGCGGCTGGTCGTGAACGACTTCAACCGCGACCTGCGCCCCGACCTTGCGGTGGTCGACCGCGCCGCCAACAACGTCACGATTCTCATGGGCGAAAACCCCGCCTGCGGCGTCTTCGCGCTGCGCCGCTCGACCGACCCGGCGACGGTGGCTTCGAGCCAGCCGTACCGGCTGATCGGCCTCGGCCCGTTCGACGACGACGAGGGCACGCTGAGCGACGGGAGCTTCTACTACTACACGCTCGAGCACGTTGGAGGACTTGCCGCCCCTCTGTCCGTTCACCCGAACATGGTCCTCGACGCGGTGCGCATCGGCTACAACGACGGAGACCCCCTCTCGGCGCATCCCGATGACCAACTCTCGAAGGTGACGGCGGTGGTGGAGGAGCTCGAAACCGGCGGTGTGGCGGCGATGGTGACGGTCGTGCCGCGCGACCTCAACGGGACCGGCGTGGGGCTTGGATGCGACATCTCGATCGACACCAACGCCCTCTACCCCGGGACGCTCGACGGACCGGTGCAGGATCTCGGCAACGGCATCTACGAGTTCCGCGTCCTGCTCCCTGCACCGGGCGGGGCGCTCGTGAAGGTGACCGTGGAAGGCATGACGCTGGCCGACCAGCCGCTCATCGCGTACTGACCCGCAAAGAGAAAGGGGCGCCCCGGCCCCGCCGGCCGGAGCGCCCCCCCGGGGGGGAGGAGTCCCGGTTCACCGCATTGACGGTCATCGGTGAACCGGGAAGCCCACCTTGGACTTCTGCTGCCTACTGCATCCCTGGGACTACGGACACTTCGAGTCGATCTCCACGTTTCCGGTGTTGCCGTCGATGATCTCGACCCCGAGCGGGCAGTCGTCGTCGCACCGCTCGCAGTTGTGCACGCGTCGCAGGCTGACCAGGTCGGCCCTGCTCACCCAGTCGGGAACCGCGACGACGAAGACGGCGCTCCCCTTGAAGACGTCGGTGCAGACACAACCACACCCCGGGAAGTGCTCGGCGATGACCGCCTCGACCGCGCCGATGACGGTGGTGGGGGTCAAGGCGTGCTGCACGCAGAGGAACTCGGTCTCGCGGCAGCCGTTGGCGCGGGGGCGGCCGATGATGACGAGGTAGCGACGCATCGTGATCGATCGCGTGTCGAACATGCGGGAATCGTTGGTGGTGGGCCCGATGCCCAGGCGATTCAGGATCCGGCGCAGCTCGTCCTTGTTCTTCGCGAGCAGCACCTGCGACGGGACCTCTAAGTCGGTCTGCGCCCTGAAGAGCAGCCGGTGAGGGGCAGGCCGGTCGCAGACGGCCAGCGGCTCGCCGGCGATCAGGAACGATGCCGCGGCCAACGCGGCCGCCGCGCCAAGAGTTCTCATCTTCATGGGTCCGCCTCCTCTAATCTGTCGTGAACGCCTTGAACGGTCGATGCCAGCCCTGACAGCTTCCGTCGATGCACCACAGTCGCGGAAAGGGAGGGGGCGGTTCCCGCCACCCCGGCGGGGGCGTCGGATCTGTCCAGAATCCTGAACACCGCCGATGAGCGATAATCCGCCATCCGGTCCCTGACGGACTTGCGGAAGGAGGTCCCCATCATGGTTCATGAATCCTCATCGAGACATCGGGCCAGCTTTCTCCGGGCCCTGCTGGTTGCCGCCCTCTTCGCGCTCCCCGCGGCGTCAGCCGTGGCGGCGCCCGAGACTTTTGAGATCGATCGCGAGCACACCGCCATCACGTTCAAGGTCAGGCACCTGTTCAGCAAGGTGCCGGGGCGGTTCACGGACTTCTCCGGTACCCTCTGGCTCGACCGGGCCAACTACGCCGCCAGCCGCGTGGAGGTCACGATCCAGGCGGCCAGCGTCGACACCGACCAGGATCAGCGCGACAACCACCTCAGAAGCGACGCGTTTTTCGATGTCGCCAATCACCCGACCCTGACGTTCAAGTCCACCGCCGTGCGACCCCAAGGCGACAAGAAGCTGGCGATCGACGGCGACCTCACGATCCGCGGAGTCACCAAGCGGGTCACGCTCGACGTGGACATCCTGGGATCCGCGACGTACTACAACGTCGAGCGGGTGGGGTTCGAGGCACGCGTCACCATCGACAGGACCGAGTTCGGCGTCTCCTGGAACGATGCGGTGGAGGGGGGCGGCTACGTCCTCGGGCACGAGGTGGAGATCACGCTCAACGTGGAGGCCAAGAAGAAGGACCAGCCCGCGTCGGCGAAGTGAGCGCCCGGCAAGTCGTGTAGAATCATCGCGGTCGAGTGCAAGGTGTGCGGGAGGTTGTGAAATGCGAGCGCGGTGGTCGCGAACCATGTCTCTGGCTCTCTCGCTGAGCCTGGCCTGGGTGGGCGTCCAGGCGGCCGGTCAACCGGACATCCGCCCTTCGCTGCTGGTGGACCTCACGCATCCGTTCAACGCGCAGACCGTCTACTGGCCGACGTCCCCCAGCTCGTTCCAGATGCAGCAGCTTTCGCACGGGCTCGTGGCGGGCGGCTGGTTCTACGCCGCCAACACCTTCTGTGCCCCCGAGCACGGGGGGACGCACCTGGACGCGCCCATCCATTTTGCCGAGGGAGGTCTGTCCGTGGACCAGCTGCCGATGGAGAACCTCGTGGGCCGCGCGGTGGTCCTCGACATCTCGGCCCAGGCATCGCGCGATCCGGACTATCGTCTTACCTCGGATGACATCGAGGCCTTCGAGCGCAAGCACGGCCGCATCCAGGCCGGAACCCTGGTGCTGCTGCGCACCGGGTGGAGCCGCCGGTGGCCCGACCGCAAGAGCTATCTGGGTGACGACACTCCCGGAGACGACTCGAAGCTGCACTTCCCCAGCTTCGGCGAGCCGGCCGCGAGGCTCCTGGTGGAGGATCGGAAGGTCGCCGCGCTGGGCGCCGACGTGGCTTCCATCGACTACGGGCAATCGAAGGACTTCGTGGTGCACCGCGTGATGGCCGCCCGCAACGTTCCCGGCCTCGAGAACCTGACCAACCTGGAGCGGCTGCCCCCCACGGGCGCGATCGTCATCGCCCTGCCGATGAAGATCGAAGGTGGCTCGGGCGGCCCCTTGCGCGTCGTGGCCCTTCTGCCGGGGGAGTGACGCCGGAGACACCGATCCAGGACGACCAGCAGGTCGGCTAAAATCACCGCGGTCGGGGCGTGGCGCAGCCTGGTAGCGCATCTGCTTTGGGAGCAGAGGGTCGGAGGTTCGAATCCTCTCGCCCCGACCAGCTTTTCCAGCGACCCGCCGGTGACCCCTGTCGTGGGAACGCGGGAGCGGGCCGGCTCGTAGAACCACCCGCATGCTGCGCCTCATCCTCGCGGCCGTCGCAGCCGCCTGTTCGTTGACCGTTCTGGCAGATGTGTGCCTGGCCGCGCCTCGCCCCACCGCGATGCGCAAGGTGACGCTCGATATTCCCGGCCCTCCCGCCCGAGTCCTCCCTGTCGACGTGAACGGCGATGGCCGTATCGACCTGGTGATGGCTCTGGCCTGGTCGGAGTTCGAGAGCGTGGAGTTCGAGCGGCTGGAGGGGTTCGTGCAGATGACGACGATCGTGCCGGCCTTGTTCGACCGGCGCGAGATACGGGTCTATCTGCAGCAGCCCGACGGCCAGTACCTGCTGGCCGGCCCCGCGCTGATGCTGCCCGCCTCGGTGCTGGCTCTGGACAGCGGCCCGGGCCCCACCCCTGTGGTGGCGTTGACCGACGAGGGGGTCGCCGCACTGAAGCTGGAAGGAGAGGCCCCTTACGCGGCGCTGACATTCAGTCCGCTCATCGCCGATCCGCCGGTGCTGGCGGGCGCGGGGACCCTGATGTCCAGCCTGCGGCTGCGCTTCGATCTGGATGGTGACGCGCACCCCGACCTGATGTTCCCCGCCGAGGACGGCATGGCGCTGTATCGCGGCGGGACTGACGGGCCGTCGCCGCGGTCGGTCACACGGCTGCCGCTGCCCGACGACCGGCGCGGTCGTGACACCGCCCCGTGGCGGCGCTACTCGATGCCGCGGCTGGAGGACCTGGACTCCGATCGTCTCCCCGATCTGTTCGTCGTGACCGGCAGCGACTCCAACCCCATCGTGCACGTGTTCAGGGGGGAGGGGGAGGGGCGATTTGCGCCGGCGCGCGTCCTGACGCCGTTGTGCGACATGGGGCAGACCGGCGCGACGGGCGAGCACGGGGGCTGGGGAGAGCTGGCCCATTTCGGCGACATCACCGGCGACGGGCTGGCCGAGGTGGTCACCAGCACGGAGAAGAGCGGCGATGACGACGGCCTCGATGAAGCCCGCGAGCCGCACTTCACCTACCGCTTCTATCACGCGAGGAAGGACCTGACCGTCGATCCGAAGCCCTACCTCGAGATGGAAGTGCTGGGCCATCCCTTCGGCGCGGGGGTGTTTTCGATGATGGGCGGCAGCCCGTTCGTTGACCTCGATCACGACGGGCGCAAGGAGATCCTGACCATCACCCTGGACTTTTCTCTCTGGCAGGCGATACGGGTCCTGACCACCAAGCGCTTCGGGATGGGGCTGGACTTCCAGCTCTGGTCGCAGGGGGCCGGCGGAGGGTTCACGAAGATCACCGGACTGGACCTGTCGGAGAAGCTGCTGCTGGACTTCAACGACTTGAAGATGCCCCGCTTCGGCCACTTCTCCGGCGACTTCAACGGCGACGGGATCAAGGACTTCGTCCATCTTGGGCGCGGCAAGGAGGTCACCATCCACTACGGCAAGCCCGGATCCCATTACCCCCCCAAGCCCGACGTGACGCTGGACATCGGCACGGAGATCCAGGACGTGGCGCTGGCCCGCATCGCGGACCTGGACGGCGATGGGCGTTCGGATCTCTCGATCACCCGCATGATCCCCTCCGATGAAGCCGGCGTCACCGGACGGGCGCGGCTGGAGCTGTACCTCAGCTCGAAGGCGGCGCCATGAAGAACGTGGCGGCCATGAGAACCAGGTTCGCCTGCGGGTTCGCCGCCTGCGCGCTGGCACTGCCTGCGCTCACCGGGACGGCGCGCGCCGAGGAGCCGGAGCGGCCATACGTCAGGAGCGTGCAAGGAGAAGGCGCGCGGCTGGTCATCGGGAGGCCGGCGGGGAGGCTGCTGGATGCCGCGCTGCCGCGCACGGCAGCAGGCGGGCGCGAGGTCCTGCTGCTGGTGCGCCCGGAGCCACCACCGAAGCCTCGCACCGCCGAGGGAGACGCGCTCGAGCCCGACTGCGATCAGCTTCGGGCCGATGCCGTCCCCGACACCAAGCCGCGTCAGCTGATCAGGATGGACCTGGCCGGGGAGGGCTCCTTCGCGACGCTGCGGGACGATCTTCCGCCCGACGCGGAGTCGCTGGCCCCGGTGGATCTGGACGGCGATGGCGCCGATGAGCTGCTGGTCGGCGGGCGCGGCAGCGTTTCAGTGATGACCGCCACCGGCCTGCGCCCGCTGGTGTCGCAGCCCGATCTTTCGCTGGACGGATCGCTGGCGGCGCTGGCGTCGATGCCGGGAGGCGCCGGGCGGCTGCTCATCCCGTCGCTGCACGGGCTGTCGCTGTTCGCGCCGGAGGCTGCCGGCGAAGCCTGGGCCTCCTCGGGGAGCGTCATCATCCCGGTGGAAGCATCGATCCTGGGCGCCGAGATCCTCGTGCACGCGGTGCCGCTCGAGCGCGTTCGTGGCGCCGCCCGCGACGCGCCGCTGCTCTACGCGGCCGGCCCGCGCGAATACGGGAGCCAGCGCCTCCAGACACTGGTGGTGCATCCCACCGCCGCGGGCACCGACTCCGATCCGCTCGTGACCGAGAGCTGGTCGCTGCTCCCCGAGCCGGAGGAGATCGTGGAGAGCTCCTACTTGATGCTGGATGGCAAGGTGGCGCTGCTGGCGATCACGCGGCCCGGCGACAAGCTGAGCATCACGGGCGAAAAGCTGCTGCGCCTGTTCGTGCTGCAGCCCGATCGCAGCCGCACCGGCCGTCCGCCGCTCTTCGCTGCACAGAGCCGGATGAACCTGTGGCAGCTGGCACACCCCGTGCTGGCCGATGTCAACGGTGACGGCAACGCCGATCTGGTGATCGGTTACTGGAAGGGGCTCAAGGACAGCACGGTGGTGCTCGACGCCTACCTGCGCGGCGCAGACGGAAGATTCGCGACATCCCCGCGCTCCACCGAGTTCGACGTGGAGGACGGCGACCGAGGCATGCTGGAGTACGGCCACGACGTGACCGGAGACGGCCTGGCCGACCTGCTGGTGCGCAGCCTCAATACGATGGTCGTCTACTCTGGTGAAGCCTCGCGCGACGGCAAGGCGCTGGTGTCGCGCGACGCCTCCCGTTCGGTGACGGGGGAAGGGATGCGCTTCAGCGAACAGGACGACTTCGACATCAGCTTCGGGCCGCGAGAGGGGAGCGAGGGGGAGGGGTCCCGCATGCGCGTCCGGCGCGTCACCTCGCGCGATCCGCGGTTCGTGGATCTGGATGGCGACGGCGCCGCGGAGGTTGTGGTCGTGAACACCGGCGCCTTCGATAATTGCGCGGTGAACGTGATCCGGTTCCATCGCCCGGGGCGCCTGGCGGCTGGTGCCGCAGGCAGGTAGCGCGCGCGGCTCCGCGAGCGGGATGGGCAGGTGGGATTCTCGCCCGAGTTGGGTCAGAATGGCCGCCTGAAGAACGATGAGCGCGGTGGGCGCCTCATCGCTCCTGTCGATGCCCGTGGAGCCTGACGGTTGAGCCATCTCGGCCGCGCGATCGTCGTGCTGGTGGTCGTCGTGCTGGGGCTGTGGCTCCCCACGCTCTTCTTCGACGACGCCTACATCACCTTCCGCTACGCGGCGAACATCGCGCGCGGCGACGGCTTCACCTGGAATCCCCCCGAGCGCGTGCTGGGCGCCACGACGCCGCTCTTCACGCTCATGCTGGCGGGGGCCGCGTGGCTCGGCTTCGACATCGAGGACGCGGCGCTGGTCCTGGGTGTCGGCGGGCACGCGCTGCTCTGTTTGCTGGTTTTCGCGGCGGTGCCGATGGTCGTCACGGGGTGGCCGAAGCCGGTGAGCGTCTGGGTGCGCACGGCTGCCGCGCTCGCCTGCGCACTGCATCCTCACATGGCGTTCACATCGGTCGGCGGGATGGAGACCCCGCTCTACTGCGCGCTGATCGCAGGGACTCTGCTTGCGGCTGCGCGTGGGCGCGAGCTGGCGGCGGGCGCCCTGCTCGGAGCGGCCCTGGTGATGCGCCCCGACGCGATCGCACTGGCGCCGGTGGCCCTGTGGCTCGTCTGGACGGCGGCGGAGGGGCCGCACACGCTCCCCGTCATGCGCGCGGCCCTTCTGTCCGGCGCGATCGCCGGGAGCTGGGTCGGGTTCGCCATCTGGTACTTCGGCTCGCCGATCCCAAGCTCGATTCCGGCGAAGATGCTCATCCATCCGGCGACTCCGGCGCAGGTGCTCGGGGACTTCGCCGCGTTCCTCAGGGACGACGTGATCCTGCTGGTTGCGCTGCCGCTCGCCCTCGCCGGCATGTGGCTGCAGCGCAAGCGCCCCATCGCGGTCGCGATGACCTCCTTTGGCGTGCTCTACCTTGGCGCCTGCGCGTTCAGCGGCGTGGAGCCGTTCCCCTGGTACGTGAATCCGCTGATTCCGATCGTGCTGCTCCTCGCGACGGCGGGGCTCGCGGCCATCCTCGAGACGATGCGCGCCAGCCGCCCCGCCATCTGGGCCTGCGTGACGATTCTTGTCGTCGTGACGGGAGGCGCATGGATCATCGGGCAGGTCGATGACCTCAGCGCGGATTGGGAGGCGTGGGAGGGGGCTTACGAGATCGCGGCGCGCTGGATCATGGAGCACTCGCAGCCGGGGGACCGGGTCTATGTCGGTGAGACGGGGGTCATCGGGTATCTGCTCGAAGGGCGCGTCGTCATCGATTCGTCGGGGATCAACTCGCCCGATGTCTTGAGCCGCCGGAAAGGGTTTCCCGAGACCGACCCGGAGTGGAGCCGCAGGATCATCCGCGACCTCGCTCCCGATTTCATCACCACCTCGCCGCACTATCTGAACATCGGGAGGATCGCGGCGGAGCCGTGGTTCGAAGCGCTCTACGAGAGGGTCTCCCCGCCGCTGCTGGAGGAGCAGGGGCAGCTCATCTACAGGAGGCGTTCCGGCCGTGGATGAGCGGGACGCCGCGGTCGAGGAGTCGCTGGACGACGGGCTCAGACACCGTCACGGACAGCACTTCACCAAGGACGACCCGGCGGATCTGATGATCGCGCTCTGCGTGCGCCATCCGATGGCGGCGGTGCTCGACCCGGCGTGCGGCACGGGCGCCCTCCTGCTGCGCGCCGCAACGAGACTGGCTTTCCTTCGTGGTGCTGCGGGGAAGGGGAGCGGGCACCTGACGGGGATCGAGGTCGACCCGCGACTGGCGCGCGCGGCGCAGGCCCGGGTTCCGGGCGCGACCATCATCAACGACGACTTCCTGGACCACGGACTTGGCGTCAATGGCGGGCCGGAGGCCCGCGCACCCAGTCCGGGGTCGAGCGCGGTGCGGGTACGCGGACCTCTGGTCCGCAAATCAAATGCCGTGTCCGGGACGGCGCCCGCGCTCCCGCGGGATTTTGACGCCATCGTGGGGAACCCCCCCTATGTCCGGCAGGAGCTGATCGACCCAGCGCGCAAGCGGATGGCGCCGCCCGCGGGCCCCGCGCTCTCGGGGCGCAGCGACCTGCACGCCCGCTTCTGGTCACCGTCTCTTGCGTTGCTGCGGCCCGGCGGACGCCTGGGCTTCATCACGAGTGGTGCCTGGCTGGACGCAGGCTACGGCGCCGCGCTGCGCGACTGGCTCACCACTTCGCATCGTCTCGTCGCGATGGTCGAGTCTTCGGTTGAGTCGTGGTTCGACCGGGCGCGCGTCAGGACGGTCATCGCCATCGTGCAGCGCGATCCCCCCGACGCGTCGCGCCCCGCGCGCTTCGTCTCCCTGCGCGTCCCGCTGGCGACGCTCGTGCCGGCCGGGCTCCCCCTGGAGGAGCGGCTGGCGCGCTTCGATCGGATGGCCCGGGCGATCGAAGACGGCGCGGATGCCGGGGATGCGCTCGTCGTCCGCAGTGTCCCGTCGCTGGCTCTCGGCGGGCGCACGTGGGGGCCGCTGCTGCGGCTTCCCGAGCTCTACTTCGCGATTGCCGCGCGGGGCGCTTCGCGCCTGGTCCCCCTGTCGGAAGTCGCGACCGTGCGCTGGGGGATCAAGACGGGGGACGACGCGGTGTTCTGCCCGCCGCGGGATCGCGAGCCGCCGGTGGAGGAGAGGTTCCTGTCGCCGCTGGTCTTCACCCTGATGGAGCTGGACCGCCTGGTCGTGACGCGCGATCAGCTCAGGCGGAACGTGCTGCTGGTGGAGCGGGGCCGCGAAAATGCCGCGGGCCGCGAGGATGCTGCGAGCCGCGAAGATGCTGCGGGCCTGCGGGCATGGATTGCCCGCGCCGAGCGCGACGGAGCCCATCTCAGGCCAACCTGCGCCGCGCGGGCGCGCGCGGGTCGCGCCTGGTACGAGCTGAGGCCGGCACCTTCGGGCGCGATCCTCTGGTCGATCATGCACCAGTACCGCCATCTCGCGCCGATCAACCCGGAGGGGTTTCCGGTCAACGACAACCTGCTCCAGATCGATCCGAAGCCGGGGATCTCAACCCGGCTGCTCGCGGCGATCCTCAACTCCCACGTCACGGCGCTCATCAAGCACGCTCATGGCCGCCAGCGCAACGAAGGGATGCTCAAGACCCAGGCCGGCGATCTGAGAGGGATGCCGATCCTCGATCCGCGAGCGATCGGCGCCGATGAGGCGGGCGCCCTCGTCGCGGCGTTCGATGCGATCGCATCGCGCCGGATCGGGACGGTGCCTCAGGAGTGCGGACGCGCCGACCGACGCGCGCTCGATCGGCTGGTGCTCGAAGCGCTCGGCTGGACGTCGCGCGAAGCCGAGGCCGAAGCCGGGCGCCTGTCGTCCTGCCTGACGGATCTCTACGCGGGGGAGCGGCTCTGGGAAGTGGACGCGGTCCGACGCCGGCGGAAACGATCGGGAGTCATGGCTGCGCCTTGAGCATCGCCGCCAGCGCCGCGAGATCGGGGACGACCGCGTCGGCCTGAGCCACCGAGGGGGGCGTGGCTCCGTGTCCGGGGCGTCCGCCTCTGCGGTCGATCCGCACGGTCCTCAGGCCGAGGCTCTGGGCCGGGGAGATGTCGTGGTAGAGGCTCTGCGCCGCGTGCAGGATCGAGGCGCGCGGCAGGCCGATCCTCTCGAGCGCCGTCTCGAAGATCGCGCGCGCCGGCTTGTAGGCGCGCGCCTGCTGCGCCGTGATCACCCAGTCGAAGTCCACGCCCAGATGCCGCGACGTCGCCGCGAAGAGATCGTCGTCGACGTTGGAGATGATCCCGAGACGGAAGCGGCTCTTGAGATCCGCGAGCGCCTGCACCGTGTCGGGGAAGGGGGTCCAGCCCGGCAGTGATTCCGCGATCCAGAGACGCTCGTGGGGCTGCGGCGCGAACCCCACCCACTTCCCCAGACCGTCCACAACGCGCCCGAGGACCTCGCGGTAGGGGACCCAGGGCCCCTTCTCGGCCTGCGACTCCAGCGACGCGTAGAGCTCCAGCATCGCGTCGTCCTTCAGCGTCAGGTTGTGCCGCGCCAGCAGCGGGCGCAGCGCGCGCACCAACCCCGACTCCCAGTCGATCAGGGTGCCGTAGCAGTCGAAGGTGATGGCCTCGATGCGTTCACGCTCCATGGCATCTCCCGTACATCTACGGCGCGGCTGCCGCGCCCGCGGACCATCCGAGGATGAGCCGGAAGGGGGTCTCGCGGTGCTCCGCCGGGAGCGTCGTCGCGAGAAAGCGCGTGTGATCGGAGAATGGAGCGAACGCGTTGATGCCGCGGGGCGCCGTGAAGAGGACTTCGGGAAGAGCGGGGGAGAGCTCCGCCCCCTGAGGATTCACCTGAACGGCGACGAGCGACTGCCCGCTGCGTGAGGGAAGCTGCGAACCGACCGAGATGCGTACGCCGATGAGGCCGCGCCGGAAGACGATCTCGCGCCCGTCCGCGCGCCAGGAAGGCTCGGCCCCTCCCTGCCGCGAGATCTGCCACTTGCGATCCAGCGCAGGGAAGGGACGGACGTACACCTCGTTCTGCCCCGACTCGTCCGAGACGTAGGTGAGCCACCGCCCGTCGGGGGAGAGACGTCCCCCTGCGAGCGTGACACCAGCCTCGGAGAGCAGCGGCCCCGCTTTTCCGGTGGCCAGATCGAGGCTCCAGATCTCCCATCGCCGTGCACCGCTCTTGCTGACCGCGTCGAATATCAACATGCGGCCATCGGGAGACCAGTCGGTCACGGTCGTGTCGACCGTCGTGGCGCTGTAGACCCGCTCGGGGATGCCGGCCCCATCGGCACGAATGACGAAGATGTCCTCGTCTCCCGAGTCGCGGTTGCAGTAGGCGATCCGTTTCCCGTCCCTCGACCAGCGCGGTGAATGGGAATCGTTGGAGCCGCGCGTGAGCGGTACGAGCGTGCCGCGGGCGAACTCGCCGATCCAGAGATCGTCCGGTCCGGTTCGCGGCGGTGGGACGAGCAGGACGAAACGCCCGCCGTCGGGGGAGACGTCGAGATCGCCTTGGGAGGAGATGCGACGGTCGAGGGCGGGACGTGCCTCCCCCTTCCGGTCGAACCAGACCAGGTCCAGCTCCTGCTCGAAGCTGCTCTGCCCCGCGGAAAAGACGATGTCACCCGCCCGCGAGGCCGAGGCGGCGAGGATTCCGGCGGCCTGGACGAACTGGACTTGAGGAGCCACGGGGACGGCCTCGCCGCTCATCTTGAATGTGCGCGAGTCGAAGGGGATGGCGATGAGCTTCCCCTGGCGGTGCACGAGGAGCGCCCCTGGCAGGAGCACGGCCGGAGAGGGGTCGCTCAGAACGCGCTCGAACGGCCCACCGTCGGTCGAGGCGAGGAAGATTCCGCCGTCTTTTGCCAGCGCCTCGGGATTGTTGCTGAAGACAGTGAGGAGGAAATGTTTGCCGTCAGGCAGATGGACCGGAAAGCGGTGCGAGCCATCCGCAAGGGCTGCGTCCACCGTGGTGATCTGTTTTGCCGTCCCGCCCCCCGCGGGGACCGAGAAGATGCCGGTATTGGGGTTCGGCGCGAAAAGGATGTTGCCGTCCTCGCCCCAGCTCGCGCCGCGCCCCCAGGGAGCATCGGCGCAGATCGTCTGCGGTGTTCGCGACGCGAGATCGAAGCGACGCAACTCGCCGTTCATGAAGAAGCCGACGTGCCGCGAGTCTGGGGACCAGAACGGGAAGGTGGCCCCTTCCGTCCCCGGTACCTGCACGGCGTCGAACGAATCGAGCGACCGCACCCAGATGCGCGCCGGCTCATCCGCCGCCGCGCCGGCGAAGGCCAGCCAGCGCCCATCGGGAGAGATGGCGGGTGGGGCTTCCTGGGTCAGCGCCACTCCCTCCGGGAGTGCCAGCTCCATGGCGAGCGATCGCTCAGCGGCTGGCGCCGCAGGGCGGAGCCAGAGCGCGGCGCCGAGTGCGATGCCCAGCGCCGCGACGAGGATCCAAGGGAGAAACCGGCCCATCCCCACCGCCGGCGCAACAACGGCAGCGGCTGGGAGGGAATCGGCCGTTTCGCCCCCCGCGATCGATCGCTCCAGCGAGATGCGCGCCTCACCGATATCGCGCAGCCTCTGGCGCGGATCGCGCTCGAGGCAGCGCGCGAGAATGCGGCGCACCCCCTGTGGGACGGCGCGCGGGAGTGCTGTGAGTTCGATCTCCTGCCGGAAGATGGCGCCGAATGTCTCCGGCACCGTCTCGCCTTCGAACAGCCGCCGGCCCGTGAGGCATTCCCACAGCAGCACACCGAAGGCCCAGACATCGGCGCGACGATCCACCGGCTTTCCCTTCGCCTGCTCCGGAGACATGTAGGCCGCGGTCCCCATGATCACTCCGGCCTGTGTCGCCGCCGCCGTCACCGTCGGCGACATGGTCGGCGACTGCACGGGGTTGTGCCCCGAGCCCCCGCTCTGCCCCGCCATCGGGTCGAGCGCCTTCGCGAGACCGAAGTCGAGCAGCTTGGCCTTTCCTTCCGGCGTCAGCTTGACATTCGCCGGCTTCAGATCGCGGTGGATGACGCCGTGCTCGTGCGCGTACTCCAGAGCCTCGACGATCTGAAGGAAGATGGGCAGGCACTCTTCCCACGGCATGGCGCCGCGCGCCAGACGCTCCGACAGCGTCTCCCCCTCGACCAGCTCCATCACCAGAGCGCGCGTCCCTTCCTTTTCCTCCACTCCGTGGATCGTCGCGATGTTGGGGTGGTTCAACGACGCCAGCACCCTGGCTTCGCGGTCGAAGCGCGCCAGGCGCTCGGCATCGGCCGCGAACCCCTCGGGGAGCACCTTGATGGCGACCTCGCGGCCCAGGCGGGCGTCCCTGGCGCGATAGACCACGCCCATCCCGCCCGAACCGAGCGAGCCGACGATCTCGTAGGGGCCGAGCCGTGAGCCGATCAAGGAAGCCTCCAGGGGCGCGCCATCGGGGGCGGTATCGTCCGCGGTTTCGCGGCGCCGAGTCTATCACCCAAGTATGCATTGGCATGGCGGCGCCATGGCGGTATGATGCGGCTACAGAGCTGCAAGACGGTCCCATGAAAACACGACGCCATATCATCACCGCCATCATCTTTTCCCTCTCCCTCGAATGTTTCGCCATTGTTGCGCCGACTCTCGCCCAGACCTCGCCCCCGGAGAGAGTGCCCTACGCCCTGCGACGCGATAGCGCAATGGAAGAGGGGTGCTTCGGCCCATGCGACTGCCCGGTCCTGATGCGCGGGCCGCTGCTGGGACGGTTCCGGCTCACCTTCCTCCACTCCGACGGGCTGTTCGATCACTACGCGGTCGAAGACGTCAGATGGAAGGTGAAGGACCTGTCCCAGTCGTTCCTGATCACCGGCTCGGGCACCTACAGGATCGGCGGAGAGTTCGCAAGATTGCACCAGCTCGTCCTCGACCTTCAGGTGGGGGAGGATCCGGTGCAGCGCTTCGACAGCGGTCTGGTGCAGCCGACGACCGACTTCCCCTCCATCGACGCGAGGATCTCTCTCTACTTCGAACAGCAGTGCCGGGACACGGTCTTCGATCTGCACGCAAGGCCGGTGCGCTCGATCAACGTCGATGCGTCGTCGATCTGGTGGAGCGCGTCGCCATCGGCCGATGCCCACGACGTCGTGCGCGGCTCGGTCACCGCGTTGCGGGAGAGCGGCGGCGACCTGGGACGCGCGGTGCAGGTCTGCGTCGCCGATGATGCGACGGCTGCATCGGTCCTGCTCGCCGAGGATCCCCCTGCCGGTGAGGCCTGGTTCTTCCTGCTGCGGGACGTCGAGGACGGTATCGCGGGGAGCTACGATTCCGGTTCGCCCGCCGAGACCATCTTCCCCGACGACGCGATCGACGGCTCCTCCGCCGCCTGCCCCTGAGCGGTCGTCCCCTTCCTCCATCGCCGACTAAACGTCCGTTCGGTGCGGGCTGCCGCGTTCGTTATAGAATGAGACCGGCGCAGAACTGCCGGCCGAGCCGTATTGTGAGGAGGGACCCGTGGCCATCGATATCAAGAAAAAAGGAGCCGTCAACATTTTCGCGCTCTCAGGGAGGCTGACTCTAGGCCCGCCCACGATCGAGCTTCGCGACAAGTTCAAGGAGATCCTCGACACGGGGGCAACGTCCTTCGTGTTCGATCTCACGAAGGTCCCGTTCATCGACTCGACCAGCCTCGGCGAGCTGGTGGCGTGCGCCAAGCGGGCCCGCGAGCGCGGTGGGGACATCAAGCTGGTCCTCCAGCCCAAAGGGAAGGTCTGGGAGGTCATGACCATGACCTTCCTCCACAAGTCCTTCGACATCGAGGAGTCGCTCGACGACGCCCTGGCGGCCTTCACGAAGTGATCGGGCTCACGAAGTGAGCCCCCGGGTCAGCCAGGTCGCCAGCGTTCCCATGTCCTGGTTGCCACCGCTGAGCACCGCGACGATCGTGGACCCCGGCGCCACGGGAACGAGGCCATTCAGGGTCGCGGCGACCCCGGCCGCTCCGGCGGCCTCGGTGAGCAGCTTGCATCGGGTGAGCAGCGCGACGATCGCCTCCAGCATCGATTCCTCGGAGACGAGCAGCACGTCCTCCACGTGACGCCGGCAGATCCCGAGCGTCTCCGCGAAGACCGAGCGCCCCGCCATGCCATCGGCGATCGAGCGGGCCGTCTCCAGCGTCACGAGCTTCCCTTCGTCCATGCTGCGCTTCATGGCCGGAGCGGTCGCCGGCTCCACGCCGAAGACGCGCACGCGCGGCGCGAGCGCCTTCACGGCGGTCGCGATGCCGGAGATCAGCCCCCCGCCGCCGATCGGCACCACGATCGCGTCCACCTCGGGGCAGTCCTCCAGAATCTCCAGGCCGATCGTCCCCGCGCCGCTCAGCACGTCCGGGTCGATGCAGGGATGGACGAAGGTCATCCCCGTCTCGTCGCGGATCGCCAGCGCGCGCACCAGGGCGTCGTCGAAGATCTCACCGTGCAGGATGACCTGCGCCCCCATACCGCGCGTCGCGTCGATCTTCGCCTGCTGCGCCATGGCGGGCATCACCACGGTCACCGGCACCCCCTGCGCCACGGCGGCCCAGGCAAGACCCTGCGAATGATTCCCCGCGGACGCCGCGAGGACGCCGCGCGCCCGCTCGTCGGCGGTGAGACGCCGGATCCGGTTGAACGCTCCGCGGGGCTTGAAGCTGCCGGTCTTCTGCAGGTTCTCCGCCTTCATGAGGAGGCGATGGCCGGAGCGCGCCGACAGTGTTTGCGACGAAAGCAGCGGAGTGCGGTGGACCTTCCCGCGCAGGGCGCCGGCGGCGTCGCGGATCGAGTCGAGGCTGAGTCCCTGGATCGTCATGCCTGGCTCATGGTCTGATGCGCGTGATCGGGGCCGTCCCGCCGGGCTTCAATTGACATGCCGGAGGGGCACCACTAGAATTCGGCTCCCATAGATACAAAGCGGTGCGCCTGTAGCTCAGCTGGATAGAGCGGCAGATTCCGGATCTGTAGGCCGGGGGTTCGAATCCCTCCAGGCGTACCAGCCAGGCAAAAGGCTCACCGTGTGGTGAGTTGGAACGAATGTGGTGAGTGTAGCTCAGTCGGTAGAGCTCCGGATTGTGGTTCCGGCTGTCGAGGGTTCGAGTCCCTTCACTCACCCCAACATCTTCTCTCATAGGCCAACGCCCGGCGTCGGGAGGTCGTCATGCCCCCTTCCATTGGGTCAGACCCGGCCCGGGTCGCCGACGAGCCCTCGAACACCATCCGGCGCATCGGCCACATCTTCTACCGCCAGAGACAGGCGCTGTCGATGGCGCTGCTCGCAGTCTCCATCATCGTCGCGCGGCCGCTGACCTCGCGCCCCGCGATCGATCGCGCCCTCGAAGTTCTCGCGTTCCTGCTCGTGCTCGCCGGTGGCACGGTGCGCTCCTGGGCGATGGGGTACCACGTGTGGCGCCGGCGGCATGGCGCCGAGGGGAACCGCAGCCTCATCACCGCGGGCCCCTATGCGCTGGTGCGCAACCCGCTCTATCTCGGGACCCTTCTGATCTCGGCGGGCGTGGCGCTCATGTCCGGCTCGATCTGGGTGATCGTCGTCTACGCCGTTGTGTTCATCGGCGGCTACTGGGCGATCATTCAGTGGGAGGAGTCGCGCCTCATCCGTCAATTCGAAGATCAGTACCGCGGATACTTCGCGAGCGTGCCGCGTCTCGTCCCGGCATTCCGGGTCTGGAGACAGCAGGAAGGGACCTTCAGCTTCGACACGATGATGCGCTGCATGGAGCCGGTCAAGACCGCGGGTTTTCTCGTTGCCCTCGTCCTGATGCTCTACCTCAAGTCACGGCGCGCCACGCCATAGAGAGTCGTTCCCCGGGAAGGCTCGCCCCCACCGAGCGATTCCGCGCCGGGCGTCGCGTTTCCGGGACGTTTCCAGGGCCCGGTGCGCCCACCGGTTTTTTCGTGACATCGCGGGGCGAGTTGTGGTCGAATACTTGCCCAGAGGTGTCCAGGGCATGGAATCAGGTCGTATCAAGAAAGTGATGCGGGACCGGGGCTTCGGCTTCATCGCGACCAACGATGGCAAGGAGGTTTTCTTCCATCGCAGCGAATGCAAGGTCGACTTCGACACGCTGGAGCAGGGGCAGTTCGTCGATTTCGATCTCGAGGTCGTCCCCAAGGGTCCCCGCGCGCGCAATCTGAAACTGAAGGCTGACCACTAGTCGCTCCCCGTAGGCGTCCCACGCCACCGAGTGCCTGTCGGCAACTCGGGGCGCTCACCGGAGTCGTCGCTGGTCTCCCGGCAGGCCATCGTGTCTGTGAGTGGTGTGCCGTGTCGGCCGTACGCCGGTGCTATTCTTGAGACTGTGAAACCCCCCGAAGAGCCCAAGCTCCCGGCCAGGTCCGGCTCATGATGTCTCCCGACACCCTCGGCCGCGGCCTGCGGGATCTGCGCATCTCGGTCACCGACCGCTGCAACCTGAGGTGTCCCTACTGCATGCCGGCCGAAGAGGGGGGGCACAGGTACAACTTCCTGCCGCACGCCGAGATCCTCTCCTTCGAGGAGATCGCCCGCCTCGCCCGCCTGATGGTCCGCCTCGGGGCGCGCAAGATCCGGCTCACCGGGGGAGAGCCCCTGCTGCGCAAGGACCTCCCTGCGCTGGTCGCTCTGCTCACGCGGATCGACGGTATCGAAGACGTGGCGCTGACGACCAACGGCCTGCTCCTCGAGAGGGATGCCGCGGCGCTGGCGCACGCCGGCCTGTCGCGCGCCACCGTGAGCCTGGACAGTCTCGACGAAGAAACCTTCCGCCAGCTCAGCGGCGACAGAGGCTCCCTTGCGCCCGTCCTGGCGGGGATCGCGGCGGCGGAGCGCGCGGCGCTGTCGCCCCTCAAGATCAACACCGTCGTCGTGCGGGGCGTCAACGAGGAGGACATCCACCGCATCGCCGTGCGCTTCCGCGGCACCGGGCACATCGTGCGCTTCATCGAGTTCATGGACGTGGGCACGCTCAACGCGTGGAGCCTCGAGCGCGTGGTGCCGGCGGCGGAGATCCTCGCGAGGATTGATGCCGTGTTCCCGCTGGAGCCGGTCGACCCCGACTATCGCGGCGAGGTGGCGCGACGGTACCGCTACAAGGATGGCGCGGGGGAGATCGGCATCATCTCCTCGGTGACGCAGCCCTTCTGCGGCGACTGCACACGCGCGCGGCTGACGGCCGACGGGCGCCTCATCACGTGCCTCTTCGCGACCGCGGGGGTCGACCTCAAGCGCCCCTTGCGCGCGGGGGCGACCGACGAGAGGCTCATGGAGATCATCGAGGAGACGTGGCGCCGCAGGGACGATCGTTACTCGGAGCTGCGGGCGGTGCGTCACGTTGAAGCGCAGGATCGGATCGAGATGTTCAGAGTCGGGGGATGACGCAATCGATCGACGGAGAGAAGGAGGGGGTATGAGCTCGAACGGGAATCAGAGGGTGAGGATTGCAGCGGCTGGCGCGCTCCTCGCCGGCATGGCGGCCTTCGCGGGCGCGTTCGCGCAGGGAGAGGATCCGCTGCGTCTGTCGCGAGACGTGGTGCCGATCCGCCAGCAGATCGAGCTGAAGCTCGACGCCGACCAGACCGGCTACACCGGCTCCACATCGATCGAACTGAAGGTCCTCGAGCAGACCGACGCCTTCCGCCTTCACGCCGAGGAGATGACCCTCGACTCCGTCGCCCTGACGGGGCCGTCGGGCCCCGTGGCGCTGACGCACGAAGAGGGGAAGATCGGGCTGGTGACCTTCAAGGCCGCCGCACCCCTGGCGCCGGGCGCCTACGCGCTCGCCATCAAGTTCTCCAACGAGTACGGCACGAAAGCCACCGGCCTCTACAAAGTGCAGTCGGATGGCCAGTCCTACCTCTTCACGCAGTTCGAAGCGGAGGACGCGCGCGAGGCCTTCCCGTGCTGGGACGAGCCCGATTTCAAGATCCCTTTCCGCCTGACCCTGAGCGTCCCCGAGAAGCACGTGGCCATCACCAACACGCCTCTTGAGAGCGACACGAAGGAAGCCGGCTGGCGCACCATCCGCTTCAAGGAGACGAAGCCCCTGCCGACATATTTGATCGCCATCGCGACCGGCCCTCTGGAGGTCGTGCCGATCCCGGGGATGAAGATTCCCGGCAACGTCGTGACCCCCAAGGGGCAGGCGGCGCTCGCCGCGCGCGCCGTCGCCTACACGCCGAAGATCCTCGCCGCCATGGAAGAGTGGTTCGGCTCGCCCTACCCCTTCGAGAAGCTCGACCTCATCGCCATCCCCGAATACTGGCCCGGCGCCATGGAGAATCCGGGGGCCATCACCTTCCGCGACCGGCTCCTGCTGTTCGACGACAAGACGGCGAGCACCGCGCAGAAGCGATCGCTGGCACTGGTCACCGCGCACGAGCTGTCCCACATGTGGTTCGGCGATCTCGTGACGATGAAGTGGTGGGACGATCTGTGGCTCAACGAGTCGTTCGCCGACTGGGCTGGCGACAAGATCACGGAAAAGATCTTCCCCGAGTTCAATGTGGCCCTGTCGGAGATGGAGGACGTGCAGCAGATCATGCAGGCCGACGCGCGCCCCTCCACGCCGTCCATCCGAAGGCCCGTGGCGGCCGAGACTCACAAGTTCGAGCAGCTCGGGTTGGCCTACAACAAGGGCAAGGCCGTCCTCTCGATGTTCGAACGCTGGGTCGGCGAGGAAAACTTCCGCCAGGGAGTGCTCGCCTACCTCAAGGCCAACGCATGGGACAACGCCACCGCGGCCGACCTGTGGCGCTCGCTGTCCGAAGTCTCGGGCAAGGAGCTGTCGCCCGCGATGGAGACCTTCCTCGCCCAGAACGGGATCCCTTCGATCGCGGTCGAGCCGCTCCCGCAGGGGCGCGTGCGTCTGACGCAGCAGCGCTTCCTGAACGCCGGTGTCACCGCGGAGCCGCGCGAATGGAGGGTGCCCGTGACGCTGCGCTACCCGGGAGGGGACATGACGCAGACCACGACGGTCCTGCTGAAGAGCCCTTCGGAGGTCATCCAGCTCCCGGGGGGCCGCACCCCCGAGTGGATCTTCCCCGATGCCGACGGTGAGGGGTACTACAGGTGGAACGTGCCCGCGCCGATGCTCGAGACCATGGCCGGGAACGCGGGCGACATGCTCAACGCGCGCGAGCGCATCGCCCTGCTGGGGAACCTCGCCGCCCTCCTGGATGCCGGCAAGGTGGGGGGAGCCGACTATCTGCGCACCTTGCAGCAATTCGCCAACGACCCGGAGCCCCAGGTCGTGTCCTATCTCGCCAACCAGCTCCAGAAGGTGAAGCTCGCCTTCGTCCCGGAAGAAGAGGAGGAGGAGTTCGCCGTCTACGTGCGCAAGACGCTCGGCCCGGCGCTCGAGCGGTTCGGCATGGCGCCGAAGGCGGGGGAGTCTGAAGGGGTCGCGCTGCTGCGGCCGCGGCTTCTCGCCTGGATGGGCGACGAAGGGCGCGACACGCGCGTCCTGGACTACGCCGACGGCATCGCGAAGTCCTACATGAAAGACTCGACCAGCGTGGATCCAGCACTGGCGGGGGCGGCTCTGCGCCTCGCGGCCATCCGCGGCGACCGTCGGCTCTTCGAATCCTACCGGGAGCACGCGGAATCGCCGCGAACCCCTGACGATCGTTCGCGCTACCTCTCAGCGTGCGGTTACTTCCGCGAGCCGGAGCTGATGAAAGAGGCGCTCGGCATGGTGACGAGCGGCAAAATCCGGGCCAACGAGATGTTCGCCATCATCACCGGCCTGGGGGAGACCCCCTCGGGACGCGCGATGCGCTACGAGTACGTGGTGGGCAACTACGACGCCATCGCCGGACGGCTGCCGGGGGAGATGAAGTCGGTCATGCCCACGTTCGCCGGCGGATGCGAGGCCGATCGGCTCGAAGAGGCGCGCGCGTTTTTCTCGGACCCGAGCCGCAAGGACCCCGTGACCGATCGCTCCGTGTCGCGCGTCGCGGACCAGGTCGGCGACTGCGTGAACCTGAGGACCCGCGAAGGGAAGTCCGTCGCCGGCTACCTCGGGAGCCTGTCGGGAGGGATGTGACGGCACTCACGCGACGCGCCTGAGCGCGAGAATCAGGGCTGCGGCACGGGGGGGTCGTGCACTTCGTCCGCCGTCTCCACCGTCATGAACTGCAGCGCGAGCAGCGAGATCAGGCAATAGGCCACGAAGTAGTAGAAGCCCGGTCCAAGCACGGCGTCCATCGGGTCGGTCGCCTCAGCCGTGAGATAGGCGACGAAGACCCCGACGACGAAGACGTCCGCCATGGCCCACTTGCTGATGTTGCGGACGAACGCGAAGACACGCTGCCGCGCGACCGACGGCCTCAGGAACAGGACCACGATCAGGAGCGCTCCCTTCACGAAGGGGACGATGACGCTGAACAGCATGATCAATCCCGCGACGAAGTCGTTACCCGACTCGTGCAGGGTGCGTATCGTCTGAAGGATGCTGCGCGTCTGCTTGAAGAGGTCCAGCTTGTTGCCCATCATCGTCAACGATGCGCTGATGGTGATGAGATCCCCCGTCAGCCCCGGGATGAGGGCCACGAAGGAGAGCAGGATCAGGATGACGGCGATGGTGTTGCGCGGCTTCATGTGGTCGGCGTTCGTTCCCCGGG
>Ga0137325_1000084_pt1 | contig 21686 bp, 14 predicted proteins | sample EasRivERMZT469_2_FD_102294 | JGI IMG/M metagenome (GOLD analysis project Ga0137325, IMG submission 102294) | Soil microbial communities from meander-bound floodplain in the East River, Colorado, USA - East River MetaG ERMZT469_2 | ecosystem: Environmental > Terrestrial > Soil > Floodplain ...
CGGCCCCTTCTGCCGCCCCGACCCCCACGCTCCCAAGCACGCGCGTGCCGGTGACGTCTTCCAGCCGCCCGCCTTCGAAGCCCGCGATGCGCACCTCCTGCACACCCTGGGCCACCGACCGCGCGGCCGAGCGCAGCTTCGGGATCATCCCGCGCGTCACCTCGCCGGCGGCCACAAGACTCTCGACGTCTTCCGCGGCGATCGCGTCACGCCATGACTCCGAAACCATCACCCCGTCGACGTCGGACAGCAGCAGAAGCCGCTCGGCGCCGAGCGCGACGGCCAGCGCCGCGGCGGCTTCATCAGCGTTCACGTTCACGGCCCCGCCGTCGGGGCCCAGCGACACCGGCGAAACCACCGGCGTGCGACCGGACTGGAGCAACAGATGCAGGACCGCGGGGTCCACTCTGGCAGGCTCTCCGACCCGCCCCAGCCCCTCGATGGTGACGCAGCGGATCAGCCCCGCATCGCATCCGGAGAGACCCGCGGCAACGACGCCGGCGGCGATCAGGTCACGCGTCAGCATCTTGTTCATGCTCCCCGAGAGGACCATCTCCACGACTTCCATCTCTTCGTCCGTCGTCACGCGCCGCCCTTCGACGAAGCGCGGCGCGAACCCGAGCTTCTGCTGCAGCCGCGTGACCGCGTCTCCGCCGCCGTGAACCAGCACCAGCGGGTGCTCCGCGGCCGCGCACGCGGCGGCGAGCCGTCCGCGCAGATCCGCGTCCTCGCAGAGCCGGCCGCCGATCTTCACGATCCAGATTCCACGGCCCGAATGGCGCGCGGGCGATGTCGTCACGATCCGAACCCGTCCAACGGCAGGCCGGTCGTCTCGGGCCATCCTTGCATGCGGTTCCAGTTCTGGATCGCCTGGCCGGCCGCTCCCTTCACGAGGTTGTCGATCGCGGCGAAGACCAGCAGCATCGTCCCGTCGGCCGCGACCCTGACGGCGATGTCGCAGCGGTTGGACCCGCGGACGTGCCGCGTCTCCGGCAGCGCATCCGCGTCCAGCACGCGCACGAAGGGACACTCCTCGTACCTGCGCCGATAGAGCTCGCGGACAGCGTCCGGCTCCTGCCGCCGGTCCAGCGGGATCGCGATGCTGGCCAGGATCCCGCGGCTCATGGGGACGAGGTGCGGGTTGAAGATGAAGGAGCTGTTCGCGGCCGAAGAACCCGCGCTTGTCCTTCGCAGTTCCGTGCTCCGCACCATCTGAAGAATCTCCCCCAGGTGGGCGTGCTCCTCGCCGACGCGGTAGGGAGCCGCGCCCGAGCCACACTCCACGAAGTGCGTCGTGAGGCTCGGCGCCCGGCCGGCCCCCGATACCCCGGACAGCGCGTTGGCGACGATCGGCGCCCCATTCCACAGACGCGCCTCGACCGCGGGAAGAACGGCCATCAGGATCGCCGTCGCGTAGCACCCCGGGTTGGCCACGAGCTGTGCGCAGTCGATGTGCAATCCGCGCCACTCGGTCAGGCCGTACACGGCGCTCTCCAGGAGATCGGGCGCCGGATGCGGCATGTGATAACGCCTCTCGTATTCGGCCGCGTCGCGCAGGCGGAAGTCGCCCGACAAGTCGATGACCTTCACCCCCGCCTCGAGGAACCTCCCCGCACGGGCGGCGAACGCGCCGTGAGGCAGCGCCGAGAAGATCACGTCGACACCGCGATCGACCCAAGCCTGGGGATCCTGGGGATCCTCGTCGAGAATGAGACCGCACCCGGCGAGCGACGGGATCTGTGAGTCGAGGCTTCGCCCCGCGCTCTGGCGCGACGAGGCGGCCCGCAGCCGCGCGTGCGGATGACCGGCCAGCAGGCGGATCAGCTCCGCGCCGCCGTAGCCCGTCGCGCCGAGAACGCCGATGCCAACGGCTTCGGCGATCCCCACGAAGTCCCGGGTGCGTCGCGGGAATCCCCCGGCGCGCGCCAAAGCTTCTCCTGACGTAGTCATCGAATGACTCTCTTCTCCTGCTGTCTCGTTTCGCGGCTTCCCTGCTGCCTTCCGCGCCGCCCGCACTTCCGCGCGGCCCTCACGCGAGGCTCCTCCCCGTCATCTCTTCCAGCTTCCCGACGAAGCGCTTCGCCTGCGTTCGGTTCGGAGCGATCACCAGGACCGTGTCGTCCCCCGCGATCGTTCCCGCCACCTCGCTCCAGGCCATCAGATCGATCGACCTCGCCACCCCCTGGGCCCGTCCCGACGGAGTCATCACAAGGACCTGATTCCCCACCACGCGCGCCTTCAGGACGAAGGCCTCCAGGTCTCGCCGTTGACGCCGCGTCTCGAGCACCTCCGTAGCGGGACCCGGCAGCGTGTAGCAGGTCTTCCCCTCGATCGGCCGCTTGCCGATGCCGAGGTCGCGCAGGTCGCGCGAGATGGTCGCCTGCGTGGCGTGGAAGCCTCGGCGGCGCAGATGCTGCGCCAGCTCCGCCTGGCTGCCGATCCTTATCTCGGAAACCAGCGACACGATCGCTTCCCTCCGGGCCACAGGACTCTCCACCTCGCGTGCATAAGAATTCATTTTGGCGAATAATCATGCATCCCAGGGCGGTTGTCAAGGCGCGAAGGGCTCTTTCCTGGGGGGAGCGTCAGCGGCCGAGGGGTGGTGGAGTGTCCGGCCTGGCGGTTGTCCGGGAGCCTGGAGACGTCACGGCCTCAGTAGCACGAGGTGTAGTCGTACATGTCACAGGTGGGAGTGCACAACAGCGTCCCCCAGCCAAGCCCAAGGGACGCGCACGTGACCCCCCCGAAGTCCCATTCGTCGCAGAGCTCCGGTGCCTGCAGCACGCCATCCCCGCATCGTCCTGCACAGGCAGAAGTATCAAGGGAGCAAGTGTCGCTGCATGAGAGGGTGCCTGAATAGAAGTCGAGCGACGTGCAAGTCTCCCCTCCCAGGTCTGTTCCCTCGCACTGTTCGCCTGCCTCGCGGATCCCATTGCCGCACGTCGTGCACCCCGACGCATCGTAGCCATCGCAGGTGGCGGCGCACCTGAGGATCCCACCGTCGAAGCCGACATCCTGGCAGGATGCGTCCAGGTCGTCGTTGTCGCAGACCTCATCGCCGTCCCGCAGGCCGTCTCCGCAGCCCCAGGGAGGCAGGATATTCCCCCCTTCATCGATCGCCGGCTGACCGCAGACCCCCGTGTCGACGCCCAGGACGACATTCCTGCGGTAGGCGTGCAGGATTCCATCGAATTCGATCCCGCATGTCCCCCCGACGATGAGGTTGTCGTCCATCCGGTTGCCCTGACCGCGGACCAGCACGACCGAGCCCTGCCCACCGAGGATCGTGTTGTTCGCCGCAACGTCGTTCAGCGAGTTCATCGTCAGGGGATTCTCGTCGCCTGTCGACATGATGTTCCCCGAGAAGAGATTCCCGGCGCCGTTGGAGATGCGCGCGGCCTCATCCCCATGTCCGCCGATCAGGATATTGCGCATGACCTCTCCATGATTGAACCCCGTCAGCACGAGGCCGTGCTCGGCTGCGCTGATGATGTTGTCCGCGATCCTCCCCGTGGTCGCGCCCCGGATGGTGACGCCACCGTAGTTGGAGCCGAGGATGCTCGAGGAGATCGTCACATGACTCACATCCCGAATGTTGACCGCCGTCGCGCAGCTGCCGCCGGAATGAACGCGCATCCTCTCCAGGACCAGTCGTGATCCAGGCTCTCCCGGAGCACCGACCACGGACAGACCATCTCCGTTGCCGCTGTCGAGAACGCCGTTGCGGACCGTGACGTCCCGGGCGTCCACGATTGCGACCACGTCGCCCGAAAGATCCGCCTTCAGCGCGTGTCCACCGAGATCCAGGATGACGTCCGGCGCCGTGATCATCGCGGCGAATTCGACTTCAAACGCGGTGAGACTCCGCGTGAGGAGATAGTGTCCCGGAGCATCGATAAGGAGGCCGACTCTTCCGCGGCTCGTCTCCCGGTATTCGAGCTCGGATATCAGCATCACGTCGTCAAAGCCTGAAGGGCCATTCCTTGGCTTCTTTGGGCTGTGACGCGGCGGCTTCGCTGCGGCGCCCCCGAGGGGGAGCGCCTTGGAGACTGCCTCGATGGCCAGGTTGGGCAGGCCGCAGGTGGTGGCCCCCTTGCCGGTGTTGTTGCGATGGACATTGCCGCTGGAGCTGCCGAAATCGACCCCGCACACGGCCTGCTTTCCTTTGATCACGTTGTCCTCGATGAGGTTGCTCGAACCCGTGACGCCGACGCCGACCCCATCCGTAAAGACGACGTTCCCGATGAGCCGATTCCCGTCGCCGGACAACTCGATCGAGCTCTCCTGCGCCCCCCCGAAGCGATTGCCAGCGATGAGATTCCCGGTGGACTCGACCCGCAGGAGGTGCTTCGGCGCGGTCCGCCACGGACTCAACCTGTTGTTCGCGACGAAGTTGCTGCTGAAGGCGCAGAGACCCACCCCGCTGTAGGCCACAACGAGGTTGTCATCGAAGATGTTCTCATCGCCCAGACGGACGGTGCACTCCTCGCCGTCGATCGGCGCGTTCAGCAGCGCCACACCGGCGAGTGTGTTCCCTCGGATGATGCACTTGTCCGCCTGGAGAGCCAGCGGCGCCTCGATGACGTTCTGGGTGACATCTCCGCTGCGCACACGTTGCACGCCGACTCGTTTGGCCTTGATCGTATTGCGCACGATCGAAGCATGACGCACTTCGATCAGGCGGACGCCCGTGTCGGTGGCTACGATGCGGCTCTCATCCAGCCGGAGAGTCCAGATCCGATCCGCGACGATCCCGTTGAACGCGGGATTCCTTCCCTTGCCGTCGATCTGCATCCCCATGATCTCGAGATTGGAGGGGGAGTCGCCCACGACGGTAATGCCTTCCGCCCCCCCCTCGATCCGCCCGTCGCATATCGCGAGGTTGAGGATCCCTTCCCCATGGATGACCGCTGCGACACCCTGCATCTCCGCGATGGTGTGTCCGCGCAGGCCGAGGAAGACTTCATCGGCGGTGACCAGGACTCCCACGTCCAGATTATCCGGAACGACGAGATCGTTCGCCAGGACGTAGTGTCCCGGCTCGTCGATCACGTACCCCGCCGTCCCGTGATCCGTCTGGACGCTCTCTAGCCGGTCGATGATGGTCGGGTTGCTCGTGGGCTCGCAAAGACTGCGCTCGACCTGCGGTGAATCGGGTCGATCGGCCACATGCGGAGCGCCCTGCGCTGCGAAAGCGACGAGCAGGAGGGACAACACTGCCCCGGATTTGTTGAGTGTGCGGCGCATCGTCGCAGGAACCCCGTGCCGGTACCAAACCCCAACCTCTTTATACCGCCGAAGCCCTCAGGATGCTATGGGTTTTTGAGGCCGTTCACAGCAGCTTGAACGCGCCCGGCTGGGCGGAAGAGGACGAGGAGAGCGGCTCGCCGGAGTATGCGGCGCGGATGCCCCTGATCCAGCGGCGGGCGCGGCGATTGAGCTTGAACCGATCGGTCATCAGGCGGCCGCGCGTGACCAGGATGCCGAGGTCGGCCCCCTCGTAGCGATAGTCCCCCGCCCCGCTGATGCGCAGGAAGAACGCCTCGCGCTCCCCCTGAATGGCGCGGCGGTGGTAGTCGAACCGGTCGTAGCTGACGTTTCCGTCCCTGTCCATGCGGTAGATGCCGGTCGGGGGCGCCGCGGTGAGCCGGTCGATGGAGGGATCGGTGTGCTTGATGACGAGCTGGCTCCATGAATCGATGTAACGCGGGTCGGCCCACCGCTCGTTGAGCGCGTCCACGTCCAGCTCGAAGTCCACCCCCGAGAACTCCAGAAGATGGAACAGGAAGAGCGGGCAGTCGGCGTGCGCGAACGCGGCGTGGTTGGTCATGGAGCTGGCCCCGGTGATGCGCGGGTTCAGCTCTCCAAGGTAGAGCCTGTGGGTCTCCTCCTCGATCAGGAGGTCCAACTCGAAATAGCCCCGGTAGCCCTCTTTGCGGAGCTGCTCGCCGAAGGCGAAGGCGTAGTGCGAAGCCTTGTCGCGCAGGGCCGGCGTGAACGCCCCCGCGAAGATCTCGTTGCCGCACCAGCCGCCGCGGTAGGGGGTGAGCTGCTTGAACCCCACCAGCTCGGTCATGAGCGGACCGACGACCGTGCCGCGATGCGTCGCGCACGCTTCGATCGCGGCGGGGCGGCACTTGATGCGCTTCATGATCTTCACTTCGGGAGCTTCGGCGATCTCGCTGGCGTGGCGCTGGTAGTCCCGACGCGAGCGGATGAAGAAGGTGGTGTGCCCCGAGTCGCCGAACGCCGTCTGTACGACGAGCTTTTCCCCCAGGGAGCGCGAGACCTTCCTGAGCGTCTCCCAGCTGTCCACCTTCGCCAGGACGTTCGGGACGCTCGGCACGCCGGCCTTGTTGCCGATCCGCACCGTCTCGATCTTGTTGTCCACGCGCGAGCGCAGGCGCGCCTTCGGGAACCAGATCCTCAAGCCCGCCTCGCGCGCGAGCGCTTCCGTCTTCCCGTCGAACATGAGGAAGACGCCGACCCCGCCCCGCCCCCGGCTCCCGATGTGCGCGCGCACGTCGGGGTGCGCCAGCATGTAGTTGTTGATCTCCTCGATGCTGGAGAACTCGGCGTGCGGCATCTCCCGCGGGACGAAGACGTTGGGATGCCGCCCGTCGTAGCAGTCGATGTAGCTGATGTGCTTGAAGTTCCTCACCCACTCGTCCATGCCGAGCAGGTTGAAGTTCGTCGCGCTGATGAAATAGATGGAGATCTCGTTGCGGTGGAAGAAGCGCCGGATGTCCGACACCTCCCGCAGCGCGACGCCCCTCAGGCGCGGGTGCCGGCGCGGGCGCCGGGCCGTGCCCTTCCGCGCGGCGGACCGGGAGACGGCGCGAGGCTTCATGCCGTCAGCGGGAGGCCGGCGCGACGCGGTTGCGCCCCTGGGCGGGCTGGTACGCGGCGAGGACGCTGTCGCGGAAGACCCTCAGCCCCATCTCCGGCTCGTAGCCGTGGATCTCCCGGACATCGATCCGGCGCAGGAACGCGGCGATCGCCGGGGTCAGCACCTGGCCGGGGACCAGCAGAGGGAATCCCGGCGGGTACGGGATGATGAACTTCGCCGCGACGATTGAGCGCCCCGAGGTGAGCGCGCAGTCGAGCTCCTCCAGACGCAGGTGCTCGCAGTTCTCTTCGCGCCCCGCCAGGAAGTAGGCGGCACGGATGTCGCCGTGCGGCAGGTCGGTATCGGGCGCGCCGCGGAAGACCTCGTGGAAGCCGCTGAACTCGGGGAGGGGTGGGTAGCCGTTCGTCAGCGTCTCGACGTGCTGGCGCTGGCGCTCCTTCTCCACCCGGTTGCTGTTCTCCTCGGTCTCCTGCAACTCGCGCGCGATCCGCACCAGAACGTCGATGAGATAGGCCACGCTGCTGCGCGTGGTGCCGATGTTGGTCATGAAGAGCACGGTGTTGGGAGAGGTCTTGTTGATCTGGATGCCGTGCTTCTGCATCAGGTACTGGGTCTTGAAGGTGTTCCCGTCGATGCCCGTGGCGCCGATGAAGAGCGTCAGGCGGCACGGGTCCAGCACCAGCTCGTCGCGCGCCCAGGCCTCCATCATCGGCGCGTAGCCGCGATCCTTGTCGTGCCCCTCCGCCGGGGCCGTCCGGCGGTACTCCGACGGAACCAGATCCTCCTGGGTGAGGAACCGGAAGTAGCGGCTGATCAGAGGATGGCTGGCCACACGCTCGCGCAGCACCATCGCCATCTCGGTCTGCTTCTGCACCAGCTCGTATCCCTCGAGCTCCACCTGGCGGCGGCCCACGTCGAGCGAGGCGACGATCTGGTAGTTCGGCGAGGTGGAGGTGTGGGTCATGAACGCCTCCTGGAACGGCTCCTCGGCCTGCCCCGCGAAGTCCTGGTCGTAGACGTGGATCATCGACCCCTGGCGCAGCGCCGTGAGGGTCTTGTGCGTCGACTGCGTGCTGTAGACGCGGATCCGGACGCGGTCGGGATCCGGCATCGGGCGCGCCGTCGCGTCGGGCGCGCCCCCCTGCGCCGCCGCCTCCCGTCGCGCCGCGTACCTCTCGCGGTACGAGGGACTGGCGTAGCGCCGCTGCAGCCGCCGCGCGACGGCCATCGCGGAGCGCTGGCGGTACATGGGCGAGCAGCAGGCGAAGGCGAACCACGCTTCGTCCCACAGGAAGATCAGATCCGGCTTGATCGCCAGGCACTCTTCCATCACGCGCTCGACGTTGTAGGCGATACCGTCGAACGTGCAGTTGGTCAGAAGCAGCATCCGCACGCGGTCGAGCAGCCCGGCGTCGCGGTAGGCCAGAAGCGTCCGCTTCAGCTCCGCCAGCGGCACCGCGCCGTACAGCCCGTAGGCGTGCAGCGGGTACGAGTCGAGATAGCAGACCTGCGCTCCGGTCAGCACCAGGCCATAGTGATGCGACTTGTGGCAGTTGCGATCCACCAGCACGATGTCGCCGGGCTGCACCAGCCCCTGAAGCACGACTTTGTTCGCCGTGGAGGTGCCGTTGGTGACGAAGTAGGTGCGCTGGGCTCCGAAGGCGCGCGCCGCGCGCTCCTGGGCGCGCTTGATGGGCCCCTGGGGATCCAGCAGCGAGTCGAGGCCGCCGCTGGTGGCGGAGGTCTCGGCGAGGAAGATGTTCATGCCGTAGAACTGCGCCATGTCCTGAATCCAGTGCGAGCGGGTGATCGACTTGCCGCGCGAGATCGGCAGGGCGTGGAAGACGCCCGTCGGCTGGACGCTGTAGTCGCGCAGCGCCGTGAAGAACGGCGTCTTGTAGCGGTCGTTGACGGCGCGCAGGATGTTCAGGTGCAGCTCGAGCCAGTCCTCGGTGTGGTAGAAGACGCGGCGCACGTTACGCGGCGTGTGCCCCGCGACCGCCTCCACCGAGAGGTCGGTGACGAGGAAGCAGTCGATCTCGGGGCGCAGCTCATCGATGATCCGCGCCAGACGCACGCTGGGGTTCTCGTCCTCGTCGCTCCCCGCCGCGCCGGCCGCCTCCTCCACGATCCTGTCGATGCGCTCGAGGCAGCGGCGCACGAGCCCGGGCTCCTTCTCGGACTCCCTGCGGAAGCCGTGATGGATCACGCAGGTCTGGATCGTGGGGTTCACGAGCACGGCGAGGACGGCGTCCTCGAGGCTGGGGACGACCACGACGTCGTAGACGAAGCGATCCTCCGCGCGGCGCATCCCGCGCAGGCCGTCGCGCAGGCGCTCCTCCTCCCCCTCGCTCACCGGATCGACGATGAGCACCTCGAAGTACGGACGCTCGATCTTCGCTTCTTCTTCCGAGGGGAGATCCGAGGGGCGCTTGGCCACAGTCTCCGGCTCGGTGTCATCCCCCCCCAGCAGCGAGACGGGGCGCCTGCGGTACGTGCCCCCTACCAGCGTCCTGACGGTCCTGAGCACGAGGCGCTGCAATCCTGCGTCGTCGCCGCGCTCGAGCAGCGATCCGATCCTCTTGAAGACCTGCACACCCGGGAAGGCCCAGTAGCTCTCGATGGGGGCGAGCAACGCGAGGTCGCGGCCGATCTGCTCCCGCAGCCGCCTGGTGACGCCGGGCACCGCGCCCGGGTCGGTGAGCGCCTCCGTCAGATAGCGCAGATGGCTCCACGTGTCCATGCGCTGCTGCGTGGCGTTGAAGAAGCGGCCGATCTCCAGCCGATCGCGCTCGCCCGCGCTGTCGTCCATCCGCATTACCCCGTCGATGATTGAGAGGTGCTGATTCTACCACCATCCTCCCTGCCTCCCGGACGGCGCGCGCGACCGCGGGCTTCTGCTATTCTGGCGTGGATACACGACCCTTCCCTTCCCCGAGACGAGGCCTAACCCAATGACCCGCAACGTGATAGACAACGCCACCCTTCTCGAAAGGCGCCAGCGCGCCGTGCCGCGAGGCCCCTTCCATGTCGCGCCGATCTTCGTGACCCGCGCCGAGGGGAGCCGGCTCTGGGACGCCGACGGCAACCAGTACATCGACTTCTGCGGGGGGATCGGGGCGCTGAACGTCGGCCACAACCATCCGAAGGTCGTGCGCGCCGTGCGCGAGCAGATCGATCGCTTCATGCACACGTCGTGGCACGTGGCGATGTACGACAGCTACCTCACCCTGGCGGAGCGCCTCAACGCGCTGGCACCCATAGCTACGGCATCCGGCTCCGTCATGTCCTGCTTCTTCAACAGCGGCGCCGAGGCGGTGGAGAATGCCGTGAAGGTGGCCCGCTACGTCACGCGACGCGACGGCGTGGTGGCCTTCGAGCGCAGCTTCCACGGGCGCACGCTGATGGCGATGTCGCTCACCGGCAAGGTGCATCCCTACACCGCCGGCTTCGGCCCCTTCGCCCCTGAAGTTCATCGTCTCCCGTACCAGCCGTTCTTCGGCCGCAACAGAGGCGCGGCGCGCGCCGATTCCGAGGTGAGCGCCGCGTGCCGCGAGGCGCTCGATCGTCTCTTCGCGTATCACGTTGACAAAGCGTCCATCGCCTGCATCGTCCTCGAGCCGGTGCTCGGGGAGGGAGGGTTCCTGCCGCTGCACCTGGAGGCGGCGCGCGCCCTTGTGGATGCCTGCCGTGAGTCCGGGATCCTGCTCATCGCCGATGAGGTGCAGACCGGGTTCGGCCGCTGCGGACATCTCTTCGCGAGCGAGCACTTCGATCTGCAGCCCGACATCATGATCTATGCAAAATCGATCGGCGGCGGGATGCCGCTGTCCGGCATCTCGGCCCGTTCCGAGATCCTCGACGCGCCGCACGTCGGCGGCATCGGCGGGACCTTCGGCGGCAACCCGGTCGCGTGCGCGGCCGGTAACGCGGTGCTCGACGTCATGGAGGAGGAGGATCTCCCCGCACGCGCCCGGATGATCGGCGCGCGCGTCATGAGCGTCTTTACGGCGCTCGCGGCCGCCGGCGGCGTGGCCGGCGATGCGCGCGGGCTCGGGGCGATGTGCGGGCTGGAGATCGTCGATCCGAAGACCGGAGCCCCCGATGCCGAACGCGCCAGGACCATCGTCACGCGCTGCCACGCCGAGGGGCTGCTGATCATGACCGCCAGCGGCACCGTGCTGCGCACGCTGATGCCGCTGAACATCCCCGAGGAAGACCTCGAGCGGGGGCTTGCGATCCTCGAGCGCGCCGTCCGCTCCGTCGCGTAACCAGGCCGATGACCGAGATCGTGCTCTACCGCATGCTCAACCCCGCCGACGGGGGCCGTCGGCGATGACCCAGCCTCCCCTCTACCGCACCCTCAACCCCGCCGACGGCGAGCTCGTCGAGAGCTACCCGATCGCCGCCGACACGGCGATCGAAGCCGCCCTCGCGCGCGCCGCGGGCGCCTTCGCGGCATGGCGCGAGACGCCGATGGAGCGCCGCGCCGCATACCTGCGTGTGGCGGCAGATCTGCTCGAAGCGGGGGCGGCCGCTCACGGTGCCCTCATGGCGATCGAGATGGGCAAGCCCGTGGCGCAAGGGGACGCCGAGGCGAAGAAGTGCGCCTGGGCCTGCCGCTGGTACGCCGACAACGCAGCGACTCTGCTTGCGGCGCAGCCGCGTGAGTCGGACGGCTCGGCAGCCTTCGTACGGCACGACCCTCTCGGCCCCCTCCTGGCGATCATGCCCTGGAACTTTCCCTACTGGCAGTTCTTCCGCTTCGCCGCCCCCTCGCTGATGGTGGGCAATGTCGTGCTCCTCAAGCACGCGCCCAACACGCCGGGGTGCGCGCTGGCGATCGAGAAGCTCATGGCCGAGGCCGGGTTCCCCGCCGGCGTCGTGCAGAATCTCTTCCTGACCAACGAGCAGGCGGCGCGCGTCATCGCCGACGCGCGCGTGAGGGGCGTGACGCTGACGGGGAGCACGCGCGCCGGCCGCGAGGTGGCGGCAGTCGCGGGGCGCCATCTCAAGACGATGGTGATGGAGCTGGGAGGCAGCGACGCCTTCATCGTCCTGGCCGACGCCGACGTGGACCGGGCCGCCGAGGTGGGCGTCACCGCGCGCTGCCTCAACGCCGGCCAGAGCTGCATCGCGGCCAAGCGGTTCCTCGTGGAGCGTCCCGTCTTCGCGCGCTTCCGCGACGCGTTCGTGGATGGGATGCGGGCGCGCGTGCAGGGCGACCCGCACGACCCGAAGACGACGCTGGGCCCCCTGGCGCGCCTCGATCTGCGCGATCAGCTCGCCTCGCAGGTGGAGCGTTCGGTTGCCGGGGGCGCGGAAGCGATCCTCGGCGGGCGGACCCCGGCGACACCGGGCTTCTTCTACCCGGCCACGGTGCTCACGGGCGCCCGCCCCGGCACCCCCGCCGCCGACGAGGAGCTCTTCGGCCCCGCGGCGAGCCTCGTCTCCGTCGCGAACGAAGAGGAAGCCCTCGCCGTCGCCAACGCGAGCAGCTACGGCCTGGGGGCGAGCCTCTGGACCGCGGACCGCGCGCGCGCCGAGCGCCTGATCCCCAGGATCGACACCGGCTCGGTCTTCGTGAACGGCCTGGTGAAGTCCGACCCGCGCCTCCCGTTCGGCGGTGTGAAGGACTCGGGCTTCGGCCGCGAGCTGGGGCGCGAGGGGCTGCTCGAGTTCGTCAACGTCAAGACCGTCTGGATCGCCTGACGTCGGGCTGCTCGACTCCCTCAGACCAGCTGCGACAGCAGCGCCGGAGCAGGCGCCACGCGGATCCCCTCAGGGGTGACGAAGTCCTTGCGCCCCACGGCGCTGACCTGCCACGCCGGAGCCGCGGGGAACTTCGTCTTCAGATAACGCAGTCCTCCATCGACGTTCTGGTCGCCCCATTTCGCTTCGACCATCATGACCGGAGCCCGGCGCTCCACCACGACGAAGTCGACTTCGCGAGCGTCGGTGTCACGGAAGTAACGCAGCTCGAGGTCCCGGCCTTCCACGTCCTGCTGATGATGAACCCACTTGAGCAGGTGCGAAGCGACGAGATTCTCGAACCGGCGAGCGTCGTCGGGAACCAGGGACCAGTCGAACTGGTAGTGCTTCTGCTCCTTGCGAACCGCGCGCAGGCGAGGCGCGCCGAACGGGGGGAGGCGGAAGACCGCGTAGAGGCGTTCGAGAACGGCGACCCACGACGCGACCGTCTTGTGGCTCACCTCGAGATCCTCCCGCAGGGCGTTGAGCGACAGGGGTGACCCGACGAGCTCCGGCAGCCGCATCGCCAGCATCTCGAGCGCGCCCAGATCTTGAACCCTCTCGAGACTGGCGACGTCCTCACGGATCAGACGAGTGCGATATTCGCGCGACCATCGCCGGGCTTCACGTTCACTCCCGCCGAAGAACGGCTCGGGGAAGCCGCCGAGCTCGAGCAGCTGCCGAAAAGCTTCGGGTGAACCCTCGCCGACCTCACGCAGGGACAGGGGGTGAAGCCGCAGCAGGTGGTATCGACCCTGAAGAGAGTCGCCCCCGTGACGGTAGAGATCGAGGCGCGCGCTCCCGGTCACGAGGATGCGCTGCCCCTTCACCCGGGAGTCGTACAGGCCCTTGAGGAACCCCCGCCACCGGCGGAACTTGTGGATCTCGTCGAAGATCCAGAGCGACGCAGGCGGAAGCTCGCCGTGGAGGATCCGTTCGCGATGCTCGGGGACGTCCCAGTTGAGGTAACCCCGCGCGGATCCCGGCAGGGAGCGCGCTAGGGTCGTCTTGCCCACCTGCCGCGGGCCGGCCACGAACACCATCTTGCGGGCCAGGTCCCGCTTGACCTGGGTCAACAAGTACCTCGGCCGCCGTCTCATGCGAACCGATGATACAGCGATTTTCACCCCTGGTCAAAAACACTCACGGTGATTTTTGACACCAGGGGAAAATCACTGCCACGGGCGGCCTACGCGCCGGGTGCGCTCTTCTCGCGGCTCCAGGCTTCGGAGACCTCGCGGCCGCGTGCGAGGTCGTCCACGACCAGGATCAGGTTGTGGTCGTGGTCGCTGTAGAGGACCTCGATGTTCACCCCCGCCTCGGCCATCCGGCGCGTGAGCATGCCGAGCTGACCGGGCACCCCCTGCTTCAGGCGCTGGACCAGCACCTCCCGTTCCGCGACCACGCGGATGCCCGCCGCCTCCAGCGCCCGGCGCGCGGCGGCGCCGTCGGAGAAGAGAAAATGCGCCACACCGCGGCCGTCGACGACCCAGGCCCCTCCTCCTTCGATGCTCACGCCGGCGCGGCCCAGGGCCTCACCCATCGCGGCGAGGGCGCCAGGGCGGTCTTCCAGAACGATGGCGAGATCCTTCATGGCGTGATGGCGCAACCCATCGATGAACGTGCTGTTGCACGACACGGGCGCATTCAGCCCCTGCCTGCCGCGGGGGGCGCGGGCCTGAAACGCCCCTCGGTGCGGGGCGTCGTGAAGACCCGCGCCACCAGGTCGAGAGAGAATCTCTCCTCCCTGTTCCAGGGGAGCAGGTACATCATCCGGGCGAGGGTGCAGTACCCGAAGAAGAGATTGCCGATCAGCCCCACCGTCGCGATGTACATGAGGAACGTCATGTGCGGGACGTACGTCCCGACGAGAACCCAGAGGACGTACACGATGCGGACCTGCACGGGGTAGGCTGCTACGCGGAACCGGTTCAGCGCAAGCATCAGCAGCGCGTGCGCCACGGTGAACCAGGCGACTGCCACGTAGAAGCGGCGGTCGAACAGACCGGCCAGCAGTCCGAGCCACGTGACGAACCACAGAGCCCAGATGATGCGCTTGCGCGTCTTCGCAGGTGTCCGTTCCCATGGCGACGGTGTCGGGGCTGTCATGTGGCGCTCGTCATTGGACAGGGGGCGCGGGGAGACGCTGCGCATCCACGGGCAGGAGGAGAGGGACCTGCGTCTCCTGGAACGACGCGAAGTCCCACGTCATCGCGACGCCGGGCCAGCGCAGCTCCATGGAGCGGCGGGCGGGGTAGTAGATGGCCGTGTAGAGGGTCCCCGAGGCGCCGTCGTAGTCGGTGCTGAAGAGCGGCGGCTCGAGGAAGGCGCTCGTCAGCGACTCGAGCGTCTCGCTCGGGTCGCCGAGCCGCTCGGCGAGGACGCGCTCGCGCTCGACGCTCGCCGTCTTCTCCGCGTACTGCTTCCACCCTTCGCCTTCCTGGTGGTTCGTGGCAAGAGGCCACCGCCGGATGACCGGCTCGCGCCCGGGAGACAGATACGCCGTGAAGAAGTCCCCGCGCGCGTCCACGGCGGTGACGTTGTAGGCCATGTGCGTCGGCACGCGCTGGAGCGCGGCGATGGCTTCGCGGGCATGCGCGCAGGTCTGAAGCAGGTAGCGCAGGATCAGCGGGCAGCCGAATCCGTCCCCCACGTCGCTGCGGCCGCCGAAGGAGAGCGACACCGAGAGCCCCGCGTCGTTCATCCCGTCGAGCGCTCCCCACAGGCAGTCGCTCATCGCCAGCACGCGCCGGCCGCCCCAGGCGGTGGCGAGGAGGACTCCTTCCCAGAGCCGCGGGCTGTAGTCGTAGTTGCGCACGAGCGCCGGCTCCTCGCCGGTCCAGACGGCCTGCGAGCAGCCGGTCAGGTACGGCGCGGGGCGGTAGAGCGTGAGGAAGCGCGCCTCGTCGGTGCCACCGCCGGCCAGATCCAGCAGGCGCCGGTACGTGGGCACCAGCTCCGGCATGGCGTGCCTCAGGCTCGCCTCGGCTGCCGCGCGCGGCGGACGCTCGTCGGTCCCCGCCGCGAAGAACCACTTGCGGTACGAGGGCCAGAAGCGATGGAACAACTCCTGCCAGCGGGGGCCCGGCTGATCCTCGCGGATCGCCTGCAGCGCCATCGTCTCCACGACGTCTATTCCTCGCGCGTGGCGCGCGGGACGGTGACGGGTTCGTCTTCCAGCCCCGCGCGGGTGCCGCGCGAAGGCAAGGCGAGCGGCCCGAGCGTGCCCAGGTACGCCGGCGCCGGGCGCGCGCGGTCGTAGATGGTGAAGTCCACGGCGCGGTCGCGGAAGCTCTTGAGCGGCTGCCCCAGACCGCGCAGCCCGAACTCGCGCGAGCGGCGCACGCGGGCCAGATCGATCTCGATGGGCATGATCTCCTCGGCGCGTCCCGCCTCGTGCAGCACGTCCCCCGCGGGACCCACGATGATCGAACGGCCGTTGCCGCCGTCCGCCACGCCATTGATGTCGAAGAAGAAGCACTGGTTGGTGACCGCCGAGGCGCGGGCGATGGTGAGCTCCAGGTCGCGGTCGATGGTGTTGGTGAGGCTGGGGTGCAGGATCACCTCGGCCCCCATCGCCGCCAGGGTGCGCGTCGTCTCGGGGAACCACATGTCGTAGCAGATCGACACGCCGAAGCGCCCGGCGGAAGGGACATCGAAGACCAGGAACTCCGTCCCCGGTGCAACCCCCGTCTCGTAGGGGAGGAAGGGGAAGAGCTTCCTGTACCGGCCCACGATGGCCCCATCGGGGCCGATGACGATGGCCATGTTGAAGACCTTGTCGTCTTCCCTCACGAACATCGAGCCGGGGATCAGCCAGATGCCGTGACGCGCGGCAAGCTGCTGGAACCGCTGCTCGGCGGGGCCGCCGATGGGCTGCGCCGCGGTGAGCAGGGGGCCCATCGGTGCCAGCTCGCTGGCGAGCACCATCTGCACCCAGGGGTAGACCTCCATCAGCGAGTCGACCCGCTTGCTCAGGCTGGCGACGTTATCCTCGAGCGCCGAGACGTGCATCTGGATCCCGGCGATGGCGAACGGTCTCATCGAGTGGCCTCCGAGAGCAGAGTATCGCACGCGCGACGAAACAGCGCGACTCCGTTCGTGGAACTCGGTGCCGAGGGACCGTCGGGTCACTACTCTCCGTGATGCCGCTCACTTCCCTCCCGGCGCGCGCGCCACGCTTCCACGACGATCGGGATCACCGACAGCACGATGATCGCCAGGATCACGAAGTGGAAGTTGCGCTGGACGAACGGGAGATTGCCGAACAGGTAACCGGCGACCACGAAGAGCCCCACCCAGGCGATGCCTCCCGTGACGTTGTAGAGCGCGAAGCGGGCGTAGCGCATCTCGCCGATCCCCGCGACGAACGGCGCGAAGGTGCGCACGATGGGGACGAAGCGCGCGATGATGATCGTGCGCCCCCCGTACTTCTCGTAGAACCTGCGCGTCTTCTCCAGGTGCTTGCGGTTCAGCAGCCGTGACGTGCTGCTGTGGAAGATCGACGGGCCTATCCTGCGTCCGATCGTGTAGTTGACCGCGTCGCCGAGGACCGCCGCCGCGGACAGAAGGACGACCAGCCACACCGGGCTGAGTGGCGAGCCCGGAAGCGCGGCGATGGCTCCCGCGGCGAACAGGAGGGAATCGCCGGGGAGAAACGGCGCGATGACGAGGCCCGTCTCCGCGAAGACGATCGCGAAGAGCACCACGTAGACCCATCCCCCCATCTCCTGCGTCCAGCGGGCCAGATGCTGATCCAGATGCAGGATGACGTCGAGGAACTGCCCCAGGAACTCCACGCTCAACCGATCAGTCGGCGCGGACCGCCCCGATGCGCATGGCGTAGAACGATCGCCACACGAACACGAAGGCGGTGCCCAGGAACAGGACCGCGAGCAGAGCGGTGGTCGTGCGCTCCATCTCGAGGGCCAGCTCCACGGCGAGGAGCCCGAAGAGCGTCGTGAACTTGATGACGGGGTTCATCGCCACCGAGGAGGTGTCCTTGAAGGGGTCGCCCACCGTGTCGCCCACCACCGTGGCCGCGTGCAGCTCGGTCCCCTTCTCCTTCAGATCGACCTCCACCAGTTTCTTGGCGTTGTCCCAGGCGCCGCCGGCATTGGCCATGAAGATGGCCTGGTAGAGCCCCACGACGGCGATCGAGATCAGGTATCCGATGAAGAAGTACGGCTCGAGGCAGGCGAAGGCCAGCGTGCTGAAGAAAACGACGAGGAAAATGTTGGCCATCCCCTTCTGCGCGTATTGCGTGCAGATCGCCACGACCCGCTTGCTGTCCTCGATGGAGGCCTTCGTGGCCCCTTCGAGCTTGATGTTCGCCTTGATGAACTCGACGGCCCGGTAGGCTCCGGTGGAGATGGCCTGGATGCTCGCGCCGGTGAACCAGTAGATGATCGCGCCGCCGGTCACCAGCCCCAGCAGGAAGGGGGGATGGAGCACGGAGAGCTTGTCCACGTTCACCGTGAGCCGCTCCGTCAGCACAACAATGATGCTGAAGATGAGCGTCATGGCGCCCACGACGGCCGTGCCGATCAGGACCGGCTTCGCGGTGGCCTTGAACGTGTTGCCGGCCCCGTCGTTCTCCTCGAGGAACCCCTTCGCCTTCGCGAAGTCGGGGGTAAAGCCGAAGTCCTTCTGGATCTCCTGGCTGATTCCCGGGATTGTCTCGATGGTCGACAGCTCGTACACCGACTGCGCGTTGTCCGTGACCGGTCCGTAGGAATCCACGGCGATCGTCACCGGCCCCATGCCGAGGAAGCCGAACGCCACGAGCCCGAAGGCGAACACCGCCGGCGCGAGCATGATGGTGTCGAGGCCGGCGGTGCTGACGCCGTAGGCCACCCCCATCAGGCCTACGATGGCGAGGCTCATCCAATACACGCTGAAGTTCCCCGCGGTGAGACCCGCCAGGATGTTGAGCGAGGCCCCTCCCTGACGCGACGCCGTGACCACCTCTTTCACGTGGCCCGAGTGGGTGGAGGTGAAGATCTTCACCAACTCGGGGATCACCGCGCCGGCCAGCGTGCCGCACGAGATGATGCTGGCCAGCTTCCACCAGAGCGAGGTATCCCCGGCCAGCTCCGGGATGAGCAGGTACGACATGACGTAGGTGACGCCGATGGAGAGGATGGAAGTGACCCAGACGAGCGACGTGAGGGGCGCCTCGAAGTTCATCGTGGTGGCGGCCGCGTAGCGCAGGCGCGCCCACGCGCCGTTGAGCCAGTAGGCGGCGGCGCTGGTGACGACCATCATGACGCGCATGAGGAAGATCCAGACCAGGAGCTGCACCTGGATCGGGTGGGGGTTCTCCGGCCCGATCGCGGGGACCGCGAGGAGGATGAACGTGATCAGGGCGACCCCCGTCACCCCGTAAGTCTCGAACCCGTCCGCGGTCGGGCCGACCGAGTCCCCGGCGTTGTCTCCCACGCAGTCGGCGATGACGCCCGGGTTGCGCGCGTCGTCCTCCTTGATCTTGAAGACGATCTTCATGAGATCGGACCCGATGTCGGCGATCTTGGTGAAGATGCCCCCCGCGATCCGCAGCCCCGCGGCGCCCAGCGATTCGCCGATGGCGAAGCCGATGAAGCAGGGCCCCGCGTAGTCTCCGGGGATGAAGATCAGGATCGCGAGCATCAGGAGCAGCTCCGTGCTGATCAGGAGCATGCCGATGCTCATGCCGGCTTTCAGAGGGATGTCGTACGTCGGGAAGGGCTTGCCCCTCAGGCTCGCGAAGGCCGACCGCGAGTTGGCGAAGGTGTTGACGCGGATGCCGAACCACGCGACCGCCATGCTGCCGAGGATGCCGACCACCGAGAACAGGACGATGATCGTCACGCGCACTGCGTCGAACCCGCGCAGGAAGCCGAAGTAGACGATGATCACCGCCGCGATGGCGGCCTCGAGCATGAAGATGAACCGCGCCTGGGTGATGAGGTAGGTCTTGCACGTCTCGTAGATCAGCTCGGAGATCTCCCGCATCGCCGCATGGACGGGGAGGTTTCGCAGGCGCACGTACATGACGAGGCCGAAGAGCATCCCGAACAGGCAGACACCGATGCCCGCCATGAGGAGCGTCTGGCCGTCCACCCCGAGGAAGTCGACGCTCGAGAGCTTGGGGAGGATCAGCTCGGCTTCCGACGCGTACGCCGCGCCGACAGGAACGAAGGTGGCGAGCGCGGCGAGCATGAGCAACGCGCCGAGGGCGCGGGAGAACTTGTTCGGTCGCATGGATGGTTCCTTTTTTGGGTTGAAAAGGGGGAGCATTCAAGCAGTTTTTCAGGGGAGCCGCAACCTGCCCCCTCCGGGGCAGCCTGCGCCCGGCCCTGTCAGGAGATGGCGCGTGCGGCCACGCGGCCTATTCGCCCTTCACGGGGAGGGGGTGACCGAGCCTGTCCCCGCTGGCTGCGAACCCGCCGCCGTCGACGTCCACGTAGATCGGGTTGGAGATTGCGATGGGAGGCTGCTTTCCCCACCGCGGGCCCATGATCGGCCGGAGCAATGTCTCGCTGTGGGAAGCGACGACGATGACGTGGGCGTCGCCCGGAAGGGAGATCTCGATCCTCTGGTCGAACTTGACCGTGCCGTCGTCGAAGCGCTCCGGGTCATCCTGACGTGTGGACGTCATGCCGGGACGGCCGTTGACGAGGATCTGCACGGTGTCGATGTCGAACCAGTTGGGGCATTGGACCCTGACCCGCAGCGCGATTTGCCCGCCGGAGATGAAGACCTCGTCCCCCGGAATTGCCGGCTGGGCCCCGCCGGAGCCAGCGGCCGGCTCGAGCGAAACCTCGAGGTAGGGGCCGTTGGTCATCACGATGCGCCCCCTTTCCGCCTGACGGACGATCTCCATCGGGTCGATCCGTGCCGGAGCGTCGGTCGAGGAATGGACGTAGTTGCGCACCCCGCCCGACCCGTGGAAGTTGTCATGGGCGTCGGTGTTGGCCACGCCGGGGATCCTCCTCCCCTGGTTCAGGACCTGGAGCCAGTTGAGGAGGCGGTTGTTGGCCTGGACGGTCCGTCCGCCATACGTGACCGGGATGGTCGGTGAGGTCATGTCGATCGGCTCGGCCCAGACCTCCATCACATCCTGATGCTTCAGCATCCCCTCGTACCCGTCGTCGTGGTGGTGATCTCCGTCGCGATCGAACAAAAGCCAGCCGATGTCGGGATGGTTAAGCTGCACGAGCTTCTCGCTCCCCTGATCCCAGGAGGCCAGCCTCATGATCTGGAGGATGGGATCGCGATCAGGAAGCGGCGCGCCGTTCCCCTGGGTGCGGGGCCGCATGACGAGGGGGAAGGCGTTCTGGTGGTTCAGCGCGAACGGCCGCCCCGTCAGCTCGATGCCGTCGCTCGTCGCGAGATGCTCTCCCAGGCGCATCTCCTCGATGAGCGGGACGTAGGTGTCGATGCGGTTGTGCTCCGTGCACGGAGCGAACTCCACTCCCTCGGCCGCGAGGTTCAGCACACGCCCGCGGCGCCCGGCGGCAGTGTCACCGCTGGATGTCGAGTGGCCGTGGAAGTCGGCGCTGATCCATCCCGGCGTGGCGACGCTGCGGCGCAGCATGGCGCGAAAGGGTACGTTCGCGGGACCGCGTGGCACGTGGATCGCCTGCGTCACGACATCATGCTCCGGGCCGTGGCTCGCCGTGACCCGGTAGTCCCCGGGGGGGAGGATCCGCGTGAAGCTTCCATCGGGGGTGTAGACCAGGTTCTTCACGTTCTCGTCGTTGACGATGGGGCCGAAGTCGGGAGTGGAGGTCTTCTTCACGCCAACGAATATCACCTTGGCGGGGATCGGCTCGCCTTGTTCACCGGTCACGACGCCTGTGACCGGAGCCGCAGCGTCGAGCGTCGCTTTCAACTCGAGGGGCCGGCGCGCAGCCGGTGATGAGGAGGACGCATCGACGGTGACATCGATCTGTTGCCGGCCCCGTCCCGGAGAGGAGACGCGCAGCGCGTACGCCCCGGCGGGAAGCTCGACGTTGAGCGCGCCGTCGGCGCCCGTTCTCGCCTGGCCATGGTGACGCTCTCCCCGGAGCGCGATGACGTCTGCCCCGGACACGGGAATCCC
>Ga0137325_1000085_pt1 | contig 21226 bp, 36 predicted proteins | sample EasRivERMZT469_2_FD_102294 | JGI IMG/M metagenome (GOLD analysis project Ga0137325, IMG submission 102294) | Soil microbial communities from meander-bound floodplain in the East River, Colorado, USA - East River MetaG ERMZT469_2 | ecosystem: Environmental > Terrestrial > Soil > Floodplain ...
CACTGAATCTCTCGAATACATCCGTCGCCAAGTGGAGCAGGGGAAGCGAGCGCAATCGAGAGCCTTCCCGGAAGTGCGCGAGGCCGGCATGAAACAAATCTGGCGGGCCAAGCGGATTGCGCGGCGGCTCAACCGGACATTCAAAGAAATGTGCATTGATCTTTAATGCTATGAAGGAATGCAATCTGCCGGTTCGGTCAACCATGTGCGCCACTTGTCCGTGGCAAAAGAACAGTCCTTATGCGTCTCTGGTTCCGCATCTGACCGAGAGTGCGCTGACTGAAGCGACTCGAATCTGTCACTCGACTGGCAGCAACAACGGAGTTAATCGGCGAACTGGGAAACCGCCCGCTGTTTGCCGCGGTGCGCGCGAGATTCAACTGAGATGGTTTTATCGCATCGGCTTCATCAAAGCGGCGACTGAGGAAGCGTGGAACGAGGCCCGGGTGAAGATCGGCATGAAACCGCAGGTCATTCTGCCGTGAGACAATCCTGTGGACACCATTGCCTCACTACCGGACAAACCACTGGTCTAAACCCGGTAAAACCCCGGTGGCACGCAAGCGGCTTAATAGATGGCATGAACAGAACAGAACAAACAACGGGCATAATCGAGCCATACAAAATTGTCGGCAACATGGTGACGGTCTGCATGTGTTGCTTCCCTGGTCAGTCCATCCTGAGCTTGTTCCCGGACCTGAGCGGTCTGGAGATCAGCCACGGCATCTGTCAGAGGCACGCCGACCGCTGGAAAGCGGAAATCGCACTGAAGCGGATGGCTGACGGGATGCGACCTTACAACACGGCCTACACCAAAATGGGAATCACCAATGAACGCACAAACTACGCACTTTGATCGTAACCAGCTTTTGACGGAGTTAGTCGAGTTCCGAAAGGCGTTCACGCAACGCTCGTTCTGGAGACGGCCCGAGGTCAGGCAGCAGGCCCTGAACGGACTGACGTTCGTTTACCTGAACTGCAAAGGCGCAGAGGACTTGGCCGACTTGTTCCAAGCGTCTCTGACGGAATACGGCGTGCGTGAGTTCTATGCTCTGACGAAAGGATGGCTGGTGTCATGAAAGCTACCATGTCGAAGGACGGTGTCATGCGGTTCGATGTTCGGATGACTCGCCGCATTGGTTTGGACGCCATGATCGAAGGAATCGGCTGGTCGCTCATGCGGTCAGACCGGGACTGGAGTGAGTCGGAAAACAAAGCGATGGCCGTCGAGTCTGAACTGAAAGCGTTCCGGAGCCGCAAGAAAATCATGGACGCAGCTACCAAGGCGATCTATCACGACGGCGATGCAGTGTGGACGTGGGCCGACGATTGTTCGTTCAGTGAAATCATCCGCGAACAGGCGCGAGTCTTGATCTTCAAAAAGTTTCCTGAACTGAGAGTTGACAGCAAGTCGGTATCTGATAAATTTATAGCATGAACAGAACAGAACAGTTACCGGACGTTGACGAACTGCGCGAGTTGAGAGTCGTGATCTTCAATCGGGAAACGCAATGCGAGTCCAAGGTGGTTCGCGATGTCGCTCAGTTGGCGCTGAAAGCAACCGGCTGTGAGCCTATGCTGCCGGGGCAGGTCAAGGTTGAGGTTTCAAACTTCACATTCCTTTGCGCCAACCGACTTCAGGCAGCAATAGATTTGGCTACGGTGCGACCGTTGGTTGCGGGTAGCAAAACCGCAGAGGCGACGGTGAACTCGTCTCAAACAAACCGTGCTGGCGGGAATCCAGCAGAGCACAGAACAGAATGAAAACAGGAACACCAATAGCAGACCTCGCTCAGCGAATCCTCGCCGAGTCAAAATCGAAGCGTGACTTCGTGGCCGACACCCGGAAGTTGCGTCTGGAGGAAGATGGAACATTCACGGTCGGCGATCTCGGACGCAGTTACAAACCGACGAAGCTCTGTCTTGAACAGGTCGCCGGTCGCACAGGTATCCCGGCCAAGTACGCCGAGCGGATGCGAACGGAAGCGCCATTGCTTCTGTCCCGCAACGTCAACCATTGGTTCGACGCCAACCCCGAAAAGCGGATGGTGCGGACATTGGACAACGGCAGCAAGGTTGCCCGGGCGTTTCTCTCAGAACGTTATCGCCCGCTGGACAACTACGATCTGGCCAACGTCATTCTGCCCAAGATCGCCGCGGTTGGCTGCACTGTGAAATCCTGCGAAATGACCGAACGCCGTTTTTACATTCAGGCCGTGACTGAGCGGATTACTGGCGAGGTCAAAAAGGGTGACGTGGTCCAAGCAGGCATCGTCATCACGAATTCCGAAGTCGGTTGCGGTGCAATCAAAATCGAGCCGTTGATCTACCGGCTGGCGTGCCTGAACGGAATGATAAGCGCAAGCAGCTTGCGCCGGAATCATGTCGGTCGTTCTGGCGAGGGCAACATTGGCGGCGATGACGAGTCGTTCGAGATGTTCAGTGACAAGACCCGTCAACTGGACGATAAGGCGTTTTGGGCAAAGGTTTGCGACGTGACGGATGCCTCGTTGAGCCAGATCAAATTCGACGAACAGTTGGTCAAGATGCGCCTCGCAGCCGATAAGCAGATCGGCAATCCCGTGGACGCCGTCGAGGTCGTTACCCGCAAGTTGGAACTGACCGATGGCGAGTCCAAGAGCGTCCTGACGCATCTGGCCAGTGGCTCTGACCTGTCCTTGTGGGGATTGGCCAACGCTGTCACCCGGGCGGCTGAGGACGTTGAAAGCTACGACCGCGCGATTGAACTGGAGCGGGCTGGCAGCTACGTCTTGGAACTGAAGCCGAGTGACTTCAGCCTTAACTGAAAACTTCGTGGTACCGTTCTGTTCTGTTCGGTACCACACCGACCGGCGCGGGTCGTGAAAGCGGCCCGCGCCACTTACTCTCAAAAATTATGGCAAACGCACTAGGCAGAGATTTGAAGGCAGGCGACAAGCTCGTCATGCTGAACGGTGAAGTGGTTAAAGTGGCAAAGAAGCAACTGTTTGGCCACATGGCTTGGTTATCTGGAACAGCAATCGCGGTCGAGCATAACGGACAGGAGATCAAGGCCAACGGCTTCGACATTGACGCAGCAGAAACTGAAAAGCGTTTTGCAGCGGAGAACAAATGGGAGGCAAATGCCTGAGAAACTTACACTTCCAAAGAACCTGTCGGTTGACACCGTAATGGAGGCCGTCAAAGAAGCCATGTCCGATACGAGCAATCCGGGATTCTGTCTTTCATGCGGTGAACCAGCGGACGGCTGTGAGCCGGATGCCCGACACTACAACTGTGAGCGGTGCGGTTCAAACATGGTCTTTGGTGCGGAGCAAATTTTGATCGAGTGCGTGCTATGAGTGGCGCTGAAATGAAATTGGTGAGCGACGGCAAGCGTGAGATCGAAGAAATCCTTGCGCTGCGGTCACTGCTACAGGCCGCTTTGAACTGGGGTGAGGATGAACTGAGTAGTGGCGGAACAGACGGAGACTGATTATGCCGAAAAAAAAGAAACAAAAGTGCGAGGCTCAGACGCCGATATGTTCAGCGCCTACGTCGCTGGCGAATACAAAGCGTTCCTGTGCGACCATTATCTGAAGGGCGCTTATCTGAAGTGGGCGCCGCAGCTAATCGGCGCCGAGCAGTGGCTTCAGGCCAAGGCCAAGAATCAGGTTCAAGAGTTTGAGGTTGCAGTACCAGAGGATTGAGATAAATTTGCAGGAATGAACAGAGCAGAGCTTGTAAAGCCACGGCAGGACATGGATAAGAAGCGCGCTCGGAATCGTGTTTACATGTCGCGATGGAGACTGGAGCATCCAGAAGAAGCAAAGGCTAGGAACAAGGCATACCGCGAAGCATATCCTGAGAAGGTCGCGGCTGGAAAGAAACGCTGTTACGAGAGGAACCCGTCGCTTTACATAGCGCTGCGTGAAAAATGGAAAACCGCCAACCGCGCGAAACACGACGCCTACCACAAGCAATATCGTCAGGATGAATGGAAGCGGTTTGCAGAGGCGAACAAGCGGTACCGGCAGCGTAATCCCGACAAAGTCCTCAGAGACATCAGACTTGGAAACTATCGTCGCCGGGCACGGATGGCTGGTGTCGAGTTTGAATACTTCCTGAGGGAGGAAATCTTTCTTCGTGATAACGGCATCTGTTGGATTTGTGGTCTGAAGGTTGACGAGTCGCACTGGCATCTGGACCACAAAATTCCGGTAGTGAAAGGCGGTCCTCACACGCGGAGCAACGTCGCAGTTTCACACCCCACCTGTAACAATAGAAAACATGCAAAAATCCTATGAAAGACCGAAGCGTAAAAGTCGCTAACAAACAACTCGCCCCGCTGATAAAGTTCGTGCACAACAATCGTGGGACTATAAATAACCTCACGAAAATTCTGAGCCGTCGCTGTGGGCGAAAAATCCGCAGGGAGAACCTCGAACGTTGGCTTCACCAAGACCCGACGAAGCGAACTCAGCCATTGCTGGGTGTCGGGTTGCTGTTGGTCGAGATCGGCGCAAAATACATGGCCGGGAAATGAGAAAGTTCAAATCCGAGCAGACCCGATGGAAGCAGGTCGCCAATGGAAAACGGTCAGGTGCGATCAACAAGCCGAAGTCAACTCACCCGTGGCGACGCAACTGGAACGTGTTGATTCATGGACGAAAAGCTTCTCACTAAAATCTGTGCCATCGAAGGCCAGATTAGCAGCGATGAAATCCAATTCCTGCATGGAATGGCACAACGGGTTTCACCGGGCGGCGTGGCCGTCGAGGTCGGGAGCTTTCGCGGACGGAGCGCAGCGGCAATCGCATCAGGTCTGGCCAAAGACTGTCACCTTGTCTGTATAGACCCTTGGACGCTCAAGACTGAGAATGGCCGGGGTTACTTCACACCGGAAACCTTGCTGGCATTTCAAGAGAACACTTCACCGTGGCAGTCAGTCATTACTCAGGCGGTTGCTTTTCCAAATCAGGTTGCGGCGTGGTTCGGTCGCAAGGTGGACCTCTTTTTCTCTGACAGCCTGAAATCGAAAGTTGGCGTCAAGATGGTTTGGGAATCGTGGATTCCGCATTTCAAGACCGGGACAACGATAGTGACTCACGATTACGACCCGGATACTTCCGGGCGGTGGCACTATCCGGCTGTTGTGGCCATGGTCGAGAATGTCTTGAAACCAATGACGCTGCGGCACAAGCGCGTCATGTTGACTTGGAGCGGAGTCGTGAAATGAAATTCATAGACTTATCTGGAAAGCGATTTGGCAGGCTCATTGTTATCCGAAGGGCTGGACACCAATCAAGGCATATCACTTGGCTTTGTAAATGTGACTGCGGAGCAATGGCAACTGTTTGCGGCAATCATCTGCCGAATGGCCATACGCAGTCCTGCGGTTGCTTCGATAGGGAGCAAAGACGAGACAGACTAATAACGCATGGTGCTTTCGTTGGAGGCAAGGAATCACTTACTCACAACTCTTGGCGGCTGATGTTGGCTCGATGTTACGATCTGAAGTGCAAATCATTTTCTGACTATGGCGGGCGTGGCATCAAAGTTTGCGCGCGCTGGCGTCATTCGTTCGAGAACTTTCTGGCTGACATGGGCGAGCGGCCTGAAGGAACTACGATTGACAGAAAGGACAACGATGGGAATTACTGCAAGACTAATTGTAGGTGGGCCGGTCCATTGCAGCAGTCAAACAACAGTCGGCATAATCGTCGTATTCGAGTTGGAAATCAGGTCAAGAATATCTCTGAATGGAGCAGGCATTCTGGCATCAATGCAATGACGATAAAGAATCGTCTTAATGCAGGATGGGACACAAAGCGAGCGGTTTCAAAGCCGCCACGCCAGATCCGAAAAACGTCAATGCAGCCATGTCTGTTATGAGTTTCGTGTTGCGAGACTATCAAGTCGAGACGGTCAACAAGACTGTCGAATTTCTGCTGACTTCAAGTGACGAGAATGGTCTGGTCATTATCCCAACAGGCGGCGGAAAATCGCTTTGCATTGCTGAGACAGTTATCAGGCTAGCAGCGCCGGCAATTATATTTCAACCATCGCGCGAAATCCTCCTTCAGAACCTTGCGAAATTCCAGAGTTTTAATCACTACCCGTCCGTTTTTTCAGCGTCTGTCGGTGAGAAGCGGATTGGCAAAATTACACTGGCGACCATAGGTAGTGTGGCCCGCAAGCCGGAACTTTTTCGTCATGTGAAGTACATCATCATAGACGAGGCGCACGAATCTTTGAACCCACGAAAGGAAGACGGGATGTTCATGCGCTTTCTTAACGAGCTACCCGACGTTCGGATTTGCGGTTATACCGCGACCCCTTATCGTTTGCGATCCGATGGCTTCGGCGGGTCCATTTTGAAGTTTCTGACGCGCACTCGGCCGCGCGTCTTTCACAAAGTGATCCATGTCGTTCAGAACGGCGATCTGTTTTCCCAAGGCTACCTCTGCAAACTGGAATACAAGGAGGTCAAGACCGGCTTCAATCGGGCGCGGCTGCGGCTCAACTCAACTGGCGCGGACTACACCGACGAGTCGGTGCGAAACCATTTTGCCGAGCTTCACTTTTCAGACCAGATCGTGCGCTGCGTCAACCGGGTCGCCGAGTTGAGACGAGGTCCGGTGCTGGTGTTCACTCGGTTCGTGGAGGAAGCGCGGTACGTGGCCAGCAAGATTCCCGGAGCAGCCATTGTGTCGGCTGACACGCCGAAAAAAGACCGCGAGCGAATCATCGAAGGCTTCAAGGCCGGGCGGATTCCGGTCGTGGCCAACTGTAATGTCTTGGGCATCGGCTTCGACTACCCGGAGCTTGCCAACGTCATTCTGGCAAATCCTACTCGCTCTCTGGCTCGATATTATCAGTGGGTCGGCCGCTGCATCCGGCCGCATCCGTCCAAGCAATCTGCTTACGTGATTGACATGGTTGGGCTGGTCGAAAAGTTCGGCAAGGTGGAGGATCTGCGGCTGGTGTGCGGGCCGCATGATACTTGGTTCGTGGAGTCCAATGGCAAGCAGTTGACGAATAAATATCTGGAAGGCCAGTCAGGTAGGCGGTATGGCGCGAAGTCAGCAGGTCAAGTCGAGCCGTTGCCGGTGACGAGCTAAAAGCGTGAAAATCTGCAAATTACGATAGGCCCGCAATCGCGTCAGGATGCCTTCAGGCGAGCCCGATTTCCGGGGGTTATGACGGTATTGGAAAAGGCGTTTGTATCAATTTTATTGGCAAAAATCGAAGGTGAAACTTTGCTCAAAATGCGTCTGAAAGGCACTGAGAGGCCATCGGCTGCTTGATCTGGCTGATTACAACTGAGCGACAAATTTATAGGTTGCGCCTGCCGCTGTGGGGTGTAATGTGAGGGAGTCTAAAAAAGAACAGAACAGAAATTATGAACATCAAACTCCACTACCAAGACGGCAGAAGCGACAAGGTTTACAACGTCCAGATGGAACGGGCTGGCGAGAAGTTCGTTGTGAACTTCCAATACGGTCGGCGAGGCGGTGCGCTGAACGTCGGCACCAAGACGGCTGAGCCAGTCAGTCAGTCAGAGGCGGTGACGATATTCAACAAGCTCGTCGCTGAGAAAAGCGGGAAAGGTTACAAAGTTACCGAAAGCGATCTGCATACTCCGTTGCCCGCGCCGAAATTGGTTCGCATGGTTTGCAACAACGGCGGGCCTACGCCATTCGTCGAAAACACAACGATGACGCCGACGCTGAAGGCCAAGCCAGAGAAGTGCTATCAGACCGCAGTCCAACCGGCCAAGCTTGTGTCCGGGGTGTTGCCGCAACTTCTGAACGCACTAGACGAGGCTGAAGCTCAGCGTTACATCCTCAGCGATGAATGGTGCGCTCAGGAGAAATTCGACGGGCATCACAAGCTGGTTCGCAGGAACGGAGACAAGGTCGAGGGCATCAACAAGAAAGGCCAGATTGTCCAGTTGCCCAAGGCCATCGTGGACGCGGCCCTCTCCCTGAAAATGACGCAGTTCGTAATTGACGGTGAGCACATTGGCGAACAGATTTTTGCGTTCGATTTGCTCGAACAGAACGGCGACAATCTTCGTGATCTTCCCTACGCGACCCGGATGGAACTTCTCTACTCAACGATAAAAGGCTCTGACTTTGTCTTGATCTCAACCGCATGGTCAACCTCTGAAAAGCAGGCCATGTGGAACTTGCTCCGTGCCGAGAATCGAGAGGGCATCGTGTTCAAACGAAAAGGTTCATTCATGAAACCCGGCCGGCCCAACTCTGGCGGCGACATGCTGAAGTGCAAGTTTTGGGCATCACTGAGCGCGCGAATCAAAGTCCTCTCGCCCAATGGCAAGGCCGCGATGGAGTGCGAACTACTGGACGCCAATGGCAAATGGGTGTCGTGCGGCGGAACCACCATGCTGATAACCGGGCTACTTGCCCGGCTGAAGGTGGGGAACATTGTTGAATTGAAGTATCTCTACGCCCTACGTGGCACTGGCATCCTCTATCAGTCATCCTACGCTGGACTGAGGGATGATGTTGACGAAAGCGAATGCACCGTGGCGCAGTTGAAATACAAACCGGAGGTCGGGTCGTGAAAATAGAAACCACAATACATGACGCACTGGTTGAAATCGTTGTTCGCGGCATCATGGAAAACTTTCCAGAAGCTAGCAATGGTAGCGCACTACGCTGCGTCGTCTGGCGTTACAATGACTGGCACTTCGAGTTCGAGGATGAAGACGGCAAGAAATACCAATTGGACAAGCTGAAGCTGAGAGCAGCGTTCCCTCTTTTGTTCACCGACAAATGGCCGAAAGGCTGTACGCCGCCGCCACACATTCACAATCAGGAAACATGGGATGAATGGCTTTCTCAGAGTGATGCGATTGACTTCGATGCCTTCGCTCAACTGGCCTGCCTTGGTGAAGTAATCTACGGATAAATCATGTGGACAGCAAAATGGCGATATGAGACTAATTTGAGTATGACTGAACTGAGCGTCAAGTTTGTCGGCTTTGCAGAAGGTTGCCCAATTGAAAGGCAGGCGATCTTCCATGTGCGTGTCAAAGCACTGGCCGATGGTGTCACCCCCGCCAAGCTCCGCGAGGGCACTCTGACACATCGAGAGCTTCAGCAGGTCGGCATTGAAATCCCGGCAACTGAGCAGCAGAAGTTGGTTGACGCATTGCATACGTGGAACAACAGCGGGTGCGAGGACCATCTATTACGATTCAACCCATCGGTGTCACTGGTGGAGTGACACCAACCAGAACAGAACAGAATGAAAAAAGACACTGTCGGTGAACGTCAAAAGCAGGAACGCAAGAAGCAATTCATTGAATGCCTTGCCCAATTTCTTGTAGGTGACTCAGCCTCCAAGAGTATCGCCGCAGCGACGGCGAGGGCATGACGGCTTGGAACGGTGAAGTGATGACCATCCGCGAGTTCTACCGTCGCCGTAGAACTGGAGAAATACCAAACTAATGCCCGCAACTCTAATCTGTCACTGCATCAATTGTGGTACTCCAATGACGTGCAACCCGGTGAAGGTGCCGAGCATCACTGTCAACGGAAGTCGCGAGCCGCTGTGCGAGGTCTGCTTTAACAAGTGGAACGTGATTCACCGGACCTCGAAAGGTCTGCCGCCAGTGGCACTGGACCCGGAGGCTTACACGGCCTGTCATGAAAGCGAGTTGCGATGAACCAATCTGTTCTCTGGTTTTCGGTGAACGTTTGGAACGCATTGAAGCGGCTGACCCCGGCGCAAATGAAAGAAGCCGTGTTGGAAGCGGACAAGGTTCTGGAAATGAATCCGCCGTTCAGCAGAGTCAGTGTGGAGATACCGCATTTCGGTTTGTGCAGCTACGCCAAGTGCGCGGCCATCGCAGCGGTGTTCATTTGTTCGCGCGCGAAGACAGACCATTTGGATTCGCCGATTCTGGCGGCGGCTCGTGATGCTAAAATACTGGCTGACCTGAACCAAATCGAATGACTAACAAGGAAAAGCAATTCGTGTTACAAGATCAGCGTTGCTGGCTTTGCCAGCGCAAGACTATGATTTCACAAATGACCATCGCGCACCTGACCCCGAGATCACACGGCGGAAGAATCGGCGAAGACTGGAGCGGCGCGGTGTTGATGCACCCGGACTGCAACTCCGCCATGAAGTGTCTGCACGCTGGAAGTCTCCGTTTCCAGAAATGGATCAAGCGCGTGGTTTTGCACGGCTCGCTTCATCCTTTCATCCGTCGAGAAACGTTTGTCCACAACGCGACTTAAAAGGGCTCCATGAGCAAACCATTTGCCGCTTACACCAACAAAGGACCGGACCTGTCGGCCTACACCAGCGGGCCGGTAAAGCCACAGCCGTCAAACGCTCTGCTCAAACTGGAAAATGCCACTCGAATGCTGGCGGAAGTGCGGAGCGCACCGGAAGCCAAGAAACTGATGGACATGGCCGCTGCCGCCGAGCACTACGCGAAAAAGGCCAAGCTTGGAAATGAAGCCATTCAGTACGCGCATGAGATCAAGGTGGATGCCGAGACGCTACTAGGGGAGTTTTTGGAAACTTCTGATAAGAATTCAGGCGCAAAAGGAAGTATTGTCAGTGGTAACAAAAGAGTACCACTGAAAGATTCAGCACCTACCTTGGCTGATTTGGGTCTGACAAAAAAAGAGTCCTCTGAGGCTCAAATGCTCGCACGAGTGAAGCGTGAAGCGCCAGAGCAACATGCCGCCGTTCGTAGCCGTAAAAAAAGCAAGGTCCAAGTCAGCCGCGAACTCCGTGAAACCAAGCGCGAATCGAAGCGTCAGGAGAACGCACGCAAAGTTGAAGCCGCAACTAAACCGGAGGATTTGGCCGGTCGGTTTTCGACTATCGTAATTGACCCTCCTTGGGACTGGGGAGATGAAGGGGACGTGAACCAGCTAGGCAGGGCGAAACCAGATTTCGCCGCCATGAGTCTTGAGCAACTTGAAGCGTTGCCAGTTGGAAAACTATCTGACAATGACTGTCATCTTTACCTGTGGATTACAGCACGCTCGCTGCCGAAAGGGTTTCAACTGATTGACGCATGGGGATTTCGCTACATCACCGCGCTGGTTTGGCCGAAGTCATCATTTGGAATGGGCAACTATTTCCGGGGACAAACCGAATTCGTTCTTTTCGGCGTGCGCGGCTCGTTGCCTTTGAAACGCAAAAATGCTTCGACGTTATTGCCGGTCTGGAAGCGCGGCAAAGGGCACAGCGCCAAACCGATTGAGTTCGGAGCTTTTGTCGAATCCTGTTCGCCCGGTCCATACTTGGAAATGTTCAGTCGAGTGAACCGGAAGGGTTGGACGCAATGGGGGGAAGATTCAAAATGAGTTACGACATGCAGGACAATCTGGTGTTCAGCAAAGGTGCGGCTCAGAATACTGACACAGCCACCATTCAAGCGATGATTCCGGGCTGCGTTTCTGTGGATGCTGCAATGGAAGCGGCAGATCGGAATGGGGTGGATTACATCGCCACACTCCGCAAGGGCGCTAGGATTTTCATTGATGCAAAGACCCGGCGTCGCGGTTGCTCAAAGTATTGGAGAAAGATGGCCGATGGAAGGCACGAACCGGAAGTTGCCTTGGAAAAATGGTCAGTATTACCGGGCGGAAAATATGCGAAGTCAGATGGTAAAGTCGGCTGGACACTTTGCGAACAGAAACAGACTGACCTTATTCTCTACACGTTTGACCACGAAGATTGCCGGGATGTGTTTCTGTTTCCGTTTCAACTGTTGCGCATCGCTTTCAAAAAGAATATCGAGCAGTGGTATCGGACCTGCAAAGTGGACGTGCAAGACAGTGGTAGCTGGCAATCGGAAGCGGTCTTCGTTCCAGTGACGCTCGTATTCATTGCCATCCGGGACATATCGCAAGCGACGGTAATTCAGTCAGTGAACGGCGCAGTCGAGCTTCAATACAAATTCAATTACTGAAAGCCAACCAAACAACCGGGCTTGACGGTCTGGCCATTGGTGGGTTAATGGTTCTGTGCGCTCCCGGCGGGAGCGGCAACTCCCGGTGGGAGAAAATTGATGATGAAGCAGCTTTTCGTTGGAACTTTCAGGCTTGGCCATCAGAACGTTGACCTCTATGCGTTGCCGGATGAAGCAGGCGGTGAATTCTATTGCACGCCCGACGACAAATCACTACCGCGCATCAAGGTCGGAATCCAGTCAGATAGCTGGCACGAAACCGTCTCTGTCCTGATCCACGAATCATTTGAACTAGCGGCGGCGATTCTGCGTGTAAGATTCGAGCGTGATGGTGTCCGGGGTGACGCGGCCTCATACTTGTTCAGCTTCGATCACTCGCAGTTTTGCGACTTGTGTAACTGCACGGCGGAATTCATCACGCCGGCCCTGCCGAAGCTGGCCACCATCTACAACCGGCAACATCCGAAGGCCAAGCAATGAGCCCGCCTGCCGCAACAAAGCCAACAGCTAAAAAACGTCAAAGCAGTTCTCGGTCTGGCAAGGGCAACTGGCAGGAACAGTTTCTTCATTCGCTATCGAAGCTGCCGCACGTCTCGGTTGCCTGTGAAGCGGCGCACATAAACCGAACCACGGCGTATCGTCACAAGGAACGGAACAAACGTTTCGCAGTGAAATGGGATGAAGCCTTGAAGACTGCGCTCAACACAATGGAAGCGTCGGTCTGGAAACGCGGTGCTTACGGAGTGAAGCGGAATGTGTGGATGAAGGATGAGAACGGCAAGCCGGTCAAGGTGGACGAGATAGTAGAGTATGACACGACTGCGGCCATCTTCATGTTGAAGGCTCACGACCCGCAGAAGTATCGCGAGCGGTATGTGGCCGAAGTGGTGGGCAAGGATGAAGGGCCGATAGCGATTGCATTGGACCCGCTGGTATCGGCTGCGCTGGCCAAGGTGTATGGGCCGTGAACGAGTGGGAAGCCTATGCAGTGGCCGCGAAAGAGGCCGGCTGTCCGGCTGACCAGATTGAGCGGTTCTGCCGGCATGGAATTATTCTCAGTCCAAAGCAACTTCAAGCATCGGCGGCGGCGAGACTCTGTGATTCACCAGACGGGCCAACGGAGATTGGAGTAGGCGGCGCCAAAGGTGGTGCCAAATCGCATTGGATGATTGTCCAGATGGCCGTTGACGATGCGCAACGGGTGCCGGGTTACAAAGGATTGTTTCTCCGCAAAGTTGGCAAGGCGGCGCTTGAATCTCTAATTGATCTCAGTCGGAATGCGCTGTGCCGGGTGCCGCATCGTTTGACAGCGCGCGGTATGATTGACCTGCCAAACGGCAGCCGGATTATTGCCGGCCATTTCAATGCCGAGAAAGACATTGATGCTTACCTTGGGCTGGAATACGACTGCATCGGCATCGAAGAGTACACGCTGCTCAGTTCATCGAAACTGAAGTCCATTGCGACCTGCTGCCGGACCAGCAAAGTCGGTTGGCGACCGAGAATCTACAACAGCACGAACCCGGGCGGGATTTCTCACGCGCTTTACAAAAATAAATTCATCGCGCCATTCCGGGCTGGCAAGGAAACCGACACGCGCTTCATTCCATTCTTGGTTGACGACAATCCTTTCATCAATCCCGACTACAAAAAAACCTTGGACAATCTGACCGGGTGGCAAAAGCGGGCATGGCGTTACGGCGACTGGGACATTGCGGCGGGCCAGTTCTTTACGACGTTCGCGGAGCGTCATCACAAGGTTGACGAGATAGACGAGCGACTGGCTCGCAGTTGGTTCTGCGGTTTCGATTACGGCATGGTCCATTTCACGGTCTGCGTACTGGGCTTTTGGGATGGAGACGGCAACGCATGGATTGTGGACAGTCACGCGCAACGGGGTTGGTTGGTGCCGCGTCATGCGGAAGCGATTCGGGCGATGCTTGGCCGGCATAACCGTTTTGAAGCCGGCCAACTAGGGAAGGTTCAAGCGGTGCCGTTGACCGTTGCCGACTTGGATTATTTCGTAGCGGGTGGCGACGTGTTCTCGAAACAATCGAATGGCCGGACCATCGCGGATGAGTACCGCGAGAACGGCATCAAACTGACGGCTGGCAACACAGATAGGATAAACGGTGCGGCGAACATCCTGCGGCTGCTGGGCGACCCGGAGCATGGCCAGCCGGTCAAGCTGCGGATACATTCGCGGTGCGCTAGGCTGCTGAACGAGATACCAGCAATGCAACACGACCCCGACCGACCAGAGGACATACTAAAAACCGACGTTACGGAAGATGGCGAAGGTGGAGACGATTCATGCGATGCACTTCGGTATGCCCTAATGCGGAAGTTCCAGCCGGTGACGATGCAGAAGTTGAGTGGCCGGTGAACGTCTTTCGTTGCTTGACCTTACTAGCTGGCCTGTGGTTCAGTTCAGTCATGCCGGTTGACTATTGCTGCGAGGACTACGATGAAATGTCGCACGCATGGAGTCGCGCGCGTGACTTTCTTGCTGGCGAGCGCACGGTGAAGGGCAAAGGGGAAACTTACCTGCCGAAGTTACAGGACCAGAATCAACAGGAGTACGAAGATTATCGTGATCGGACATCGTTCCTGAACGCCACGAATCGCACGCACGAAGCCTTGGTCGGATTGATCTTCCTGAAAGACCCCGTGTTGGTTTTGCCTTCCGTTCTCAATCCGATGAAGCAGGACGCGAACATGTCCGGCGATGGGTTGTATGGCTACATGCGGCGACTGGTGAACGAAATCATCGCCGTTGGCCGTGGCGGAACTCTGGTGGACTGGTCAGTGGAGGAAGGCCGTCCTTACTTCGCCTACTACGAGGCCGAGTCAATCATCAACTGGCGGTACGATCGGCTGAACGGAAAGCAAATGCTGTCGCTGGTCGTGCTCAAAGAGCAGGTCGAGGAAGCCGATTTTTCTGTGCTGCCAATTGCAACAAAGGCCACGGATAAGACCGTTGACCCTTACGAGCCTGAGATCGTCGAGCGGTTGCGAGTGCTACGCTTGGTCCCTGAAGGCGAGAAGTTCGTTTACATCGTCGAAATTTGGTCCAAGACCAGTGAGGGGGAAGGCAGCAACAAAAAGACGGTCTGGACGTTGGACGAAGTACTGACGCCGGTTCGCAGCGGTGTGCAGCTTGAAGAAATCCCGTTTGTCTTTCACAGTCCGGACCGCGTTTCGAACTGTGTGATTCGCCCGCCTCTGGACGATCTAATCAGCCTGAACCTGACGCACTACCGGCTGTCCGCGGACCATTATCATGGTCTGCATTTCGTGGCCCTGCCTACGCCGTGGGTCGCCGGGTTCGACACAAAGACGACGCCTCTGCGAATCGGCTCAGGTGTGGCATGGGTGTCCGACAACTCAGACGCGAGTGCCGGTTATCTGGAGTTCAGCGGCGCCGGACTTGGCGCCATTCGCGAGGAATTGGAGCGCCTTGAGAAATCAATGGCCGTGCTGGGTGCGCGGTTACTGGAGCAACAAAAGCGCGCGGTGGAAACAGCAGAGGCAATGAGTCTGCGTCAGAGCGGCGAGGAAGCTGTCCTTGGGAAAATCGCTTCGTCAATGTCGGATACGTTGCGCGAGGCTTTGAAGTGGGCGAACTGGTGGGGAGTCGTGACCATCGAAGATCGGCACAGCATCACAGACAAGCAACTGTCGGTCGAACTGAACACCGATTACTCGACCGGCAAGATGACCGGTGCGGAAGTCGTTTCTCTGGTCAGTTCGTGGATTCAGAGGGGTATCAGTCGCGACACACTGTTCTGGAATCTGAAGGCCGGGGACATCATTCCGCCTGAGCGGACGCTGGCTCAGGAACTGGAACTGATCGAGGCCGAACCACCGCCGACGATGTTTGACTTGGGCGGCGAGCCTATTGACGACGAGGACAAAGGGAAAAAGGACAAGGCCGAAAAGGATAAGGCGGCGAAGGACAAGGCCGCTAAGGACAAGGCTGAGAAATGAACAAGAACAGATTGGGTCGGTTCATCCTTGGTAGGCGTGACTTGAATCAATGGGAGTCGCGCATCATGCCAATCATGGGCAACTTCGTGATCGTCGAATCTCGTTGGCGACACGACATTGACGCGACTGAATACTTGGCTTACTCGCCACTGTTCGACGTGATTGACCCGAACTGCGAGGCGCCGTCGTATGAAATCACGATTGCTGAGTTCCCGGATGCGCCTGCCGTGATCGGCGCGCGTCGCAAAGACCAGTTCTGCACAGTTCCAAAGGTGAGATTCCGAGATGAAATGGCAGCATGAGCGAAAAGAAAATCCTCTACGCAGTGACGCAATCTGAGCGCGGTCACGTGCCCAGCCACGCGGATTTCCTGTTCTTTTGTCCGGCCTGTATCTGAAGCCGAACGACCGACTTCAGCGACCGCCGAACCATGACTAAGAACGCTCCAGACGTTACCGATGTAGCTGCGACGCCCAACGGCGGTTCGCTGCAAGGAGTGGTTGGAGAGCGCAACCCGTGGCCACCGAATATGACGATGCGGGGCTGGATGCGCTGGCAGGAAAACCGTTGGAAAATGCACGACCGTCAAGTGGCCTGGATTCGTGAACAGAAGGCGCACGCTGCGCTCTCCAACGACAAGCTGAGGCACGGCGGCGAATAACCCATGACTCCCGAAAGCACAACGACACCCGAACCACCGGCGATCCCGCCGTTGTCCTCCAGCGTCTTGTTATGCCCCGTTGCTGCGCTCTATGTGCGTTCCGACTCCATCTATAAAGAGATGGGTCTGGACTGCTGGGACGCAGCGCGAGACGCACGCAACTGGCCGGGTGGGATGCCATGCGTCGCGCATCCTCCGTGCCGGAAATGGGGTGCGCTGAAACACCGCGCCACGAAAGCACCGGCATGGGAACACCACCTTGCAAGGCTCGCGGTCTGGCAAATCCGCGACAACGGCGGCGTCCTCGAACATCCGCTTGCGTCAGTGCTGTGGAAAGACCAAGGGCTACCCGAACCCGGAGAGCGCGACCGATGGGGCGGCTGGTCAATGACAATCCCGCAACGGTGGTTTGGGCATCCGATGGAAAAGCTGACCAAGCTCTATGTCTGTGGATGCGAACCAAGCGACGCGCCAGAAGTGCCATACACGATGGAGGCGGCGACTCACGCAATGGGCGGGAAATACATCCCCGGCGTGAACGGACAACGGCGGCGTCTGGGGCGTGATGGAGTATTGAGGCTCGATGCGTCGTCACAACAAATCCGCGAAGGAACTCCCCCGTCTTTCGCTCGGTGGCTCGTCGAATTGGCGAGACGCTGCGCCAAGGGGCATAACGGAAAGCTGAGCCACACCGCCCCGACCACGACGTAATGAGCACGCAAGCCACACTGCCACCAGAGACGCCCGCCGAAGCCAAGAGCGGGGGCGGTGTTGTGCTCCAGCGTCTTGTTAGCCGTCCGGTCGAACTCGTCCTGTCTCTCTTTCCGGGCATCGGGCTGCTCGACTCTGCTTTCGAGGCCGAAGGATTCCAGGTGGTGCGCGGTCCTGACATTCTGTGGGGTGGTGATGTCCACCGATTCCATGTGCCTCCCGGTGTCTTCACAGGTGTCATCGGCGGCCCGCCGTGCCAGAAGTTCAGCACGGCGAGCGCAATCTGCGGCACGGAGAAACTTGACCTCATCCCGGAATTTCTGCGCGTGGTGCGCGAGGCCGCGCCGAAGTGGGTGGTGATGGAAAACGTGCAACAGGCTATCGGGCATCCTGACATCCCGCGAGACTGGCAACACACGAAGCTGCGCGACTACGACTGCGGCGGGCACACGAACCGGACACGCGCCTTCTGGACGTGGCCGTTCATGCTCCTGACGCCATCACGGGCCGGCGGTGATGCCTCGCACTCGGTCATGGCGACGACGTGGAGGCGTGGCAGTAGTGACAGCCAATACGTGAAGGACAAAGGATTCCTGCCCGGCGACCTGCCCGTGACAGAATATGCGCGCCTCCAGGGTGCGGAAGAAATCGGCAGGCGACTACAAGAACACAAGGCCAGCAAAGCCTTCGCCGTCCACGTTCTCGGCAACGGTGTCCCGATACCGATGGGGCGCTACATCGCGAGAAGCGCGAGGACGGCTAACAATTCTTCTGCTCAAACCCGTTAGCTTATCATGAACGCGCGCTGTGGACGGGTTTGCCCTGAAAAGGTTCGGTGTGCTGCCCTGATTCGGGTCGAAAGACCGGTGCGGTCTGCAAAGCTGAGTCGAGCAATGGTGCGGTGAGGCCGGTTATGGAATGGACAGACGCCCGCCGCTGGCGTAGAACAGCGGCACTTACTTTATGGGATTGAACGACTCAATGGCCGACCGAATCATTGCGAGAGCTATTCGACTTCAGAGGTTAAGTGCTGGTGAACGACTGAAAGTTTTAGGGTTGCATCGCGAACTGGAGACAGACCTGACCAAGCTGATTATTCGGATTGACCCCAGCGGCGCGGCGGCGCCGACGTATCAGGTCAAACGGTTGCGAAAGCTTTTGGAGGTCACGAAGGAAACCATACGGGCCAGTTACACGGACATCAAAGCGACTCACTCGACCGGCATGGTTCAACTGGCCAGAGCAGAGGCAGAGTGGTTCATCAAAACGGCTGAGAGCGAAGTGGGCGTCAACCTGTTGACCAAGGAACTGTCCACTCAGCAGATGAACGCCATCGCTTCTGACGTGCTGATTCAGGGCGCACCGTCGAAAGAATGGTGGGGTCGGCAGGCCGGGGACCTGCAACAGAAGTTCACTGACAAGATTCGGGTCGGGATGGTGCAGGGTAAAACGACTGCGGAGATCGTCAGGACGGTGCGAGGTACTCGAGAGACGGCTTTCCGTGATGGCATAATGGAGACGAGCCGCCGTCAGGCTGACGCTTTGGTGCGGACTTCAGTTCAGGCCGTGGCGAATGAGGCGCGCGGGAAGCTTTACGAGGAAAATCAGGACATCATCAAAGGTCTGACACTGTTGGCTACCCTCGATGGCCGTACCACGATTCGGTGCATTGCTTTGAATGGTCTTTCATGGTCGTTACCCGACTACAAGCCGATGGGTCATTCGAAGCCGTGGCCGGGGTATTGTCCGCTCCACTGGAATTGCCGTAGCACGATGACTGCGGTGTTCAAGTCATTCGCTGAACTGGCGAAGCCCGGGGCCGTGCCGACTGAGGCCGGTGGCAGGTCCAACGCGCAGGCGATCTTCGAGCGGAACTTGCGCGAGTCGGGGATGTCTGAGGAAAAGATTGCGAAAGCATTGATTCAGTACAAGGACCGGCTGGATGGTGAGGTGCCGAAGGAGCTTCGTTTTGGGGATTGGCTGAAAGGCAAGGACACGGCTTTTCAGAACGACTTGCTTGGAAAAGGCCGGGCGCAACTGTGGAGGGACGGCAAAATCGGGCTGGTGGATTTAATCAATCAGGATGCAAGGCCGCTGAGTCTGGCGGAACTGAAAGAGAAATATGGTTGACGTTCAAAAGGCAGGCTGACAGTGTGGCGGCGGTGTGACGACTCTGGTTGAACTTGCAACGCTGCTGATCGGTGCAGCTTCTAAACTGCCGGAGTTCGTCACGGATCACCAGCCGGTCGGCAGCGTTGCGAATTCAAAAAAGGAATCATGAACACAACTCACAAGAACGACCAACAACTCACCACGGCCATAGAGAAGCACCTGCCAGCCATCCTTGAAGCGCACGAAAAATTTGAGTCATCCGTCCTGAAGCTACTGGTTGACGCTGGCGTGAGTTGCGATGCCTCACCATACGGATTGGATTGTGTCAGGGCGTTGGCCAGCCGTGGCAATCTGGACGCCAGCAGCATCTTTTTCAGTTGTCGGAAAGTGGAGATCGCCAGCGAACTGAAAAAACATGAACGTGTTGGCCAAGACCTAGCCCGCGAAGCCGCCGACATTGAGAAACTGCTGGCCACATGAGCAAGCCATTCGCAGCTTACGGCAATCACAAGACCGATGCGTCAGCGTATGTGAGCGGGCCGATTGCCACAGTCAACCACTCACTATTGCCAGCCATCGGGACGGCAAATCTTCCGGCCAAATATGAAGCCGCAAAGACAGCGTTGGCTGAGTGCGACCGGGTTGACGAGTGCAAGACGTGGGCTGACAAATCACAAGCCCTTGCCAGCTACGCCCGCCAGTCCAAGAACAAGGATTTGGAAAACATGGCGATGCGGATTCGGGCGCGGGCCATCCGGCGTTGTGGCGAACTGCTCGCGCAGGTAGCCAAGGCGCAGGGCGGGGATCGGAAGTCTGATAAAATCAAAAGTGTGGGTGCCCATACTTTTGATTCTCCACGAAATACCGCCGCCCGGGAAGCCGGGTTATCCAAGGGTCAGGCCGTTGACGCTCTCCGCGTTGCCAACGTCAAACCTGAATCTTTCGAGTCACAGGTTGAAAGCGAAAAGCCGCCGACGGTTGCGAATCTGGCCGCGCAAGGCAAGTCACCAGCGAAGGGAGTTCCGCTTTACGAACAGCTTGGAATGACCAAGCAGGTGTTTCAGGCTGGCATGTATTTCCGGGGGGACATGGAGGATTACCTAACGGCGATGGAGCGTCACTCCCCTGCGGATGTAGTGGCCGGGTCAACCAAGGAAGAGCGCGAAACAATCAGGCGCAACATAAAACTGATTGAGAAGTATCACGACAAACTGAAAGGCAAACTATGACCATGATCGAACTGGAACAAATCGCGCACAAGCTCATTGCCGATAAAATTGCGGAAGGCGAGCAGGTGCAAATGGAATGGGCTGTGCATGAAATCATCAAGGGCCGTGGGAAGATTGACGGCAAAGGAGTTCCGTTCTACACGCTCTGCGCCCGCGAACAGGTTTACCGGGTAGTCAAAAAGGCCGTGGACAAATATGAGATCGCTTCGGATAACACTGACCGCACACAAATCAGTTTGGCGGGCTTCGATTATCTGCAAGCTGCCTACACGGTTGAACGAGAAGACGTGCGAATACTTGTGCCTATCCATCTAATCTCTGACGAGGAATTGGAGGCGCGTGCTTGTGAGTTCGACAAGCTCGCTTTGGGGATTCGAGAACACGCGCGCGAGATAAGGAAATACATTGCCGCCCGAAGGAAGCAGAGAGCGGCGTGACCAACTTCCTCAGCGGCCCGGCCAAGGGCCAACACCTGTATCTGAAGCGCGCGGCCCGGTTTCTTCGGGTGACTGAGGACGGCGGGAAGTTCGATGCGCTCGATCAACTGGAAGATCAACCCAAGCCGACTGAGAA
>Ga0137325_1000088_pt1 | contig 20803 bp, 24 predicted proteins | sample EasRivERMZT469_2_FD_102294 | JGI IMG/M metagenome (GOLD analysis project Ga0137325, IMG submission 102294) | Soil microbial communities from meander-bound floodplain in the East River, Colorado, USA - East River MetaG ERMZT469_2 | ecosystem: Environmental > Terrestrial > Soil > Floodplain ...
CCCACTTCTCCGACCATGCCGGGTCGAAATTCAACCGGTGAACCTCATCGGCCAGCACCCGCTCCAGGTCTCCGAAGGAGATACCCTGGTCGGCTGCAAGCTTCACCAGGCGCTTGATGCGGACAGCCTGCTTAGCGTTGATCTGGAACTCAGCGATCAGAGCTTCCACATAGTCACCCAGCGGTCGGCCCTCATCGGCAGCACGACCTATCAGTTCGTCAGCCCGAGCGGTGATCTGCGCCATACGCTCACCCCGGGCGATACGCTGGAAGCTCGTCAGATGATCCACCTGGAGCTTCGCATAGGCCACCTGCGACAGGACGTCCTGCTTGGTGGGAGAGTCCATACGGCCTATCGTGAAGCGGGGGATGCCACCGTCAATGTCACGTCCGAACCAGGAGAACACGCTCTTGTTCAGCATGGTCGCCAGGTCAGGGTCGTCAGCCATCTGCTGGTGCAACTCAAACATGCGGTCGGTCATCTTCTTCCCGTCCGGTGGGGCAGGGTCGAAAGCAACCCTCCGTCCCGAAGGGGAAACCGGTGACGCATACTTCACATTGTTCAGGTCGCCTCGACGTCCAGCAGCACGCAACTCGTCGACACCAGAGTAGAAGTCGGTCCACTTCCCGTAGGTGTCGGCTATCTCATAGTCGTACTGTTCCAGCACCCTCGGGTTCAGGTTGGTCATCATGTCCCGCAGGAGAGCGTTCCTCTTACCGTTGTGAGCCGCAATCAAATCCTGCAACCGGGTCAACTTCTCCGAGTTGTACATGCGGACCTTCGGAGCCTGCGACAACTTCGGCACGATCTTGTACCCTTCGATGCCGGTCACCCTATAGCGGTTGAACAAGCCTTCGGGTACGTCGTCTATGTCACCGTCGCCAAGGGCTTTGCCGGTGATGCGCTTGTATTCGTCGAGGTTGACGTCCACGAAGTAGGGGTCGCTGTTGTGCTGGCGAGCCGTGTTCAGGTCGCTCGTCCAGCGGACAATCTCCGGGTCTTCCCGCTGGCGGTACCCGTAGAGGCGCTTGTGGTTGTTGGGTGTGCGGCCAGCCCGACCGATCTGTTCCCCTTGGGTCTCCGAGAACGACTCCCTGAGGGTGTTGTAACGTGCCTCGACGGCAGCCAAACCCTTACGCTTCACCTGGTCGGGGTCCGTGTAGGCGAGGGTACGGAGCGCTGTGTCCACGTCGTCTTCGCCCAGTTTGCGTAGCTGAGCTATCGCCTGATCCCGGTGCCGATGGAACGACACGATGTCGTCGCCGTCCATCAGGTCCACCAGCTTCTTGCCATGCTCCACGTTGGCGAGGGTGCGAGCGTGCGAGTCAATCGAAGCCATCACCGTGACGTAGGCCATCTGTGACCCGAGAGCTTCGACGTCGCCCCCTGTCCTGGCGTCAGCCAGCGCCTGCACCAAGCCTCGACCTTTGCCGGTCATGCCTGAGCCGATGGAGCGCTCAAACTCTTTCACAGCCTCTTCGCCACCGGACTCCCTGAGGTGTTCACGGGTGGAGCGGTAGAAAGCTTCAGCCATCCCCTTGTTGTCGGTCACCCCTTTGGCGACCTCGGTGGCTGTGCGTGTAAACATGCCAGGCTGGAAGATGTTCGGGGGCATGAGCAACAGGTCCACCGACCAGTCCACCAGAGGGTTGGACATGGCCTCGTTGATCCAATCATCAACGGGTGTCACCCGAGCCACCGACCCGCCTTGCTCTTCGTCAACCAGGTCTTGGAGGTTGGAGGCGAACCCCATTCGCATGACCTGCTGGTTGGCTTTCTTCGCCAGAACCACGCCGCTCAACTGCCGCCAGCGTGCCATCTGAGCGGACACGGCCTGGGTGGCTGAGGCACCACGGAAAGCCTCCAGCCCCTGACCCACGATGGTGCCGGGAACCTTGCCGGTGGGGGTCATCAAGGTCGACATCAGCGACTGGGTTTGCAGGCGAGCTATGTCGGCTGCACGGTCGGCTGGGATGAGTGCCCGTTCTGCTGCGTTGGCGAACCGACCAAAGTAGCGGAGTCCCTTCGCCCCACGGAAGAGACCCGCTACAGGATTTGCTATCGTGGCTGCTTTACCAACCAACGTTAGCGCTCTGGCTGTGGCGTATACTTCCCCCACGCCGGTAGCCAAAAGACCCCAGTTGATGATGGGGAACAAGACGTCGTCTATCGGTCCAGTGAGAGCGTCGATGAGGTTCATGGGGTTCCATGGCTCATCGGCAAACTTGCTCCATTTCGCCTTCCAGCCTGAGAACTCACGCTCGATGGCGTCGAAGTCCCACCACAAGTCCAGGTCGACAGCCGCCTTGTAGAGACCCCGAGGGGAGAGCCATTTCTCCACCATGTCACCCACCTGGGCGATGCTCACGGAGCCGGGTTTCTGCCCGGAGAACTCCTGCACCATGTCGTCGTAGGCCATCTCCGAGGCCACATGGCTGTACTCGGGAAGCCACAACGGTGAAGCCTGCTGAGCGGGGGTAAGGTCGAGGTAGCCTTTCTCGACTGCCCGAGTCTTCAAGTCGATCACCGAGTCACGGGACAACTCCTGGGGGGAGCGGGTGCCGGTCACGCCGTAGATGAAGCTGCCGAGGGATTCGGGTTCCGGCTGTGGTGCCTGCTCCAGTTCCTGGGCAAACTGGGTGGGCTGGGCACGGAAGAGGGGAGTCGACTCGGGGTCACGAGCAGGAAGAGCGGACTTCTGCGCTTCGTCCAGGTCGGCCTGGAGGCCGTACATGAGCGAGGAAAGGGCAGCAGGGGTTAGCTGCGTGTAGGACGCCAGGTCGAGTTTGACCTCATCGGGGATAGCTGGGAGCGACCAGGAACTCTCAATGGTGCGAATAGCCTGCAAGTTATGATCTACACTCTTTACGTTGTCAAGCATTTCGGCCCTTGCGAGTCAGATGAGTGCGAATCCGATGACAGTTGGAGCAAACAATGTCGCACTTCTCAATCTCAGCTTCGACAAGCTCTCGACGACGAGTAACCATGCCTGCAACCCTAAAGAGCTTCTCTTCACCAGGACGATGATCGAAGTCCATCACGCAAGCAGGGTATATCTGCCCACAATCAGCGCAGGGAGTCGAAGCCTTCAGGTCATCAAGCCAGGGCCGGTTCCCTATTGTGCGGAGGTACTCCGAGTCTTCTGCCCGCTTCTTCTGGTAGTACCTTCGACCAGCTTCCCGTCGATCTTTCCTAGGCTTTTTCGGGCGAGTCCCCTGATAGCACCAACCGCAGAGTGTCTTGTCGATCTGAGCGGGACGGTTGCAGCCTTCTGTCGTGCATAGCATCAACTACCACCCGTAGGTTGTAGTTGGGGCCAATGAGGGGGGCTGGCTTGAACCAGAGGACTGGGTGCCTGGTCGTCACCACGCAGACAGCCCCCCTCAGCACCGCATCAAGGTATCGAACCCTGCCCGGAGAGGTTTGGAAGCTCTCCTGCGCCCTGCGCCTGCGGCCCATGACCTGGACAATTAAAGTTTCGGGCCTGAAACTTTAATTTGGTGCCCCCTAATCCAAGTTCTCTTTAACTGCCCCGGGAGTGTAGTCGAAGGGGCTGTAGACAGCCCCTTCGCCCTCTGTCAAGTCCTCCACGTCAGTTTCTTGATGGCGTCCCACTCCAGGGAGCTACTGCCCTTCCGCTGGTTGCAGGAGAAACAGGCGGGGCGCAAGTTCTCGACAGAGTTGGACCCACCCTTCGACCTCGGTCGCACATGGTCAAGAGTCATGGTCTCGTCAGTAAGCAGGCAGCCACACATGTAGCACCTGTACCCGTAAAGCTCAATAACTCGGCTGCGGCGAACTTGCTTCTTCAGGTGGACTCTCGCCGTCATCGTCGGAGTATAAGTCGTCCTGCATCTCCTGGGGAAGACCCGGGGCCACACCAGCTACCTGCAACTCAGCATGCAACTCTTGCCAAGCTGCCACCTGATCCGGCTCCACGTCACTTGCTCGTTTAAACACAACACGCTCGCCCTGGTAGGGGGTGAAGTGGGGATGCTGATTGGACCACACCTCAGGCGGTATCCCCTCAGGGAACGCCACGCACTTCTTCGCCCCACTCGGGTCAAGGTATTCGCACAAAGTGCAGAGCGGGGGGAGAAGTTCATCCATAGGTGCCTCCGTAGTCGAAAGGTATAGGGGCGCCTCCGTAGTCGAAAGGTGTAGGGGCGGTCGGGAAATGCTCCGTCTTGTGAAGCATCTCAAACTTCTCAAGGATACCATCAGGCACCAGTGCCATGTCGAACTTCCCGTCCTCGGGGATCATCTCCACCAGATCGAGGACATCCTCCACCATGGACTTGGCCGCTGGGTGCAGCCCATCCGGGTTGACCGTGTACAAGGCGTAGGCGTCAGCGAACATCTCCACGCCGTCTTTCACGGCATAAGCTGAGATGTGGTGACGCACACCAGGTACTCCGCCCAACTCTTGGATGGCACGTTCTACACGACGACGCACGAGGGGGAGAGCGTCCGCACCAGCGGCAGCGTGGATGGTGTGGCCCATCTCGTGGATGACCGTGTGTTCCAGCCAGTCCACCCCAGCCAAACGCATCCTTCTGTGGACGTCAGGGTACAAGCGGCGGCGAATGTCGCTGAGGCGACCCTTCAGTTGCTGGTCGAGGTAGGCCACACGGTCATTGAGATAGATGGCCTTGGCGTTCGTGCGGGTGATGGGAACCGATCCATAGGTGGCCTGGTTGGGCCGAAGGTCTGCCGTTTCATAGGAGACCCCCATAATGCCGTGTTCTAGCTGCGCCAGCGTACGAGGTGGCACCGGACGACCCGAAGGATAAGAACCGCTTAGAAGGCGCTGTACGGTCTCTGCGACCAGGTTGGCCTGAGTGTCGCTAAAATTACGCCCCAACGTCACGCTAACGCCCGCTTTCTGACTGAGAGCGGCGTCCCGGGGCATCACCTCAATGTCTCCAGGGAACACGGTACCCATCGACCTGCGACCAGGTGTCGCCATCGTCCCCTCTTTGAACCCGAAAGCTATGGAAGGTTCCCCGATGTTCGCCCTGCCACGCACCCCCATACCAATGCGGTTCATCAGGTCATGCACCTTCAGAGCGTCGTTGGGATTGGTGGCGTCGATCTTCACCTTCTCGTCGGAGATAGTGATGCGAGCTATGCCATCAGTGAACACAGCCTCGCCCATCTCGATCACCGGCACAGGACCAGTCAAGTCCACGGAGGCTGTGGTAATGGTGCGAGGTGCTCGACCGGTGAGAAGGGTGCCGTTACGACGCACCTTCGGAGGCTCCGGGTAACGGACGATCACCTCGTCGGGGATCATCAGGGCGTTGCCGCTCTCGGCGGTTTCCACCAGCGGCCACACCTCGCTCTTGGTGCGCTTAGGGGCGACATGCCGGTTGCCTTTCGTGGACAGGCCAGCAGCCTCACGGGAAGGGATATAAACCTTCGTCTGGTTGGACGACTCCCCAGCCACATTCTCCCTGGTGCGGATGGTGGTAACCCGACCGGCAGTGTCCGAGTAGGAATGCTCATAGGTGGCCTCAGTGCCCGCAGGCTGATACAGGGCACCGTGGACGTAAGCAGCAGACGACTTGGTACCACGGTGCTGGGAAGCCAGCTTCCACAGGCGATCGGTTTCCACCCAGGGTGTCCCGTTCGGACCCAGGTCCACCACGAGAGCCGTGGCTGGACCCTGCTCCGGGAAACCCATCAGGTCATCGGGGTTCTCGGGCAGCATCTCCCGGTTGAGGGGGTCGAACGGGTCGTCGCCGTAATCCCAGGAGAAAGCCCGACCGTCAGCGAAAGCGGTGCGGTCACCGTCACCAGGGGTGAAGCTGGGGTCACCGTCAGAGGGAGCGTAGGTGCCATCTGAGAAGAGCAACCCTTGGGGGGTGGCGATACTCTCCTGGTCAAACTTCTTCGCCAAAGCCACAGCCTTGGAATAGGAGAGACCTGTGATGAAGAGCGACGGCTCGACTTCGCCACCGTAGATACCCTCGGTTTCCACCACAGTCCCGCCCGACCTCTTCACAGCCTTCCGCAGTTCTGCCTGGCGACGGGAGTTGTCTGCAGCAGACAAATCGCCCTTGTAGGCGGTCATGGCAACCCACGAAGTACGGGTCAGGGGGTTGCGGGCAGGCTCGTGCCAGTCGACATCGTCGAGAGCAGCGACATCCCAGGCTCCCTGGCCTGCGCCACCACGGGCCACGGACACCGGCTGCTCGATGACATCGAAAGCCCAAGGAAGACCCTGAATCTCCGAGCGAAGCTCCTGGGCAGCGGCAGGGTCCACTTCAAACACCATGAAGTTGCCCGCCCGGGTGCCCACATACTGCACCGGGTCACCCATCCAGGTGCGGGTCTCCGTGGAGAGTGGCAACCCATTGTTGTCTTGCTGGGTGGACACCCGCTTGGCGACACGGTCAACGTCTTCAACAACTTGGACACGGCGAGGAACAAACCGGCTGTAAACGGAGCCAGCCTCGACAGGGGCAGGACGAAGATGCCGAAGAGCTTCGTAGACCTCGGGGTCGTCTTTGCCGTAGACGGCCACGCCATCATCAAGAGGCTCGACGAGGATGGGCGACTTGGTTCCTACTGTCCTCATGACGGCAGGGCCGGGAGTGACGTCGAGGTTCTCCGAAGCGTTCGCTGTCCAAGCAACGAAGCTGCCCAACTGTTGTGGGTTGCCTTCGGCGTGTCCGAGGACGGTGCTGTCGACAGTCAGGGCACGCAGCAGGCGCTGAAGGTCCGCAGCATCCCGAGGCCCCGGCTCCTGGTGCCTGAGGCGACGACGAATGGCTTTGATCTGGTCCACGACCTTCTTGGAGCGTTTCTGCTGTTCCGTCCAGACCACCGCTTGCGCTTGATGGGCCTGGTCCACAGCGAAAACGTCCCGAACGGTGCGGTGGGCTGCCTCTATCACCTCATACAGGCGCTGTTCTTTGAGACCAGGGACATTGGTGTAGCGGCTAATCAGTTCCGGGGCACCGATGCGCTCCAACTCGGCACGAGTAGTCGCTATTTCCTCATCGGTGATCTGCTCGCCGGAAACCTCAAACTCGTAGGTGTCTCCCGCTTTGAGGTTGCGTGTAGCGCCAGACGAGATAGGATCACCGACAAGGTAAGACCCGAGAGAGGCACGCCACGAGTGAGCGTCAATGACCGAGGACTCTCGCAACGAAGGGTCGTTCATAAGCGCACCGAACGTGTGGGTCTTCGTGTGACGCAGGATCACCTGCCAGGGCACATCAGAGAAAAGCATCAAAGCCGCAGCGATCTGCTTGTCCCTCATCCCCATGGCCCGAACCTGGCCTCCGGTGCCCATGATGTTGGCGGGGTCAGACCAGAACTCGATGATCTGCTCATCGGTCATCGCCCGCTGGTCTTTGCGCATTGTGTCACGCAGGTCGTGAACCCACCCGCCAGCCTCTATCGCCTCACGGACCACGGCCCTGTACTCAGCCGAATAGGGGTCCAAGTCCTGCGACTTGTAACGAAGGATGAGGTGAATCGAGGCAATCAGATTGTCAGGCGACCATCTGGTTTGAGGGGAGAGAGCCGACATCAGACCAGTGACACGCTGTTGTTTAAACCCTGTCGCTCTGGAAAGAACCTCGGCGGTGCGGTTGGCTCGCTTGTACCAAGTGGAGCCAGCCTGAATGACGTTGCCCGGCATCTGGTCAGCACGCAGATAACCCTGGGCGAGGTTCGCTGCCATGTCAGACTGCAAAGCATCCGGGGCGATCCTGCTGAAACGCTTCTGAAAAGCTTTGATCGAAACCGCCCCAGTGTCCGGGTTGTACAGGCGCTCCGTAGGCAACAGGTCGATGCCAAGCAGCATGCGGGGGGTCCCAGCGAAGTCGTTGGGGTTCTTGCGCTCCAACCACACCAACCGTGTCGAGGACTGCGGGGTGGGTATCCAGTTGGGGCCAACCGTGACCTTGGCTGCTTTCTGCTCCAAAGCCACCACCTCGTCTATCCACGAAGCGGTGTCAAATTCCGACTGTCGAGCTTCCCGCAATGCCTTGCTAGCGGAACTAAAGCTCGTGGCGTTCAGATTGCCCGCAGCGTCAAGCTCGTGGAGGATGCCCTGCTGGATGGCTGCCTCATAACGGGTCATCGCCATCTTCGCTGCCACCAGCGCCTGCTCTTCCGGCGTGAACAACTGACCGTCCTCCGGGTTGACCTGCATGTACAGGTCCGGGTTGGACTCGATCAGTTTCGTGCCGATCAGGCGCAGGTGAGCTTCAGCGACAGGGTTGCGAGTGGAGGTGACCAGTTCCGACAACTCGCCAAAATCGTCGGCTTCCAGGTAGCGCTCAGCCCAGGCTTGTTCGCTGACGAACGCTTTCTGCTCCAGGATTGCAGCCACCCTCCTACGTGTAGGTGCATCATACTGGTCTACTGGAGTGTCCGGCAACTGGTCAGGTAGAGGCCCGAAGCCTTCGGGGGTAGCCATCGACTCGATGCCCCGGAGAGCCGTCTGGGTTTGTGCTGCGTTCAAGCGAGCGGTGCGAGCCTTGGCGAGGTGACCGGCCACCAGGGCACCACCCGCCAAGGGAGTGACCAAGGGCAGCAACGACAGTCCACGCTCCAGAGGGTCGAGACCGCTGTTCGGGTCGAGGCCAGCCCGCACGTCGAAGATGTCACCAACGACGGAGAAGTTGACGAAGTCGTTGAAGACGGTGTCGAGGCCGACAGTGCCAGGCTGGGTGATCGTCTGCGGGGTGAACATCTCAGCCGTCTGGCCGAGACCCGCCATGATCCCTTCGTTCTGGAAGGTGTCGAGAAGCCCGCCACCCTCCTGGACCAAACCTGGTTCCTGCTCTGGCTCTTCCTCTATCGGAAGGTCAGACGGAATGCCTGCGCCAAGCTCTTCCGGGTCCATCAGGACGTGAGCAGTTCAATCAGAATCTTCGCCCACTCCCTGGTCGCCTCGCTCGTGTCAGGTGACTCAGCAAGGTCTGTGAGGACCAGCAGACGGCGCTGGCGGTCGTCCACAGCGGAAGCCATCCCCGAGGTGGGAGCAGGCTGGAGCGGAGTGTTGACGTCGACCCCGGGCAACTCCGTGGGGTGGAGCAGCGCAGACGGAAGCCCAGGAGGGCCACTGGGTGGACGACCAGCTTCGTCGATCCCCGGCAGCCCTTCCGGCTGGCGAGGCATCGGGTCCAAGTCTTGCCCTTCGACGTGCGACTCGTCCATGGGAAGGCTTGACTCCAGGTTCGCTAGGGCGGCCTTCTCGCCATAGGTGCCGGACTCGGGTTTACTGGTGTTCCCGCCCGGTAGCTCCCGCTTCTCAAGGTCAGGGGAGAGCGCCATTAGCCCTCACTCAGAACCTGAGCGCCCAACGTTCCACTATGGGTGCGGATACGGTGACAGTTAGCGCATACCACTTCGCACTTCGCAATCTCAGCCATTAACTTCTCTACCGAACGACCCATCTTCGCCAACCAACTGACGTTGTTGGCCTTCTCCGAACCCGGCAAATGGTCGAACTCAAAGACAGGCATCACAACATCAAGCTCAACACCCGACAGTTCGGCCAACTCCATCGGGGTAATCCCACAATCCGTACACCCCTCCATGCGTATCTCCGCAAGGATGTCTTGGTTTCTCTTCTTGCGCTCTGCGGCCTTCTCATAAATCCGCTCCCGATTAGCTCGTGACCACTGCTTGTCTTGTTCACGAACGGCGGGATTGGCTTTCCTGTGGCAGTTCCTACACAAGCCCCAGTAGCGACGGGGGCGGGCATTGCACTCTGTGCAAGGGTTCATTGCCCCGCCTCACTTAAGACTTGACTTCCAAGCACGCCGCCCGGACCAGCCGGGACGTTCAGGCGGCTGAGCAGGTCGGCCCCCTCAGGGGGTGCTGGGGGCATCGGAGCCGGTCCCGGTGGTGCGCCTGGCGCTCCTGGGGGTCCGGGAGGCGGCGGCGGGAGACCCGGCATCATCGGTGCCCCCAACCCAGTTGGAACTAGCTCTTCTTCCATCGCCTTCTTCGGCTGGACGATGTACTTGTCGTAGAGCTTGAAGAGGTCTTGCCCCTGTTCCCGAGCCTTCGCCATTTGAATCAGAGCCTCTTCGGGGATGGTTCCCTGTTCCAAACCCATCATCAGTTTCGCTTTAGCCATATCGGAGAAGTCCTGCACGTCGATGCGGGAGTTCTCCCGGGCCACATCAGCCAACCCGTCGATGTTCTCCTGCACGAACTCTTTGGAGATGTACTTCTCACCACCGTATTGGAGGTGCAACACAGCGGACTGTTCGACTGTCTTACCCAAACCCAAGCCATAGTCGACACGAACGATGTTGTCGAGGTCAATGTCGGAGCTTGAGTACTCGACCATGAACTCCTGATTGCGGAGAATCCCCGCTGTGCGGCGCTTCCCACCGATGAGTTTCTTATCGACGGTGAAAGCGATACGGGTGGCCCTACTCAACAGTCTCCGCATAATCTTGTGGTAGGTGCGGATGACGGTGTTCATCATCCCCATCGTGGTTTCCACGAACTTCCCTGAAGCCTGCGACTGGTCTACTTCCCCGGGACGGGTGGACGGCCAACGCCCAGCCAAGTGGATACCTTGCGCCAGGTTCTGTAGGTCTTCCTGAATATTGAGGCTGGACACAGCGGGAGGGACACGACCAATAGCACCCTGAGGGCCAAGCTGGATATAAGAGCCGCCGCCATAGGACATCTCCCCGATCAGGTCACGCACCCACACGTCCGAGTACACGGCCTGGTCGGCGTAGTCCAACACCATCCCCATGAGGCGGATGTGGGCTTCCAGCATCCCAATGGCCTGGTCGTACTGCCCTCGGAACTCACCGTCGTAGGTGAGCCGCCCTTCGACCACAACGGGGCAAACCTCAAGGTCGTGGGTCCAGCGGTACAACTCGGTGGCTAGCTGCTCAGCGCCAGCCGTGTCCTCATACTGAAGGGAGGAAGCAGCACCCTTCCAGATGGCACCGATGATGTACTCCCATTCGTCGAAGTATTCGACGATGACAACCATGGTGTTCTCGTCGAGACCCGAGGCGGTCATGTACTCGGGCACCGTGCCGGTACGCTCAAGGTGGTAGTCCCATATCTGACGACGCCACTCTTCCGGCAGCGTCGTGTAGTGGACGGCCCGTGCGAACAAGCAGCGGCGGAGCTTCTGTCCTGGACGGTGACCCGGCTCCGGATAGCACTGTCGGGGGTCACGTCGCTCTATCGAAATGGTTCTCGGCTTCTCGTGGTCGTCGGGGAGGATCGTCCAAGCAGCCAGCCCGTAAGCCCCCAGGTCCATGATCGACTGGGAGATGAGTTGCTCAATGTCGTTGGCCTCCCAGTAGCCTGCACCTATCCGCTCCTGTTCGGCAGCCCCCTCTTTGTCGGTGCCAGTGGGCCTGACCCGGAGAGTGGGAACCATGGACGCCGCTTCACTGGTGTCCTCCAAGGCGACCTGGATGTAGTTGGGCGAGCGAATACCGACGTTCTCTTCGTCGGGGTCGTACACGTCGAAGTCACCTTCAAGGATCGAATCAATGGTGAGGTGGCGCATGTCCCGTTCGGTGAAACGGGTGCGGAACGAAGTGAAGAGACCGGGGAGGCGCTCAATGTCGAAAGGGTCAGGCTTGCGTTTCACGGGCCTGTACCACCAAATCGAGCATTCTGGACTCCAACGTGTTCATGGGACGCCCGTTCTTTAGTTCAAAGGTGCGAAGAGCCACCTCAACATCTGAGGCTTCCTCGGGCATGACAAAGGGGATCAGTTCCCCGTCGTCGTTGATGTAGCCACAGAGGGTCTCCCCGGTACCCAGCCTCTCTGTCTCCTGCTTTAAACGGTCAGCAGACGATGGATTGAGGGGAATACGGTGCTTCATCACTTACCACCCGTGGGATGTCCTCAAGCTGGACAACAGAAGCCGCAGAGCAAGCCTTGAGTGTGGGCGGTCTCGTAGTAATGGTTGTTGGGGGCATGCACCGAGTACCTCGCCCCGCACCCCAAACAGGTCAGGCCGTAGTCGAAGAAAGGCCCGTCGTCGGGTCCGAGCAACTCCCCTATCAGGAGAGTGTTGCTAAGCGGGGGGTGCCCAGATTCGGGGGTCGACATTCATCGGCCTCCGGTCTTCCTCAGGTGGTTGAGCTAGCTCCTGTGGGACACGAGGCACCGTTCCAGGCTGCATGATCGGGCCGACCACATAGCGGCCTCCAGCGGCGATCCCGGGACGCTGCTTGTACATGGGCACCGGCTCCACTTTCCGGTTGGCGAAATCCACGAGGACACGCTTCCGCTTGATCCTGTTGGGGGCACGGAACTTGTCGGAGAACAAGGGAAGATGCGCCCTGTCGAACAGCGATCTGGCTCCAAGCTCAGCCATCCACAAGCTCATCACACGGTCAGAGGTGATGCCCATGGGGAAGCTGATAAACTCGTCGAAGAGGGGCTGGAGGCGCTGGGCGGTGGGGGCGTTCCCCCAAGGGATGCTGTACAAGCCAGCGGTCATCTGCGGCGCTATCGACTCAACCCCGAACTGGGCGTCCCATTTGCCTGTGCGGCCCGTGCCCCTGGTCTCATGGGCGGTGACCCGCACACCACGGGCAGCGAGGTGGCGCACAAGCTCAAAGTCGTACTGGATGATCTGACTCTGCAAAGCGTTCGACTCGACCCGCCACTCGTAGATGTTGTATTCAGCGGACCAGCGGAGCATCAGGTCTTTGATGTCGGGGGCTTTCATGCTCTTCTCGGCGTACTGGTCAACCAGGTAACGCCTGCCCGTGTTCAAGTCGATGCCGATGATGGTGAGACACGAGTACCCAGAGTCTTTGCCTCCACCGGCCAGGTCAACCCCGCCGATCATCCGCCACATCGGGTCGTACTGTCCGAGTACCCGCAACGGGTCTTTCGTCAACTCCAGCATTTCCTCCGTGAAGGAAGCTCCGATCCCGGGGATGTCGATGTTCTGGTAGACCAACTGGAAGTCGGCCATTGTCATCTCAGACCTGTGGATCAGCGCCTGCTCATAGGGGAAATGGTCGGGCCACAACACTTCCTCGTTGGTCTCATCGAGGACACAGGGGAAGCGGACCACCTCATACCCTGGCCTCTTAGCCAGGTGGTAGTAGATGTCACCGCTGGAGACCCGGGTACCAATGAAGACGGCCTGGCCGGTCTTCCCGATACGGGACAGGGCGGTGCGGTCAATCCACTTCAGCATCTTGGCGACCTGGTCGGGGTTCGCCTGGTTCTGTTCGTCCGCTACGTCATCGAACTTGATCTTGTCGGCACGCCGACCGTAAAGGGAACCCGTCCAACCCATGGTGAGAACCGTTGGGTCTTTCTCCGAGGTGACCCGACCGGTGACGAAGATGTGGTCGTCCGACCAGGAACCGGGACGATAGAAAGGGCCGAAGTCCTGTATCAGGTTGTTCGACTCGTAGAGCGCCTCGTCCATGAGGTGAGCTTTGATCGCTCCGAGGATGTCTTCCGCCAGGGGAGCAGCCTTTGACAGGATGATCGTCCGGCTGTTCGGGTCACGGCAAATGTCATAAATGGTGTGCCGAATGGAATAGCGGGTGGTCTTACCGTGGAACGGTGGAACGTTGATGAGCTTCCGCTTGGCAGTGGAAGTGACCACCTCATCGGCTTTGATCTGCCAGTCGGGCACCTCGTGCATCTGCCCGTCACAGTCGGGGCATCCGAGGTGGCCGAAGTAGCGGCGCTCAAACTCAGCAAAGGTGCCGACCCGGGTGTTCTCTTCGATGCGTGGCCCTCGCTGGCTGAGTATCTCCCTAGCACGAGCGACTTTCGCTTCGATGGCTTGGCGCTCTTCCCCCACCTTCTTGGAGAGCCAGGGACGGGAGACACCGAACTCACGGGCGGAATCAACAATGGTCCACTGGTCTTCGACGACTTTGCGGACTGCGGCTGCTACTCGGCGGGGGCGGGACCAGGCGGCGTAAGCGGGGTTGGTGGGGTCAGCCATTCGCTAACCGCCCCAGGAACGTCGTCAGTCAGGCGATACCAGCAGCACAGGGATGCCAGCACGATTCGCTTCGAACACACAACCCTTGGTGCCTAAGGATTGTTCCAAATCTTCGGCTACAGCCAGCACAAGCGAAGGTTTGTTCCACCCTACATGGCAGGCGCACTCACCCCGGGCCATTCTCATGTTCCGTATTTGACCAGCAGCCTTGCCTTGCTTCTCCCAATCTCCCGGGGTCACCGGCAGAACATGGACTGTGAACGAGTAATTCTCAAAGAACCGGCCAGCCGAGCCGTCGACACCCCTGGCTGCACCGTGAACCACCTCGTAGTCGGAGCCGATTAGCCTGTCTACGGCCCTCATCCACTTCCCCCACTGTCTGTCAGCGGGGTTTAGGTCTCGACTCCCGGTGACCAAGAGGCGCTTCATCGTCCTTGGGCCTTTCGTTCGCAATAGTTGGCTGCGGCGTTTAAACCTTCCGCTCTGGCGAGCTTGGCGTGTTCGGCCCAGCGTTCCATGACAGCCCGCCTCGTTTCGGTTAGAGACTGGTAGTTCTCCGTCCGAGGCTTCATAAACCCTGCCTGCTCATAAAGCTGCTCCAACAACAAACGAGTGTGAAGTTCCTTCTGTTCCAGCACCTTACAGCTCTGCTCGATGGCGCTTATGACCGCTTCGTCACTCATCGCTTCCTCCAAGCGTTCATCCGTCTTCCTCTAAGCGCTCGCCCAATTCAGCGATCCGCACAGCGAGCCTGTGCGCCACATCGGTTGCATAAAACCCTTTCAGATCAGATCTATAAGAAATCAACTCGTGGTACCTGGCCGACAGTGCGCCACGGATGAGCCGCTTGTCACTCTCGGTTAGGGTGAGCCAGGGGTTGCTCAGTGTCCCTATCACGGTAGGGTCCTTGAAATGTTGCTGGTCGGGACCGTGACCGAAAGAACCGCATAGGAGGTGTCACCCTCCCATTTGATGTCCTCGACAAACAGCACGACGTCTTCCACCAACCAGACGTATTCGCCTATCACAAAGAGGGACTGGTCGGACACCTGACCGGCTGCTTCCATCAGACCGGCGACCAGTTCATCGACGGCATCCAACGGGAGGTGGAAGTTGCGCCCCCCGTCTGTGGTCAGGGTGACCCGCTGGTTCACCCGATCCGGGGTGATCGTCAGGAAATCAAGGTTCGATATCCGTTCAGCCATATCAGCCTCCCATCTCGTCGTAACTCGGATGCCGATGCCCCCAAATGGACTCATCCGGCGACCCTCGGCGTTCGATCTTGCGAACGGCCACTTCGAGCCTGTAGATCAGGTCTTTCGCCTCATCCACCGAAATGTTGACGCTGAGACTGAAATTCTCGTGGTGCTCGTCGTACAGCAGCACCCCAACAACGTCACGCTCCCGTGACGGAGCCGCTGTTATCTCTACTGCCACCTCTCAACTCCTTTCGTTTAAACCCACCGGGGCGGGTTCCAAGCGGTAGTTCCGCTAGAGAACTTCCCCCCGCCCCTGCGGGTGACGCTGTAGGCACGTTCTTTCTGCCTGTTACGGCTTAGTCAGTGCGTACCCCCACACCTTAGACGAGTCAACCCTTGCATGCAAGTCGACTGGTCGGCTAGCTTGGTCAAGCCCTCTGAGGACACTTCTCGGGGGGTATGTGTGGAAGCCTCGCTCAGGCTGGCCCGCAAGGGTGCCCGAGGTGGTTTTCCCTCCTTCCCCCCTCGGGGGGCGGGGCTTCCACCATCGAACACGACAGCAGGAAGAGACAGTGACCACAAGACGACGGAGAGGCCAGGTCGGCCCATCACAACGAGAGATCGACACTCTCCGTTCAATGGGATGGGAGGCGGAAATCCCGCCCACCCTCGGAGCGGCCACTCAACTCATCGGCCTACTCCGCAACGACCCGAGCCGGATCGAAGCTTGGGCGAAGCTCGTTGGAGCAGACACCCGACCATTGGAGCAGAAACCACTAGTCCGCTCGTCCCGACCTGTTAGGAAGCCAGCAGCGCCAGGGTGGGAGACAACCCAGGCACAGCGGAACTACATACGAGGTCTTGGCTGGGCTGGGGAAATACCCATCGCCAGGCGAGAAGCCTCCAGGCTCATCGACCAGCTTCAACGAACCAACAAAGATTCGTGGGCTGGGCGGAGCGTAACCAACACCGACAGCCGTCCGAGTGTCAACTCCACTGTTGACGAGCAGCTACAAGAATTGAAGCGTCGAGTCCAGAAGGTTCTACCTTCCTAACCGGGTTTCGTCTAGCCCTGGCAGCCCCTACCAGGCACAGTCGAAAGATACCCCCCCGGCCCTAGGGTCGTTCTTTGCGTCCAGCAAGGCGGCGAAGCCGCACTAGTTCTTAGTTTGCTGACACGTCGGGGGTGGGACACCCCCTCCACATGTAGTCAACCACTGACAAACACCAAGAAACAGGTGGCTAAAGGGGGCGAAGCCCCCACCAAGCCCCAAGTTGACCTGGCCCAAGCCAACAAACAGCTACTAAACAGGCTACTAGCACCCCTAACAGACACTGGACTGTCCGGTACTTGTGACAGTGACCTTCCCCACACTGCTGCTGGGGAAATAAATGGACCCCGGTCAGCCTTTCGGCTGTTGGTGTTGATTTCTGCTCCTGACCTGGGTGTTTGTGCGCTGTGTTGTTGGTTGGACCGTTGCACTCGCAGGACGGGCTGGTCACGTGCTCGTTGTGGGTGCAGATCACACTCATTTGAGCTATCGAACACTGTTCGAGTGAGCTATATAACGCTGTAAGGCTGTTGGCTGCATCACCACCGCATGGTGCCTGGTGCATCACCTCTGTTAGTGGCGCTGTCTTTGACATCTACCTGCGTGCTGCCCCTCCTTCGGGTGCCAGCCTTAGTTTGAGTGGGCGCTCAATTTCGCTCCACCCACTGGGGGCGGGGGGTTAAGCGCCAGGCTTATCGGGCAGTTCGGCCCGTTCCCCTGTTGGTTGCACTGTGCAACCTTCTCGAGAACGGCCAGAACTGGGGTTTACTGGTGAACTTGACGTTTGTCGTACTGGTCGACTAGAGTCCGGCTTGCCGGTACTCGATCAGCCCTCGGGCCAAGGTCACCACCGGCCTCGGGAGTGGCTCCTGCCCTCAGAACCTGGCCTTGACCCCGGAGGGGGTTGATCGGCTCTCCAGCCGATCGCCAGGGGAAAGCTGAAGGTGCGCAGCACCGGAAGGACCACCCCGACCACCTCGGGAGCGGGCGACCGTGGAGAGACAACCACGGCCAGGTCACGCAGGGGTGAGTGAGAACCTCTTTTTCTTCCTTCGGCTCGCTAGGACAACCTGGCGGGCCATTAAGGGGATCGGGCTATAGCTACCAGGAACCTAGGCAAGCCTGGATGCTCTGATCCCCTCAATGACCGGTGAACGTCACCGGCTGATAGGAGGAAGACAAATGAGCTACTTCCAAGATTCAAACAACCCCTGGTTCACCGCATGGTTGAACCGGGAGATTGGTCATTTCACTGGTGCAAGCTTTGCTGTTGGCACTGAGGTTTCGGTTCGCCGTTACCCCGCTGATGAGCGTTACTACGAAGTGATGCTGCCCGACAGCAACGTTCTGACCATTGACCATTTCGACGTGACGATCTGATAGGAGGAAGCATGAACTACGAGGAAGCACTTCACGACGCTGGTCTTTGCGCCGAGATAGTGCCTTACTTCGATGAGGACTTCGGCCCTTCGGGTGGTCGTTGCGAGCGAGCAATCGTCAGCAAGGACGAGCCGATGTGCCTAGGCCACCTCGACCAGTTCAAAGAGTGGCAAGCAATGAGCCAGGTTGAGAAGGCTCAATGGGAGCATGAGGTCGACCGCTGGTGAGCTTGATGGGAGCGCCTTACGGGGCATTCCCACCAGCCCACTGTGGACTGGAGAAGGAGAAGTCATGTACGAGTTTGACACTTCGGAACTTGGCGAACGAGTCGCCATCCTGTTTCTGATCGACCTATTCGGGGGTGTTGGACGATGAGTATGAACCAACATCGAGCAATTTGTCGGTGGTGCAGGCGATCCATCATTTTCGTCAGAATGGAAGGATGGGTCGACCCTGAGGCTACGGGTGATGACGGCATATGGCGTGAAACGTGCGATATGCACGACACGCTCGTAGCTGATCATCAGCCGGTGCCGGAGTTTGGAGTTGGCATGTCGATGTGGAAAACGGCAATAAACGAGCCGGACAGAGTGGGACGGATCATGTTCATTATGCGAACTTGTTACCCGATATGAGGGTAGCCATGTTCACCATTGATGGCCCATTGGAGAGCGCTGTTGAGCGTGTCGACATTTATCTGCCACGCAACTATCGAGTGGTGTCGGCGGGTGAAGCCGGTGACACACGAGGCAGTGTCTTCGTCTACATCGAAGGCGAAGACACTGCTGGTTGGACCTTGGATGGCTATGTCTTTCCCCTCTTGGCGACACGGGGCATGTTCGGCTACGAAGTCAACGATCAGACGCCTGAAGGCTGATGTAAGTGACCTAATGGGAGTGCATTTCAGTGCATTCCCACCAGGCCATCCCTTGGACCTGGAGAAGGAGGATAGGAAATGAAATTGCACGACTCAATCACCGTCAAAGGTGTGTCGGTGACATTGGAGTCCGATGCATACACCACACCCGATGGTTTCCATCACGAATATGGCGTGTGGCGAGTTACAGCCCGAGACATCGAAACGAGCAAGCCGTGGCGTGGTCGATCCTACAAGGGTCGGGCTAAGACCTTCAAAGGCGAGACCGCTTGGATGCGTGGCGAGAACCTGTTCGACGCCATTGTTAGTGAACTTCGATTCTCGTGACCTAATGGGAGCGCAGCGTGCTGCGTTTCCACCAGGCCATTGGAGCTTGGAGAAGGAGGATAGGAAATGCCGAAGTCAACCCAACGATCTGACGCCTGAAGGCTGATGAGAGCGCCCTACGGGGCGTTCTCACCAGTGCAATTAGGCATTGGGGAAAACAGGAGGAAGAGTCATGGCATACGGAGAGACCAACGTTCCAATGTCCTGGTATGAGGACGGGCCAACCGTCGACAACGGCGGGCTGGCACCGTTCCCCACCAGTGACCTAGACGACGAGCTTGGCTACGACGCCAACCACAACGACCCCTCGCAGTACTGCCGTCATGGGAGCTTCATCGGCTCCTGGGCGGGACCGGACTATTTGTGCCAGGCGTGCGAAATGGGTTATGACCGACAGATCACGGTCACCTCGTGGGAGGCAACCTTCCCTGAGCCGAACTTCGGTTACCCCGTTCATATTGCCTACTTCCGCACGAAGGCGGAAGCGGACAAGTGGCTGGCACACTTGCGTTCGGTCGAGGCCGAGCATGGTGTGTTCTGGCCTGGTGCGACCATTGAGAAGCGCACCGAGAAGGTGTGGTGTGAGTGACCTGATGGGAGTGTGCCGTTTAAACACGGTGCATTCCCACCAGTGCATTCAGTACTGGAGAAGGAGGCAGAGAATGTATGACTTAGTCAGTGGCATCATGGCCTACGAAACTGGCGAGGCCGATGACCAGGCGATTCTGGAGTTGTTCAGTCACTTGATTGGGACTGGTATGGCCTGGAGTCTGCAAGGTTCGTATGGTCGAACCGCTCAAGCTCTCATTGATGCGGGACTCATCGCCCCAAACGGTGACATCGCAGAGGATTGGCTGGCGATCAACGCCAGCCACGAGGATGAGCTATGAGCGCCACTAGGCCCGTAACCCGGGAGCAGTGGCTCATCAAAGCCGGGAAGCTGCTGGAGGGCTTCCTGGAGGGCGCAGGAGTCAAGTTGCTTAGTCCCTGGACGGTTAGCGTGGGTTGGCCGTCCAAGGGAGCAACGTCGGCCCGTCAGCGTCGGATCGGTGAGTGCTGGCACCCCGCAGGGGAACGCAAAGACAGTCATTTGTTCGTCAGTCCAGTACTGAGTGACCCGGTCGAGGTGCTGGCAACCCTCGCTCACGAGCTTGTGCATGTTGCTCATCCCACGGATGGACACAAGGCGGGGTTCACGAAGAGCGTCAGGGCGATCGGCCTAGTTGGCAAACCAAGCGCCACGGTCGCAGGTGATGACTTCAAGAAGGCTATTCAGCCGTTATTGAAGCGCCTCGGTGAGTATCCGCACACAGCAATCAAAACCGGCTCAAGTAGCAGTGGACCCAAGCAGGGCACCCGGCTGCTGAAGGCTATGTGCGTTGAGTGTGGGTACACGGTGCGAGTCACGCAGAAATGGTTGGACACCGGCTACCCGATATGCCCGCAGGACAACATAGAAATGATCGATGGGTGACTTGAGCAGAGCGCATCAAGGTGCGCTCTGTCCAAGCCATTCGGACTTGGAGAAGGAGGAATCATGGATATTCGCTGCCCACAGTGTGGCGAACCCTGGGAGATGGACTCGCTGCACGAGGTCGATGACGTGCCGTTTAAACAAGCGCAGCGGCTCTTCGCAGCCGAGGGCTGCCATGTCTTCGGTGAGAACCACAGCGTGAACGAGAACAAGGCGGCAGCCGCAGTAAGTGCGGCAATGTTTGAGCTACTCGGTGACGACATTGACGGCATCGCCGCAATGACCGAGGACTTCGACTACTTGTTTGAGTGAAAGGTTGGCTCACCTCGACTACGAGGTGGGCCATTGAGGGGCAGGGTTTAGTGCCAAGTGTCCGGTTTATCCGGTAAGGCTTTGGACCTACCTATAGGCTGCCCCTCAATGACCGGTCCAAACCAGGACCGGCTGACCACAAGGAGGAAGACAGGAACGCCGAGGGGCTGGTGAAGGGCTTACACTCGTCCAGCCCCAAGGCGCACGACCATGACCTCAGAAGACCGTAGTAGAAC
>Ga0137325_1000090_pt1 | contig 20553 bp, 19 predicted proteins | sample EasRivERMZT469_2_FD_102294 | JGI IMG/M metagenome (GOLD analysis project Ga0137325, IMG submission 102294) | Soil microbial communities from meander-bound floodplain in the East River, Colorado, USA - East River MetaG ERMZT469_2 | ecosystem: Environmental > Terrestrial > Soil > Floodplain ...
ACCACGCGATGTCGTTCAACCAGCCCCATGCCTTCTTGTTCTTCTGATTGACGAGCATGGTGCCGTGATTGTCGCGCGAGTCCGAGTTGTTCTCGTGCTCCGCGACGAGCCGGACGTCCCACGTCCCGTCGGCGCCGTTCTCGGCGAGGACGTAATGCGGACGAAAGACCCAGTTCTCCGGATTCAGCCGGCGGCGGGAGTTGACGTTGTGCGCGACGCCGTCCGCGAGCGTGGCCGCGTTCGTCGAATCGTTGAACTTAACGATGCACCCGGCATGTTGCCCCTCGGTCGACGAACCGTCCCACAACGCCATGATCGACTTGGAAAGGCCGTATTCCTTGGCCCAGTCGGTCGTGGAGAGGGGCGCGTCGATTTGATTGTAGTTGTCGGCGCTCATGCGATCTTACGACGAATAGGTTTCATCCATCACTCGGGTCACGAGCACGCCGCACGACACGCGATCCGTCGGCGGTCCCGCGACGTCATCGTCGGCGTTCCACCAGCGGATCTCGGCAGGGAACTCGCCGTAACAGCTCGTGATCGCGTCGTCGAGCTGGAACGTGAACGTGCCCTCGTCGGCGTCGAGGACCGTGCCCTCGTACCGCGTGGCGTACGCGTCCGAATCGAATACCTGCGGATATCCGTCCTGCACACGGAAGCCCACGGGCTGACGCTTGATGACGAGCTGAAACGTGAACCCCGCGATGTCGACGGGCGTCTGCTCGGGCAGCTGACCCATGTCGCTGAGCACGAGCGAGTCGTTTCGGAAGTCCGTCAACTGCTTCGTGATCAACGGGCGCGACTGTTCGGTCACTACGATGATGCTGTCAAGGCCCATTTATTGATCCTCGTTTCCCTTGCTGGTTTCGAGCCGACGACGACCGGCGACGTCGCCGGTCGTGACGGGCTGACGCCGACCCTGTATCGGGCCGCGCGCGTTCGGCGCGTTCACCATGACGTACGTGTACGCGAGGCCGTCCTCGCGCAGCTCGTGTCGCACGCTGGACACGCCGCCCTCGAGCACCGCCTTGCGAAGCCCGTCGAGCTCGTACGTGTATCCTTCGACCCGATGCGAGATCGACAACGCGCCGTGCGCGTAGGCCGACGCCTCGCTGATGCACGCCGCCTTGTTGAACGGCGTCCCCGTCTGATCCTCGTACATCTGCATGTTCGACGCGAGCTCGACGTGCGCGGGCAGCGCGACCGGGTAGCAGATCGACACGCAGATCGGTTTGGCGTTCGAATCGGGGTCCTTCGAATCGTCCGGCACGAAGCTCACCGTCGTGTAGTCCAGCGGCGAGTTGCTGTTCAGCTCGTGCCCGAACGTCACGGTCACGTCGCCGTCGCCGTAGACCTGTCCGTTATCGTTGTCGAGCAGGAACGGTTGCAGACACCGCACGGCGGGTTCGCCGAACATGATGACGCCCGTCTGCGAATTCAGGCTGTAGCTCCCTCGCGGGACGAGCCCCCAGGACTGCTGACAACGCGCCATCAGCGCGCCGCCCTTCCCGAAGGCCTTCTCATACTTGCCGAACTCGCGACGCACCGCGCTCTGCCACGCGCGTGCCTTCGCGACGCACTGCTTGGCGTTCTCGATCTCGTGCTTGTTCGGCTGCTTGAACATGTCGATGATTTCTTGGTCCATGATCTTGGCGGCTTCGCTCTTGGAGATCAATCCCTGGAGCGCGGCTTCCTTGATCAGCCCCTCGTCGAACTTTTCCTTCAACGATTCGGCCGATAACTTGGAGAAATACTTGCTCAGCGCGGCGACGTTCTGCGTGAGCTTCTCCTGCGGGATGATGGTGCCCGGCTTGTTCTGTCGCAGCTCGATCCACTGCTGCATCTGGTTCGCCCAGTTCAGCTCGCGATCGACGTACGACATCACCGCCTCGAAGTGCTCCTTGACCTTGCTGAAGTCCTTGAAGAATCCCTGCCCGTAGCGATACGCGCGCACGATCGGCGCGACGAGCGCGAACGGTCCCTTGTCGCCCTGCTGATGCTCCTCCGGGTCCTCGCTCATGCCCATCCACGCGCGCAGCTCGTCGAGGTAGACGGGACATTTCTTCATCGGCATGAACGGCTGTCGCTGGAGATCCTGCAACGTCGCGCGGTTCTTGCCGTCGGGGAACGCCCCGGCGGGCGCGTACATCTTATACGCGCAACGTCGCAGCGATGCTCCGCGTTCGAAGCCCTTGCGCGTGCCCGTCGGCGAGACGTCGCGGAAGTTCTTCTCGTGCCCGACCATCACCTGTTTGTTCACCTTGTCAAGCGAGTAGCCGTAAACCTCGCCGACCGCGGACAGTTTGTAGAACATCCCGTCGTCGCTGCTCTGGAAGATCGGCACGTAGAACGTGGACATGCGACGGATGCGCCGCTTGCCGATCACCGAAACGGCCGGCGGGCGGTTCTTGATCCACACCGTCTTCCGTTCGTAGTGACAGTCGGTGATCCCTTCCCATTGATTCGGCTCGGTCGGGATCTTGCCGTACTCCGCCTTCTTGCCGAGCTTCATGATCAGGTACGTGTGCGAGTCGGGCATCAGGTGCGCCTCGTACCCGTACTGCGTGAGCAGTTTCTGGATCCACTGCACGGCGGGCTCGCCCTCGCCGATGATGTCGGTCGGCGTTTCGACCGTGTCCTTCAGCAGATCGCTGTTGCCGTCGATGATCGGCGATCCCGGCAACATCTGGAACAGATACTTGATGATCTCGACCAGCGTGTACGGCTCGTATTGATCGCCCCCGCCGCCCTCCGGCGCCTGTACCTGCGTCGCGAAATTCTCCCCGCCCTTGGACGTGGTCTGTTCGGCGGTGCCCGCGCCCGTGCCGCCCCCGTTCCCGCCGCTGTCTCCGCCCGAGCTGCTCGGCGAACCGGCCTTGCGCTTCATCGTGATCTGATCGAACTCGCCGCCCGGCCGGCGACAGTTGAATCGCTGCAGCAACGCGCCGTAATGCGGGTAGAACATTCGCACGTCGGTCAGTTGCACGCGAATCTTGCCCTTCTGATGCAGACGAACCTCGGCGAGATCGCGCTCGATCTCCTCGACGCCCGATTCCGAGATGAACATCCGCTTGTACGTGATCGGCGTATGCCAGACGCCCCCGCCGTCGAACGTCTTGAGCACGAGATCGCCATAGTTGGCGAAGCCCGGTCCCTGATGGATGGGACCGCCAGGCGCCTCGGCGACGGTGTTCTTCGTCGACGCGGTGACCTTGATCGAGCTGAGCCCAGGGAAGACGTTGCCGCCCCAAGGGATCGTCTTGACGTCGATCAGAATCTTTTCCACGTCGGCGAGATTCAGATCCACCCAGCCCGACGAAGGCTCGAGGCCCGCGTCCCAGCGCATCTCGAACGCCGTGGCGGGATAGCCCTGATACGTGACGCTGTGAGAAAGCGGCATTACGCCCGGCCTCCGAGGGGACCGTCGCTGGGTTCGGGCAGCGTCGGGATCTGATCGTGTCCGTGGTGATCCGGCAGCGGATACGTGCGTCCGATCCACCGCTCCTGATAGGTGAGCCGGTACAGCCCGCGCATGTCGTCATAGATGACGCGCTCGCTGACGTCCTCGTTGCCGAGGTCGTGAACGATCTCGTCGCTCTCCGTCCAGTGCAGCTCCGGCTGCGTGACGAGCTTCGGATCGGTGCTCATGATGCTGCCGTTGAGAACGATGACGATCGGCTGACGCGGCGCGCGATGGATCAGCGGCATCACGCCGTCCTCGCCCTCGGCGCCGACCTGCGTGGACGTGACGTAGCTGGGTCCGAGCCCGCGCACGATGATCGATTCCTCGATCTTCTGATGCTGGTTGTAGTCCCACGTCCAGTCGCCGGTCACGCGTCCCTCCTGAAAGAAACGCGCGATCGTCGCGATCAGCGTAGGCGCGGACGGCGCCAGCCCGATGATGAAGTTGTACGCGATGCTGACGTTCCCGGCGGAGCACGACGCGGACCAATGTTTCCGGATCGGACGGGGGCCGTTCTCCGTGATGATCGACGTGGTGTCGATCGTCGACTGGAACGCCATCACGCCGTCGGTGTTCGTCTCGTGCAGCTGTCGGATGTACACCGTGACGCCGTACTTCCAATGGTTCGCCCCCGCGCCCGTGCCCTGGATCGTGCGGAAGTCCGTCACGAGCGGCGAGTTGATGCACGCGGCGGGCAGGTATTCGAACTTGACGTCGCCGTCGACCTCGACCCAGAAGGCGGCCGGGTTACCCGCGTTGCACTGCTGCTGGATCGACGCGATGGCGTCGTACACCGCCGCGGGATCGGTCCCGACCGCGCTGCCGTTCAGGCTGCCGCCCTGCGTTACGTCGCCTTCGATCTCGATGACGGTCTCGAGCGTGTTCGGCTTGCCCTTGTCGTCCAGTCCGACGTGCGTTTCGATGTTGAAACGTCCGTTCTCCGTGATCGAAAAATCGTCGCCGAGATACAGGATCGTCGCCATCTATTGATCCAAAAATTGAGAAGACTGATAGATCAGTTCCGCGGCCTCGCCGCTCGCCTTGATGTCGAGCAGGTCCTCGCGTTCCTTGCGCGCGCGCTCCTCGTCCTCGAGCTGGAACTTCAGACGCTGCTGTTCCTCGCGCAGCCGTTCGTAGTACGTGGTGACCATGTCCTCGAGCTTCTCGCGCCGCTCCTTTTCCTCTTGGATGCGGTTGATCATCTCGTTAATGCCCCACAACACCGCGCCGTAGATCCCGCCGCGGGCCATGTTTCCGGCGCTGAAGATCGCGTCGGCGCTCATGTTGCCGAGGCGACCGCCGAGAGATCCGACGATGCCGACGGCGTTCGACAATCCGCTCGCGATGGCGTTCCCGGTGAATCGTTTGGCGAGCCGCGTGCCCTGTCCGCCGAGCAGTCCGCGTCCGCTCTCCGCGCTCATGTCCAGGGATCGCGCGCGCGACTCCATCTGACGCACGGTGTGCTGCTGGCGGATCAGCTTCTTCTCCAGCTGGTCGGAACGCTCGTCGATGCTGCGCCACAGCACCTCCTCCTGCTTGAGCTTCGCGTCAAGCTGGGTGAGATCGACGTCGAAGGATTTCTGCAGCTGGTCGCCGGCCATTTATTTCTTCTCGCTCTTTGCGTTGATGATCGCCACCTGCGCGAGCTCGAGCCGATCCTTCATCTCCATCGCTTCGAGATCGGGCTTCGGATCGAGGAACGAAACGATCTCGTTGACCGTCGCCTCGATCTGTTCGGTGGCCTTGTACAGCTCGCCGAGCAGCTTCGACAGATTCTCCGTCGCGCCTTCGTAGTCGGCGTTCCCGACCGCGTACGCGTTTCGCGCCGAATAGAGAATCTTCCAGACCGCGCCCTGGAGATGAATCCGATTTGACAGGTCGAGCCGCTTGATCGCGGGGATGATCTGGAGCTCGTGGAACTGGTCCATGTCTCCGATCGCGAAGCCCCGCCGCTCGCCGCTGGGAACCCACCGCCACTGCATGATGCCTCCTCTTTACGAGATGCTGATCGCCGTGAACAATGAATCGTCCCACTGGGTCGACGTCGGCGCGTCGGCGCCGAGCGACGCGTCCGCCGTGTTGTCCTGATACGTCGTCGTCGAATTGTCGGAGATCGTCGCGACGAGCATGTGATCGCCCGCGCCGCCCGCGACGGTGCGATAGATCTTCCGCGCGGTGACGCCCGTGCCCGCCGCGCCGGTCGGGATCGCGGTGAGCGCGACGCGTCCGTTAACGGTCTTGTCCGCGACGGTCACGCCGCCGGAGATCGTCCCGGCGGGCGACTCGCCGCCCGGGCCGACGAACGTGATCTTGTACGTGTGCAGTCCGTTGTCGACGTTGCCCGCACCCGCACCCGCGAGATCGTCCGTGCAGGCGCCCGGCTTGACGGGGACGGCGGGCAGCGTGCCCGGCCACAACATCGAGATCAGCGTGGCGGCCTTCCCGTTGTACGAGTTTGTCATGTCCATCGTCCAGACGTCGCCGATGCGCGGCGTCAGCACGTCGATCGTGATCGTGATCGTGTCGCCGTTCGTCGGCAAGACGATCGCGGCGTTCGCGCGATCGAGCGTGAAGTTCACGACGGAGCCGGAATTCAGCGTCTTGCTGATCGCGTCGGTGCCGGACGTCCCGGTCGACGTGTCGCCGCCGACCTTCACGGTCAGCCCGCTGTCGGCGAAGAATTCGATCTTCCACGTGGCGCCCGTCGTCTGACGCTTGATGCGTACGAAGAACTGCCCCTTGAAGCAGTCGCCGTCGTACGGCGTCTCGACGCTGACGAGCGACATCAACGGATTCGTGTCGTCGTCGTTCGACACCGTCGGCGCCGCGAGGCCCGGGCGATTCAGGATCAGATCGACGACGCCGATGCGACCGTCGGACCACGTCTTGTTCACGGTGAGCAGGTTGTCGCCGTTGACGACGGTCGTGCCGTCCGGCAGCCCGATCGACAACGCGTTCGCGGCGCTGTTCGGCGCGATGGTCATCGTCACGAGCAGCTGCGGCGCGGTCGTGGACTCGTTGACGCAACGGAACGACAACGTGCCCGTGTGACAATGCGACAGGAAGTTGTTCGCGTCGTCGACCAACGTGTCGTCTAGGGAGCCGCGCACGACGCCGACCTCGGTCAACGTGCCGGTCGCGACGCCGTTGGAGACGATAACCTGATCGTCGTTCTCCATCGCCTTGTGCAACGCGCCGAGCGGGCCGCGGCGGTCGATCACGCTGATCTCGCCGAAGTTCACGTTCTCGTATCCGTACACGATGTAGCTGATGACCTGCTTGTCGGCCTCGACCATGTTGATCTCGCGCGCGAGCACACCCGACCAGCCGGCCTGGGACTGGATGACGGAGCGATAGTTCCGGAAGATCGCTCGCAGGTTCGCGAGCATCGACGTGTCGAGGTGCGACGTCACGAGGCCGATCGCGCGGGCGTCTTCGACGTCGTCGCGGTCGTAGCAGTTCGTGTCGACGATCATCGATCGAAAGTAGTCCGCGCCGGTCTGTCCCGTGCGCTCCATGAACGCGGTAACCGCCCGCGTGATGAGCATCTCGGCCGCCAACGAACACTGGATCAGGGTGTAATCCGCCATCGTTCCCTCGTGTTTACGTCAGCGTGACGCTGACAAAGTTTCCGCTACCGTCCAGGGTCGCCACGCCCGTGGACGTCATGGGGTCGAACGTCTGATCGTTCAGCCCGAACGAGTCGACGTTGAACGTTACGTTGCTGAACGTGAACGTGAGCACGTGCGCGCCCGCCGTCATCTGCGCGCGATACGTGCGCGGGACGCCGTTGTAGGAATCCAAGGCCATCTGCCAATGTTCGTCGGCGGGCTTCCCCGTTACGACGATCGACGCGGACAACGGCCCGCGACGGATCGCGCGGGTGACCTGCCCGCATTGATCCCACTGCTCCTCTAGATTCTCGTCGAGCTTGATCGTCATCCGTTCGAACGGGATGTCGGTCGCGGAGCCCGCCGGGTCGCGCGTGAGCGTCGCAACGCGCCCGGCGAACACGTCCGTATCGACGAGGTTCATGGGCGCGATCGGGAGGATCAGGTCCAACGCGTCGAGATCGGACAGCGTCGTGTCCTCCACGACCTCCGCCGCGACGCCCAGCGCGAGATCGACGAATCCCTGAGAATCCACGTTGACCGACAGCTGATGTACGAGCGCGTCCGACAGACGCACGACGCGCGTCGCCGTGTTCGTCAACGTCTTGTCCTCGACGAACGCGATCGACAACCACGTGTTCACGTAGCCGGTCAACGTGAACGTCGATCCCGCGAGCGAGCCGTACAGGCTTTGCAGCGTGAGCGACGTCAGCGTCGGGGTGGCGCGCGCGAGGATCACGCCCTTCGTCAGCTCGCCGGCGTTGTATCGCGCCTGCACGTAGTAGCCCGTGGGATAGGACATCCACCACTCGGCCGCGATCTGGTCGCCGTATCCGTCCTGCTTCGCCTCGACGTTCCACGTCTGAGCGGCGCCGTTGAAATTCTCGATCGCCGTGCCCTTCGCGAGCTGCGCCGCCACGAGCGTGCGCCACGTGCGTCCCGCGCGAACGTTCGTGCCTACGCCCATCGCCGCGCCTCCACCTCAAACGACAGGATCGACTCGTAATACTTCGACTCCTCGCGATCGACGAACGCGCCGGCGACGCTGACCGTCTCGGGCGTGCGCAGCGGGATCTGCCCGCCGATCCGAAACACGTTCGAGTTCCCCTCGAGCAGCGTGCGGATCTTTTCCACGCGGAACTTGGCGATCCGGCTGATCATCTCCTCGTCTTGCATCGTGTACAGATGACGCAACTTGAAGCGATAGATCGTGTACATTTCGCCGTGCGTGCGTCCCTCGACGCTGTCGACGTCCGCGTCCATGATCAGCAGCTCCACCTCGGCCGTCGCGTCGTCGGGGTCCTGATACGCGCGCAGGAATTCGAGCTCGCTCTTATAACGACTCTCGAACGGCAGAATCGTCGCGGTCAGGGAACCCCCGGACAACGCGGTCGCCACCGCGGCCATCGCCTGATCGAACGTGGGAACGGGATCGGCCATTAGATCAACGCCACCATGAACGGATTGCCGAGCGGGGTACGATACATGATCTCGAGCATGAGGAACATCATGCCGTAGGGATCGGAGACGTCGGCCGAGTGCAGATCCGCCGATTGGAACATCGTCTGCACCGCGAGCCCGTTCCACACGTTAAGCGGCGGGCGTTCCTTCGTCATCGCCGCGCGAATGCAGTCGCCCGCGAGCACCGCGAGCTCCGTCTCGCGCGTCTCGCGGTCGTGATCCTCGAGCACCGCGCGAACCTCGATCAGCATCCGCGCCTCGTACACGCCCTGGATCAGGCGCGTGTCCCGATCGCCGCGGTCGAACAGACAGATCGCGGGATAGCCCTTGACCTGCGGCTGCGCGCGCTGGTCCGTCGTCACCTCCTGCACCGTCTGCGAATATCCGTTGTCGACGGTGATGGTCAGGAACGTTGAAGCGACGAGGTCCTTCAACAGCTGTCGGATGGGCGTCGGCATGTTAGGTCTTCCCTTTGATTCGGATCGCCCGGAGATTGCGCATGGTCGCTTCGGCTTCCTGTTGGAACGTGTTGCCGAAGTTCAACCGGGGCGGCAGCGTGATGGACGGCACGAGCACGAACCACACGTCGAGCTTGCCCTTGGAGAATCGATTCACGAGCAGCTTCTTGCCCGTCTTCTTGCTCTTGATGAACTTGAGCATCGCCCAGATCGCCTGCGGTCCGGCCGTCTTGCTCACGCCCGCGCGCGTGAGGGCCGCGCCGACCGGGATCGCGAGGTTCTTGGCGCGCTTCGGCAGGATCGTCCCGCCGTATTCGTGGACGCGCGCGTACGGGACGCCGCCGCCGAAGAACATGACGAGTTGCATCTTGTTCTCGTTGCCCCACGTCGCGATCGTCCCGTCCAGTGCGCGACGCAGCTGCCCGCTTCGCGCGCGCACGGACGACGGTCCGGTCGGTCCGGACATGTGTTCTTTCACCATCCGGCTGCGCACGCGGTTCTTCATGTCGTGCAGCTCGCGTCGCACCGACGCGTGCATCGCGCGCAACGCCTTCTGCATCTCTTCAAAGCTCTTGCCGGCCATCTAGTACGACGCTCCGTAACGCACCAACGGATCGAGAATGTCCTTCACGTCGTTCAGCAGCCCGCCTTTCTCCATCGAGATCGTCGCGCCTTCGAAGCTGATCGACGTCATGCCGAGGTTCTCGCGGCGCTGGAACATCCGCGATACCTGCATGTTGCACGCCTCGACGATCTCGGGATGCGACATGCACAGCGGCTTTCCCGTCGCGGTCCAACCCGTGAACGTCGCGTAGCGCGTCGAGTCGGACGTGAGCTGGAACCGCTCGCCCACGCGAAACTCGCCGGACAGCACCTTGACCGAGATCGTCGCGCCGGACGAATACGCGAGCACCTCGCCGGTCGCGCCCGAGAGCGAGCCCGTCACCGCGTCGCCGATCGCGAGCGCGGTCCCCGCCTGGGTGAGCGACGTCGCGTCGAGCTGATCCAGGGTGTACGCCATGCCGCCGGTATAGACCGCGCGGAACGCGCCGGGCTCCCGCACGTCGAGATAGTTGAACGGGAAGTCGAACTCGACGATCCCGTCGCGCAGCCGGAAGTAGTACGTCAACGGATCCTCGGCGTCCTCCGTGAACTCGCGACCGGGCGAATACGTCAGCGCGGGCGCGGTCGCGGTGATCGACGGCTGCCGATTGTCGTTGTTTGACGCGGTTGAATAGACCGGCGCCGCCCGCAAGAAGAACTTCCGCGCCATCGGCTCGACGGAGAAATCCTCCGTGCGCTGCTCGATCAGCACGTGCCGTCGCAGGTGATCCTCGAGACGCGCGGACGTCGCGCCGATCAGGCTGCGGAGCAGCCCGTCGTGCTGCGTGCTGTTCGGGCTCAGCGGGGACCACGTCTTGACGCGCGCGATGGTGGTGAGTTGCATCTATCTATCTCGTTCCTACGCGAGGTTGTAGTCGCCGATCGTGATCTTGGAATTTGCGCCGAGGCTGAGACCGTCGCCGGTCGACACGCCGTCATTCCCGACGCCGAGCGTGTAATCGCCGGGCGCGCCGGCGGGATCGTCGAACACCGTGTAGACCCCGGCGCTCGCGTCGAATCGGTTGCCGATCAGTCGAAGGTGGCTCCCGTAGTTGTGGATCAGAGAATGCGCCGTCGTGCTCCGGAGATGCGATCCCTCGATGAGACAGTAGTTGCCGACGACCTCCACGATCGTGCGACCTTCGACGGCGTCGAGACACTTCAATCCCTTCACCCGAATCTTGTGATCGGCGAGCACCAGATGGGCGTCCGTGAAAAGCTCGAGATCCTCGACGGTCGCGTGCGGATCCTGCACGTAGAGCTGCACCGCGTCGGTCATCGACGCTTTGATCCCGGCCATGAGATCCCACATCGCGCCTTGCCACCGCAGCGAACTCTTAATCGCGTAGCCCGGGCCCGGCACGTCCAGCTGCACCGCGCCCTGACCGGACAGCGTGCTCCCTCGCGTCATCGCGAATCCGTTGCAATAGGAATGCTCCTCGTCCGGCGCAGCCAGAAATCCCAAGGTGAGATTGGAATTGTCGAGCGCTAGATCGCAATCGATGTCGAACATCCACCCGATCGTCAGATCGTCGGGATCCTGCCATAAAGAATCGATGATCTCGACCTTCGCCGGCAGCAGATACGCGCCGTGGGAATTGACGGTCTTGATGCCCGGATCGTTGAGCGCCGTCGGGATAACGACGCCGCGACGGAAACGAATGCGAGCGGGACGCAGATAGCCCGCGTTTCCGTTCGCGAAATTGACGACGGTCGGGAAGCCCGTGATCCGATAATCGCTGACCTCGACGCGACCGAACGCCGAGCTGTCCTCGAAGCGGAAGAACTCGAGGTCCGCGTCCGCGTCGCCCGATGCCGTCAGCCCCGCGAAGTCGTAGATGCGCGGCGCCGTGAGCCCGTCCGGGATCGTGAAGGTCGCGCCAGCCCCTTCGGAGGAGAACACCGCACCTGACCCTACGAGGACCTTCAGGCTCTTGTCGGGCATCGTGACGACGTCGGGCAGAAGACGATAGGTCCGATTGCCGGACACAAGCACAGGCACGCCCGCAAGCGCGGCCGCGTCGAAGGCGGCCTGAAAGGCGGCGGAGTCGTCCGTCGAACCGTTGCCAACGGCGCCGTGCGCGCGCACGTCGACGCCCCACGAAGACGTGCCGCCCTGATTCGTGATCCGAGTTACGCGTCCGCGTTCGTCCGCGACGTAGACGTCGAGCTCCTCGTACTCGCCGCGTTTCGCGTATAGCTGCACGCGATTGCTGTACGCCGCGGGATCGGTCGTGCGATCGCCGCCGAGCATGATCGGCGCGTCGTCAAGATCGTACCCGTCGGCGCTTACCTGTACCTTGTCGGGTTTACGAATGGTCATTTTATCTCTCGCTTCGAGTTTAGGAAGGCGATTTCTCTTCCATCCAACGCATCGCGAAGCGACCCTGCGGCGCCGTGGTCGCGGCCCAGGCGTACACCGCCGCGATCGTGCCGGGTTCCAGAATGAAGGCGCCCTTGAAATCCATGTTCAGAAACGCGCCCGCGCTCGCGGCCATCACGCCGCCGTCGATCTCGCCGGGCGAGCTCGTCGCGGTGATGTCAAGCCCGTTGTACGTGATCGTGTTCGTGAACGTCGTATCCTCGAGCTCGACCAGCTCGTCGTAGATCTCGAGCGCGGACGTCAGCGCGGGCCGACCGAGCGCGGTCGGCTGCGTCAACGCCTGATCCGCGTTGCCGTTGTCGTGCAGCGTCCCGCTGAGCGTCACGTAGCGATCGATGCGGTCGGCCTGCACGCGCACGGAAACGAAGCCGCCGGGCGTGTTGTTGATGAACAGGATGAGCGAATCGATGACCGCCTTCGTCCCGCTGTCTTCGGGATTGCGGAACACGAGGATCGGCGTCATCGTGTTGAACACCGTGTTGCCGATCCACGTGGGATTCACCTGCGCGGGATCGGACGCCGCCGCCCAGACCTTGCCGTCGCGGGACGCCACGTGAAGATATCCGCTGCTGTTCATGGGTCGTCGTTCTCCGTTCCGTGAAAGATGTCAACTCGCCTTGGGACGCTGCGCGGGCGGCGCCCTAAGGGGAGCCTTCCCCGTACGCTTTCTTGCACTCGCGTACGAGGAAGGGCCCAAGAGGGGAGGAGGAGCGTCTAGACGCTGAACGCGACCGTGTTGTCCTGGGTCACGGGCTTGTACTTCGCGTTGAGCGCGACGAACGACACGCCGTACACCTGCGCGTTCGCGCCGTCGCCCACCGCGCGGGCGAACAGATAACGCTGGGTGTCCGGGTCGAGCTTCGCCAGATCGATCCGGCCGACGAAGATCTCGTTGTCGTTGCTCGAGGTGACGGCGGCGAAGGACGCGCCCGACAGAGCGCTGGAGCTCGACCCGTCCGACGCGGCGGAGTAACGGACGGAGATCGTGGTCGACGCGGCGCCGGTCGCGGCGCCCATGTCGGAGATCACGAGCAGCTCGTCGTACCCCTGGGAATCGAAAACGCTTCCGTCGTTCGACGCGCTGGAGCTCGACTGCGGCTTCAGCGACTGAAAGACGAGGAAGTTCTCGGAGGCGGTGTTCTTCACAGGTTTCCCTTCATCAGTTGATAGTTCGGATCAGCCCGTCGTCGACGCTACTAGGCGCCGGCCTTACGGCTGATGCAGGTCTTGAACACGCGCAGAGCGCGCGCGGCCGTGGTCAGCGTCTGCACGCCGATGTACGGGATCAGGTCCGTGGTCGTGGTCAGCGCCGTGGACGTGGTCATCAACGTGCCGTTGATGTAGAATCGCGCGATGCGGCTCGAGTCGATGTCGATCACGAGATGATACGTGGTCGAGGCCGCGAAGGCGCTGCCGACGCCGTCCTCGATGTCGACGCCGCCGATGCTGTAGACCGTGTGCCACAGGGTGGCCTCGGAGCCGGCGCCGGTGTCGAAGACGAAGAACGCCTGTTCGGCGTCCGTGGCGATCACGCTGGTGTTCGTCAGCTTGAGCCCGGCCCAGATCCGGATCGACGTGATCGTCGCGTCCGGCTGCACGACCGCTTCCCAGCGGGTGAGCTGATCGGTGCCCCACGTGGTGACGTTCCACGCGGATTCGCTCGTGTCGAGATGCGGCAGACAGATGACCTGATCGTTCGCGGCGGTCGTGGTCGTCATGACCATGCCGCCTTCGGCGTACAGCGCCGTGCAGGTCGACACCGCGTTGGTGCCGAGGATCTCGAAATCGCGATTGCAGATTTCGTTCGTCGCCTCGGTCGCCGACAGAACGTCCGCGTTCAGCTTCGGCGCCTTCTGGAAGCGTTCGACGAGTTCGTACCGGTCGGGCGCCATGTTCAGCCCGCGAACCTCGACCGCCTGTCCCTGTCCGTCGATCACGAGACAGTTCCGGGTCGTGTTGAAGAGCGCCGCGACGTCGCCGTCGTCGCCGAAGAGCAGATGGGTGTTGTCGCGCGCGGACGAATACGCGCTGAACCGCTGGAAGGACGTGGACGGCCGCGCCGCCATGTCCGTCGACGCGGTGGAAACGAAACCGTTGGCCGACATGTGAAAAAATCTCCGTTGCGAACCGTGGGTCGTCGAAACGTTCGAGCGGCGCGCGCTATCGCATCAAGCGCGCCGTTCATATGTGGGAGGTTTTAGCTCCCACATATGACGGCCCTAGCTGTGAGGGTCTACAGGATGGTGGAATCCGTGCAGAACGACTTGGCGTGCTTGAGCAGGCAGTCGTATTCCGTGGTGATCCGAACGTGGGTCTGCCGCTTGGCGAACGCGTCGCTCGTCTCGTTGGACGCGGCGATCTCGATGTTCTCCCACGTGGCGAGCACGACGTCGGCCCAGTTGCCGAAGTAGATTCGGGACGCGGTTCCGGCGCCGAGCGTGATCGGGATCTGGGTCGTGGTCACGAACGGGTAGCCGAGCAGCGTGCCGCGCTGTCCGCTCATCTTGCCGGGAGCGGCGCTGACGCCCATCGGGGTGAGGATATACCGGCCTTCGGCGTCCTTCAGCTGACGGAGCTGATTCCACGTGCGCGGGTGCATCGCGAAGCCCAGAGAACCCTTGGCGGCGTTCTCAGCTTCGACCTTGTAGATCATGGCGTACAGGTTGTCGATCGTGAGGGCCGCGCCGACGGTCGTGGTGGAGATGCCCGGCGTGTTCAGGATGCCGAGCGCCTGGAGGCCGCCGCCGCCCGCGAGAATGCGGACGTCGTGCGCGAGGGAGATCGCGGCGGTGAGATCCGCGCGGACGATCTGTTCCGCGTTGGACTGCCGTAGCAGCCGATTGGACATCTTGGTCAGGGCCGCGAGTTCGCGCGGACGCATTTCCTTCTGCCCGAGCGTCAGCTGGCTGGAGGTGATCGCCGCGCCTTCCGCGACGTCGTACGCCGTGGCGCCCCCGGTCTGGGCGTTGATGTCGAACGCGCCGCCGGTCATGCCGTCCATGCGGGTGACGCCGAGCTCGCCGGTCACGAGCTGCGCGCGCAGCAGGTCGATCAGCTGGCTCGACACCTGGTTGGGCACGAGGTAGCCGCCGGCGGTGTCGACGTCGGTCGACAGGTCGCGAGATTCGTGCAGGATCCGTCCTTCCTCGTCGAGCTGCTTGCCGGACGCCTTGTTCGTCTCGCGAACGACGTCCATCTCGAACGGGGCGAGCTCGGGGCGCTTGTTCGCGAGCGCGATCACGAGCTTGCGGAAGGAGAACTCCCGCTTCTCGTCCTCGACGCCGGGCAGGGAGACGGCGCCGGTCTTCCGGACCTTCGACGCCTTTTCAATGGCGTCCATCCGCTCGCGCATCTTGACGAGATCGGAGGCGGTGGCGGTGTTGGCCTCGGTCATCGCGCGGATGCCGGCCTCCAGGGACGCGAGCACCTCGGCGGCGCTACGCTGAGCGGGCACGACGCACTGGGCGTCGGCGGCGTGGGCTTTGTGACATTTGGGACACATGTTATTGATTCTCCGAAATAGGGGTTATCGACGCGGCAGGAGCGAGGACATCCGTTCGAAGGCGTCGGCGTTTTCCGCGACGAGCAGATCGAGATGACTGGGCGTCGGCTCGATCGAGGAAGCCGCGAGGGCTTCAACCGAGACGGGACGCGTCACCTGTTTCAATTCGTCGCGCAACGCCTTCAGCTCGTCGCGCATCTCCTTCAGCTGCTGCCGCAGCTCGGTCTCAAAAGTTTCACGGGGAGTGGGAATGAGAACGGGAAACGGCTGGGGCAGGCTCTCCTGTTCCTGGGCAGCGACGGCCTTCTCGAGCTCGTGCTCGAACGCGTCGTCGTGTCGCGGATGTTCCGCGATCCGAGCCTCGACCGTCAGCGTCGCGCAATCGTCGCACGCGGGCGGAACGACCTCTTCTACCCAGTCCTGATCGTCGTCCTCGTCTTCCTTCGGCGTGAGCGCGTCGCGCAGCGCCTCGAGCCGCGGCGTCAGCCACGCGTCGGTGATCTCGTCGCCCTCGCCCTCGATCAATCCACGGAATTCGTCGGGGACCGCCGCGCGCATCGCCTTCACGAGCGCGTTCGGGTTCGAGCCGATCGGCACCGCGCTCAGCTCGTTCAGCGAGTTGCGCAGCAGATCGCCCGCCCAGCCCTTCTTCAGGTCGAAGCCCGCCTTCTCCATCTCCTCCTTGTCGTGCTTCGCGTTCAGCTCCTTCCGTTCGAGGTTGGAGAAGCCGACGCTCGACGCGCGGAGGTGCCCCTGCTTGTACATGTCGCAGACGAGATCCGCCCACGCGTACGTGCCGCGCTTCGGGAACTCGACGTCGAACAGCAAGCGCTTGTTCGCCGCGCCGCCTTCCGCGCGCGCGAACTCCTCGCGCTGGATCCCGGTCACGTGCCCGACGGGCATCGTCGGCACGGCGGGATCCATGTTATGCGACCACAGGAACGCGGGATTCTTCGCGAAGCGCGCGAAGTCCCACCCGTCGACGCGCAGGATCGTGTTGTAGCTGTCGACGGACTCGTCGGTGCCGTAGATCTGGACCACGCGCGCAGCGTCGTAACCCGCCGTGCCCGGCTGACGCGTTTCGTCCTTCCACAGATAGCTGCGCGACAGAACCTTGAACGCGGGGTCCTGCTCCACGATCCGATATTCGAAGGCCATGATCGTCTCCGGTTAAAACAAGTTCTCGATCTGCGCGATGACGTGCGACATCGACGGATGAAGCGTCTTCCGTTTCGCTTTCTTCTTTTTCTTGAGCAGCTCGTTGATCGTCGGTCCGGTCAACGAGTCGAACGAAATGCCGCCGCCGTAGCTTCGAGGCGACGTCGTCGGTCCCGTCGACGGCGCGGCGATCTCGCTGATCGCGACGCTCGGCTCATAACCGATGATGAAAAGCTCGCCGCATCCCGGCGTCGCGTTGACGGACGGATCCGCGATATCGATCGTCGGCTCGAAGCCGATGATGATGAGCTCGCCCGTGCCCGGGAGGATCACGAGCGGCGTCTGGATCGTCGGGGCGAATCCCTCGACGAGCAGCTGTCCCACGTCCGGCGTCGCGTTCGCGCCGATGTTTACGGCCGGCGCGAATCCCTCGACGATCAATTCCCCGAATCCGGGCGCTGCGCTCTCCGGCGTCTGGATCGTCGGCGCGAATCCCGTCGCGATCACGTCGCCCACGCCCGCGTTCGTCGTCGTTCCCTGCCCGGCGTCGATCGTCGGCGCGAACCCGTCGACGACGACCTCCCCCGGCGCGGGGCGCGCGTCCACCGTGATGTTGATGATCGGCGCGAAGCCGTCGACGACGAGCGCGCCGACGCCCGGCGCGACGCTCTCCGGCGTCTGGATCGTCGGCGCGAATCCCGTCGCGATCACGTCGCCCAGACCCGGCGCGACGCTCTCCGGCGTCTGGATCGTCGGCGCCAGTCCGGCGACCGTCAGCTCGCCCAGCCCCGGCTCCGAGTTCGCGCTCGCCCCCGATTCCGCAGTCACCGTCGGCTCGAAGCCCGTAACGGTCACAACCCCGACGCCCGGCGCGCTGTTCGCGTTGTTTGTGACCGCGACCGTCGGCGCCAGACCCGCGACGTCCACGACCCCGTCGCCCGGCGCTGCGGAAACGTTGTGCAACACCGTCAACGTCGGCACGACGTCGTTGGTGATCGTGAAGTCCGGCGACGTCAGCCGAAACGTGATCGAATCGGCGTCCGCGGTGTCCGCGCCCACGATCTGCAGCGAACAAACCGTTTCGGAGCAGCCTAGGGCGGCGATGTCATTGGAATTGCCGCCGGAAAGTCCGTCCTCCGTGCAACCCGCGCTCGACGATTCAAACGTGCCGGTGCCGGTCAGCCGCTTGGTGGTGTTCGCCGCGTCGACGTAGGACGCCGCGACGACCGCCTTACAGATCGTCGACGACGTCGTGATGTCTTGAAACGCGCCGCCGTTGCGCGCGCACTGAAAACGGTTGTCGACGTTCGCCGCGGCCGTGTTGCCCGTCTCCTGCACGATGATCCGCAGGAGAAACGTCACGTCCTTGCGAAGCGAGATGTTTACATCCTCGTTCGCCTTGAACGTGTGATTCGCCTCGGTCGAGCCGTCGTCATTCCCGAATCGGAAATGCGTGGCGTGCAGGTTGACGGCCATGGATTAGTCGCTCGTCGCTCCGGAAACCGTGAAGACGCCCGAGGCGTTCATCGTGATGGTGAACGTGTTCCCGTCCGTCGCGGTCTTGTCGGCCGGCGCGGTGTCCAGCAAACACACGGCCATCAACGGCTTGACGACGGTGTTGACCGTCGCGTCGATGTACAGCACCGCGAAACGAGCCACGATCGAACCGGCCGACGCGGTCCAGACGACGTTGTCGCAGTCAAACGTGACCGTGCCGCTCGAATCGACCCACGTCTCGCTCGTCAGCGCCTGCCCGAGCTGCGTGTATCCGCTCGCGGTCGCGTGCTCGTTCGTCAGGTCGCCGTAAACGTCGTGCGTCAGCGTGTTGCAGTTCGACGTCGACAGAAACAGCGCGCACTTGAGACCCAGGGACGCGTTGTCCATGTCGAACGTGCCGTCGCCCAGATACTTCTTGGCGCTGTCGTAGAGTTTCCATTTTCCGGCGGCTGCCATAACGTTATTCCTTACTCGGTTTCGAGATGTCGTACCCGATCACGTTGCTCGCGTCGTCGATCTTGTATTTGATCGTGCGCGTGATGCCGTCCGTCTTCTTGACGGTGTATCCGATCACGTTGCCCGCGTCGTCGGTCTGATACTCGATCTCCCGTTCCCCGTCGTCGGGTTTCGCCGATTCGACGTTGACGATCGGCGCCGCGACGTTGACGATCGGCGCGGGCGGCGCGGCCACGTTCACCACGGCCGGCGGTACGTTCACGATCGGCGCCGCGACGTTGACGATCGCGGGCGGAACGTTCACCACGGGCGCGGGCGTCGGCGGGACGACGACCCGAATCTCCGGCACGCGGTACTCGCGCTTGTCGTTCTCCGCGCGGGCCTTCTCCGTCTCCAGCTTCGCCTTCGCGAGCTCGCACTCGCGCGCGTGCAGCTCCTGCTCCCGCGCCTTGCGCACGCTGCTCGGCGTGAACCCGCGTCCCACGACGGGGATCGCGATGCAGCGACAGTTGATCACCTCGCCGGGATCGCCGTTGGGATCGCCGGGATGCAGGAGGCCGTTGTCGAACGGCGTGCCAATCGTCGCCTTGTCGCCGTCGATGTCGGCGTGCGTGTCCCGTACGGCCTCGTCGCGCGCGGTGATCCACTCGGTCTGTTCGACGCCCTCCTCGGCGTACACGAGGTTCCGCGCGGTGTTCGTCGCGGCGGCGACCTCCGTCCGCGCGATCATGAGCGACCGCGCGCCGCTGAACGAGTTGAAGTCCTGTCGCAACCGATCCTGCAACTCATGAATCGTCTCGCCCGCCTCGACGCCCTTCTCGAGGTCGCGCTTGACGCGGTTGCGCAGCGTGTCGGTCGACTTCGACAGGACGAGCTCGCGCTTCTCGATCGCGTCGACGACCTTCGGATCGACGACGTCGAACGCGAAGTTTCCGCCGAGATCGTTCATCGCCGATTCGACGCCCTTCTGCGACGCCTCGACGTACACGCCATGAGCGAGCGACGTCAGTCGACGCTTTGCCGCGGTGGCGTCGAACAGGATCCGCTCGATCTCGTCCTTCGACAGCGACTTCGACGCACGAACTGGGGCGGCGAGCTTCTTCATCATCTGCTCGCGCAGCTCGTTCAACCACCGCTTGTATTTCGACCGGAATTTGTCCTCGATCGGTTTCGTCGCCTTGATCATCCGCGTCCAGCGGACCTCGCGATCCAGGGGACGACGTTGGTTGAACGCCTCGACCTTCGCGCGGAGCATCTTCTTCTGCTCCTCCTTCGCGTCGGGCTTCTCCTCCTTCTTGGATGCGGGCGGCTTTTCCTCCGCCGAAGCGAGCTTCGGTGAAGAGGGGCTGTCGTCCTTCTTCGGAGGAACGCCGCCCGACATCGTCGGTTCCGGCGGATTGAGCTTCAAGTCGATCGGCGTCAGCGACGAATCGATGAACGACGTTTCGCCCGCGTCGCCCTCAAGCTTCTCGAAGCCGAGGTCGAGACGTTCGTTGATCTGGTTGAACGGCACGCCCATCTTCTGCGCTTCGCGGGCTTGCGTCATCTTCGCCGCGAAATCCTCGCGCAGCGCCTCGATCGTGGTTAGATCGAACTCGCCCCACACGGACACGCCGGGATTCACGCGCATGGGCGACGGGTTGTACATCCCCTCGCGCGTCATGGAACGATACTCGTCGTACGCGCGTAAGCTGCGCGCCTGCGCGAGACGTCGTTCGGCGCCGGGGAACGACATCCGCCCCGCCTCGCGACGACGTCGCAGCATCCGCGCGTCGGCGAACAGAAACGAACGCGCGTCGCCCTCGACGGGACGGAACAGCTGCGACCACATGCCGTCCTCGAGCATCCGCATGATCGGCAGCCACCGCTTGGTGACCCAGTCCTTGCTGATCATCTCGGCGGTCGCCTTGTTGATGTTCTGCGTGAGCCCGATCTCGTACTCGGGCGTGCCGATGATCGCG
>Ga0137325_1000094_pt1 | contig 20066 bp, 30 predicted proteins | sample EasRivERMZT469_2_FD_102294 | JGI IMG/M metagenome (GOLD analysis project Ga0137325, IMG submission 102294) | Soil microbial communities from meander-bound floodplain in the East River, Colorado, USA - East River MetaG ERMZT469_2 | ecosystem: Environmental > Terrestrial > Soil > Floodplain ...
CCTTGCCATTCATAATCCTACCTCAAAAGTTTTCCTACCAGGACTATCATCCCCATCACCGCGACAATGATGACCCAAACAATCCCCTTGATTGCCTCTGTTATCATGCAGTAGACATCATAGCACCTCTTTGCTATACGTTTAATCACTGTTACCTCCATTTTGCGCTTGACTCTGTATCTTGTATGTGCAAGATGTCCAGGTACTCTTGAACGTCCCTGATAGTTTCGAGTGACTCGTCCCGCTCGTCCTCGTTCGCCGGTCCTCCACTCTGTAGCTGTTCCTTAATCCATTCTAGCTTGCTGAAGAGGACCGAATGCAGATTATAGTAACCGCCCTTCTCCTCGTCTTGCCAGTTTTCCCAGGATTGACTTTCGAGGAGCGCCCTGTATCGTTTCGCATCCTTGCCTTTTAATGCTGCCTGTTTCACCTTCATGTTGCTCACCACCTTTCAAAGTACCATGTAAAGACCTGCCAGGACCGTGACTGCCAAACCGATGACCGATGGCAGCGCCATTGCTCTATGCAGCTTCAGATAGACGGGCTTTCTCGTATAGTGCCAGAGTAGGCCCGTCAATCCCATTGCGATAACTAGAAGACTTGCTATTGCGTGAGCGTAAAGAGTAAACATGGTCATGACCTCCCCGGTCTTTTAGAAGACGTACACAAATTCACTCTCGATAACTTCCCGCGTTACCATAACTGTTTGCTGCCAGTTCATGCGAGCGATATCACCTGCGAGCGCTCGCACTGTCAATGCAAGGTCCGCCCTCATGGTATCCGTCATGCTCTCACTGTCTGACACAATCTCGATGACAATGGACTTCTCCGTCTTCCCCATCCATGAACCTGTCGCGTCGAAGACCGTATACCCGTGAAAGTCTGCGTTCACGCGCTCCATGATTTTGTCCCGGTTCAAGTCTTCCGTGTAGAGCCTGTATCTGATGGCCTGTTTCATGGTATCCCTCGCTTCCCCTACAAGAACAGCGATGGCCGATAGTGCAAGTCAAGGTGTTCAACGTAGAACTTCAAATTGACTTCATGCCTGCAAGTCATGCAGCAAAAATAAACCTCTGCTCGTCGCGCCTGTATCCGTTTCGCTTCCGGTATTCTCTGCGGTTCATGGTCTTTAAGCCAGGCATTTATTAGTTGAGTATCTGTCATGCTCATCACCTCCCTTCTGTTGATTTAAGTATACCACTATTCCCGGCAAAGTCAAGGGGTATTCGAGGACAGCTCCCCTGGACAGTTCTTAGAGGTCCGCGTCCTCTTCAAAGGGTGCAGTAGAAACCATGCAGGTACTTCTCTAAAGTGTATGGAAAATCATACAGAATCGGTACTTAAATATTTTAATGATAGTATATTAATATATATATATATATTAAGATTATATACTTAATGTTAATGTACTCTAAACATACTGTACGTTAGAGCTGCTTTAATGCAAGAGATATCCTTACCCCGAAAGAAAGACGTTTAATGTTCTATCAGGGGAGCGCCCTAATTTGACTGTTCAAACACACTTTTACTGGTCCAAGACCACTTTTCATGCTCCAACTATGTCGGACCCTCCTCCGTCGTCACAGAAGTTTTGGTCCTCCACCACAATTTATGGGTTCAGTGATTCACTGTGGCGGATAAATGTCAAGTAATATCTTTTTACCTGCCGGTCCTCCTGCCGATCTGTTCTGGCACGATACTTGCTACGTCTACTAATAGTGGTGAGAGCGTGCCTGACTGCGACGAACATGCATTTCATCCGCTATCCATGCGGGTTTCGTGTCCCACTTTATTTGTGACCGACCCCCTTCAGGGCCAATATATCCTGCGGGGCGCGGGGCATTGACTGAATAGACTATTTTTTGGAATTGTCAGGATGGGGCCATGTTGGGGGTCTATAAGTGTCAAGTAGATCTGGTCGGCAGTTATGAGTCGAAACTACTGCTAAGTGCGCGACTCATAACGGAAAAACCCTGAATTGGACACATGCAATCCTCCTTGACTCCTCGTAAAACAAATAATACTTGACAAGAACCGAAAAAAGTGGTATCATTATTATGAGAAGGGGAAAAAGGAAATGAAGAGATCTACGTCAGAGCAGAAGAGAATTGCGTCAGCGCACGGCGTTCCGCTGGATCAGGCATGGTCAATCAACGTCAATAAGGCCAAAGCGTATGAAAGGTTTAAGAAATCTGCGATGAACAAGGTTGAAACGTTCCTGGATTCCCTCGAAGAAGAGCGAACGAAGCGCGAGACGAAAGAGGCCGAACACGTTGAAATGAATCTGAAATATGGGAATTACCTATAATCAGAAGATCCGGTCCTTCGGGAGGCTGCAATGAAGTCAATCTATAAGTTGGTGCTGATCGTTCTCTTGATCGTCTATGTCGCATTCGTCGGCGGGATTGCCGCACGAGGAGGAGGGGCAGGACAGGATGGAGAGTTCGGGGTGTTCCAGCCGAAGCAGTTATTGGCTGTAGCGGAGAATGTTGCCGTGGGTACGGCGGCGTTGGATGGGAAAGCCATCATCGTCGTAGTGATCCGGGGCGCAGATGCGCGGAACATCTTCGACAGATTCAAGGAAGACCAGATCTGGTTCAAAGACGCGGGGCTCCTGATCCTGCTGGATCTGTCGATGGGGATATGAGGCCATGACACTGAAGCAACTGAAGAAGGTTTTCGATAAGAGGCTATCAGTCCCGAACTTGCGGAACGTATCGACCCGATGGGTCCGGCTTGAAGGGGACAAGGTTGTCCTGGAACTGAAGCTGGCCACCAGATCACTCTGGATAGACGAAGATGGGAATGACATGTCCGATAAGCGGGAGGTAGTCTTCTCTGCAAGAATCGGCAGTGCGGGTGAAGCGCCGGAAGGCTTGAGGCAGGAGGTATAAGGCATGAGAGCAGAGGTTGAGAAACTTTCCTTCGCTGCGGTGGGGCAGGGTGGCGTACTGGCCGACATTGACACGAGCGGAGACTTCCAGATCGCGTTTGCAATAGACGTGGATTCAATCGCGGGAACGCCGACGAACGTGAGAGCGGTAGCTGTGCCTCTCGAAGATCAGATCCTTGGGTCCGCCGCAGAGCATCTGCGGAAGACTGCGGACATCACCGCAGCAGGGGTGTTTCTCCTGGGGAACAGAGGGACTGCCATCGCAGAACCGGCCATGGAAAACGTCTATAAGAAGATCCGGGTATTTGCGGACTTCACTGGCGGTACGGCTCCGACGATTACCGGGAGCCTGTACGTCATGCGGAAGAGAGGATTCTAATACACCATGAAAGCTGTTATCCGCAAGATCCGTGAATTTCTCCGCTGGATCTACACTCACCTTCCTCTTAGGCTGCGGATCAAGGTCAACGAGTGGAAGACCGGGATCGGCCTGAAGTATTTCAAGAAGAAGAGGGGCCGCCAGGGTCCGGTAAAGCCGAGCGACACGATGATCGAGACTTCGGGCGTAATGTGGTCCGGCCAGTTGCAGGCGAAGATCTATCGCGGCCTGGTGGCTAAAGCAGTCGAGATCTCGGGGATGCCCTTCGAGGCTTACGAGAAGCTCCCTGAAGAGGCGAAGCAGCGGCTCTTGAACCAGGCAAAGGGTCTGGTGGAATCCGAGATCGTGGACGAGGGCCACAATACAGTGACGGACGCGGGGGTCGCGTTCCTGGTGGATGATTGGGACAACAATGCCCAGGACATCACGACCATGAACTTTCACGCGATGGGTACGGGGGGATCTCCTCCGAGTACCCCGGCAGTGACGGCTACGACACTCGTGACGGAGGTTGAGTCTCGGGTGGCCGGTACGAAGTCACAGCCTGCGGCCAATCAGATCCGCACGGTAGCGACGATCACCGCCACGGCCCCGAGAACGGTAAACGAGTGGGGCTTGCTCTCTGCATCATCGGGCGGGACGCTGTGGAGTACGAGATGGTTCACGGCAATCGTGCTGGCGACGAACGACGCGATTGAATTTACATACACCTTTACGCTTACGTCCTTTACTGCATAATGGCTATTGTTATCACAGCAGGAGCATGGGCTTCAGGATCGACCTCGGTGACACCGGCTCTACCGGCTACTCCCCAGGCTGGCGATGTCCATATCCTGTTTGTAGGCAGCAAGCCATTCAGCGATACGATTGGCACTCCGAACGGCTGGACCCCGATCACCGGGACGGATGGTACGAACGGATCGGTAGCGAACGGGACAGATGTAGGATCGGTTAACCGGGCAGCATTCTACAGAGTATGGCAGTCAGGGGACGCGAACCCGACTGTCTCCATCACGAGCGGCAACGTCACCCTGGCGGTGATCCATCGCCTGCGGCCCACGTCTGGCTCCGTGATCGACACCCCGGTAGGGGTAGCAGGGAACGACACATCGAGCGGGACAGGGTACTCCGCTACGATGGCATCTAATCCAGGGATCACGGCGGCTGATGTTCTGGTCGCCGGTACAGTGATCGCCGGGAACAACTCAACGTTTGGATCTCCAACGATGTCGGCCACCGGGCTGACAATCGGCACGGTCACGGAGAACCCGGCTACCGAAGGTACGACGGGAACCGGCCTCGACTTGGAAGCATCATCGAGCACGGCGACGGTCACGTCAGGCACAGCTTCGGCTGCGGCAGTGATCGGATGGACTCTTTCGGTAGCACAGACCGGCAGCACGATCCTGGTCAGAATTAGAGAACACGTTCCGGCTCCGCAGACGTTTCCAATTTCATTCTCCGAAACGGGGCAGCGGAGTGAAACGCTTACGACGAAGGCTACTCACCATTTAGCATTCGCTGATACGTGGCAGAGGAGCGAAAGCCTCTCGAATAGGCTGGTCATGAAGCTGTCGTTCAGCGAGATCTGGCAGCCTTCAGAGTCGTTGGGTACAGCCACCAGGATCTTCAGGGTGCTACAGGACGCTTGGCAGGCGACGGAATCACTGGTAGCTCAGTTCATAGACGGCAGCGCATCGCTGCTCGCGGCAGGAGCAGGGTTGCTCCGCAGAGTATTTGGAAAACAGGAGTAGGGACATGCCATTCAAAGAATATTATGAGAAGCACAAGGGCGATCTGATGAAGCGCCAGCCGGAAGAGAGAAAGAAAGAGCACATCAAGAACCCTCGATGGGCTGGTGTGATGAACCCAGGAGTGAAGAAACTCGTGCCGCAGGCTGCCGGGCAAAAGGCTGCTGTAGGGCGGCTCGGTGGGGGCTTGATAAAGCCTATCGTGGCATCAGGTGGTGGCGCGATGAAAGAGAAACCCCTGGCTCCTCCTAGAGCAATATCGGGCGGCGGCAGCAAGATGCTCGGTGGACTGTTGGGGAGGATGCGAGGAAGAAGGGGCAGATAATGGATCTGATGAAGAGACAACCCGGCGACATGGATTGTTCTGACTGTCCAATGCACATCCACAATCCTCGGAAACCTGGTGCGAAGAACCCTGAGAAGGACGAGGAAAAGAAGAAGATGGAGAAGGTCATGCAGGAGTTCAAGGAAGGCAAGCTGATGTCATCGAACGGTCGCACGGTGACGAGTCGCAAGCAGGCCGTCGCCATAGGACTCTCTCAATCACGAAAGACCAAGAAGAAGATCATCCACGGCGAGGAAAGTGATTAATGACGAGCATCAAAGAGATCGAGTCGGGGCTTCCTGGGACGCAGGGGCCTGCGGACGCACAGAAAGAACCCGCACTGACAGCAGCAGAGAAAGCCCTGCTCGATGTCCTTAAAGATCCGAACACCTGGCCTTTGAGCGTTGCGAAGATCTCTACGTTGGCCGGGATCTCCCGACAGACGTATTACAATGCGTTTGCGAGTGACGACTTCAAGAAGGCTTACGACAACGTGATCGAGCGGATCATGAAGCAGCACGAACTCCCGGTCATCATGAATGTCTTGCAGAAAGGCGAAGATCCAGACCAGAAGAGTCATCATTGGGCGCAGATGTCGCTGAAGATGATGGGGCGGCTGGAAGAGAAGGGCAATCGGCCTACACAGATCAACGTCGTATTCAACGTGAGGCGGCCCAAGGTTGAGATCAAGGCCGACGAGAAGGTCATCGACATGAAGGTTGAGGACGAGGAATGAGATTAGAGCATTACGAGCGAATGTTCACCACCATCGGATCTGGACAGGGCTTCATCGTCGCTGACGATCTGCCGATGCCGGACTTCGAGCGTGTATACATCGCTATCGAGACTACAGCGATTGCCGGAGCGCCGACCAACTTTCATTATGACGCGAGGCCGAAGCACGGATCGAATGTCTTGGACTCTCAAGCAGACACGATACGCTCGGCAGATCAGACTGCGGCTGGAACATTTGCTTTAGATCGGCTGCGGACCAATGCCGAGGTAAAAGACATGAGTTGGGAGGTCGTATGGCCTACCATGAGGATCACTGTCGAGTTTTCCGGCGGGACCAATCCGACTGTGACAGGCATCGTTCACATTATGGGACGAATAAGATAAGGGGGAGAGTGACATGGCAGTAAGAGACTTTGCAAGAGTAGTATTGGAAAAAGGACCGAATGAGGCGGCAGACAGGGGTGCATTCATGGATGTACTCAGCGTAGACGTGGGAACGGTTGCGTCTGTGACAGCCAATAGCACCATCGAGGCTGACTTCACGGTCGCCGGACTGGATACAGGTGACACTGTTATAGGAGTAGAGAAGCCGACGCATCAGGCCGGTCTTGGTATTGTCGGTGCGAGGGTCAAGGCGGCAAACACGCTTTCGATCACCTTTATGAACACCACCGCCGCTGGCATTGTGCCGACCGACGAGAACTATAAAGTAACCGTTCTGAGACTGAACAAGTAATCCATGAATCTCGAAATCCCCTATATCCCTCTGCCAGCAGCAGAGAAGGCGCATGAGTCCAGCGCGACAGCCAAGTTGGGAGTTGGAGGCAAAGGCTCCGGCAAGACCAACTGGCTGCTCCACGAGGCGTTCATGCTGTCTATGGAGTACCCTGGTAATCAGGGAGTCCTGGGCAGAGAGACGTATGGAGAAACCGAGGAGATCTTGATAGATCCGATGCTCAATGAAATCGTACCAGATGTGCTCATTGAGGACTATCGGAAGAAAGAGAAGATCCTGATCTTCACCAACAAGTCGAGGATTTACTTCCGCTCGCTGGATGAAGCCAGAAAGATGAAAGGCAAGAACCTCGGCTTCTTTGGAATCGACGAACTAGATGCGGTTGGTGAGGATGTGTGGTTGCAGCTTATAGGCCAGCTTCGGAGGCCCGGAGTATGGCGCGTGGCACTGGCGACAACGAACCCGACGACTATTGATCATTGGATCTACGAACGGTTTGTCCGAGAGCAGCTTCCTGGGTATGAAGTCTTCCGGTTTCCCACCAGGGAAAATATCCATCTGCCAAAATCGTTCGTAGACAATCTCTACATTACCATGCCTGAGTCGTGGGTGAAGAGATACCTCGAAGGACTTTGGGGGTCTATCAGCCTGGGCGACCGCGTGTATGCGGACTTCTCGGAGAAGATCCATCAGTACGATAACTTGGTTTACAATTCTTCCATCCCGATACTCCGGTCCTGGGACTTCGGATTGAACGGGAGTGCAGTGGTCTATGCACAAAGACGCGGAGCGATCAGCCTGGACGTTCTTGGGGAATCTTTCAGACGTAATCTGCCTTCACGACAGTTTGCTCAGTACGTGGCTCGCTATAGCGAGGCCAACTTCCCCGGAGCAGTCTTCGAGGACATGGGCGACATCGCCGGATGGCACAAGGATGCGACCAGCGGGACCAGCCCCATTGAAGAAACCAAAGACGAGCTAAAGTTGTCCTCGTTCAGAACAAATCCAGTTCCTCTCAAGGATTCTTTAGATCTCGTAAGGATCAAGCTGGCGCAGATCTCTGAAGGCCAGGCAGGTATCAGGGTGTCTCCGAAGGCAAGGGTCTTGATCGAAGGCTTTAACGGCGGCTATGTATTGAAACATAACAAGGACGGAACGCTCGTCCAGGATGTGCCTGCGTCTGATGCGACGTTCGAGCATCCCCAGGACGCATTCAGGTATTTGATTTGGGACCAGTTCAGGATGGCACGGATAAAGAACAAGAAGCCATTCAAGATGCCGGACACGACTCCGATCTGGCCGGACACTTCCTGGTAAGTGAGTGGGAATGACTGACTATAGCAAAGAGATAGAATCACGTAAGGATGAACTGATCGCCTTTCTGAAGGACGAGTACGAAAGGATGGATAAGGACTTCCAGGCTCGCGTCAAGAGCTTTGAGTCGAGGTACAAGCAGTTCCGTGGGATCTTGCCGGAAGAGCAAAAAAGTATTTACAAGTCCCATCTGTTCATCAACAAGACAAAGACCGCTATCGTTGGAGGCTGGTCGAATCTCGTGGATCTTCTGTTCCCGAGCACTGACTTCTTTTCGACGGCAGGGCGCACACAGCTTGACCAGGAGGGTGCAGCGATCACCAAGAAGATGATGACGTGGCTGACGGACCTGGGAAAGTTCGAGCTAGAGTCCATCAAGTACATCTTGCAGGCGGCGATCTATGGAACGACCTTTGGCAAGATTGTTCGAGAGGAGAAGGTCTTCGTCAGCGTAGACAAGCTGCCGATGCTCAATTGGGTTCGCAAGATCACAGGTTTCAAGTCAGGGATCATCAAGAAAGTAGTGACATACCCGGCTCTCAGAACCGTGAGTATCTTCGACGTTCGTATAGATCCGCTGGCCACCACCATCGAGGAGGCAAGTGGGCTGTTCCATCAGTTTGAACGCTCGCTGTCCCATGTGAAAGAGAAGATGGAAGATGGGACCTACGACAAATCCAAGATGGATGAAGTCGAGAAGCTGATCGACAAGAAGACGAACGACGAGGACAAGCGGCGGAAGGCCGTGGGCCTTCCTGCTGTGGACAAGGCTCCTGAGACGCTTCAGTTGTACGAGTATTGGGGCCGAATTCCAGTCGAGGCCGCCGAGCTATACAAGATCAAGGTTGATCCCAACGAGAGCGAGATCGAAGCTATTATAACTACCGTGGATAACTCAGTTGTGATCCGTGCAGAGCGCAACACGAATCCTGCCCAAGAGCGCATGTGGGTTGTAGATCGGTGGGAAGAGTCCGGCGAGCAAAGCATCTACGGTCGAGGAATCGCAGAGAACGTCCGTGGGAGCCAGATGGCCCTCAATGCAACGATCAATCTTCGGCTGGACAACAAGGCGTGGGCCATCGCAAAACCTATCGTCATAAACAATGAATTTCTTGTGGATGCGAACGACCTGGTAGCGAAGCCGAACTGGATCATTCGGGTAAATGGCAAGCCGGACGATATTCTCAAGTTTGAGGACATCCCCGACATGACGATGAACTCTCACGCAGAGGCCGACTTCTTCGCAAGGGTTATGCAGGACGAATCGGGGATCGGGCCGGAAGTTGAAGGTGGCCCGTATGGATCAAATCGAACGCTCGGCGGAATCAGCATCGCGGTGTCTTCCGCGTCGAGGCCGCTGCGGTTAATCGCTAAGGGCTTCGAGCACAATCTGATCGCCCGAGGCTTGAAGCTGATTCACATGAATTTCATCTCGGATCTTGACGAGGAGATTGTTGTTCGGGCTATCGACAATCCGAACGCAATAAGTTTCCTGACACTCGATCCGGTCAAAGTTGGTCTGGACATCGACTTCGTAGCAAAGGGTACGTTTGGCATGGTGTCCAGAGAGGCGATTGCGAGCAACATCACACAGTTCGCTCAGGCAGTCGCTCAGATAGCCCAGGTAGATCAAACAATCGTACAAAAGATTAATTGGGACTTCTTCCTGAAGAAATTCTATGAGTCCCTTTTCGGATCAAACGATTGGGATCAGGCGTGGGCTGCGGGAGGGAATGCACTTGGACAACCGCCGTCAATACCGGGAGTTACTCTCCCCGGAGCAGGAGGTAGCAATCCGGCTTCGGCACAGCCTGCCGGGGCTGCCGGTATGGGAGGACTTGAAGAAATTGCTGGCGCTCTTGCGCCACCGGCTCGATAAGCAGTGGCCGCAAGCAGGCAAGGACCAAAGGGAAAGGTTGGCAGGAAAAGCCGAACAACTTGACTTTATCATCAACCTTGAAACATATCTCGCTGTGATGGAGGATCAAGCCACCATCGCGGAGAACGAGGAGAAAGAGGGATTATAAAATGGCTGACTTAGAAGGAAAAGCGGGAACAACTTCCAACACCACCGGAAGCTCGGCTGGCGGCGAGAGCGCAGGCAAGGGCCTGGAAAGATTCGCCGGATCAGATGGAAAGGTGGATGCCTCCAAATTAGGGACATCCTATTTGGAGTTGGAGAAGGCTCACAGGGATCAAGGGGAGAAACTGTCGGCGCTGGACAAGTCTTACAAGACTTTGGCAGTGCGAATAGAGGCAGGGGTCGCCCCGAAAGCTCCTGTAGCGGCTCCGAAACCAGAAGAGGAATTTTCTCGACTGGCAACTGATACGCGAGGTTACGTCGAAGGAGTAGCAGGCGAAACCGTAAGCGGTGCAACTTCAGGGATCAAACTGGCAATCCTCGAATTGGCGCACCCGGAGTTAAAAGACCCGGAGTTCATCAAGGGGATGCAGGAGTTTACCAAGACTCTTCCTCCCGCAATTCAGGCAAGCGTTGAGGACTATGGCACGGCAGACTGGATCGTGCGTAGTTACAAGGCCGGACTGAACGGGGGTGGAGAGGCCGAGGGAGGAGCGGGAGAACCGGCTGTGAAGCCGAACTTCTCTGAGCGCCCTGGCGCTGGCAAACGGCCTGCTGCCACTGGCAAGATCTGGACGCGAGGAGAGATCCGAACCGTCATGAAGAACAAAACCGAGTACGCTAAAGTCGCTGACGATATCGCCAGAGCGTATGAGGAAGGCCGGGTCAGAGTCTAATTCTTTCCTGGAAACATCCTATAAAATGAAAGGGGTGAAACGGTAATGGCATCATTCACTGGCACAACTCATGCAACGTGGATTCCTGAGCAGTGGGCTGACGAATTCCGCGTCGGAGTTGAGGCGAATCTTGTCATGGCGAAGCTCATTAAGATGGTCGAGCACGATAAGAAGGTCAAAGGCGATATTGTTCATATCCCCGATGTATCCAACTATACGGCAGTAGACCTCGTAATGGACGACAATGACAAGGCAGGCGTGGCGGTAGCAGAATCAGAGTTTACGATCACTCTGGATAAATCCAAGGCGATCATCCTCTACTTCCCCTACCATCTCGCCGATCAACTGTCGAAGTATGCCTTCCGCGCTCCGTATACGGCTAAGATCCAGTACGGACTTGCGAAAGTCATAGACGACGATATCTTCGCTCTCTTCTCCGGTCTGTCGCAGGCTGTGGGTACGACTGCTGATGGCCTTGCCGGGAACATCTCCGATCCTCTGATTCTCGCCGCAATCGAGAAATTAGACGAGGCGGAAGTTCCCGACGATGGAGAACGGTCACTCGTTCTCCGGTCACGTCAGAAGTCGAAGGCCCTGGCAATCGACAAGTATGTGAGAGCAGACGCGATTGGTGAAAAGAACGAGAGGATTACTCAGGCTCGGTTCGTTGACCTTTATGGAATGCCGACGTATTTTACGTCGCAGACTCCCGTAAAGTTAGCAGCGACCGCTCCTGCAACTCCGACCGACAGCCATGCGGGACTCATGTTCCATCGTGAGGCTTTGGCACTTGCAAAGCCTATGGATGTAAACATCCAATACGAGAAGATACCTGAGAAGTTCGCGTATCTGTTAAGCGGAGACATCCTCTACGGAGTCGCCGAGTATCGTGATCCGTTCGCGGTAGTGGTATTCACAAAGAATGCAGGCTAATCCTGCTGAGGCTGGCGGACAGCCTTTATCCGAAGGGAGCGGGGTTATACGACTCCGCCCCATCCGAGAATTTTTAGAGAGGGGTTCATGCTGACACTGGATCTACAGATGCTCAGAAAGGACGTAGCGAACATCTTGCAGCGTTCTGATCTGAACAGCCAGATCGACCGCTGGCTCAACTACGTTCAGCGGGATATCGCAAAGAAGCTGAAGCTAGGGGCGCTGAGGACCGGGGTTGAAACGAGTCTTGCTCCTATGCCGTCTCCTCCTGTTTCTGATCCGCTTCCGTTCTTCTACTATGATCTGCCGACCGACTACAGTATCGGGGACCGGATCTATTTCAGGAACACGACCGATGCAAATCATGTGTACGGCTGGAATCTAGTTCCTCTTCCGAGGGAGTTCTACGCTGGTGACACCGTGGACATCGAGAAGCTGATGAACGTCAGCGATCCGAGCATGAGCGAGCCGAAACACTTTTGGGTCGAGGCGACCCGCCTGGGGATCTACCCGGCTCTATCAGGCGGCCTGACCGGGAAACTTCAGTTCTGGTACTACAGGCTGCCGACCGACATGGTAAACGACACAGACGTGCCGAGCATCCCGAATGAGTTCAGGCAGAACATGATCATGCCAGCCGTATATTGGGGAAAAGCGATGATCGCTCAGGCTGGCGGCGAGATCTCAGTAGTGGCATACTGGAAGAAAGAGTATCACGAGGCGCTGAAGGATCTGAAGGTCTTCCAGCGGCAGAAGGAAACTCCGCGAGAGGGCATTGTTCTCCCACGGACAGGGATGGAAGGCGCGGACGGGATCTAAACCATGAGCAAGGGGAATACATTTGAAAACGATCTGTTGAAGTTGATCTTCAATGCGACGGCAATTGCAAACATTGCGGACAATGCGGCTTCTGCGCCGCTAACGCAGTTGTTTATATCGCTGCATACGGCTGATCCGGGTGAAGCCGGGGACCAGACGACAAGTGAGATCTCGTACACAGGGTATGCTCGCATTGCAGTGAACAGAAACTCTGGCGGCTTCACGATCACTGATAATAGCGTAAGCCCGGTAGCGAATATCGACTTTGGAGAGATGACTGGTGGTGCTGGCGGAACCGTTACGCACGTTGCATTTGGAACGCTAACGTCTGGCACAGGAAAGATCTTATATCGAGGAGCGTTGACACCGAACATCATTGTTGTCCTCGGTGTTATCCCGCGTATCAAATCGACTTCTACGATCACTGAGGAGTAATTTAAAGACATGCCGGTTAGTGTAGGGCCAAGATATTGTGGAACAGGGGCGGATCTGGTGTCCGGTTGTGCAGGATCGGGTTCGTGGATTTCGCCTCAAGATATTCAGGGAGATGACACTGTAACTTTTTCGTCTGTTCAGCTAAGTGCCGTTCCCAACCTGACCTGCCTCTTGCTGGCAACAAATTTTGGATTTAGCCTGCCCGACGAAGCGGTTATACAGGGTGTCATAGTAGAGATAGAAAGAATTGCAACGGTTACAGGAGCTACTGATACCGGGGCCGGGGTACAGCTTTTGAAAGTAGGAGTAGGATCAGGAGATGTTAAGAGCGTAGGAGCATGGAGTACGGTTAAAGGGATTGTTACCTATGGTTCGTCCAGTGATTCGTGGAACGTAGCTCTTACTGGTGCGGACATAAATAATACTGGTTTTGGAGTTTCAATCCGCGCAAGAAGGACGACTGGAACTCCGCAAGTACAAGTATTTCGTGTAAGGGTAACTATCCATTATCTTAATGTCATTGGAGGAGAAGGCATCAGCACTGGTGCAGCAGTAGTCTCAGCAGTTGGACAGGGCGTTGAAGTAGTCGAAGGCGAGGCCAATAGCATTGGTATAGCGAGTATTTCAGGAGTAGCAGGCAGCATTGGAACGGCTCTCAGTGTTTCAGCAGGTGTTGCTGCGGTCCAAGGCATCTCGGCAACACCGTGGAAGTCTTTAGAAGAGAGCATGGGAACTACGTGGACTCCTCTGAGCACAGCGAGTTTTGGAACAGCCTGGACTCTTCTGAATCCAAGTCTCGGTACAGTCTGGACTCCAATTATCGAGTAAGGAAATGATTAGACGAATAGAGAGCATACCAGCGTTTCTCGGACTGAGAACAGATGTCCACGAGCAGCAGCAGCCTCTTGGGTCCGCAAAGCGCGTGGAGAACATGGCTCAGTACGATATCGGAACTCTGCGGCGCATACCAGGAATTGCAGTCAAGACCAATTCGCCTGGCTTTACCAGGGATGCGAGTAACTCCGTGCCTCTTATGTTCGAGGCAGAGATCAGTGGAGACAAAAATATCATTGCCTTGTTCGTCGCTGGCGACGGGACTTCAGCAGAACTGTTTAATCTTACGACGAACAGCGTGATGACGGGGCCAGCGATTACCGGGCAGTCAGGGCATCTTTGGACAGTTGTAGTATACAACAATAAGTATATGTTCACTGGTGCTACCTTTGGTCCAATATATCAGGTTGACTCGGCTTCAGCCTACTCCGCTGTCACAGGAACTCCTTCGCCGCCTGACGGCGGGATACTAGCTTCATTTCAGAACAGGCTTTATGTTGCTGACATAAGAAACAGCCTTGTTCTTTATAGCGACGCACTTACAACTAATTTCACAGCGACGAATCTGATAAATCTGAAAGAACTGCCGGGTGGCATACAGGCGATGGCAATCAATGCGCCGTCAACCGATACCTTGGGGATCTATACGCAGCTTGTGATCGTGAAAGACCAGGCCATCGTCGTATGGGACGAAACGAGCAAAGACATCGTGACTCAGGCGATAGGCTCCAAATTTCAGCACACGTTTATAAATACGCCTGCTGGTCTTCTGTTCCTCGGAACAAAATCAGGCAACCAGGCATCAGTATTTTTACTGCCTTTGGGATCTCACGGAGAGCCTATAGATGTAGGAGTACCATTAAGAAGAATTTTGAATAGCTCGTCAGGGAAGTCTCTCCTGACGCTTAGTGCCGGTCCTTTTTTCATTCCGACCGCTCACGCTGTCTTAGATGGCAGATTCTACAAACTGTGGTTTACCAGACAAGTAGACTCTGGCAACATTAATGAAGTTTGGCTTGACGTAGATGCACTTGCAGCCGAACAGATACCAGTCTGGTATGGAGTTCACAGCCGAATAGCGACAACGGGGGCTCAGTTTTCTTTAGTAGCATCTGGCACTTCTGGCGGTCCAGAATTGCATATAGCAAAAAAGGGCGGTCCGAGCACCAATAAGATCTTTGTGGAAAGAGACCTGTCAAGCGGATCATTTGTAAACGACGCAGGAACTATCATCGAAGCCGAGATCGAAATGTCCCTGAATGTGCCGCCAGAAGACGATCAGAGAGTCATGGAACTAATAGAACTTCGTATCTCAGACGACACGGCTGTTGTCAACAATACAATATCTACAACTCCTCTCAGCGACGGAACGGCTCTGGCCAGCAGCGTAGTGAACCTTGTGGAAGAGGCCAGCCCAAGTTTTATCGACCGGGCGATCATCCCGTTGAGAGCGCCGGGAGACACAGGAATGACCACGTATGCTCCTGGGGTGATCATCACGCATTCTCTGGACAAAAGATTCGACATCATTGGGATGCAGGTTCAATATCTGCATCATGAAGAACTAAAGATCAAAAAGGTTGAATAAGTCATGAAAGTACACATTGATTTCAAAGTAAGACCGGCTACGCTTGCCGATGCGCCCTATGTCGCTGCATCCATTGCTGACCATCTCAAAGAAAGAGAAGGGGTGGAAATCAGCGAGATGCGCCGGGACAAGATCCTTGCCTCAGTCTTGCGATGGCTCCTGGAAGGGTCCAGTATGATCCATGTTGCGGTTCTTGAGAAGTACGGAAAGGAACGGATCATTGGAGTTATAGCATTCGATCTGGTGGATGACCCATACTCGGATGATCTTGGTGTCCTCGTTCGGAACGTCTACGTTGCAAGACACTATCGGAACGGAGAAGTCGAACGGAGGCTTGGAGCTTCTGTGCTGGCTGCGTCCGAGGCTCTTGGAGCCTCTGACATAAGTGTGATGGAACCTATGAGAGCGGGTGAATTGTAATGTCATTTGGTAAATCCATAAAAGGGGCCTTAAAAGGCTTTGCGGCAGGACCAGCAGGAGCGGTCACAGGTGGACTCTTCGGAAGTGGTGCTCTAAGAGGAGCGCTCAATCCTAAAGATAACGTGTACGAACCTCGGTATCCGGTCCCTGAACTATTTAAAAAGATACCCGGCCTTGAAAACCTTCAAGAAGGGGACATCAACAGCCTTACAGGCAGGCTGATGCCCACGATGAAAGAACTCATGGGCAGAGCAAGGGGCCTTGGAGAGGAAGAGCGAGGGATCAGAGCAGGGATGCTCCCTAGATTGCAAGCTGGTCTTAACCTGCCAGGTGTCCCCCAGGAAGATGAACTGTGGGAAATGCAGCGCAGGCGGCTCCTTGAGACACTTCGATCAGGAATGGCTGCTCGCGGTTTGGCAACTTCTGGACCTGGTATAGCCATCGAAGGTCAGCAGGTTGGTGAGTTGGCAAACGTCTTCGGAACAAGAGCTTTCGAGAGAGGGCTGTCCAGACGTGAAGCTGAGAGAAATGCACTTTCTGATCTTGAGCAGTTTGGAACCCGAGGCACGGAAATTGGCACAACCGAACTGGATCAGATGAAGTCGATCCAGGAAGGAATAGCCAAGCTGGAAACCCTTCCAATAGAATTGCGACAGCAGCTTATTCAGATCTTGCTTAGTCAGCAAGGGATGACCCCGGCTGTATCTTCGGCGGGATCTCCATTAACTCAGGTCGGTGGATTTATCGGCAATGTAGGCCAGGGGGCCGGAGGAATCAAAGCTCTGTTCGGCTGTTGGGTAGCCAGAGAGATCTACGGAGTGGACAACCCAACCTGGCTGATCTTCAGATATTGGATGATGAATGAGTCCCCCACCTGGTTCAAGAATCTCTACCTGAAGTATGGGGAACGGTTTGCAAAGCTCATCCACGACAAGCCTGTTATAAAGTTTGTCATCAAGCAGTGGATGGACATGAAAGTGATGGAGGTACTCAATGGCAGGAGCCTTGCGAGATAAGCTACTTGGAGTCCCCGACGAAGGGACAACTCCTCCGGCTGGTGATCAAAAGGGAGTTGCTCTCATGGCCCTCCTGGGCCAGATCCTCGGTGGAGGTTCGCCGCAGATGGCCCAGGCTTCTCAGCCATCCGGGACGGCCCCGGAGGGATTGACCAGGTGGAAAGGTGATGTCCCGGTTGAGAACTGGAACGTCATGGGCGGTCCTATGTCCCGATCTACTCCCACTTCCCAGGAACTATATCCAGGGGCAGATCAGGATGAAATTGATGCCGATAGAGCCGAGTTTAGACAGAGCGCCGGTGAAAGGATCGGAGGAACTCCGGTCGAGGAGCGGGACTGCGACACAGACACGGACTGCGAGATGAAATATGGCAGCCCTGAAGATCTGAAGATCTCCGACGAATTCGATGTGAAGCAGGAAGAGCGCATCAGGATGGAGCAGTTGGAAGAGGAACTCTCGGACAATGCTAGAAAGACGATGGACAAGACCATCATACCTGAAGAGCGCAAAGAATACCTCAGAAACCTGCGGAGAACTCTTCTTGAAGAATGGAAAAAGAACCGGAAGATGGGAGAGTCTTTCGACGAATGGGAAGACAGATCTCTGCAAGAAGCGGAAGAGTTTGAAGAGAAGCAGCAGCTACAAGAGGAAGAAGAAGAAGTAGGGTGGCCCCCTCATTCCAAGAAGGGATCTCCTCGCAATATGTATTCTGACTCGATGCTCGGGATGCTGTCCTCGATCTTCAGAGGAAAAGGTGAATAAGAATGACTTCCTTAGATAATCTGTTCGGGGCGAGTCCGATGGATCTTGAACAGTTGAGAAAGCTGCTGGCTGACCCGGCATTAGGCGGAGAAGGAATGCCCGGCGTTCCCTCGACCAAAGGACCGAGGACGCAACTTGCCAGCCTCATGACTGGTGCTCCGAATGAGGGGACTGCATCACTTCCGTCTATGCCTGCATTGCCGATGGAACAACCTATGCCAGAGCCTATAGTGGCTCCTGAGCCTGACATGACTTCCACCTTGCTCGGTTCTCCTGGCGAAGAAGAGATGCTGGCGCAGTTGCAGACGGGTCCAACAGGAACCAAGAGAGGGCCGGGAAGACCGCCAGGAGCGAAGAATAAACCCAAGGTACTCAAGAACGCAGGCGAACTGAACGCAGAGATGGCCGCTGGTGAAGACAGGAAGAAGCGGGAGAGAGATCTGCCGCTCGATGTCTACCAGAGGGGCTTCCTTGCTATGAAAGCTGCGGCTGCGGGAGAAGATTTTACCAAGACCTCTGTTCAGATCAAGTGGGCCGCACGTCTCGACAAAGATCCGGCACTGAGACAGAATTTCGATGATTGGATCGCCAACACTCGACCCATTCCTACGCAGCAGGCTGTTGAAGATCCGCAGACGGGAGAGGTCTCCTACAAGTGGATCAACCTCCGGCCTGGGGCGACAAAAAGGAAAGACGTGCCTACAGGAACAAAGAAGCCGAGGGAACTTGTTCCTTCCAATGTTGTCCTGGATTGGTCACAGGCATTGGGTGCTATCGACAACCTCAATGTCATGCGGGATCTCGCGGACAAAGTGCCAAGTGGCATCCGTGGCTGGCTCACGCAGAAGGCCCTTGAGACTCCGAAGCTGAGATCTGCGGTTGCCTCATTCGAGGAATTCACGAAGACGACCGGGAAGATGATTCCGAAAGAAGCCTACGACTACTATGCGGCCTGGGCGCAGTTCCGCATCGCGGCGCAGTCGATCATCAAAGGTATTCCTTCCAACTACGATGTCGTGTCTCTGTTAAACACGATTGGATCTCTCGACATGGGAAAAGAACAGCGAGATGCGCTTCTTGTCTATGCACAAAAGCTGACCCTGAAGCTGGTGGAGCACCAGGTTGCCTTGCAGCACATCGCAGGGCGCAGAGTGTCACCTGACATGGTAAACTATCTGAAAGAGAACGGCGTAGATCCTGACAGTGCAAAGTTGAATGCTTATCGAGAACTGCCTAGTTGTCCTACTTGCGTCTCTGACGCGAGAGAGGGCAAAGCATCGAAGACGGGATTTTCAGTTGATCCAAAATCGTTCTCAACTGGCACAGCCGGTAAGGGACCGGCCAGCAAGAAGTCACCAGCCCAAGAGGCCGACGAGTTTCTGAAGGGCCTGGGAGGGTTTTAAGTGAAGATCGACGATATCATCAGGAGCCACCCTGAATTTCAACAGCTTTCCAATGAAGCCAAGGCTCTTGTCCTGGGAAGGATAAAGTCAAAGTTTTCAACACTTTCCCCCCAGGCCCAGGAAATTGCTGTCCAAAGGCTGTCCTCCTCGATAGGCTCGGAGATAGGTCCTCCGTCTCCTACGCGCCTCCCTGGGGCCGAAATAGGCCCTGCCCCTGCCGGGAACCGGGTACTCTTGGATCTGGCCCTTTCCGGCGACGTGAAGGGCCTTGTTGACAGCCCGGCATGGCCAGAAATGGGCCGGGAGGAGAAGGATCGGCTGATCAGAGCGGCCAGCAACCGGCTCCGGGAGAAGCGCCTGGAAGACACCACAACCGGGACCAAGATCCTCGGAGGAGCAGCCACGAGCATGATGCTTCCGGCTGGAAAGATAGCCAAGGCAGCAGGCAGAGGGGCAAAAGAAGCCCTGGTGACAGCCGACGAGATCTTGAGATTTGTTGGGGGCAGCCCAATCGCAGCGATAAGTAAAAAGTTCGGATTGGACCAGGCAGCGCCGACAGTCATGAAGATGATGGAGAACCCAAACGTACAAAGGGCTGTAGGAATCTATACACTGTCGAAGGTACTGTTTGGAGGAAAGAGGGTCAAGAACGTAACCGGCAGGCTCAATGAACCTACGTCAGAAGGACTGAGAACGGAGATTAACGAGTAATGTATATCAAAGAGAAAAATCCCGGCAGCATGTGGACCGTTTGCACGAACTGCGGATCACCGATCAAGATGAAGAACGGCGGATCATGCAAGTGCGGCAATGTAAAGATCTCCAAGCCGGACAAGAATGAAGTCCAGATCATCGAAGTCGAGGACCAAGACAAAGTAGTTTATGACAACGACTAGGATCATAGTATTTCTTTTGATCCTCTCCGTGGGATTGCCTGGCGGAGCGGGACCGCCGAAATATAAGTA
>Ga0137325_1000097_pt1 | contig 19844 bp, 19 predicted proteins | sample EasRivERMZT469_2_FD_102294 | JGI IMG/M metagenome (GOLD analysis project Ga0137325, IMG submission 102294) | Soil microbial communities from meander-bound floodplain in the East River, Colorado, USA - East River MetaG ERMZT469_2 | ecosystem: Environmental > Terrestrial > Soil > Floodplain ...
AGTAAGGTAGAGGTATTGTCTGGCGGCGTCGAGGGCAAGGCAAAGCCTAAGCCACGATATCGTTAAACAAAATGCCGATAATGCCATTTTTACAGACGAAGTTATAGTTTGGTCATTTGGTGTTCCTACTGCTGTTACGGAATTAGGTACTGTGAAATGAAACGATGGATTGGTATAGTCAGTTTGTCATTATTGTTGCCGGTTGCCTTTCTCGTATTCGTTAGCAGGCAACCAAATATACCACAATTTGGCGGCCGATCGTTGACTGGTAGTTCAGTGTATCAAGGATTATTCTGGAAAAAATTTGATGTTGGTCCGGTGGAGGTTAAACAAGAGAAGTTTAATTGTAATTGCCCGCCCGGAGAACCAAAAACAACCTTCTGCATAGATTACAGTATTGTCTTACGCCGCCCGGACGGAGAGAGCGAGTTGTCACTTTGCAAAGACGGACGGTACGAATGGAACGGAACAGCAAACTGGGGATTGGCAATAGCTGAGGTGCATAAGCACCTGGAGATCGCGCAGGAGCATCATAAGAAACTTTATGAGGAATTACGTAAAGATTACCAACGGGTACTTGACGAGGCAAATACAAAACTACGTAATGCCGATAAGTCCTGTACCGAAGTCGTAGAGGAGTATGACCGTCCCCGGATCTCTGGTATTACTTCCAATCGTTAAAGGTAAAAATCATGTCCACAAAAAAGAAAACTACTAAAGCACCTGTGCCCATAACTACGGCTGGCGCAAGAGAGCAGCTAGCCACAGCTTACCTTAACGCTAGGAAAGCGGAACTAAAAAAGTATCTCGATTCTGGTAAAACATTCATTGAGGCGATCAAGGCACTAGAACGTCAGGATACACATAGTGATTCTATAACGTTAGGAAATACATTTCTGCAAACCGCACGCAATGAAGATGTGCTGACCGAGATACGCAATATTGGGCGCGACACCGGTAGTTACTTAGCACATGTCGATGGCGTGTTGGAACAGATACAAGAAATCCTGACCGGCGACCTTGGCAATATGTTGATCGAGTTGCGTAATGCCGGGCGTGACGCAAATAATGTTTTGGATGGAATTGCAGGTGGGCAAATTCAATTAGGTACGTTTCTTATAGATGTCAATGCGCATCTTGAAAAGATAGTTGCCGTAGTTGCCCCCCACCGCCTCCTCCCCCACCCGACCCGGAACCAGAACCGCCAACACCTGAGCCTGAACCCGAGCCGCCTCCGCAAGAGTAAACCAAAGTAGGTGTGGGATTTTGACTGAGTATAGATTTTTTAGAACGTGGTGGCATTTGGATGACGGAGACATTCGATATTTCAAGATCGGGCTCGGCAAAAGGTTTGCAGATATCGTGGGGAGGGCCTCGCCGCAAATGATAGGCGATTGCCCACGGTTGTGGCAGAAATGGCGATATCTCCTATACTCCTGGAATCTGCTGGCTTTGCTGGCGGCGTGAGAACAATTGGGGTCGTTGATTCTGAAAGTGCCAAATGACAAAGTACATATTCTTTTTATTCCGATTTGTTATGACCCCGCAAAGACCCGCAAGGCACTCCCCCGCAAAATAAAATTGACCTGTAAATAATTTTTAGTAAACTAATCATGAAAATAGGCGATTTGGATATCATTGCCCATCCTACTAATGGCGATGGTGAGGCAACTGTGTCTAAGAATACCCAACAAGTAGAGAAGGCCTCGCGTCTCGTCGAGATTGGTAGTACCGGTCTCAAACGCAGTTCAGGTGGAATGGGCCTTGTCTCTGAAGAGTTTCTTAGGGAACTCTCTGGTGAACGTGGTATTCGTGTCTATCGTGAGATGAGTGATAACGATTATGTTGTCGGTGCCGTTCTGTACACAATTCAAAGTTTGATACGCCAGGTTGAATGGCATATCGAGGGTGATGAACAAGCAGCGGAGTTTATCGACAGTTGCATTAAGGATATGAGTACCTCCTGGGAGGATACACTTATTGATATTCTTAGCATGCTGCCTTATGGATGGTCGTGGCATGAGATTGTGTACAAACTACGTAAGGGTGAACATGATGATCCAAGGCACAATTCAAAATACAGTGACGGTAAATTAGGTTGGCGCAAATTACCTATTCGTGCGCAGGATACTTTATACGAGTGGGATTTTGATGAAGAGGGTGGCACGCAAGCAATGCTGCAAATGCCGCCACCTAATTATGATATCAGGAAAATACCAATCGATAACAGTCTGTTGTTTCGTACAGCCACTCATAAAGGTAATCCTGAAGGGCGTAGTATTCTCAGATCAGCATACAGACCTTGGTATTTGAAAAAACATATCGAGAATATCGAGGCAATTGGTATTGAACGTGATCTTGCCGGTATGCCAATCATCTATCGTTCTGAATTGGTGGCCAGTCAGTACGATACCGAACTAAAAAACATACTGCGCAACATCAAACGTAATGAGCAGGAAGGTATACTGCTGCCACTGATCTTCGATCCAGAAGGTAACGAACAATTAAAATTCGAATTGATCAAGGCAGCAGGTAGTCGCCAGATAGATACCAACGCTGTTATCAACCGTCTTGATAGAGCGATCGCTATGACATCGTTGGCAGACTTTATTATGTTGGGTCAGACAGTAGGTAGCTTTGCGTTAAGCTCCGACAAGACTCGACTATTCAGCCTTGCGTTACATGCGATCCTAGGCTCTATAGCGTCAGTTTATAATCAGTATGGTTTCCCACGCTTACTAAGAATCAATGGGATCAAAATCAAAGATCCTGAAAAACAACCACGTTTGGTATTTGCTGACATTGAAACGCCTAATCTTGATGAACTCGGTCGATACATTACAAGTCTTGCGGGCGCGGGCATGCGGTTATTCCCGGACGATGACCTTGAGAATTATTTACGCACATCTGCAAGCCTGCCTGAGCGCCCAGAGGAAGGCTTTCCTACGCCGCCACCAGAGGCTGGCGATGAGAAGCTAAACCAAGGCACAAAGCCAAAGCCTAAACTTGTTGCACAACCACCAAAACCTGAAGCCGATAACGTTGAATTAAAACAGGCGGCACGAAAATCGAATAGCGCAAAAAAGGATCGTTTCAATCGGCAGTCCTGGGATCTTGCCAAAGTTCCTAGTAAAAAGAAACCCAGCAAGAAAACTCCTACTAAGAAGAAATGAACATCGAAACACTGGTGGCGGAAATTGTTGATGTCATAACAAAGATCAACTCTTGTCATATTCAGTCAGGTGCAAAAGGTGGTCAATTCTGTTCCGTTGGAGGTAAAGTACCGGCTGCTCCGAATCTTAAGGCGGTCTTAGCAAAGGCGACATACAAACCATCAACAGCCGCTAAACAACAGATTGCCGACAAGAGTGAGAAATACCTTAGTTCTAAATTGAGGATTTCTCGTACTGATAATAATTCGCCTTTCGATCTAAAGAGTCGCAAGGTTGGTATTGAGGTAAAGACACTCGTTGATAATAAAAATGATAAAATTACGATGCATAAGGCGTCCCTGGCGCGTAAGGTAAAGGCTGCGAATGCAGAAAAGTTAAAGACTTTTACAATTGTGATTGACAAGCGCGCTAAACAAACCAAATACTACTACCGCGAGGGGCTAGGCTCATTCAGAGTAAAGGGACTGAAGTCAGTACAATCTATTGAGGAGTTAAGGAAGGTAATCAAGTGAATGTGGACTGGGACGATTTGCTCCCATATCTACATCGCGCGGCACGAGCAATTTTTGATGGTGTTGGAATCGAAGGTGATTACGAGGATGCGGCGCAGGAAGCCTGCTGCATAATATTTATGATTAAGGACGTACAACATCCAAAAGCACTCGGGCAAATGATTCTCAAACGTTTACGCCGACGTATATTGATTTCACACGCATATACCAAAAGGGGCAACATGTGCGATGTTTCAGTTCGAGCAGGGTTTGACGCCGGGCTGCTAGCGGGTGATTGGATCGAAAATGCCTTACCGCTCATGCCGTTAAAATATCGCGATCTCATTACTGATATGGATATTGTACATAGGGAATATGGCGCGGAGAAGACTCCAAAACAAAAGAAAGCTGTGGCGCAACGTTACTGGAGGGCAAAATTTACAATGCGTGCGGCATTGACAGAAGTAGGCTAAAAGGATTATCAAAATGAGCATGGAAGTGGCCACAGCGGAAAAATCGTTGGGGCAGTTTGCATCCAACAACGGATATACCGAACTGATGCAGTACGTAACAAAGGCGTACCCTAATGTTACCGAGTTCTTTAAGACAGGTATAACAGATGAAGTATCTGATGTGTGTAAAGAACTAAAGGCCATTTCTTTAAAAGCACCTTCACCGATCGCAAAGACTGCCGAGGATTTATACCGGCGCATCGTTGGGCATACAGTAGTAATGATTACTGATGGTGCGGCAAACGACTGAATTGTGTATAAAAGGGGTTTCCTCTCTGTGTGAGTCAGTATAGCGGACAACACTTTAAAGGGCAAGCCGGGCGAAAAGGCTTGCCCATTTTTTAAAGGCTAATGAAAAGCACACTGTTGATTTTAGCGGAAAGTTTTGTATTACCATTACTGGCATTTTGCCTTGTTCAATTTGTGTTTGTGAATGTGCACAGCAACCCTCCCTTTATACGTTTTACAGATGGCCTGTGTTTTATTCTCTACGCCTTGTTCCTATCAGCGGTTATCAGCGAATCACGTCTTAAGGAAACTAAGGTGAGATCGCAGAAAAATATCTTGTGTTCTACGGAAGATTAGTTTTGTGGCGCGTTATAAAGTTCTAGAACAGGCGGACAAAAGCGTACCACAATTATCAGACGCAATCGAGGAAAGTTTTCGACAAGCGCAGAAAAGAGTTTTACCACTTACCGCTGATTACGAATCTGGCTATGTTTCAGAATTGGTTCTAATTGATCGCATCAGCGCAGGTGTTGCTGACGCGATTGTTGGAGGCGGTATCAAATCAGATAGAACAAGTGTATGGGAAGCAATACTGATTGCCGCACAACGTGGCGCTGATGCTGCGATTAGCGACTTAGACGGCGTACAGGTAGAGAAAGCATCAGTTGGAACGTCGATGAATTTCGACCTTCTCAATCCTGACACTATAAAGTTCCTACAGATATACAAATTCGAACTGATCCAAAATATCAGTAACACTACGCGCGAGGCAATCAGGCAGATTATGCTTGACGGCGTGCGTAATGGTGAGGCACCTAGTGTAATAGCCCGTAACATCAGATTGCATATCGGGCTGACCGCGCAACAGGCGCAAGCAGTTTTGAACTACAAGCGCGCCTTAGAGAAAGGTCAGGGTAGTATAGCATTACAGAATGCTTTGCGCGACCAACGTTTTGACTCGACTGTAGCCGCAGCAATTAATGCGGGTAAACCACTTCCCAAAGAAAAGATACAGAAACTAGTCGGCGCCTATTTGCGCAAATCACTTAAGTATCGCGCCGAGACGATTGCGCGTTCGGAGTCAATTCGCGCTTCTACGATCGGACAGAACATAGCTTGGCGTCAAGCGCGTGATCAAAACTTGCTACCAACCACAATGCGTCGTTATTGGGTGATCACAAAACATGATACCTGCGAACTTTGCAAGGATACGCGCTCGGGAAATAAAGATGGTGTTGGTATGGATGAGGCATTTCAGACTCCTATAGGTCCGACAGACGGGCCACCACTACACCCGCGCTGCCGCTGCACTTTGGTTATCAAACATGCTTAATTTACAGCGGATCATTACCGACACAATTTGCGTGTTAGGTAAAATAAACTCCTGTCACAACTCAAGCGATGGCAGATTTTGTTCAGGCAGTTCTGGTGGTGTCGATATTAATTCAATAAATGAAAAATGGCCTGATAGTGTTGGGCTTAAAATACCAGGAGATTGGAAAACATTTGATGCCGTTGCTCCGGATTGGGGTGGAAAATTTCCAAAACCCCAGGTAAGGATGTGTCATAAGAATGCGGTATGCAACTTAAAGATTGATTCTGATATGCGTGTTATCGCAGGCGTTGCCTTTGGCAAAGAATCCTTGAATCCTGATAAAATTAATATTTATCCGCTTCCGCATGTTTGGAATCTTGACAAGCAAGGTAGAGTTGTCGATACAACGTATGGTCATAAGTGGGCATTGAATACGGTTTATATTGGTACTGATATAACTGGTAATAAAGGTTTGATCAGTACACAAAGGCGTGAGAATAAGAAACGGTATCCAAAGACAGACCCAGTATTAGATTATGTTTTTGCACAACTTAAGGATGAGTTTGTTCGTCATAAAAAAGGCAAGTAAAAAGAAGTCATGAAACGTGCATCGACATCGTAACGAACTAAAATTATATTTAGGTCTACTGCGTTGCCGGCATTGCCGTACTGTATTTGTCGGTATGTGGGAAGATCTTGTGTTGTGTGTGCGTTGCCATTATTGTCGCAACATGACAGGCATAAGCATTGCGCGTAGAGTAACACAACACGATGTTGAAAAAATGGCAAAAGGATCTTGATCCTGAGCAGTTCAGGTGTTCCCCTTGTTGCGGGGCAAAGGTTATCAATCTCAACCTAAGCGGCAAACGCTACATAAAAGGGCATTGTGACATGTGCCGCAGACTTGTTATCACATTCGACGTTTACAAAAACAGATTCCTACCTAACGACAAATTAGCCGTCCCGACGGTCTAAGTATCACCGTTTACCGTAATCTCCCAGATATACGGTAAGACACCACTTTGCCCCAAACAACCTGATGTCAGGCTTAGGCCGTCAGGAGAGTTAGTTTCGATTTGGAGTAAAAACAAAAATGAGTCAGCCAAATAAACCGTATTACGGGATAGAGGAACTGTTATTGTTCCCTCGCCACACACGTGCTACCTATCTCGCCACATTTGGTAAGCAGGCTCCCAAGTGGGACAAAGCGAAACAAATCAAACGATGGGCAACGAAAGATAAACCAGAAGGGGCAAATTATGGGTATGATTATTTCGACCCAATCAAGACTAGCTTCCAGATCGCTAACATCCCTAGTTCGGAAGCACAGGAGTTCAATCTTCCTGGCAAGTTTGATTACCCTAAATGGATGCCAGCTCCAACACCTGCTGTCGTAGTTGGTGGCTCGAGTGAGCAATCAGTTAACGCTGATTGGCTATCGACTAAGGAAGAGGCAGATGCTCTTGCATTAGAACTTGCGGAAACTGGATTCTTCACAGTTGGTAAAGTTTCTGAGAGTCAGTTTGTTAGCGGTACATTCCGTTATGATTGGCGGGGAGAAACCCGTCGTCAATGGGCAATTAGGATTGGTGGTGACGACCACACCGTATCACTGATACTCAAACGTAAACATGCCGGAGGTGTAGGGGCACCTGGGCATTGGTTCGGCAATGATATGTCAGGGCCGATGTGGGCACGTGACACCGAAGATACTGGAGACATGGATTCTCGTCCTGAGATTCCTGCCCCATACCGGCAACTACTCGCCAACGAACGCCTACACATTGATCCATTCAAGGTATTGGTAGTTAGGACCGATATTGAGTCAGAACTCAATCCTACAACTCCTGATCCTGCGGGTACAGGTGGTGGTTTGACCACCAAACAAGCTGCGCAGCTAGAACGTATCGACCTGGCGGTTATTGAATTATTGGGAAGGTAAAATATGCCGGCAAAGAAAGTAAAACGCGGCGCGACAAAACGTGCTACTGCTAGTCTAGCCGCTGTAACTACGCCGCATAATGCCGCTGCAAGGCCTAGCAGATCGGTGCAGGCATATTCTTACCCGCTACTTAGCGCGCGAGAGGGTATTAACGTAACATTCATTCCATTTGAAGCATTGGCAATGAAGGCAATGGATGTTGGTATGTCTATTCGTTTAACGATGGCAAAGGAAAACGTTGACCGTTGGGATGACTTTTTCCTAGACGTCATGGAATGGTTGTTTCAGAGAAACAAAGATAGGGTGGAGCCCGGGGTACCGGTATGAAGACCCTGATTATGATTTTTGGACTTACACTTGTAGGTTCTGCCACAACAACAATTGAACAGCCGAAAAATGACAACAAGGCGAGAGACCCAATTGTCATTTTTCCAGACCTTCCGTTGGAGGATAAAGATGTCCGAAACTAAAGCACAATCTGAAACGCCGCAATCAAAGGGACTTCTGTTCCCTGGCGCTGAGGAAATTAAAAAGAAATTGATTGAGGGACTAAGCGAGGTGTTTACAGACCACGAAATTACCATTGGTGAAATCAAGATCAACATAAGGAAGAAAGATGGCTTCGTTAGATCGTCCAATCAAGACTACATTTCCTGATGTTGGGTAGAAACAATGCGACGCCTGATTACGTTTTTCTTTGACAACGCGGACATCTTTGCCCCAATGCTCATTGCCGGGCTTGGTATCCTGGCGCGCAGCCTAGCTACTCGAAAAGCTCAGCACTACAGAGAGGCAGGAATACTGCTTGCTGGTGTGATAGAGAAATACGGTCCTAAGCTAAAAGAAATTGTCGAGCAGCGGCGACTTGGTCAGAGTGATCAGGTAGCGGACAAGGTAAAAGAGATAGCGCGTATTTCTGACCCAGGTAAGGCAAACCCGTCAATTACTCTTGAAGAAAGAGTAATTAATGCCGTTGCCGGGGCGCCGAGTGATACGGCGCTAACAGAACAAGAGCAGGACAATGAACGTCTTATGGTTTCAAAAAATATTCTGCATGTGGATAATGTTTCTTCGGTAGAAGATACTGCGGATAGAATTGCCGCGAAATTTGCTGAGACGGAGAGGAACAAAAAGTGGCCCACTATAAAATAGTTTCAACAAGTGCTGAGACTGTAGAGATTTTACCAGACGTACCTTTTACACTCAATCTCAGTGTGATTCTGGAACCGGTAATCGACGATGGAACACCGCCTATTACGATACCCGTAACAGTGTACAACGTGGCTGTGTCTGGGCCTGATACAATTCAGGTCGCGCCAGGACTTGTGTCTACGTTGAGTATCGGTATGGCTGCTACACCAATACCTGTTGATCCTCCTCCGCCTCCACCTCCTCCCCCTCCGCCTCCGCCACCACCTCCTCCGGTAACAGTTAAGGTAAATCCCGGCATGCCGTGGGATGTGATTCAGCAGAAGTTTAATGGACTGCGACCTAATCAGGTATTAGAATTTGAAGACGGCCATTATACTGGGCAATGGCGCCTCAATCCATACGGACAGAAAGTGGGCGACCCGCCAGTTATCATCCGTGGCGGACCGGGAGCGGTCATACACGATGGGTCTGGTGATGAATTCGGGGCAATCTATGTCACACCAAAGTACCATAATGTCAGATTTGAAAAACTCAATATAACGGGTAAAGATGGATTTTCTCCTGTTAGCCTGTTTACTGTTGGCGGCTATAGTGATGTAACAGTATTAGAACATCAACCGTGTAACGTTGTTTTGGTTGAGTGCAGAATATGGGGGAACCCCAAATATGGCGGGCGCCGAGGTCTTACGTTCAATGCCGGTAAGGGCGGCGTGGTTCGTAGGTGTAGGATAACAGATATTTGCAAAGACGAAGACTCACAGGCAATTCATAGCGGTAATGGAGGTGGTGGTTGGATTATTGAAGACAATTGGCTGTCATCTACCGGCGAATGTTTTATGCTAGGTGGGTCATTGGGTTCTATCAAAGGACATACGATTGAAGACGTTTTAGTCCAACGTAATCGAATTTTCAAAAATCCTGCATGGCGCACTCCACAGTGGTCAGTCAAAAATTTGATCGAACTAAAACGTGGCGTGAACATACGCATACTTAACAACCTGCTTGAGGATAACTGGGCAGGAACACACAACGGCTTTGCTATGGTCTTTACAATACGCACTGAACGTGATCGTTGCCCGTGGAACAGGCTTGAGAAAATTGTAGTCGAGGGAAATGTAATCCGCCGAGTTGGTGGGTTTATGAACATTCTGGGTATAGATTACAACGGCGACGCAGACCATAATAGCAATACGGCTAACGACTTTACGGTGCGCAACAACTTCTGTATTATCGAGCGTGGACGCGGCGAACCATGTGGGGTGCGCGTCATGACGGGTGCGGAGAATTTGACATTCGATACCAATACAGTCGTTGCTTCAGATGGTCTGCCGTTGAAGTTTGGATTGTTTGTTAACGCACCGAGTCCCAAGGGCCAACCTCCTACGATTGCAAATGTCTTTATGCACGTCAAAGGCTTAAAGATGAAGAAAAACATTTTGAGCGGTCCGTGTGCTGGTGATGGTGTTGGATTCGGTCAGGGTCCGTTGAATTTGTATACACGCGATTCTGACGTTACTGACAACCTTTGGGTCGGTACAGGGGCGCCATCAGGCAACACGGCAGTTGGCAAAGATGTTTATGCTCCGGGTACGTATATAAGTAATCGTCTTGGTTACGGCGCAGTCGGGCCACTGCCAAAATTAGAAGGATACGCGTTCGAAAACGAATTGTAAAAGTAAAAAGGAGCAGCAAAATGGATCTAGTCTCGCTAGTTGTCGCTTTGATCGTGGTTGGCGTTCTACTTTGGTTAATAAATTCGTATATTCCCATGGACGCCAAAATCAAACAGATTATCAACGTGGTCGTGGTCATCGCCGTTGTCTTGTGGCTGATCTCGGTGTTTCTTGGCGGTCTGCCAAATATCCGAATCCCAGTGCGAGGGTAGGATGCACGAGCCAAAGCGCGGCAATTCAGACACCATTGAATACCTTCGGACAATGCTATTAAAAGCGGGCGCGCGTGAGGATTGGATTATGCTCTGGCTGGTAATTGGGATCAGTTTGGGGGGTCTGGTGTCTATCGCGATAATAGTCTATTTGCTAGTGAAGGAGTAGAGACTAATGTCGGACACCGTCTTACTTGCCATTGTTATGTCCATGACCGGTTTTGTCACAAGTCTTCTTGGTATTGTAATCGTGTTCTTGAAGAAGAAAATGGATAGAAGCGACCTTCTTTGGAACGCTACAAATGCGGCCGCTTTGGCCGCCGGTGCCGCAGCCGCATCCGCTAGCGTTGACGCCGCAAAAACATTGTCGGCGGTGCAGGAACAAGGCGCGGTCATTGCAATCATTGAAAAACATGGAAATTCAATCACGGAAGAATTGGTAAAGGTTACCGCTGCGCAACAGCTTGCTCTTGGAAAGAAGATGGGGGTGGAACAGGAAAAAGCTGATCAAGCAATTATAGCCAAAGCAAGGTTAGAAGGTTCGAGAGAAATTCAGAAAGAAGCCTCCAAAGGAGACAAATGAAACCTAAAATTGTTACGGTTGCGTACCAAGCGCCAAAGTTCTCCTTGTTGTGGCAATTAAAGCTAACGGCGCAGATTGGTGCATTCAAGTTTTATCGATTATAGGTTCTTTGGCTGGAGCATTGAGAAAGCTGTCATAAGCAATATGTACCGGTTGTAAAAACTAACCAACAAAAGATTAAGGCCTGACAATGAAACTTTTATTGTTACTGTGTATTACTATCGTTGCGTTTGCGCAAGAGACGCGAAAGTCATATGCCGAATGTCAGGCTTTACTTGCCGACAATACGACAGGGGCAATCTCACCTAGAGACCTTAGGGATTGCGTATTGGCGTCGAGTCTTGCTACTGAGAACCACCAGACTGGAACATCGTATACCCTAGTTCCATCAGATCGTGGGAAGACAATTACATTCAGCAACGCCGGGGCCATAGCAGTTTCATTACCTGATCCTGAGGGGTCTGAATTTGTTAACGGCTGGCAGACCCTTATAAAGGCTTACGTCGGGCCTGTTACGATTACTCCTATTACCTCGACTATCAATAGTCAGCCCGTGTTGATACTGCAACAACATGATTGGATGATTCTATTTTCTAACGGTACTAACTGGGGTGCGTTTGAATACCGCGCACAGGCTACTGAATTGAGTATAGGTGAAATACTAGCCGTTAATCCCCCTTCGTGGGTAGATATGGTTGTGCCAGAGACATATTGGAGCCCACTGCGGTTACGTGTCAATGGTGGGGTGGATATAGCGGTACGACATGGCGCTGGTGTAATAGAAGCGCTTTCCTCGCATATAAGCATTCCTACCGAAGCATCATACCTACAACCTAATATATGGAGCACACCTGGCGGTCACGCAGCGGCAATCGCAGGCATTGCGCTTACTCGTTCTACTACTATCGCAGGTGTTGGCCTGTACGGCCAAGGCAACTTAGCATCGGGTGGCGCGTTTGCATTTGGTGCTAATCTACTTGTCCGCAATGATGGCAATGCCGGTGTGTCACTAACTGGTTTAGAAATTAATACAGACAACCGTGGCGCTGCTGGACCAGATTACGTACACGGCATATTTATTCGCGGTGTTTCAAACCGAGCGGCTAACGTCGATTCCTACGCAATGCTTGTTATGCCGATGGGCGATATATTTGAGCCCGGTCGTGTGCCGTTTGAATACGGCATAAAGTTTGACACTGCGGCTAGTACGAAAGGAATCGAGCTAGGTGAGGTGCAGGATGGTAATAGTCAGAACTCACAACCAGTTAGCTTTATTTCTAAGAATCCTGCGGGCACACGTTTGACAGGGAGTATTTATCAGGAACAGTCTGTTGGTGAAATGCAAATCGATCCGGGTGGACCGGGTTTAAAGGTTCATGGGTACATCATAAACAATACTGGCGGTACAGATGCATTCATCCCATCCGTTGTACCAGGAACAGACTTTGCGACAGGACAATTACTTAGAGGAACAAACCCAGACAGGATGTCCGCTATGGGCCCTGAAGCAAGTCCAACAACTGATGCTGATGGAGAAATTGCGATTGACGCCGATGCGTGGGGCTCAAACCGTGATGCAATTGAGCTATTTGATGGTACAGACTCAGTGTATTTAATTGGGCTACTAGCTACCGATACCTGTACTAACGGACAGCAGGCCACATTCAATACTGGTGGTACGTGGACTTGTGAGGATGCCGGTGGAGGTGGTGGGGGAAGCGGTATTACTTCTCTTGGTAGTCAGACTGGGGCATCCCAGTCTATTACTCGTGGGGCAGGTATTGGGGGTACTTCTTCTGGCAACGACCATTCGTTTACTACTGCTTCATCAGAAGCCGACTTTTTGATATCAGGAGCATTGGTTTGTGGTTCAGCAGCACAGGGCAAAATGCAGGTACATACAACTGCATTGCAGTACTGTGATAATACCGCGACTCCTGTGCTGCGTTACGCGGCCTACGCTAGTTCTACAGGCGTTGCGTCTAGTGCGACAGTGTTGGCAACTACTCGGGCAATCTACGGGAATAACTTTGACGGCTCTGCGGCGCTGACTCAAGTAATTGGATCAGCGTTTGGTGGTACAGGGAATGGTTTTACTAAATTCGATGGCCCCACATCTTCTGAAAAAACATTCATACTGCCAAATAGTTCTGGTACTATTCTGACAACAGTAACCGCTGTGTTGGTTGGCCAAGGGGGTACCGGACTCACAGGAGGTACAAGCGGCGGTATTCCTTACTTTAACGCACCGACAACAATGGCAAGCAGCGCGGCGCTTACCGCCAACGCACCAGTAATCGGTGGTGGAGCAGGAATAGCACCTGGTGTTGGCACAAGATCTGGTAATACAACCGCTTTTGTCACAACGACGGGGGCTCAGACTTCTGGTGATTGTGTCTCGATTGATGTTAATGGCAACCATGTCGCGTCCGGCGCCGCCTGTGGCGCTCTTGATGCCGCATTGATTGCTCTTGCCGCTGGTAGCGATTTTGTCCAGTTTACTGGGCCACTTTCCTCTACTAAAGTTTTTACCCTTCCGGATAGTTCGGCGTCAATATTGACTAGTGCTACCGCCGTTTTAGTAGGACAAGGTGGTACCGGAATTACGTCAGGAACTAGCGGCGGCGTTCCTTATTTTTCCGCGCCTACTACTATTGCCAGTAGCGCTGCGCTTACGGCTAATCTACCTGTGATAGGCGGCGGTGCGGGTGTCGCACCTAGTGTTGGTACAAGATCAGGAAACACAACGGCGTATGTTACGACAACAGGCACACAGACTTCTGGTCGTTGCGTAGAAATAGATGTGAATGGAAACCATATTGCCGCAGCCGCTGCATGCGGATCTGGAGGGGGTTTAACAGACGGCGACAAGGGCGACATTACAGTTTCTTCTAGCGGTACAGTTTGGACCATAGATGCTGGAGTAATTGTTGACGCCGACATTAACGCTTCGGCAGCGATCACCGCAACAAAGATTGCAGATGGTACCGTTACAAGTGCCGAGTTTCAATTCATTAATACTTTGTCATCAAACGCACAAACACAGATTGACGCAAAGGCTGCTCTAAACTCCCCAGTATTTACGGATGACTTTGATCTAGCTGCTGCTGGCGTTAGAATGACCGGTGCGGATGGGGTGTTGACAATACTTGGTTTAGGAAATGGTAATGATGAGGCTTTGGCAATAGATTTTGACAATGCGGCAGCAAATGTTGTTGCTGTTACCTCAAGCACCGGTGTGGTTAGAATTGATTTGGGTAGTATTGACTTTGCGGTGGGTGATAGTCTTTTGATCGGGCCGGCCGGAGGTACCACACAAGGAATAAGTTTCGGCCTATTAGCTAATGGTAGTGCAAGTTACCAAATTACTAATACTATTGGTTCATTTGAGAGTGGTACCTATTATGACAATGTGTTAACCATCGGGTATAATGTCGGCCAGGTTGTCGCCGGTGAGCCTGTCAACATTATGCAATTTGAAAGTAAGTACAGAAATGACAGCGGCAGTCCTTACAAGACTGAATTTATTCTAGGTTCTATTTCTCCTTCTGGTCTTATATCGCGTCGTCCCTACCAGCATACGGTAGAGTACATCACAGGGAATGTGGAACATTCCTTCCAAGGTGCAGTGAGCTTCTTTAACAATGCTGGCAGTACACAGCAAGTAATAATGGCCAGTGGCGGAGATTTGTCTCTTATCAATGGAACGGGCTTAGGCGTAACAGTACCAAACGGTAATACAGAACGTCCATTGGCAATTTATGACTACCTTGGCGGCACACTGGCAATGTTTGATTACCAGGGCTTTCTTGGAGTTGGAGGTACTGTCGGTGGTGATAGGAAGGTAGAAATTACTGGGGCGAGCAACACCGCAGGGGTTCAGTTCGTTAATACGACTAACACTAAGACGTGGTACGCAGGGACATTCTCAGCCTATTCGGGTAACTTCGCAATTGATCAGGCTACTATTGGAAATTTCTTTCAGCTTAAGCACACTACCGGCGGAGCGATTATTGACTCTGTATCAGGCAATAGTCTAGAGTTAAAGACTGGCGGAAATATTAAGTTTTCTGTTGACGCGGTTGGTACGCTTAAATTAGTTGCGCAGGGCACGCCGACTACCAGTGTAGATGGAGAGATTGCCCTAGACACCGATGGTTGGGGTACCAACTTCGATGCATTCGAAGTATTCAACGGAACAGCATCGGCCTATTTGGTAGCAACGACGGCAAGTGATACTCCAACGAATGGACAAGTACCTAAATGGAATACTGGTGGTGCGATTACCTGGGAGGACGACTCCACATCAGGTGGATTAGCGGACGGAGATAAAGGTGATATTGTTGTTTCCGGTACCGGTGCTGTTTGGAGTATTGATACAGGAGTAATTGTAGATGCTGATATCAACGCCTCAGCCGCGATCGCGGCAACTAAGATTGCCGACGGTACGGTTACTACCGCTGAGTTTCAATTTATCAATACTCTTTCTTCTAATGCTCAGACTCAACTAGATGCTAAGGCGCCGTTGGCATCACCGGTATTTACGGGCATTCCTACTCTTCCATCGGCTTCAGCACCTACCACGGATGCTGATGGGGAAATTGGTGTAGATCTTGATGCTTGGGCTACCGGTAGAGATGCTATTGAATTCTTTGATGGAACGGCTTCCACATATCTTATTGGAGCCCTAGCCTCAGATACACCAACGAATGGGCAGGTATTGAAATGGAACACTGGCGGCACGATCACATGGGAGGCTGACGGTGGCGGAGCTGCGAGCGGCCCTGAGTTTGATGTCCAAGCAGATTGTGGAGCGATCGGTAACGGGTCGACTAATGACGCCACAGCCATTCAGGACTGCATTGATGACGCAGCAGCTGCCATAACTGCAGGTGCTCCTGGTGCTACGGTATTATTCCCACCGGCTGGTATTGAGTACGAATTAGGAACGACTGGTCTTACAGTAGCTCAAGGTACGAATAACCTAACGCTGGAATTCCAGCGTGGTGCAAAATTGGTATATGCCGGTACAGGCTGTATTGTTACAGTAGGCAGCGCGACTGGCTTTACATCCGACTTTTACATGACGGGCCAGCCATTTTTGGAATTGTCGAGCGGTGCCGGGGCAGCATCTTGTGGATTGTTAATGAATCGTATGTTTCGCGCTAGGATAGACAATATCCGTGTGGAGACGGCCGCTAAGGGTGGTTCCTGTGCAGGTAACACACGGGCGGCAATTAAATTAGATGGAACGACCGGCACTAATTGGAGTGTTTACCAGGACTTCTATAATCCCATAGTAGCGGGCGACTTCTTTTACGGATTTTTCATAACACAACAGGCGGGGATGATTGACGGTAACAATGCCAACCACATCTATGGCGGTATTTTAGGAAATACTTGCAGCGACAACATCGCAAATTCTTACGGCATTTTCGCCGACGTTGGTGACAACAACGAAACGTATGGGCCCGACATTGACGGGTGGACTAACGGCATAAGAATTGATGGACACGCAAATAGATTTGACATTAGAACAGAAAACAACACTACCGAAGATGTCATTATCTCATCTGGTGCCAATGGTAATCAGGTAACAGGCGGTTGGCTTCTTGATACTGCCGACAGCGGAACAAACACCTCATTGAGGTCCGGTTCTAACGGTGGTCAGAACATAAGTCAATTCCCGAATCTGACAGCTACAGGAAATGCAAAATTCACCGGCACTATCGGGATGTCCGCCTCTGCGTCCGCTGCGGCTGATTGGACAATTACACGCCTAGGCGCAGGCATCGCTTCGATGACCGGAGAAACTCACTTCGTGAGTACATTTGGCGCTCCTGCGATGAGCTTGCATATTGCCGCCGATGTCAACCACCGCATTGCCATGACTGGTGGCGGCAGCCTCTTCATGGGAGATGGCACCGCAGCAGTGGACGGTGAATTGAGCCGGCTGAATTCCACCACGTGGAATTTAACCGAAATTCTTATCGTGCAAGGCTTAACGACCGGCAACGGAGCGACATCCTCCGGCATTCTTAAAATCCTAGAGGATACAGATGCTGGTAGTAACTTTGCTACATTTCAGGTTCCCGCATTAGCGGCAAACACGGTTTACACTCTCCCCGCTGACGACGGTGAGGCTGGAGAGCAACTACAAACAGACGGCAGTGGTGGTTTATCGTGGGAAGCCGCCGGCAGTGGTGGGGCTGGCGCACCTACTACTGTCGATTATTTGGTGGGAACTGCTGATGCAACATTATCTGCTGAAATTGTGGTAGGTACCACACCTGGTGGTGAACTTGGTAATACATGGGCATCGCCAACCATAGATGATAGCGTCACTGTTGCAACATGGACAATGACCGGCGCACCCGGCCTTACCGTTAATAACGGCGCTACCACGGCGGGATCGGTAGGATTCAGGGAAGATAGTGATAATGGAGTAAATACTGCCACGTTAATCGGCCCAGCTAGCACGGCTGACGTAACAATCACGCTGCCGGCGGCTACCGATACGTTGGTGGGCAAAGCGACGACGGATATATTGACAAACAAGACATTCGATACAGCCGGCACCGGTAATAGTTTCAGTATCAATGCTGTTGCTGTTACGGCAAATGCGGGCACCGGTGCGGTAGTACGTGCAGATTCCCCAATATTTGTTGATGATTTTGATTTAGCAGCAGCCGGTGTAAAAATGACTGGCGCAGATGGTGTTCTTACACTGCTTGGTCTGGGTAATGGCAATGATGAAGCATTGGCAATTGATTTTGATAATGGCGCGGCAAATGTAGTGGGGGTGTCCTCCTCTACAGGTGTTACGTCGATTAACTTCGGAACCATCGATCTAGTCACTGATACTGTTACAGCCGCACTGACGGGCTCGACCGGATTATCGTTGACAACGGGCGTTACAGGCATACTGCCCCTGGCCAACGGCGGGACGAACTGTGCAACGCCTTACGCAATCGTTCCACAAACCACAACCTACCAAGTGCTCGCAGCAGACTTCACCTGTTCCAAAACAATCTCAGTCGCCTCCGGTACCTTCACCGTCACTCTGGTGGCGAGTGGCACTCAGCCTGTGGCGGGCTCTTGGATTCGCATACTCAACTACGGCACAGGCGTAGTGACAGTGGCCCGCTCTGGGCAAAACATTAATGGGGCTGCCGCGAACTTGACCCTCACAGCCGGATCCGCCTCTGCTCCTACAGGGGTCATAGTCAGTTCTGATGGTACAAATTACTTCGGGCAAACGACAGGGATTAGCGCTGCCGCCGGCGCAACCGACATGACACAGACCACCGAAAACAGCGCGGACAATACTGTGTCAGTGTCGGTTGGCACTAGCGGGCGGGCATTCGAAAAAACTCCGGCAACTATAGATCCTTCAACCGGCAACTTTAGTACTATTGGCACTGTTACGTCTGGTGTTGGTGGGGCAATTGCAGGAGCCATAAATCTAACCCAAGGAACCGCCTGTACGCCTTCTGCAAATTCAGTTTGCATGTACGCTCCTGCAAGTATTGGAACAGCATATGGGATCGTTAAGCCCTCCGCAGTAGGGGCGACTGGAGTGGTGAAAGCAGCCGTCTCCGGCGCTGTGGCCACCTACTCCCACGCAGCTTTGGTGGCTGCTGACCTCCCTGTCAAACCCCTCTCCTTTGTTATCCCCGCCCCGGCCACAACCGACGACATCAATTTAGCGAAAGCCACAGAGGCAATGACGATCATTGCGATAAACTGCATAGTCCAGGGCACCACCTCTGCCACAGGGCAACTCCAGGAATGCTCCACCACCGGCACAAGCTGCACAGACCTCGATTCAGACATCGTATGCGACGCTGATGGCGCTGCTGACGATGGCGCAATCGCTGACACAGCGATTGCTTCGGGAGCGTGGATCAGATGGAAAACCACATCCGTCAGTGGCACTCCAACCCACCTAACCGTCACGGCCACATATCGCTGATATGGAGACACTGATATGAGACTCCTTTCCATTACATTGGTTCTTCTTCTCAGCATCGCTATCTGCTCTCCGCAGATTGTTATCATTGCGAAGAAAAAGAGCGCAGTTGCGGCCACACCGTGGATAACCTCCTACACAGGAGGAACATTTATCAGCAGTGGCACGTTGGTCTGTGCTAATGGGATGGGGACAAGGTTCACAGTCGGTGCGACCGGAATCACTGTCTATTCTCTTGGCCGATGGCGTTCGTCAGGAAACGCACTGTCCCACACGGTAAAGCTGGTAACCACAGCAGGGACAGATATCTCTGGCGGCTCTGTCTCAATCGACATGAGCAGCGGCACTGTTGGAGCGTTTAAGTATGTCGATCTGGCCTCCCCTGTATCGCTATCAGCCAGCACATCCTACTTCATTGTCTCTTCTGAGGCGGAGGCCGACGATGACTATTGGGATCAAAACGGCTCCTATACTGTGACTTCGGCAGCGGCCATTAGCAATGCTGTAGCCAGCTGCGCATCTCTAAGCGGTGGGGCTTATGTCCTTTACAACGCCACCAACGGATGGGGACCAGTAAACTTTACCTACACA
>Ga0137325_1000098_pt1 | contig 19809 bp, 19 predicted proteins | sample EasRivERMZT469_2_FD_102294 | JGI IMG/M metagenome (GOLD analysis project Ga0137325, IMG submission 102294) | Soil microbial communities from meander-bound floodplain in the East River, Colorado, USA - East River MetaG ERMZT469_2 | ecosystem: Environmental > Terrestrial > Soil > Floodplain ...
ACATCGATCGGTCGGACGGGACGGGAACGGATCAATTCAATGCGGCCATCGGATATGTCTTCTAGGGTTCGCCGGCCGCTGCGCGTTGCGTTCCTCGTGGCATCGCTGGCGGCGCTCCCTTGTCCGGCCAGCGCGACGGTCCACATGACGCAGGAGGAGGCCCTCGAGACGGCTTTCCCCGGGCAGGTCGCCGCGCACCGCACGGCGTTCCTTACCGAGGCAGAGGCCGCCGCGGTAGCGTCCGACTGCGGTTCCGATCTCCCGGCCAGGATCGTGAACTGGTACGAGGCGGGTGGGCGTACGGCCTGGTTCGACACGCATCTCGTACGCACGCTGGCGGAGACGATCATGATCGTCGTGGGTCAGGACGGACGCGTCGAGCGCATCGACATCCTGTCGTTCGACGAGCCGGATGAGTACCGTCCCCCCCAGGCCTTCCTGGCGCAGTTGAAGGGGCGCAGGCTCGACGACGAGCTGTCCTTGCGGCGCGGCGTCCGGCCGATCACCGGAGCCTCGCTGTCGGGGCGGGCCGTCGTCGATGCGACGCGGCGCGTGCTGGCCCTGCACCGACGGCTCGTTCTCGCTCCGGCCCAGAAAAAGGATGGGACGCCCGAGGGAGGGAAGGAGAAGAAACCCTGAACGCCGTGGAACGATGGGCCACAAATCTCTCGACACTCCTCGTGGGTCTCTCGGGGCTCGTCTATGCCGCGATGAAGTACCTCATGACCAGCGCCGATCCCTTCTCCGTCGTGAATCACCCCCTTCAGCCGTGGCTGCTCGATGTTCACGTCCTCTCAGGGCCGGTCATGATCTTCGCGGTCGGCTGGATCGCGCGCGACCACATCCTGGCCAAGATTCGCGCACGCAACGGCAACGGCTCCAGGGGACGGGGCACAGGGCTCCTCGCGGTCGTCTGCCTGCTGCCGATGGTGGCGACGGGGTACCTGATCCAGGTGTTCACGGACGAAACAGCGCGCGCCGTCTGCGTCTGGACCCACCTCATCACGGGCTCTCTCTACCTGTTGGTTTTCGTCGCCCACGTCGTCGTCTCCCGAGTGTTGTCCTCACGGCGCCGGGTGAAGGTGGCCGCCGACGGGGCTCACGATCGGGCGGCCCTGCAGCGGGTGGGTTGGCCCTCTACTTCGGCTACGCCACGCGGGCCATCATGACGAGGCTGCCGCTCGCGCACCCGTAGCTGCGGCTTGATCGCATTTTCGGCCGCCGGCTCCGTCCTCCGTCGTCGTGACGTGCGTTCCGGGAATGATAGAATTCCGCTTTCGTCACCACTCCGGAAGCGGCGCCTGCGATGTCCCTGCGCGATCTTCCGGTTCAGTACGCTGCATCGCGGCTGGAACGGCGGAGAGTCGCCCGGATCATGCAGATCTTCCATCCGAGCACCAACACGATCGCGCGCGCCAGCATTTTCGGCGCGCTCTTCTTCGTCGCCGGCGGGCTCTGGACGATCCAGGCGATCAACCGATCCTCGTGGGTGACGCAGGCCCAGGTGGCGCGCGAGCAGCCGGTCCCCTTCAGCCACGCCCATCACGTCGGGGGCATCGGCATCGACTGCCGCTACTGCCACGCGTCGGTGGAAACCTCGGCCGTCGCGGGGATCCCTCCGACGGCCACGTGCATGAACTGCCACAGCCAACTCTTCAACGACAGCCCCACGCTCGAGCCGGTGCGCGCGAGTTTCCGTTTGGGGGCGTCGATCCTGTGGACGCGGGTCCACGATCTCCCTGACTTCGTCTATTTCGACCACAGCATCCACGTGAGCAAAGGGGTCGCGTGCGTGACCTGCCACGGACGGGTCGATGAGATGCCGCTGATGTGGCAGACCGAATCGCTGGCGATGGAATGGTGCGTCGATTGCCACCGGGACCCGGAGCCACATCTCGGGCCGCGCGACGCCATCACGGCGATGATGCGACGCCCCGTGCCGGGCGAGGGACGCCTGCTGGCTGGCGCGCTGCATGTCAGAACCAGGACCGACTGCTCGACATGTCATCGCTGAGGAGGAACGCCCCGTGCCGCGGCAGGAGATGACGGAGCTGGCCAGGCGCCTCACGGGCGCGACGGGACGGCGCTACTGGAGGAGTCTCCAGGAGCTGGCGGAGACCCCCGAGTTCGCGGAGGCGCTGGCGCGCGAGTTCCCATCGCAGGCCGCGGAGTTCAACGACCCGAAGGGGCGGCGCCACTTCCTCTCGATCATGGGAGCCTCGCTCGCTCTCGCCGGGCTGACCGCCTGCACGCGCCAGCCGAAAGAGACGATCGCTCCCTTCGTCAAGGCTCCGGAAGACGTCGTGCCGGGACAGCCGCTGCACTACGCCACCGCGCTGACGCTGTCGGGCATCGCGACCGGAGCGCTGGTGGAGACGCATGAAGGGCGTCCCACCAAGGTCGAAGGGAACCCCGAGCACACTTCAAGCCTCGGCGCGACCGACGTCTTCATGCAGGCGGCTGTGCTGGGTCTGTACGACCCCGATCGGTCGCGCACGCTGACGCACCAGGGACGCATCAGGCCGCGCGCCGACCTCTTCGCGATGCTGCGCGACGCGGCGAAAGGGCTTGCCGCAAGCGGTGGCGCCGGGCTGCGCGTGCTCACGGAGACCGTGTCGTCGCCGACGCTCGCTTTGCTGCTCGAGGAGCTGCTGGCGCGCTTCCCCGCGGCGGAGTGGCATCAGTACGAGCCGGCCAGCCGCGACGGCGTCCACGGCGGGATGATAGGAGCCTTCGGCGAGCCGCTCGCCCCTCTCTACAGGCTGGGGGAGGCCGATGCAATCCTGTCGCTCGACGCCGACTTCCTCACCCCCGGGGCCGGGGGGCCGGGGGCGCTCGCCGCCATCCGCGCGTTCGCGCGGCGCCGCAATCCCGACGGCGACTTTGGCATGAACCGGCTCTATGCCGTCGAGTCCATGCCCAGCAACACGGGGGCCATGGCCGATCATCGCCTGCCGTTGCGCCCGTCGGAGATCGAGCCATTCGCGCTGGCTTTGGCTGCGGCCCTCGACGTGCCGGCGCCGCTGCCGGCAGGTGACAGCGTAAGCGATGCTCACCGTCGCTTCATCGACGCCGTCGCCGCGGACCTGCGCGATCGCGCGCCGCGCGCGCTGGTCGTCGCGGGGGAGCGACAGCCGCCGTCGGTGCACGCGATCGCGGCCGCCATCAACGAGCGGCTCGGCGCGCAGGGGACGACCGTCGTCTACATTGCGCCGGCAGCCGCGCGCCCCCAGTTGCAGGCGCAGTCCCTCGGAAGGCTCGTGACCGACATGGAGGCGGGACGCGTCAGCCTCCTGCTGATCCTCGGCGGCAATCCCGTCTACACCGCCCATGCCGACCTGGACTTCCGCGCCGCGATGGAGCGCGTCGCGGTGCGCGTCCATCTCGGCCTCTACCAGGACGAGACCGCCGCCTGGTGCCAGTGGCACGTGCCGCAGGCGCACGAGCTGGAGTCGTGGGGGGACGAGCGTTCCGCCGACGGGACGGTCTCCATCCGGCAGCCGATGATCGAGCCGCTCTACGAGGGCCTCACGTCCTACGAGCTGCTCGACGCGCTGCTGGATCGCGGCGGGCGCGGCGCGCACGCGATCGTCCGCGAGCGATGGAAGGGAGTGCTCCCCGCATCGGAGGACTTCGAGCGCTGGTGGCGCCGTTCCCTTCACGACGGTGTGGTCGCCGGGACCGCCCATGCGCCGCGGCCTGCCGCGCTGCGCGATGACTGGGACATGGCGCTGCGGCGCGCCGACGCGACGGGGGAGACGCGCGACGAAGGGGCGCTCGAGATCGCCTTCTGCACCGACGCCGCGCTGCACGACGGGCGCTTCGCGAACAACGGCTGGCTTCAGGAACTGCCGCGCCCCATGACACGGCTGACCTGGGACAACGCCGTCCTCATGAGCCCGGCAACCGCCGCGCAGCGTGGCTTGAGCCAGGAGGACGTCGTCGCGCTCTCCCTCGACGGGCGCGTGGTGGAGGGGCCGGTCTGGATCGTCCCGGGGCACGCGGATGATTGCGTGACGGTGCATCTCGGCTACGGGCGCACGCGCGCGGGGAGGGTGGGAGACGGCGCGGGGTTCGACGCCTACAAGCTGCGCACGCTGACGCATCCCTGGTTCGCGGCGGGGCTCTCCATGCGCTCGCTCGGCCGCACGAAGCGGCTGGCGTGCACGCAGGAGCACCACGCGACCGAGGAGCGGATGCCGATCCGCCACGCGGATCTCTCGCACTTCGCGACGCACCCCGAGTTCGCGCGCCACGCCTTCCACGAACCGGGGCCCGACGAATCGCTCTATCCGCCGAAGCCGTACGAGGGGCACGCCTGGGGGATGGCGATCGATCTGAACGCCTGCGTCGGGTGCAACGCGTGCGTCACGGGATGCCAGTCGGAGAACAACATCCCCGTGGTGGGGAGAGAGCAGGTCGCGGGGGGACGCGAGATGCACTGGATCCGCGTGGACCGCTACTTCGAGGGAGACGAGAGCAATCCCTCCATCTGGCACCAGCCGGTCCCCTGCATGCACTGCGAGAACGCGCCGTGCGAGCCGGTCTGTCCCGTCGGCGCCACGGTGCATTCCTCCGAAGGGCTCAACGACATGGTCTACAACCGCTGCGTGGGGACGCGGTACTGCGCGAACAACTGTCCCTACAAGGTGCGGCGCTTCAACTTCTTCCTCTACGCGGATCAGAAGACCCCGAGTCTGCGGCTGCTGAACAACCCCGACGTGACGGTGCGCTCGCGCGGCGTGATGGAGAAGTGCACCTACTGCGTGCAGCGGATCAACGCGGCGCGCATCGGCGCGCACCGCGAGGAGCGCGACATCCGCGACGGGGAGGTCGTGACGGCCTGCCAGCAGGCGTGCCCGGCCGAGGCGATCGTCTTCGGCGACCTCAACGATCCGCAGAGCCGCGTGGCGAAGATCAAGGCGGGGCCGCGCGGCTACGCCCTGCTGAGCGAGCTGGGGACGCGTCCACGCACCACCTACCTCGCCGCGCTGCGCAACCCCAACCCCGCGCTGGAGACGTCGTGAGCGCGGCCGGGCAGGGGCAGCCGGCACCGCCCCCGAAGCGCCATCGTCTCATGGGGCGCGAGCACACCATGTCCGGCGTCACCGACAAGATCAGCGCCATCGTCCTGACGCGCCGCACTCGCTCGGGGTGGTACGTCGGCTTCGCCATTGGCTTCTCCCTGGTGCTGCTGCTCTTCTACTCGCTGGGGGTGCTCCTGGTGAAGGGGACGGGGATCTGGGGGATCAACGCGCCGGTGGGGTGGGGCTTCGCGATCATCAACTTCGTCTGGTGGATCGGCATCGGCCACGCCGGGACGCTGATCTCCGCGATCCTGCTGCTGCTGAACCAGGAGTGGCGCACTTCGATCAATCGTTTCGCGGAGGCGATGACGCTCTTTGCGGTGGCGTGCGCCGGGATCTTCCCACTCATTCACATGGGGCGCCCGTGGCTCGCCTACTGGATGTTCCCGTACCCGAACACGATGGGGCTCTGGCCGCAGTTCCGCAGCCCGCTGGTATGGGACGTCTTCGCCGTCTCCACCTACGCCACGGTCTCCCTGATGTTCTGGTACGTGGGGCTGATCCCGGATCTCGCCACGCTGCGCGATCGCGCGGTGAAGATCCCGGCGAAGAAGCTCTACGGGATCCTGGCGATGGGGTGGCGCGGCTCCGCCGCCCACTGGCACCGCTACGAGGTGGCCTACCTGCTCCTCGCGGGGCTCTCGACGCCGCTGGTGCTGTCGGTGCACACCATCGTCAGCTTCGACTTCGCCATGTCGATCATCCCCGGGTGGCACGCGACGATCTTCCCGCCGTACTTCGTCGCCGGCGCGATCTACGCCGGGTTCGCGATGGTCCTGATCCTGGCGATCCCGCTGCGGGCGGTCTACGGGCTTCAGGACTTCATCACGACCAGGCACCTCCAGAACATGGCCAAGGTACTGCTGGCCACGGGGCTGATCGTGGCCTACGGCTACATGACGGAGATCTTCTTCGCGTGGTACAGCGGAAACATCTACGAGGAGGGGATGCTCCGCACGCGCATGTTCGGACCGTACGCGCCGATCTTCTGGTCGCTGATGGTCTGCAACGTCCTCGCCCCGCAGCTCCTCTGGTTCAAGAAGCTGCGGCGCGCGCCCGTGGGTCTCTTCCTGATCGCGCTGGTGGTGAGCGTCGGCATGTGGCTGGAGCGTTTCGTCATCGTCGTGACGAGCCTGCACCGCGACTTTCTGCCGTCGTCGTGGGGGATGTACCGCCCGACCCTCTTCGACTGGACGACTTTCATCGGAACGATAGGGCTCTTCGTCACGCTTCTTTTCCTCTTCATCAGATTCCTCCCCATGATCTCGATCTTCGAGATGCGGACGATCCTCCCCGCGGCGAAGGTGGAGGAGGAGGGAGGGCCGCATGCCTGACGCAGGCCTGTACGGCCTGATGGCCGAGTTCCGCGATCCAGGCGAGGTCGTGACCGCGGCGCGGCGCGCGCATGAGGCGGGCTACCGCCGGATGGACGGCTTCACTCCGTTCCCGATCGAGGAATTGTCCGAGGCGCTCGGGTGGAGGAAGCGCGGGCGGCTCCCGAAGCTCGTGCTGGCCGGCGGGCTGCTCGGCGCGGGGGGCGGGTACCTGCTCCAGTACTGGGTGTCGGTGCATGCCTATCCGATAAACATCGGCGGCAAGCCGCTTCACTCCTGGCCGGCGTTCATCCCGATCACCTTCGAGCTGGGGATCCTTTTCGCGTCGTTCGCCGCCGTGCTCGGGATGCTGGCGTTGAACGGGCTGCCGCGTCCGCATCATCCGGTGTTCAACGCCCACAATTTCGCGCTGGCGTCCACGGATCGGTTCTTCCTGTGCATCGAGGCCTCCGATCCGTTGTTCGACAGAGCAGCGACGCGGCGTTTTCTGGAGAGCCTCAACCCTGCCGAGGTGTCCGACATTGCGCCCTGACCGCGTCCGCATGGGTGTTCTGATCCTGCTCCTCGCCTTCGCCGGGGGTTGCCGGCAGGACATGCACGATCAGCCGCGCTATGACCCGCTCGAAGCGAGCACGTTCTTTGCCGACGGCCGCGCGAGCCGGCCGCCGGTGGAGGGGACCGTCGCCCGCGGGCACCTCAACGAGGACGATCATCTCCATCGGGGGAAGGTCGGGGACGAGTTCGCCGCGACGTTCCCGTTCCCGATCACGATGGATGTGATGGCGCGCGGCCGCGAGCGCTACGACATCTTCTGCGCCCCCTGTCACGACCGGCTTGGGACGGGGCAGGGGATGGTGGTGAAGCGCGGGTTCACGGGGCCCGCGTCATTCCACGAGCAGCGGCTGAAGGACGCCCCCGCGGGCTATCTCTACGACGTCGCCGCCCGGGGCTTCGGGCGGATGTCGGGGTACGCGGCGCAGATTCCCGTCGAGGATCGCTGGGCGATCGTGGCGTACATCCGCGCGTTGCAGGAGACGCGCGCCCCGGCGTCCGATCTTCCCGCGAGCGTGCGTGAGACGCTCGACCGGGAGCTGGCGGGCGCTTCCGGCCACGTCACGGAGGAGGCGCGATGAACGCGGGTGTCGCCATCGACGCAACAGCCCTGCGCCGCGTCCGCCGCCGCGCTCTCGTCGTGGCGGTGCTCGGTCTCATCCTCTACGCCTTCGGCGCGGCCTGGTGGCCGGGACGCGCCTATCACGCGTGGCTGTTCGGCTACATCTTCTGGCTGGGCGTGGCGCTTGGGTGTCTCGCCATCGTCATGATCCAGCACATCACCGGCGGCGCCTGGGGGCTGGCGCTGCGACGCATCCTCGAATCGGGAGCGAGGACCATCCCCGCGATGGCGCTGCTCTTCGTTCCGGTGCTGTTCGGGATGAAAAGGCTCTACCCCTGGGCGCGCCCCGAGCTGGTCGCCGCCAACCCTCTTCTTCAGCACAAGGTCCCCTACCTGAATCCGACGTTCTTCACCGTGCGGGCGGCGATCTACTTCGCCTGCTGGTCGCTGCTGGCCTGGCTGCTGAGCCGCTGGTCGCGCCGGCAGGACGAGACGGGAGACGAGAGGTTCGTCGATCGGTTCCAGAAGCTCAGCGGCGGGGGGCTCCTGGTCTTCGTCCTCACGATGACGTTCGCGTCGGTGGACTGGGTGATGTCGATGGAGCCGTTCTGGTTCTCGACGATCTACGGCGGACTGCTCATGACGGGGTTCGCGGTTTCGGCCTTCTGCTTCGCCGTGGCCGTCGCCATCCTCCTCGCGCGCACCGGGCCCCTTGAGCGCCTGGTCACGCCGAAAGTCCTGCACGATCTCGGCAAGCTCATGTTCGCCTTCGTGATGGTCTGGGCCTACTTCGCCCTCTCGCAGTTCCTGATCATCTGGTACGGGAATCTCCCGGAGGAGATCCCCTGGTACCAGAGACGGCTCCGCGGCGGATGGCAGTGGCTCGGCCTCGTCATCATCCTGTTCCACTTCGCGCTGCCGTTCCTGCTGCTGCTTTCGCGCGGCGTGAAGAGGGACAGTGTGCGCCTCCTGCGGGTGGCCGTTCTGGTCTTCGTGATGCGCCTGGTGGATCTCTACTGGGTGGTCGCCCCCGGGTACTTCCATGACAACACCATGCACTGGCTCGACATGGCGGCGGTGTTCGGGCTGGGAGGGCTCTGGGTGGTCCTGTTCACCACGGAGCTCGCGCGCGTCGCACCGCTGCCGCAACGCGACCCCTATCTCGCGGAGGCCCTCGCCCATGCGAACGAATGAGGGGCGCGGCGGGCCCGGCTACGAGGTGCGCGACGTCAACGCGCGCGGAGTGACGATCCTCGCCGTGGGGTTGTCCGCCATCGTCGTCGTGGCGATGGCGCTGATGGTCGTGCTGTTCGACTGGCTGGCGGCGCACGCGGCCCGGGGCCAGCCGCCGCCGCTCTCCCTGGCCGGCGCTCCGGACGCGCTCCCGCCCGACCCACGCCTGCAGGCCCATCCGGCGCGCGATCTGGCCGCGATGCGCGCGGAAGAGCAGGCAATGCTCGACGGCTACGCGTGGGTCGACCGCGAGGCGGGCATCGTCAGCATCCCGATCCAGGAGGCGATGGAGCGCGTCGTCGCGCGCGGGCTCCCGGTGCGTGACGCGACGGCGCCCGACGCTCAGGGCACAGCGAATGCTGCGGAGGAGCGGCCGTGAGAGGCATGGCGAAGAGCGCGACGGTTCCGGGCATCCTCGTGATGCTCATGATCCCCGTCATCGCCGAAGCGCGCGAGCAGGTTCAGGTTGCCGCCCCGGCCGCTGCGGCGCCGGATGCCCGCCCGTTTCCGGAAGTCGGGCTCGACCAGAAGCTGGGGGAGAAGATCCCTTTCGATCTGGTCTTTCGCGACGAAGCAGGACATCCGGTGCGGCTGGGCGATTTGTTCGGCGCGCGCCCCGTCGTCCTGACGCTCGCGTACTACCGCTGTCCGATGCTCTGCTCGCTGGTCCTCAACGGGCTGGCCAGCGGGTTGAAGCCGGTGTCGCTCGATCCGGGGAAGGACTTCGCGATGGTCACCGTCTCCATCGATCCACGGGAGACCCCCGATCTCGCGGCCGCCAGCGCGAAGAGCTACGTCGCGCGCTACGGGCGCCCGGGGGCTGAGGAGGGATGGCGCTTCCTCACCGGGGACCAGGATGCCATCGCATCGCTGGCTGCGGCGGTTGGTTTCCGTTACGCGTACGACGAGGCGACGGGCCAGTACGCGCATCCGAGCGCCATCATGATCCTGACGCCGGACGGCCGCCTGTCGCGCTACCTGATGGGGGTCGAGTACGCCCCTCGCGATCTCAGGCTGGCGCTCGTCGAGTCGTCGGAAGGGAAGGTGGGGACGCTCGCCGACGCGCTGATGCTGCTCTGCTATCGATACGACCCTGCGTCGGGGCGCTATGGCGCGCTCACCCTGCGTCTCGTGCGCACGGGAGGCGCACTGACCGTTCTGGCGATGGCCATCTTCGTGCTCGTCATGCTGCGGCGTGACGCGCGCCGCAGCGCCGCGTCGAGGGTCGCGGGCGAGGTGCCTCGTGCTCAGTGACCTGCCGTTCTTCCCCAAGCAGGCCTCGACACTCGCCGGCGACGTCGACGCGCTCTATCTCTTTCTGGTAGGGATGAGCGCCGTCATGTCCGGCCTCATCGCCGTGATGCTGATCCTCTTCGCGATCAGGTACCGGCGCGGAGCGAACGTCGATCGCACCAACCCGCCCGAAGGGTCGCTGGCGCTGGAGCTGATCTGGTCGATCATCCCTCTCTGCACGGTCATGGTGATCTTCGTCTGGGGGGCGAGCGTGTATTTCAGGATCGCGCGCGCCCCCGACGACGCCATGGCGATCCAGGTCGTCGGCAAGCGGTGGATGTGGAAGCTGCAGCACGCCAACGGGCGCCGCGAGATCAACGAGCTGCACGTGCCGGTGGGGCAGGCGGTGCGTCTCACGATGACCTCCGAGGACGTCATCCACAGCTTCTTCGTCCCCGCGTTCCGCGTGAAGCAGGACGTGCTCCCAGGGCGCTACTCGAGCGTCTGGTTCGAGCCGACGCGCCCGGGGCGGTACCATTTGTTCTGCGCCGAATATTGCGGGACCAAGCATTCGCGCATGATCGGCACGGTGGTCGTGATGGAGCCCGACGAGTTCCAGGCCTGGCTGGGAGGAGAGCAGGCGGGTCTCTCCCCGGCGGCGGCCGGCGGCAGGCTCTTCTTCGAGATGGGCTGCGCGTCGTGCCACAGCGGGGAGTCGGGCTCGCGCGGACCGGCGCTCGACGGATTGATGGGTTCGACGGTCCTGCTCGAGAGAAACGAGACGGTGACCGCCGACGAGGAGTACATCCGCGAATCGATCATGAAGCCGATGGCCAAGGTCGTGCGCGGGTACTCGCCGCTGATGCCGACCTTCAAGGGGCTGATCGCCGAGGAGGGGCTCTTTCAGATCATGGAGTACATCAAGACGCTGGAAGGGAAGAAAGAGACCGGCGCCGGCGCACCCCCTGCCGCGGCAACGCCCGTCGCTCCGGGGACGGAGGCGCGGAAATGACCGCCACCGGACATCGTCCCGCCGGACCCGCTGCGAAGCACTATCTCAACGACGGCTACGGCGTCGCTTCGTGGCTGCTGACGACCGACCACAAGAGGATCGCGCTGCTCTACCTCGCCTCTGTGACGGTGATGTTCGCCCTGGGGGGAATGTTCGCCATCTTCGTGAGGCTGGAGCTGCTCACCCCGGCCGGCGACCTGATGCAGGCCGAGACCTACAACAAGATGTTCACGATGCACGGCATCCTGATGGTGTTCTTCTTCCTCATCCCCGCGGTGCCGGCGGTGCTGGGCAATTTCCTGATCCCGCTGATGATCGGCGCCAAGGACCTGGCTTTCCCGCGGATCAATCTTCTCTCCTGGTACATCTTCGTGCTGGGGGGGCTCTTCTCGCTCTACGCGATGATCACCGGGGGGATCGACACGGGCTGGACCTTCTACACGCCGTACAGCACCGCGTGGTCCAACACGAACGTCGTCCCGACGGCCCTGGGGATCTTCATCACCGGCTTCTCCTCGATCCTGACCGGCCTGAACTTCATGGCGACCATCCACCGGATGCGCGCTCCGGGGCTCACCTGGTTCCGCCTGCCGCTGTTCGTCTGGGCGCACTACGCCACGTCCATCATCATGATCCTGGGGACGCCGGTGCTGGCGATCACGATCGTGCTGGTGGCGCTGGACCGGATCGCGAAGTTCGGCATCTTCGACCCCGCCGTGGGAGGAGACCCTGTCCTCTTCCAGCATCTCTTCTGGTTCTACTCGCACCCGGCCGTCTACATCATGATCCTGCCCTCGATGGGCGTCATCAGCGAGATCGTGACGTGCTTCTCGCGCAAGCGCATCTTCGGCTACAGCTTCATCGCGATGTCGAGCCTGGCGATCGCGCTGGTGGGGTTCCTGGTCTGGGGCCATCACATGTTCGTGTCGGGGCAGTCGGTCTACGCCTCGATGGTCTTCTCCATCCTGTCGTTTCTCGTGGCGATCCCCAGCGCGGTGAAGGTCTTCAACTGGACGGCGACGCTGCACAAAGGGCGCATCTCGTTCGAGACGCCGATGCTCTACGTGTTCGGCTTCATCGGGCTCTTCACCATCGGGGGGCTGACGGGGCTCTTCCTGGCAAGCCTCGGGGTGGACGTTCACGTCCACGACACCTACTTCATCGTGGCGCACTTCCACTACATCATGGTCGGCGGCGTCATCATGGGGTATCTCGGCGGGCTGCACTTCTGGTGGCCGAAGATCACCGGGCGCATGTACCCCGAGGGGTGGGGGCGCTTCGCGGCGCTGGTCATCTTCATCGGATTCAACCTGACCTTCTTCCCGCAGTTCGTCCTGGGCTATCTCGGCATGCCGCGCCGCTACCACGCCTATCCCGAAGAGTTCCAGGTGCTGAACGTCATGTCCACCGCGGGCGCGTCGATCCTCGGCGTCGGTTATCTCATCCCGCTGGCCTACATGATCTGGTCGATGCGTTACGGGAAAGTTGCTCCGGCCAACCCGTGGGGAGCGAAGGGGCTCGAGTGGGAGACCGAATCGCCGCCGCCGAAGCACAACTTCGAGCAAATCCCCGAGGTGACCGAAGAGGCGTACCACTACAATGCGCGCCCAGCCGGGGCCCCGCATGGCTGACACGCGCCAGGTCCTGTGGCACCACTTCCAGAGCCTCGAGCATCAGAAAGAGACCTCCGCGCTGGGGATGTGGATCTTCCTGGTGACCGAGATCCTCTTCTTCGGCGGGATGTTCGTCTGCTACGTCGTCTACCGCACGGCGTACCCTGATGCTTGGCAGGCGGGGAGCGCGACGCTGAACGTGCGGCTGGGAGCGATCAACACGGCCGTCCTGATCGGCTCCAGCCTCACGATGGCCCTCGCGGTGCACGCGGCCCAGGCCGGCCAGAGACGTCTTCTCGTCGCCATGCTGCTGCTCACCATGGCGCTCGGCGGGGTCTTCCTCGGAATCAAGGGGGTGGAGTACCACCACAAATGGGTGGAGAGCCTCATCCCGGGACCGGGGTTCGATTTCCACGGGCACGGCGCCGGCGTCACCGGCGTGCAGCTCTTCTTCGCGCTCTACTTCGCGCTCACCGGGATGCATGCGCTGCACTTGGTGATCGGGATGGGACTGATGGCGAACCTGGTGCGTCAGGGGACGGCCGGTCGCTTCGATGCCGCCTACTACACGCCGGTCGAGATGGTGGGCCTCTACTGGCACTTCGTGGACATCGTCTGGATCTTCCTTTTTCCGCTGCTCTACCTGCTGGGGAGACACTGATGTCGGACCACGTCGCCCCGACCCGGCTCTACTACGCGATCTTCGCCGCGCTGATGATCCTGACGGCGGTCACGGTGACCGTCGCCTTCCGCGATCTCGGCCTGCTGAACACCTGGGTCGCCATGACGATCGCGGTGGCGAAAGCGACCCTCGTCGTCCTCTACTTCATGCACGTGCGCTGGTCGGGGCGTCTCGTCCCGATCCTCCTCGCCGCGGGGCTTCTGTGGCTCGTGCTCCTCATCGCGCTGACGATGAGCGACTACGCGAGCCGGGAATGGATGGCCGCCCCCACCCGTCTCGGTTGACATCCTTTATAGCTTCGGCCGGTTCCACCCTGCGGTACTAAAAGACGCCGCGATCATATCGCGCATCTGAAGCACCCCGCGCTTCTCGTACGGGTGCAGCGTGATCTCCGCCACAAACGCGCCCAGGAACTCCTTCTGCTCGAGGAACGCCCCGTGGTCCAGGACCTCGCGGAAACGCCCCAGGTAGGCCAGGGCGGCGTCCGTCGCGGCCTCCAGGTCGAGATCCCGCTCGGCCACCTGCGCGAGGGTCACGACGCGGTCCTCCAGTTCCCGCAGGCGGCGCTTGATCTCCAGGAGCTTCTCGTCGATGAACTCGGCGTTCACCGGCGTCAGGCTCTCCAGCAGCCGGTCTGTGGCGGCCTTCAGCCGAGCCCGCTCGTCCTGGACACGGGCGAGTTCCGCTTTGGGGTGGGCCAGCGCCTGGGCGAGTTCCTCCTGCACGTAGGTTCGAAGCATGCTCATCCCGCCGCCGTCCAGGATCCCCATCAGCTTGAGCCGGACCTGCTCGACGATGAAGTCCTCGAAGGGCTGCTTGTCGATCGCGACACGGCGGCAGACGGCGTTGCCCTTGTGCAGGTAGCCGCCGCAAAGGTAAACCTGATGCCTCTCGGCGGGCGGTGGCTTGACCTTGCGCTTCCACTTCTGCGACCAGCCGCTGAAACGGTGGCCGCAGGCCTCACAGGTGATCAGCCCGGCCAGCAGGAAGTTCGACGTTCTCCCCCGACCCAGCAGCTTGTGCCGGAACGAGCTGCTCTTGTCCCGCCCCGCGAGGATCTTCTGGGCGGCCTCGAAGGCCGCCCGGGTGATGATCGGCTCGTGGGTGTTGGGGGTGATGATCCAATCTTCCTTCGGGTTTGCCGCGATGAGCCCCGCCTGCTGGCGCGGTCGGGGCACCGACTTGCCATCCGCGAGCCGGTGAAACTTCCCCATCGTGCGCTTGTTCCAGACCGTGTCGCCGACGTAGACCCGGCTCTTGATAATGGCGGCGACGGTCGAGACCCCCCATGCCCCGGTGTAGTGGGTCTTGCCCCACCACCCGCACCTGGCTGAGGACACTCCCTCCCGGTTCAACTGGTTGGTGATCGCCCGCGTTCCAAGCCCCTGTCTGACGTACATGTCGAAGATGCGCCGGATGACCTCTACACGCTCGAGCAGGCTCAGCACCAACCGCACGGTGTCGTTGTCCATCCGGGGGGGCCGCTCCCCGAGCGGTACGCGGATCTTCAGGTCGCCGTCCGGGTCGTAGACTTCCTTTTCGCCGCTGGGCAGGTAGCGGACGACCTGATAGGGCTCCCCTCGAGAGTTTCGGTACTCGTAGTCATAGCCCCACGGCGGGGTGGAGCCGAAGTAGGAGCCCGCCTTGACCGCAGAAATCTGCCCGCGAGCGGTCAGGCGACTCAGGTCCACGCTTTCCTGGCGGGCCTGCCACTGGCGCATCGGCCGGATGAGCTCGCCCGTGAAATCGTCGGCGAACTGCTCGGTCGCATAGACGACCTCCACGTTACGCTGCCTCAGAACGTGGCGGTAGTAGCCGACTTCGTCGAGATCCCCTCGGCTGAAACGCTTGACGTCGTAGCACAGGATGAACCGGAAACGGCACTTGCCCTGCGCCTCGGCGATCATCCGCTGAAAGGCGCCCCGGGAGTCGGCGCTGGTGCCGCTGATGCCGTCGTCGATGAACTCGTCGAGGATCTCGAAACCCTGCTCAGCGGCATACCGGACCAGCGCCGTGCGCTGGTCGCCGATGGACTGCTCCTGGCGGTCCGTCGAGCGGCGCAGGTACAAGACGGCGGGCTTTCCTGCCGGAGCCTTCCTCGCGTCAGCCTTCACGGGTGTGGTCCTCGTGGGTCATCGGACCCAAGGAGGGATTGGAATCGCGCCGAGAGTCAAGGCTGCTCTTTGCGCGACCCTGCCGCGCGGCCAGGGCCATCCAACACCACCAACACCGGCCATCCCTCCATGGGAGGCGAATGCAATCGCGCTCGCTACACCGCACGGGCATCACGAACAGGCTCTGCATCGGGAGCCTCCGGGGCGGCTCCGGCCTCCGAGGAACGATCGGCGAGGTAGGCGCGGACGAGAAGGCGGGCGAGGAGGCGAAGATGGGCACGATCATTGTCGTTAGATCGTTCGACGAACTGGGTTTCTACCTTACGCCTCCAACTCGATGTGTTCCGCTCCCACGATCGTGAACGTGACGGACATTTGTTTGCTGTGGCTAACGAGTAATGGCGGGGTATGACACTTACTGAAACGGCTGATCTGGCGGGGATTGTCGCGGGGCCATCGGGCCGATGACGACACGGCCTCGAAGAATGCTGGTCTTGATCTCCTCCTCGGAGAGACCCATCTGGTTGATCCAGCGCTTGACCTTCCGTTGGGCGGAAGCGCGCTTCTCGCCTCTGCTGACGAGTTGGTTGATCCAATGCACGCGCTTGCCCGGGAAACGTCTTGCTTGGCGGGCCTCGGCATTTCGTAGCCGCTCCTCCTCAATGCGGTCGGCGTCCGACCTCTTGATCCACAACTGCTTATCTCGTTCCTCAGCCTTGACCTTGCCATCGGCGATACGGTCGAGCAGCGCTCGATAGAGGTTCGGTTCGCTCCAGCGGAGTTCCCTGAGTTGGAGGTAATCGCCGGTTTGAATCGGCTGCCGTTCGCGGTACTCCATGTCTTGCCGCAGGCGTAGCTTCCGAAGGGTCCTCTGGTAGTAGGCTGGGAAACTCGGGTGTCCCCCGAGCGGTTGCACAAAGCGTTCCTTCAGCACGCGGTAGGCCTCAAGGCGCACCGACCTTTCCCGATCGCCTGGTGATCCACTGCAAAAGAACTCCTCAATCGCCTGGTGTTCCTCTCGGTTGGAGAGCATCGAACGTTGAGCGAGAATCACCGTGAGCCACTGACACAGTGTGCGATCAGTCAGTTCATCCGTGAGGACGATGTAGGTGGACAGGGCCAGCGGGGGTTCCATCGGGAAGCCGATGAACCGAAGTCTTACCTTGTGGGTCGGTCCCAGCCACCGGTCTCGAAGGTCGTGTATGAAGACCGTGAACTTCCTTGACCCTCGCCGCACCTCGAGGAAGAGCCGAAAAGGGTGACGGTCATACCCGAGGAACTTCCTCGGCGTCGGCCATTCGATGCGCTCGAAGAACCGAGCTGACCACGAGGCCGGCAGCCGGAACCCTTCTGGTAACGGGAACTCACAGGTCAGCCTCACCGAGCCTGGGTACACCGAGATCCCGGCACCCTCTGTCTGTTGGAAAGCCCTGTCCGTAATTTGTTCCGCGAAGAGCTTCCTCAACTGTGGCCGATAGTGCCGCCGCACCATCCTCATCCGTGGGCCGCGAGAATAGATGACCCCCTCGCGTACTAGCCGCGACAAAGCATCTAAGGGGTTTGAGGTCAGTGGAAGTGTCATACCCCGCCATTATCGGGGCGGAGATCAACAAATGTCCACACCCCCAGCGAGCATTGGTCGGCCTGTTGAAGATGACGGGCTTGCGTCAACTCGAGGTGGCTATGTGCCTAGGCGTGAGCCGGAGCCGCCTTGCCAGCTGGCTGGCGGGGTATTCACCGATGCCTGACGAGATGGTGCTGAAAGTCCACCGGCTTGTGTCGGACCGCCTGGGCCGCCTGAGCGGAAGCGCGTTTTCGGGAACTTCCGACTCTGGGCGGCGAGATCGCGACGAGACCTAGTGCAGCCATGGGCAGACACCTCGTACCTGAACTTCCTCACAGCGACGAGGCCGAGAAGGCCATCCTGGCGGCCATACTCGTGTCGAATGAACTTCTGCCGCGCGTCGAGACTCAACTCAGAACCGACGAGCTGTTCCGCGAAACGAGTCGTCTAGTTTATGCCGCGATGCAGCGCCTGGGTCTTGATCGTGCTCCTATCGACCTGATAACTCTCCAAGGGGAGCTTTCTCGGATTGGGCAACTGGACCGACGCGGTGGTCCTGCCAGACTGGCCAAACTCCTTGACGGAGCCCACAAGTCCGCCAACGTGTCCCACTACGTGCAGGTCGTCAAGGAGAAGGCCCGGCGACGAGCGATCATGGCGACCACTGAGAAACTCCTTATCGCCGCCGGCAACGGGATGGACGAGGAAGGCCTCCAGGCTCTTCTGGCCGAAATCCAAATCGTCTCCGTAGAGGCCGCACCACTCTGGACGCCCTCGTCGCTTGAGGGAGTCGCCAACCAACAGGCCGGCGACGTCCGCTACGTGGTGGAGGGCCTCATCCCGGCCGGCGATACCACGGTGATCGGGGCGACCTGGAAATCGGGGAAGAGTCTCGCTGCGTACCGGCTGATCCTCGATGTCATGTCGGGCAAGCCCGCCTTCGGCGCGCTCGAGGTGCCGGAACCCCTCCCCGTAGCGGTGTTCCAGCTGGAGATGCCGGCGCGGGAGGATGACCGTCGACTACGACGCCTCGCCCTCGGCTCCGGGATCCCGCTTGAGCACCTACCTCGCCTGGCCAGCGAGGGACATCTGCTCTTCTTCAACCGTCCCCCGATGAACCTCACCACACCCGAGGGCGCTGCGCGGTTCTGTAGGGTCGTGCGGGCATGCGGGGCAAGGTTCATCGTGTTGGATAGCCTGATCGCCGCCTTCGCCGGTGCAGACCTCAATGACAACTCCACCGTCCGGGCGATGTTCACTCGGGCGTTCGCGCCCCTGACGTCCGAGGGGATTACGGTGCTGGCTCTCCATCATCACCGCAAGCCGCAAAACGGCAGTAAGAGGAGCCCCGACGACAAGTCCGCGTTACTTGGTGCCCAAGCCTTCGGAGCTGCAGCCGGGCGTGTCTACAAACTCGACCGGCTCGGCAAGGAGGACGACCCGGACACCGACAAGAGCAGGTTCAGGTTGAAGCTCTCCTTGACCGGTTCCTGGACTCCCGAGAAGGCCGAGGATCTGATCCTCTCCGTCCACGACACCGAGGAGGGGGGCACCATGGTCACGCTCCTCACCGAAGCCGAGCAGATCCGTCGCGGCGGCACAACCGCCATGCAGCGGGCCGCCATCACGCTGGCCAGGCTGGTAACGGCATCCGCCGGGATCGAGCGGAAGGCGGCGCTCGAAGAGATTCAAGCGATGGGGAGCGTCAGCGCCAGCACTGCAAAGGGTGCCCTCTGGTACGCCCAGAGCAAGGGCTGGGTGGACGCGGTTCACCCGGAAGGACGGCGCAACAACATAGCCGTCCTGATGCCCGGCCCAAACGCCACGGAGTTGCCATGAAGGGCCGAGCGGGGGGGTGGATGGGCGGTTGGTCACGAAGGTCACGTTCCTATATGTGTAGAAAGCGTGACCAACCGGAAAAGCACTGTTGGCTGCGCCTTTTGGTTGGTCACCATTCGGTTGGTCAAAGCAATCGTGACCAACCGCTCTCCGGGCCGGGGCCCTTGAACGGGCCCCCCGGCCCTGCGAGCCTGCGGGCCGAACTCCGCCGTGGCCTACCGCGAGGAATGACGGGTCAGCGGACAAACGCCCGGGTGGCCCCGGGCGCCGGGCTGGGAAGCCCGTTATTTCAGGTTGGCCTTCGCCTGTCCAATCAGTTCCTCGAAGGCCTTGGTGTCGCCGTTGGCGGCTGCGAGAGCCGCGCCCCTGACGAACCGCGTCGCCTTTCCCGAGCCAGCGGCCCGATGGATCAGGTCGCGGTCGGTGGTGCTGAGCCGAAACGCGAACACGCACGCGTCCTGAATCGGCTCCCGCTTCGCCTTCGGTTCCTTCGCCGTCTTCTTCGGCCGTGCCGCCTTGGTGGCCTTCTTCTTCACCGGGGCTGCCGCGCCCTCGGCCTTAGTCGCCTTCGTGCTTCCGTCCATCGCTTCCTCCGTGGCGGATTCAGCAGCCGCCTCTGCCGTTTGGATCGTTCAGCCGCGCGCTGGGCGGGACTGCACGATCGTGATTTGAAACTCCGACCCGTCCTTCATCGTGACCACGATCCCGGCGTCGTTGGTCAGCATCCCGAGCTCGGCGTATGTCTGCACGCTCCTCACCGTCTGGTCTTCGTAGAACAGAACCACCAAGTCCGCTGCGAACAGGTTGGCATCCATCGTCTTCTCCTATCTCCGGCCCACGGGCCGCATCTTGACCGACACCGACAGCCAGCCCTCTTGGGGATACAGTCGCGAATCGAACCGGAAGGCCACGAGGCCCTCGGCCTTGAGGGCTTCTTCGGTCGCCTTGTCGATGACGCGCATCAGGCGGTCGCTGAGTTCCCGC
>Ga0137325_1000103_pt1 | contig 19010 bp, 12 predicted proteins | sample EasRivERMZT469_2_FD_102294 | JGI IMG/M metagenome (GOLD analysis project Ga0137325, IMG submission 102294) | Soil microbial communities from meander-bound floodplain in the East River, Colorado, USA - East River MetaG ERMZT469_2 | ecosystem: Environmental > Terrestrial > Soil > Floodplain ...
GAAGGAAGTTCCCATGAGCCCGGGACGGGTGCTCGCGGAGATCATGCGCCACCCGCGCCCGTCGCGCCCGTCCGGTGATCGGGGCTCGTCCGCGAAGAAGGGGAGCCGCAGGCCGGCTCCGGCGACCCGCTCATGATGCCCTCCACAAGTGATATGCCATCCACATCTGATATGCCATCCACATGATCCTCCCACCGTTCCGCCTGCACCGTCCGAAGAGTCTCGACGAGGCCGTCTCCATCGCCGCGTCGTGCGGCAACGACTTCGACTACATCGGCGGCGGCACGGATCTGCTCCCCAACTACAAGAACAGGCTCAATCCCCGCGGCAATGTCATCGCCCTCTGGGACGTGGCGGAGCTTGCGCACCGGGAGGGGCGCTCCTTCGGCGCCATGCTGCGCCTCAACGATCTTGCTGCCGACGCTTCGGTGCGAAGTAGCTACAGGGGGCTTCACGAAGCGGTCGCGGCTGTGGCCAGCCCGCTGGTGCGACAGCAGGCCACCCTCGGGGGGAATCTCCTGGTCGAGACGCGCTGCTACTACTTCAACCAGTCGCACGACTGGAGGGCCGCGAAGGGATACTGCATGAAGGCGGACGGCGACGTCTGTCTCGTCGTGCCGCAGAAGGAGATCTGCTACGCCGTCTACGCCGGGGATGCCGCCGCTCCGCTGCTGGCCCTCGATGCGACCCTGACGATCCGCGGCCGCGGTGGGAGCCGCGAGGTCCCGTTGCGGGACTTCTACCAGCCAGACGGGATCCGCAAGCACGTCCTCGAGAGAGGGGACATCCTCGCGCGCGTCACGCTCCCCGCCGAAGCCTCGGGATACCGCAGCGGCTACGCGAAGCTCCGGCTCCGTGGCTCCTTCGACTTCCCCGATGCCGGCGTCGCCGCGGCCCTGCGCCTGAAGGGAGACGTCGTGGAGGATCTGAGGATCGCGGCGACCGCCGTCTCCATGACGCCGCGTCTGTTCCCCGAGGTGACGGAGCCGCTGCGCGGCGAACGTCTGACGGCGGCGGCGATCGGGGAGATTGCCGCCGCGATCGCCGGGGGGAGCCAGCCCGTGCGCAACGTGATGTTCCCGCCGCAGTACAGGCGCAGGATGGTCGAGGTCTTCACGCGCCGGCTTCTCGATCGGCTCGCGGGTCCGGCGTCCGCGGCGGCGTGAGCCGCGTCCGGCTGCTAAAGTGATGCGTTGCCCGATCTGGCCCGGGGCACCCGGTCTGTTGTTCGATACGGCCCATGCGGCCCATGACTGCTGACACCGTCCGCCCCGCCCCTGCCGGAACGGGGCTCCCGGCGGACCAGCGAGCGGAGGAAAAGATGTCTCGTTCGGGACGATGGCTGCGCCACACGGCGGCGCTTCTCACTGGCGTGGCGCTGTTCGCAGCCGCGGGTGACCCTGGCACTGGGTGGGCGCAGGACCAAGGAGCCCGGACGGATGCGGAGTCCAACGGCCTCCCCACGGGGGTCGAAGCGGCGATGAACACGATCAGCAGCGCGCGGATCCGCGTCCACCTCCGTTACCTCTCCTCGGACCTCCTCGAAGGTCGCGGCACCGGTGATCGCGGCGCGGAGCTCGCGGCCGAGCATATCCAGAACTACTTCCAGCTCTCCTCGCTCTGGCCCGGTGCGCCCGGCAACAGCTACAAGCAGCGCGTCCCGCTCGTGGGAGTCGAGACGATGGCGGCCAGCACGCTGGCCTTCACGGGAGCGGGCGCGGCCGCTGTTCCGGCCATGACGCTGCAGAACGACTATGTCCTCTGGACGGAGACGCAGCGCCCCGCGGTGGATGTGGGCGGCGACATGGTCTTCGTCGGGTACGGGATCGACGCGCCTTCGCAGTCGTGGGACGACTACAAGGGGCTCGACGTCGCGGGGAAGGTTCTGCTCATGCTCGTGAACGACCCTCCCTCCGAGGATCCGAACCACTTCGGTGGCAAGGGGCTGACCTACTTCGGCCGCTGGACCTACAAGTACGAGATCGCCGCGAAGAAGGGGGCGCTCGGCGTGCTTCTGATCCACACGGACGAATCGGCGGGCTACGCCTGGGACGTGGTGCGCAACTCGTGGGGCAAGGAGCGCTCGCAGAACGAGCTGGACCCGAATGGGCCGGCCCCGCTCAGCATGGCCGGATGGCTCACCCAGGGCTCGGCGCGCGCGCTGTTGACGGCGGCGGGGCAGGATCTGGACGCGCTGCGCGCGGCGGCCGCCCGGCCTGATTTCCGCCCCGTGCCTCTCGGGCTCGCCGCGACGGCGCACATCGAGACGAAGCTGCGGAACTTCGAGTCGATCAACGTCATTGGATGGGTGCCGGGCGCCGACGAGGCCCTGAAATCAGAGGCGGTCATCATCACCGCGCACTACGATCACCTCGGCGTGGGCAAGCCCGATGACACGGGCGACAACGTGTACAACGGCGCCTACGACAACGCCTCGGGTGTGTCGGCGATGCTCGAGATGGCGCGGGCGATGCGGCTCGGGACTGTGAAGCCGCGCCGCTCGATCGTCTTCATCGCGGTCACCGCCGAAGAGCAGGGTCTGCTGGGGTCCGAGTACTACGCCGAGAACCCGACCTTCGCTCCCGGAAAGATCGCGGCCAACATCAACATGGATGGCGTCTCGGTGCTTGGCGTGACCCAGGACATGACCTTCCTCGGCGGCGAGCGCTCGACGCTGGGATCGCTCATCGCGGACGCCGCCTCGCGCTTCGACTTCGAGGTCGTGCCCGACGCCCACCCCGAGCAGGGGTTCTTCTACCGCTCGGATCATTTCAATTTCGCCAAGATCGGCGTCCCCTCCATCTCGATCCGGCACGGCCAGCACTTCGAAGGGCACGAGCCTGAATGGGGCGAGGTGCAGTGGAAGGAGTACCGCGACAGCAGGTACCACCGTCCTTCGGACGAGTACGATTCGGACTGGGACCTGGATGGCGCGGAACAGACCGCGCGCATCGCCTTCTACCTGGCCTACAGGATCTCGGAAAGCAGCCAGCTTCCCGCCTGGAACGCGGGGGACGAGTTCGCGGCGGCCCGCGCCCGCGCGCTCGACGGGATGGCCGGCGCATCGAACTGACGAGTCCCGGATGAGGATCCTGCGGCTCTGCGCCGCGTTGCTCCCGCTGGCTTGCGGCGCCGCCCATGCCGCGGCCACCGCGGAGACGCAGGCCGCCCTTGCGACGCTATGGCGCGACGAGCCCGCGGTGACCGACCGCGTCCGCATCGATCCGATCCAGCTCGTCCCGGAGCCATCCGACCTGCTTCTGCTGGACGACGGCGTCTGGACCGTCAGCGACAAGGTGCCGATGATCTTCAGGCTCGAGCCGCCCGCGGACGGAGCCGGCGGCTGGGTCGCGAAACGCTGGACCCCCGCCGGGATGCCCGAGAAGACCGACCTGGAAGCCATGACCGTCCTCCCCACCGGGGAAGTCCTGATCGCCAGCGAGATCAACGGAGTCATCTTCGTCCTGAGCCAGTTTCCCGAGCGTGTCTGCGCGGCATGGATAACGGGCGTCGACGCGCGCTGCTTCATCGGGCCGGACAACTGCGGCATCGAGGCGCTGGCGGTCGTTCCGGGGGGACGGCTCTTCGTGGCGAAGGAGCGCGAGACGCGCGGCGCGTGGCTGTTCGATCTCCCGGACAAGCCCTGCGCGGCGCACACCCTGACCGGCCGGACCTACCTGAAGCTCCCCGATGAGATCGGCGCCGACATCTCCGCCGCGACGTTCGACGCGCCCAGCGGGCATCTGCTCCTGGTCGCGCGCTCCCGCCAGAAGGTCCTGGAGTTCGAGGTGCCGCCGCCGACCCCTGGCGACACGTCACCACGTCCGCTGCATCTCGTCGGAGAATTCAGCTTCGCGCTCACCGAGCGCGCGCTCGGTTATCCGGGGGGGCTCTTCTACAACCAGGTCGAAGGGATCGCGGTAGACCCGAACCGCGTGCTTCTCTTGATGGTGGACAACAACCGCCAGGAGTCGAGCCGCTTCAAGGACCGCCGCGCCGCGCTGATCCGTTTTTTCCCCATTCCCACGCCCCGCGTCGAGCCCAGGGCTCTTCGCTGACCTGGACCGGAAGATTCGACGGCATCCCGGAGCGCGGGATAATCTGATTTGTGTGATATAGGGGGGCGGGATGCTCGACACGAAGCATGCGAATCACCGGCCTGGTTTGCGGCTCGCGTGCCTCGCAGTCGTCGCCGTCGCGTGGGCGGCCTCCCCGGAGACCGAGGCGGCCGCACGGCGATGGTACTTCCAGGCGGGAGTTTCCTATTTCGAGGCGATGGACGAGATCCGCAGCAACGCAGCCATCATCTTCACGCAACAGTACGGCGACGATGGCATTCCTTTCACCGGCGATCCCAACGAGAAGACCGCCTGCACACTGAACCGGGGCGACTTCTATCCGGACCAGGACCCTTTCTGCGATCCGCGTCCTGACGATCTGGTGGCGCGCGAGCCGTCGATGGAGGAGACCTTCGGATTCGATTTGGCGGTGGGGTTTCTCGTCACCCCACGCTTCGCCCTTCAGCTCAATGCCGGGCTAGTCGAGTCCGAAGCGCCGGAGGTGGACGTCTACATGGAGGAGACGATCCCGGTCGCCAATGCTGCCGGTTTGTACGTCCGCCTCGTGGATCGGACCGTGTCATCCCCGACCGCGACGGGGACACTCAGGCAGGTCCCCGTTTCGATCTCCGGGATCGTTCGCTTCCTGCCGGGTCGAGCCATCAATCTGTACGCTGGGGCGGGGGCCGGGTACCTCTTCACGGACACCGACGTCGACGAGGATCTCGTCGCACTGAACGCGCAGCTCGAATCCCTGCGGATCAGGAAGATCGGCGACGAGATCGGGACCGATCTGAGTCCGGGTGGTTTCAAGGACACGATCATCGAGTTCGAGGGGCGGATGCCATTCGAGTATCCCCTTTCGGTGGAGGCAAAGGACGGGTGGTTCTGGCAGCTGACGGGGGGGCTCGAGTACCGTATGACGGACGCCCTGGGGATCGTCATCGATGCGCGCTACGTTCAGGCGAGCCAGGCGCTCGAGATCAGTCTGGCGGGCCACGACCAGATCGACCTTGTGACTCTGCCGGGAGTGCTCTTTCGTCCCGACGGCTCTCTGAGGATTTTCTCTCCCGACGCGAACGCCCCGAACCCGCTCTGCGGAGGCCTGAGAGGCGCTCCATATGGCTGTATCGATGCTGACATCAACACACGCGTGAACCCGGAGGGGATGCGGGCTGGTTTTCCGGATCCGCTGCCGGGCGTCACCTGCCCGGCGAACGGAGACTTCGACATCAATGGCCTGATGGACACCTGCTTCACGAAGGGGTTAATCAGTCCCTCGGGGCAGACCGCGCCGACGGCGATCTGGGCCATTCAGGGAGGGGAGGCCGATCTCGATTTCTTCTCGGTGGGGCTTTCGCTGCGCGTGTATCTTCCGTCGCGAGGCCACGGAGGGACACCGCCGCAGAACTAATCGGCTCGAGCGTCGTCCTGGCAGTGCCGGGGTCCCGTCGGCGTGAGGTAGACTCGCCGTCGGAGGGTGGATGTGCCGCCGATCAAGCTCGATACACCGCTGCAGTACGTGAAGGGGGTCGGGCCCCGGAAGGCCGAAGGGCTGGCCGAAAAGGGGTATGCACGCGTCGAGGACCTCCTGTTCCACCTTCCGTTCCGCTACGAGGATCGGAGTCGCTTCGCCTCCATCGACTCTCTGCGCCCCGGCGACAAAGTCACGATCTCGGGGCGCATCCTCTCGGCCGTCCTGAAGCGCACGCGCCGCCGCGGTTTCACCATCTTCGAGGCGCTCGTGGAGGACGACACCGGAGCGGTGTCGCTCGTCTGGTTCAACCAGCCCTACCTGCGCGACATCATGAAGTCCGGGCGTGACGCGATTCTCTACGGCGAGGCTGGGTTGAGCCGATGGAAAGGGCGCAGCCTCACCATGGAGAATCCGCAGTACGAGATCATCTCCCACGACGGTTCGGAGGCGATTCACACGGGACGCGTCGTCCCGATCTATCAGCGGGTGGCCGATCTGTCGCCCCGCATGGTGCGCGCCATCCAGCACACGATCCTCGCGAACCTCGAGGATCCCATCTTTGACCCGCTCCCCGCCGGGCTCAGCTTCGGGGAGGGGATGATGCCGCGCGGCGAGGCGTTGCGGGCGGTCCACTTCCCCCCCGAGTCCGCCGATCTCGACGACTACCAGAACAGCCGCTCGCCCGCGCACCAGAGGCTCATCTTCGAGGAATTCTTCCTCCTGCAGATCGCGCTGGGCCTGAGGCGTCAGGGGGAGCAGAAGGAGACCCGGACCGGCCTCGCCACCACGCCGGAGATGAAGGAGAAGCTCCTGAGCGTCCTGCCGTTCAAGCTCACAGGCGCGCAGCGCGGCGCGCTCAAGCAGATCGTGGACGACCTCACCTCGGTGCATCCGATGAACCGCCTCCTGCAGGGGGACGTCGGCTCGGGAAAGACGATCGTCGCGCTGCTGGCGATGCTGCTGGCGGTGGAAAACGGCAAGCAGGCGGCGCTGATGGCGCCCACCGAGATCCTGGCCGAGCAGCACCATCGCGGGATCGCCAGCATGCTCAAGGGGCGGCCCTACCGCGTGCAGGGGCTCACGGGTGCCATGACGCCAGCCTCGCGCCGTCCGCTGCTGCGCGCTCTGGAGGACGGCTACGTGCAGATCCTGATCGGCACGCATGCCCTCATTCAGGACAAGGTCGTGTTCCGCGATCTCGGGCTGGTGGGCATCGACGAGCAGCATCGGTTCGGCGTCGTGCAACGCGCCGCCCTGCGCGGCAAGGGAAAGAAGGGAGCCACCCCCGATGTCCTCGTGATGACCGCGACCCCGATCCCGCGTTCGCTCGCCCTGACCGTGTACGGCGACCTCGATCTGTCGATCATCGACGAGCTCCCTCCGGGACGGCGCCCGATCAGGACTCACCTGCGCGCGGAGACGTCGCGAGCGAAGGTCCACGAGTTCATCCGCAAGGAAGTCGCAGCAGGAAGACAGGCCTACATTGTCCTGCCGCTCGTGGAGAGCTCCGAGAAGTCCGACCTGCGCGCCGCAGTGGACATGGCGGCGGAATTGTCGCGCGGAGCATTCAAGGATCTCGTCGTGGGGCTGATCCACGGGCGCCTGAGCCCCGAGGAGCGCGACGAGGCGATGCAGCGGTTCGCGGAGGGTGAGATCCAGGTCCTCGTCGGCACGACCGTCATCGAGGTCGGCATCGACGTGCCCAACGCTACGGTCATGGTGGTGGAGCACGCGGAGCGCTTCGGCCTGAGCCAGCTCCATCAGCTCCGGGGGAGGGTGGGGCGCGGCGAGCACGCCAGCCACTGCATCCTCCTGCACGGCGAGGCGCTCACGGAGGAGGCGATGCAGCGGCTCAAGGTGCTCGAGGAATCATCCGACGGATTCCGCATCGCCGAGAAGGACCTCGAGTTCAGGGGGCCCGGGGAGTTCCTGGGGACGAAGCAGTCGGGTCTCCCCGAGATCCGCATCGGCAACATCATCCGCGACCTTCCTCTCTTGGAGAAGGCGCGCGCCGAGGCGAACAGGATCCTCGAGGAGATGCGCGCCCGCCCAGCGCTCCCGGTCTACGGGGCGCTCCTTCTTCACATGAAGCGTCAGTGGGGCGAGCGCCTCGGCTTCATGGACGTGGGATGAGCGAGTGTCGGATACGGGACACTAGCGCGCCGCGACGGGAAGCGGCCGGTGCCGGTACTTCTCGTAGAGCTGGAGGTGCTTGTTGTTCAGATCGGCCTCCCGCCCGTCGATGAACATCCTCACGACGTTGGTGCGGATCTCGAGAGGATCACCGTCCGTCAGGATGACGCTGCCGCTGCGCCCCACTTCGATCGCGCCCAGATGCTGGCCCAGGCCGAGGATCTCCGCCGGATAGAGCGTGACGGCCTTGAGGGCGACATCCTTCGGCAGGCCGAACGCGACCGCCATCCCGGCCTGATACGGAAGGTTGCGCACATCCGACGCCCCGCCGTTGATGATGCAGAAGCGCACTCCCGCCTCGTGCAGCTTCAGCGGCACGGTGTAGGCGGTGTCGTAGGGCTCGTCGCGGCGGAAGTCGTCGCTCAGCACCGGTCCATAGATGACCGGGATGTCGTCGCGCTTCAGATCCTGGGCGACGCGCCAGACATCGTGCCCCGCCGAACCGCCGCCGAAGCCGCCGGCGGTCGCCTCCAGGATGATCCGCACCCCCTCCCTGCGCGCCCACGCGAGGGCGTCCTTGATCTGGCGAATCTCGTTGGCGTTCACGACGACCGGGATCGTTCCGTCCAGCACGGGAACGAGCGCTTCGAGCGACGGGTCGCGCGTCACGCGTGATCCGTCGGCCGCGACCGCAACGCGATAGGCGCGCGCCGCCTCGAGCGTCTCCGACAGCAGCGCGAGGTCCTTCTTCCTCTCTTTCTCCTGTTCCTCCTTGGACTGGCCCGGGCCGGCGAAGGGCGATTCGCTCTCGCGCGGCCGCCGCGGGTACCGGACGTGCATCGCCGCGGGAGCGGCGGCGCTGAGGTCCTCCCATGTCCATCCATCGAGGCGGATGAGGGCGCTGCTCCCCGCGATGAGACCACCGCGCGGTGTCGTGAGGACGTGCGTCACCCCCCCCGCGCGCGCCACCGGGATCAGCTCGGAGGCGGGGTTGACCGACGACTCGACGCGCAGGTTGGCGTTGATCTTTCCGACCTCCGCCGTATCGACGCTCCCGCGCACGGAGCCAATCTCGGTGAGCCCCAGCGTGCTGCTGGCGTCGATCAGGCCGGGATAGAGATGCAGCCCGACGGCGCGCACGATGGCGGCGTCGCCGGGAATCTCGGCGCGCTGACCGACCGCCGTGATCCTGCCGGACTCGATGATGACCGTGCCATCCTGAATGTCGGAACCCGAGATCGTGTGAACCGTGGCCCCCACGATGGCCACCGACCCTGACTGCCCGGCCAGGCGATCGAGGTAGGGGACCGGACGGGCGGCGTGGACGATCGCCGGCGCTGCTGCTGCCGCGGGCGCTGCCGCGGCGGCGCCGGATGGCTTCTCGTCCTTGCCGGTGGACGTCCCCGCCGCGTCGTCCTTCCTGTCCGCCGGCTTGCCGCCGTTCTTGATTTTCGCGATGAGATCGGCCCGGCGCTGCTCGGTCACGGCGCGCTGCTCCAGATCCGCCTGCCGATCGAACATCTTGACGCCATCGACCCAGGTCTGCTCCGCGATCGTGTAGACGCTGAACGGATCGCCGCTCCAGACCACGAAGTCGGCGTCCTTGCCAGCCTCGAGCGACCCGACGCGCTTGTCGATGCCGAGCTGCTTCGCGGGGTTGAACGTCACCAGCTTGATCGCCTCTTCGCGGCTCATGCCGCCGTAATGGATCGCCTTGGCCGCCTCGAGGTTCAGGCGGCGCGCCAGCTCGTTGGAGTCGCTGTTGAAGGAGACCAGAACGCCGCGCTGGGCCATCAGGGCACCGTTGTAGGGGATGGCGTCCCAGGCCTCGAGCTTGTAGGCCCACCAGTCGCTGAAGGCCGAGGCCCCGGCGCCGTGCGCCGCGATCTCGTCGGCGACCTTGTAGCCTTCGAGGACGTGCTGGAAGGTGGCGATCTTGAATCCGAACTCCTCGGCGAGACGGATCAGCATGAGGATCTCGTCCTGCCGGTAGCAATGGCTGTGCACCAAACGCTTCCCCTGCAGGATCTCCCCGAGCGCCTCGAGCTGCAAGTCGCGGCGCGGCGGAACGGCGTGCTCCTTCTGCCTGTCGGAGAGGCGGTTGTACTCCTCCTGCTCGCGCAGGAGTTCGCGAGCCGCCATGAAACGCTCGCGGATCGACTGCTCCACTCCCATCCTCGTCTGCGGATAGCGCTGGGTCGGAGTGTTCTGGAAATTCGCGCGCTTGGGATTCTCTCCCAGCGCGAACTTGATGCCGGAAGGCGCATCCTTGATCTTCATCGCTTCCGGGACCGAGCCCCAGCGCAGCTTGATGACTTGATTCTGCCCGCCGATCGCGTTGGCCGAGCCATGCAGGACGTTGGCCGCCGTGAGGCCCCCCGCCAGCTCCCGGTAGAGGGCGATGTCGTCCGGGTCGATCACGTCACCGATGCGCACCTCGGAGGTGATGTTGTTCGACCCCTCGTTGACCGACCCGTCGACCCCGGAGTGGCTGTGCGCGTCGATGAGCCCCGGTGTGACGTGGCGCCCCGTGCCGTCGATGACCGTCGCTGCGCCGCGGGCGCTCAGCCCCTTCCCCACGGCGACGACCTTGCCGTCGCGCACGAGCAGGTCGGCCTCGGTCAGGATGCCGGCGCCGGCGGCGGTCCAGATGGTGGCCTTGCGCACCAGCACGTCTTCGGCGAAGACAGTGCCCGGAGAAAGGAACGCCATGAACGACAGGGACAGGCAGACATTGCGTCTCATCGCGCGCTTCACAGCACTCCTCCCTCGGGACCCGATGTCCTCTTGCCTTCGATGGTGTAGGGGGCGCCGCCGGGGAACTCGCCGCTCCCTTCGAGAGAATCTCCCGTGATGATCACCTTGAACTCCTGGGCGGGACGTCCGGAAGCGGCCGGAAGCTTCACCGTCATCTCGTTTCCGGCGAGCGTCACGGTGTCGAACGTCACCGTCCCATCGCGCGTCTCGGCGGTGCCCTCGTAGTGCCCCTCCTCACCGGAGACGATCCAGGTCCTGTTCGTGGCGCGCCCCGAGATGGTGAGCGTGATGGACCAGGTGCCGCGCGGATCCACCTTGGCGTTGGGATCCCCCTTCGACTCCTTCTGCTCGATCGGGATGGAGACGCCGTCCACGAAGACGCGCACGGCCGCCGCTTTCTCCGCGAAGACTCCGGCGTCCGCGGTCGCTCCGGTGAAGACCGCGAGGTTCGCGATCTTCCCCTTCTCGATCGAGCCGAGCATCCGGTCGGCGCGCAGGATCCGCGCCGCCTGGATCGTGAGCGCGCCGAGCGCGGCGTCCTGGGTGAGGCCGCGTTTGATCGCAGCGCGGAGTTTCTCGGGAAAATCGGTGGCCGCGTCGAGTCGGCATGTCCCAAGCGCGAAGGGGATTCCCGCCTCGTGGACACGCCTGGGATTCTCCGGCGCGAGGTCCCATTTCTCGAGATCGACGAGGCTCACATCGAGCGCTTCGTCGGGATCCGAAACCTTCGGATCCTTGGGGAAGGGGAGCGGCAGGATCATGGGATAGCCGGACCGTTTCAGCAGATCCAAGGTCCCTGTTTCCAGGGACTCGAAGCCCGAGCCGATGAGAACGGCGCGCAGCGAGAACTCCTGGGAGATGCTGACGGCGCGCGCCACGTTGGCGGCGTCGGTCACGTCGAAGAGGGCGGACTCGCTCCCGGCGGCGGTCTGCTTCAGGGCCGCATAGGCCGACACTTCCTCCGGGCGCCGCATCCCCGAAGGGCTGCGCTCGTAGCGCTCTTCCCATGCCGCCCAGCGCCGCGTGTCGAGCAGCGTCTGGCGGATCGCCGCGATGGCGCCCATGAGCGAATTCGGATAGGGGGCGCCGAAGGTCCCCGTATCGAAGGCGATCACCTGCCCCGCCGCGGGCCGGACGATGCTCTTCGGGACGCTCTCCCGGCCGAGGTTGATCAAGGCCGCCTCGCCGCGGAAGAGCCCCTTCGCGGGGAGCGTGAGCGCTGATGTGAATCCCATCTTCCGATGCTTTTCGAGGGCCGTCTCGTCCATCACGAGGGCATCGGCGATCTTCCGCTCGGGGCGCACGCCGACGATGGGATGCACCGCGCCGGGTGGCTGCTCCGGAGCCGCGCGGCCACCGCCCCCTCCGCCGCCACCACCCCCGCCGCCGCCGCGTCCCTCGGGGGGTTCCTCCTTCTGCCCGATCCTGCTGCATGCGTCGATGAAGCCGGCGGTCACGGTCATGCCGTTGGCGTCCATCACGGCCGCATCGGCGGGTGGCTTGATGCCCGCCCCCACCGCTTCGATGAGCCCATCGCGGATGACGATCGTTCCGTCCTCGATCGCCGTCCCGGGCGCGGCGATCACGCGCGCGTGAACGATCGCGTGGACTCCGGGGGGCTCGGCGGAGGATCGATCCGCCAGGAGAAGTGCAGCAATGGCAGCGAGCACCAGGATCAAACCGTGCCTGCCCGGCAGACGCGATGGCCTCATGAGGTTCTCCGCTGATTGATTGTGGCGTTCGGGCCGGCATGTTATCGGGAACCCGAGCCCGGTTTCAATCCCGGGGCCGCAGTCAGTGGGGGAGAAGGGGCGTCAGGGCGATGAGCCAGAGCCAGATCAGCGCGCCGGCCGCGAGATCGAGGAGCAGGCCGACGCGGATCATCTTCCAGAGGGGGACCAGGCCGGTGGCGAAGACGATGGCGTTGGGCGGGGTGGAGACGGGGAAAATGAAGCCGCACGTGGCGGCGAGGCCGGCGCCCAGAGCCGGGCGCACCGGGTCGTGCCCCACGGCGTGCGCCGCGGCGATCACGATCGGCACGATCAGCGTCGTTGCGGCGGTGTTGGACGCGAACTCGCTGATGAGGATCGACACGACGATGCAGACGGCCAGGAACCCGGCGGGGGACTCCGCGAGCCCCGTCCCGTGGATGACTTCTCCCGCCTTCGCGGCCAGACCCGTGGACTGGGCGAGCGATCCGAGGGAGAGCCCGCCGCCGAACAGCAGGATGATCCCCCAGTTCACGCGGCGGCCCTCTTCCCACGACAGGGCGAAGCGCCGGCTGGCCCAGCGCACCGGCATGACGAACAGAAGCGAGGCACAGAGCAGGGCGACGCCGGCCTCGGGGAGGAGACGCTCGAGCAGACGCGCCGCGGGCGCATCGCGACCAACGACGAGGCCGGCGATCGCGGGGAGCGTCCAGAGGAAGCCGGCCAGGGCGAAAGCGAACAGCGTCCATCGCGCGCCGTTGTGGATCTCCCGGGGGGAGAGCTCTTCGTCCTTCCTTGCGCTGTCGCGCTCCTCGTGCGTGGCCACGGAGCTCAGCGCGGCAGCCTCGGTCATGAGACGCGTCAGGACATAGGACGCGAGGAGGACCGAAACCGCCACGGGGACTCCGAAGATCAGCCAGGCCGTGAAACTGACGCGCACACCGGCCAGCTCGTCGAGGAACCCCGCAACCAGGAGGTTCGGTGGCGTGCCGATGATGGTCGCCATGCCGCCGGCGGTGGCGCCGTACGCGATCATCAACATGACGCTCGAGGCCCACGGCCGTCCCCGCCGGGAGCGACCGTCCGCGGAAACCTCGATCCCGCCGCGCTGCTCCACGGCACCCACGGCGAGCGGCGTCACCAGCGCGGCCGTCGCGGTGTTGGAGATCACGGTGCTGATCGCGGCCGCGGCCGACCCGAAGCCGGCCATCAAACCCGCGGCCGAGCTGCCGCGTCCTTCGCGCAGGATCGCCGCGACGAGCGTCCTGTCGAGCCGGTAGGTCGCGAAAGCCTCCGCCAGGAGGAAGGTGCCCGTGAACAGGAAGATCACCGGGTTGGCGTAGGGAGCGAGGACCTCGGACGCCGGCGCAACCCCCGTCACGATCGCGAGCGACGATGCGAGCAGCGCAGTGGCCGGGAGCGGGATCGCCTCCGTCATCCAGAAGCAGATCGCCATCACCACGATGCCGAGGAGGCGGCGCGCCTCCGGTGGATTGTCACCCGGGTTGAGGGCGAAGACGAGGAGCGCGAGCAGCGGGCCTGCGATGAGCCCCGCCGTCTTCATGGAGCGCTCGAAACGGCCGTGGTCGGGCACTCAGATGCTCATGAGCGCCGGAGGAGCAGGAGAGCGGCGCGGCGCGGTGCGACAGCGCTTGCTAGATGCCCCCGAGCGTCGCGGAGAGGATCCCCTTGCACGACGGGCAGATTATCACATAGCCTTTGCGCGGAAGCGTGGAGGTGAAGTTGACCTTGTCGCGCAGCAGCCTCACGACGTGAAGGGTCGCCATCTCCTTGCTGCACTTCGGACAAGCCAGGGGCGTCTCGAGCAGGTACTCGGCCTCGAAGGTGGGCGTGGTGTCGGTCGTGGGTTGCATGCCGTCTCCAGGGTCGGGGCCCTGCGGCGCACACCGCCGCAGCGTCTCACGAAAGGGATATGTAATGGCCGCGCCGGAGGCGGTCAAGCACGACGGAAAGGGGCGGCAGGCCGGGCTGTGCAGAAGCCCCGCCACCGAAGCCCTTCCCGACGATTGGGCCGGAAGCGACCGCGATCGTCACGTGGGTGACATCCCCGACGCTCACTGCCATCTGGTCGATCTCGACGACCCCGACGCGTGCCTCGCCGAAGCCTCGCAGGCCGGTGTCGGCCCCATCGCCGCCGTCTCGATGAGCCCCGCCGAAACGGCGAAGGTGCTCGCCCTTCGTGATACCGCGGACGGACGAGTTCTCGCGGGCGCCGGGATCCACCCGTCGCGCGTCCCACGGCTCGACGATGCAGCGCTCGCCGAAGAGATCGAGCAGGTCGAGTCGCTGGCGAAGGAATGCGATTTCATCGGAGAGATCGGCCTGGACTTCAAGGACGCGTCGGATGAAACCCAGAGACAACGGCAGCGCGCGCTGCTGGATCGGATGCTCGACCTCGCCGCGCGCCTGCGCCTGCCGGTGAACCTGCACACGAGGCGCGCCGACCGGGAGCTGCTCGAGCGCGCCGAGAGCTTCACGCGCAGCACGGGCCTGGGGGCGGTGCTGCACTGGTTCACTCACTCACGGCCGCTCGCGCAGCGGTGCGGCGAGGCGGGGATCTGGATCTCCGTCGGGCCGTCTGTTCTGACGGATCCCGCGCAGGCCGAAGTGGCCCGGGCGATCGCAGCGGATTTCCTGCTGGTCGAGACCGACAGCCCGGTCAGCTACGCCGGCCGCGCGGCGCGCCCGGTCTGGGCCCGCGAGGTGGCATCACGTCTTGCGTCACTCAGAGGCGAGCCGCTGCCCGACTTCTCCGCCCGACTGCGGAGAAATTTCAAAACCTGGCAACGAGCGGACGCATGAAGGCGCGCGGGGACATCGGGCAGGCTGTGTCAGCGAGTCCTCAGACGCGTGGGCGCTCGTCGCAGCGGCTGATCCACGCGGCGACGTTGGCGTGCTTGCCCCCGAGCCGCTGGTGCTCCACGAGAATCCGGTGGAAGAGGTAGTCGTCGTCGGGCGGCGCGGGGATCGTCGCATACTTCACGAAGGGGAAGGCGCAGCAGTCGGCCGCCGAGAATTCATCTCCCATGATGTATTTGCGGCCGGTCAGCATCCCGTCGAAGAGATACAGCGCGTGGGCCATGGCCAATGACAGCTTCTCAATGCGCTCCTTGTCGGGGGTGGGCTTCTTCATCTCCGCCTCCATGTCGTTGGGAGGCCTCTTCCAGACCCGGTTGAACCAGTCGATGAAGACGAACATCTCGGCGCGGCGCGCGGGATCGCTTGGATAGAGGGGCTTGTCGGGATAGCGCTTCTCGAGATGGCGCACGATCTCCATCGAGTCGGAGACGACCATCCCCTCGTCGTCGACGAGGACGGGGACCAGGTCCTGGCCGCTCACCCGCCGCACCTCGGCGCGGTCGGCCGGGTCGATGACGATCTTCTCGACGTGAAGCCCCTTGTGCGCGAGCGCGAGCGCCACGCGCTCGACGTTGGTTGATAGGGGGAAGCCGTAGAAGCGGATCATCGGTAGTCCTCCTGTGGAAAGGCGGCCGGCGCGGTGCTGCCCAGTATACGCGTGGGAGGGACTGCAGTTACGGGTTCGAATCGGATCCGGGTGCGCGGGCCTCCGGCCCGCAATCGGAGGGTCGCCGCACCGCGGTGCGAAACCGCGGTTTTTGAATGCGGACCGGAGGTCCGCGCACCGGCATTAATTGAAGATCCCCCGCCGGCCGGAGACCCACGCGTCCCACTGTCCGAAGGCCTTCATCTGGGGCTCGAGCCCCGTGCGCCGGATCAGCTCCTCCACCTCCTGGCGCGTCTGGCGCGGAGCCGGCCTTTCCCTCGCTTCGGCGAGGTGCCACAGGAGCGCCGCCGTGATCGCGGTGTTCTTCGCCGCCTGCTCGCCATTCACGGTTTCGAAGACATCCGACGCCGCGTGGTAGTCGGGGAGATAATTCGTCATGTCCTGCGCCGCGATGAGGTTGGGAACCCCAGACAGCAGGAAGTCGAAATTGTCCGTTCCGTCCACCGCCTCGATGGGATGCTCGAAGGGGCCGAAGCGGCCGACCGGTTCCAGAGCGCGCACCACGGGCCCGCGCAGCTCCTCGCGGCCGTTCAGATAGTAGCCGGTGACGCGGCCTGAGCCGATGTCCATGATCACGACGGCGACGTGGTTGTCCAGCTCGGCAGCGTGCCGGCGCACGTAGTCGAGCGAGCCCCACAGCCCCTGCTCCTCTCCCGTGAACAGCGCGAAGCGGATGGTGCGCCGCGCGGAGAGTCCGAGCTGCTTCATGGCGCGGGCCACCGCGATGACCGCCGCGCAATTGACGGCGTTGTCCTCGGCGCCGGTGCCCAGGTCCCAGGAATCGAGATGCGCCCCGAACAGCACGATCTCCCCGGGTCTCTCGCGTCCGGGAATGTCGGCGATCACGTTGTGCGACTCGATGGGCCCGCCCGCGGTGCCTTCGATGGCGAGTCGGACGCGGACCTCATCGCCGGAGTCGAGCAGTCTGCCGATACGCTGGGCGTGCTCGCGGCGGACCAGCGCGACCGGCACCGGCGTCAGCGTCCCGTCGGTGCGGATCGGATGGCGGTAGAGCAGTCCGCGGGGCCGCGTGGACATCAGGAGCAGCCCGGCGACGCCGGCCTCTTGCGCCGCGCGCAGCATCTCGCGATCGCGCATGTACTCCGTGAAGAGATCCACGAGAGACCGCATCTCGGCGGTCCTCACCAGACCGATCGCCCCGCGCGCGGACTTCCCCTGGCGCGCGATGTCCGCGGGAGACCCGGTGGCGGCGTCGAACACGCGCGCCTCGAGGACAGAGCCGGTGTCGGGCGAGTACGGCACCGTCGCGATCTCGAGATCCATGGCCACGGGGGCGAGGAGTCTGGCTTCGCCCTCTCCGGGGAGCCAGGCGCGCGGCAGGGTGAAGGGCTCGAGCCTCACTCCCTCCAGTCCCGCCTCTTCGAAGCGGCTCCGGGTCCACGACACCGCGAGACGGCAGGCCGGAGACCCGGTGAGACGGCCCCCGATCCGATCGCACAGATACAGCGTGTCTGAGGTCAGCTCGGGGGAGGAGACGACCGCGTCGGCCAGGCGACGCGCCGCGTCGACCGGCGGAGAGGCCTTCGATGCCGCGATGGAGCGCGATCCTGGAGCGAGCGCGGCCAGGATCCCGGCGGACGCCGCGATGAGCAGAAGTCTTCGTCGCGATCTCTCACGCATCGCTCACCCTCCCTCCGGCGCCTTGAGGCTGAGCACCGGTGTGTAGTCGCGCACCCGCTCCCGGCGCCACCAGTCTCCGGTCGCGCGCCGCGTCGCGGCATCCGTGAAACGGTAATCGTAAAGGATGCAGCGGACGAACCGCGGGGGCCTTCCGGCGAAGGGATTCTCCTCCAGCAACGCGAGCACCTCCGGCGATCCTTCCAGCAGCCGCTGCATGAAAGGGAGGATCCAGGGCTGGCTGCGCGGATCGCCCAGCGCGGCGAACCACATCTGCCAGTCCAGACGGGGCATGTGCGGTCCGGTGAAAGATGGAGCTCGGCGCGTAGCGCCCGGCTTCCACCGGAAGGCGTAGGGCTCCCATGTCGTGCCGTCCTGGCTCCCCTCCACGATGATCTCGGGCCGCGACGTGGTCATGTTGGAGAAGAGGCCGTACCAGTTCACGCTGCGCAGCGGCGCCGCGGCGCGCGCGATGGCGGCGACAGGAGCGGGCCAGTCGATGCGCACCCGGAACGCCCCCACGAGGTTGACGGCCCCGAGCAGGAAGATCAGTGCGGCCACGGGAGCCAGCGCGAGACTCGGCCACCGGGCGGCCGGGCGCGTGGCGCGCGGCCACGCCGCGGGCCACACGGTGTCATCGAGCATCAGGACCAGCAGCGCGCACGACAGCAGATTGAAGAACCCGTAGTTCCCGGTGGCCGCGATCGCGATCTGCAGCGCAAAGAGCGCCGCGGCCCCGAAGTGACGCAGGCGGCGCGGCGCCAGGATCATGAATGGCGCCAGAAGCTCGACCGCGAACATGATCCCGGCCGACATCCTGTGGAACCAATGCGGGAGGTTGTGCGCGTACCACGCCGACCAGGTGGGGATGGGCTGTGTCTCGTAGTGGACATCCAGGGCCGTGAGGTTCCACCAGGTCGGATCGCCTCCCGATAATTTCACCACACCCGAGGAGAACATCAGACGGAACACGAGCCACCAGCCCAGCAGCAGCGCCAGACGCGCCGGTGGCGCGGGGCACGCGAGGCGGCACCGCCGCGCCAGCGGCGCCAGGAAGATGGAGATCAGCCCGCTCTCCAGCAGGAGGTTGTCCCACTGGAAGCGCAGGAAGTGCTGGCCGACCGTCGTCAGGGAGAGATAACACGCCCAGAGCATCACCAGAACGGGAACAGGGAGGATGCCGAACATCAGGAGGATCGAAAGCACGGCCCCTGCGCCGCACAGAACGTGCAGGGCGGTATCGCTTGCGCCGAACCAGGCGAGCGTCGGGAAGTGCCAGTAACGCTCCGGGCCGAATTCGTTCCGGATGGCTTCCAGGTACGATGACGCGGGGAGGATGCCGTCGCTCCCGATCAGGCCGTCCACCTGGCTCCAGAGCGAGAGGAACGCTGTGAGGTAGACGAGCCCCAGGAGCCTCAGAAAGACGCAGCGCGCGATGGCGAACGACGGGGGCATGACGTCGCTCCCCCAGAGAAGACGCGTGACGCGCGATGCCGCGTAGCGGTTGCGCGCGATGAATCCGTAGGCCATTTCGGCAGCCGGCGCGAACCCCGGCACGCGCTCGTAGAGCGCCATGCTCCAGCGCCCCTTGCCGGCCAGGTTCAGCGTCGCGAGGACCGCTCTGGCCCCCGTGACCGTCGTGCCGTCCGGGAGGAACAGGACGACCGAACGCTTGAAGGTCTCCTCCGCGA
>Ga0137325_1000115_pt1 | contig 18026 bp, 14 predicted proteins | sample EasRivERMZT469_2_FD_102294 | JGI IMG/M metagenome (GOLD analysis project Ga0137325, IMG submission 102294) | Soil microbial communities from meander-bound floodplain in the East River, Colorado, USA - East River MetaG ERMZT469_2 | ecosystem: Environmental > Terrestrial > Soil > Floodplain ...
CGGGACAGCAGAGTCTTCGCTTCTGTCGTGAGCTCGAGCTCAGGAGCCTTCGCGTGCCGGCGGATTCCAGCGACGCAGACCCGGCGCGCTTCGAGGCCGCGGCCACGTGAGATGGAGCGCCTGGATGGCCCTCCTCCTCCCGCTCGCCGGGTGCGCCGGGGAAGGGATCGTCGATCCGACCGCGCCGGCTCCACTCTGCACCGACATCGTCCCTTTCCGGCCCGAGTTGCACTGCATCCAGCAGTTCGTCTTCACGCCGACCTGCGCCTTCAGCGGATGCCACGCCAACCCGGGGGCTCAGCTCGGAATGGAGCTCTACGAGGGGAGGACCTTCATGCAGATCGTGGGGGTCCCGAGCGTCGAGGACCCCAACCTCCTGCGCATCGAGCCGGGCAACCCGGATGACTCATACCTGATCCGCAAGCTCAGAGGCGACCCGTCGATCGTCGAAGAGCGGATGCCCTTCGGTGGCCCCTACCTGACGCAGGAAGAGATCGACGTCATCGTCCAGTGGGTCCTTGACGGCGCCGAGGACAACTGAGATGCAGGACAGGGTCACACGACGGGGGTGGGGATGAACAGAGCCTTTCGCCTCGTCCTTCTCTGCGCATCGGCAGCGCTCGCCGCGCTCACCCCCGCGCACGCCGAGCCGTACATGGCCCTGCGGACCGGCAACTCGTGCGCCTCATGCCACACCAACCAGACCGGCGGCGGCAAGCGCACCCTCTTCGGCGCGCTGTACGGGCTGGAGGATCTACCGGCCTGGCCGATGACGCTCCCCGAGGGGCGCGCGCCGCTGGATGGCACGCTGACCAACTGGCTGTCGATCGGCGCCGACTATCGCGGGCTGAACGCCAGCCGCTTCGCCGATTCGGGCAACACCAACAGCTTCGCGACGCAGGAAGGGAACCTCTACACCGACTTCACGCTCCTCCCCGACCGGCTGAGGTTCTACGCCGACGTGCAGCTCGCCCCGGGGAGCGCCAGCACGCGCGAGATGTTCGCGCTGATCGAGAAGCTGCCCGGCCGGCTCTACGTCAAGGCGGGGCGGTTCTTCGCGCCGTATGGCTGGCGTCTCCAGGACGACACCGCTTTCATCCGCGCCCGCACGGGATTCAACTTCCAGAGCCCCGACGACGGCCTGGAGATCGGATGGAACCCCGGCAGGCTCACCTCCAGCCTCGCCATCACCAACGGCGCCGGTGGGACCACTGACGACAACACCAACAAGAGGGTGTCTCTGGTTTCCTTCTGGACGTGGGCGCCGTTTCGCGCCGGGTTCTCCCTCGCCTCGAACCGTCAGGGAGAGGTCAGCTCGAAGCTGGCGGCGGTCCACTGGGGGGCGCAGATGGCCGAGCGGCTCGTCGTGCTGGCGGAGTTCGATGCCGGCCGCGACGAGAACACGACCACCGGCGTCACGACGCGCCGGCTGATCGCCTTCGCGGAGGCCGATCTCCTGGTGGCGAAGGGGTGGAACCTGAAGGGCTCCTTCGACTACCACGACCCCGACACGTCGGAGTCGGGAGACGAGGAGAACCGCGTCACGCTGGGCGTCGAATGCTTCGTCACCCAGCACGTGCAGCCGCGCCTCATCTGGCGCCGGACCGACCGGCCCCCCGAGGTGCACGGCGTGACGTTCGAAGACGACCGCGAGATCATCCTCGAGCTGCACATCTTCCTGTGATGGCCTTCGGGCTATTTTCCGGGTCTGGCGAGATGGCGGTCGAAAGCGACCACCCGGTCCACCCACCGGCTGACCGCTTCGGCGCCGGACGGCATGTCGAACAGCATCGTCTGACGGACGCGGTACATCACGGGCGCCGCGGTGACATCGGCGGCTGACATCGACGCCCCGATCAGCCAGTCGCGATCCGCAAGCCTTTGGGCCAGCGTGCGCGCCGCCTCGGCGAACGCGGCGGAGCATCGTGCTTTCATCGCGTCGTCCACCGTCCCTCCTGACACCCGATGGTGCACGACTTCCATCATGGGCCCGGCCAGCGTGTGGCGGGCGAAGAGCTCCAGGTCCTCGATGGCCCACTGCTCCGCGACGCTCCTGCCGAACAGTGGTGGCGTGGCGCGGAAGTTCGCATCGAGGTAGCGCAGGATCGCCGCGGAATCGAAGAGCACGCGGTCGCCGTGCACCATGACGGGCGTCAGCCATTGCCCGGAGAGCCGCACGATCTCCGCGCGATCCGCCGGATCGATCGTATGGAAGGTGTACGGGATCCCCTTGTACCCCAGCGCGACGCGGACCTTGATGTTGTTCGATGTCTCGAATCCGTGAACGACTACTTCAGTCATTGTGCTCTCCTGTCCGGGTTTTCCGGCGAGCATTCGCCGTCGTCAGGATAGCGTGGAGCGATTGCGCGGGGGCCGGGAGTCGGGGGCCCCGTGCCGCCGTCTCCCGCGATACAATTGCCACCGATGCGCGTCGACGCCGGGTCCGAGTTGCTGCACTACCGTCTCATCGAGAAGGTCGGGCAGGGGGGAATGGGGATTGTATGGCGCGCTCACGACCGCAACCTGGGGCGTGACGTCGCCATCAAGTTCCTCCCCGAGCACCTCGCCCAGGATCCCGAGCGTCTCGCGCGCTTCGAGCGCGAAGCGCGGCTCCTCGCTTCGCTCAATCACCCCGGCATCGTGACCATCCACGCGGTGGAGCGCATGGATGACGTGCGGTTCATTGTGATGGAGATGGTGCGCGGCAGGACGCTCGACGAGGTCATCCCGCCCGACGGGCTCGCTGAAGCCCGTTTCTTCCACCTCGCCTTGCCCCTGGTCGACGCCGTCGGCGCCGCGCACCGCCACGGGGTCATTCATCGCGACATCAAGCCGGCCAATGTCATGGTCGACGACGAGGACCGGATCAAGGTGCTCGACTTCGGCCTCGCCCGCCCCGACGACACGCCATCCGCGGCAACCAGCCGCGCTGACACTGCCGCGCCCGATCTGACGCGCGCCGGGGCGATGATCGGCACGGCGGCATGGATGGCCCCCGAGCAGGCCGACGGAAGACAGGTCGATCCCCGTTCCGACATTTTCTCACTCGGCGCGGTCCTCTACTCCATGGCGACGGGAAAGCATCCCTTCACCGGGTCGAGCACCGCGCGCGTGATCTCGTCGATCCTCAGGGACGACCCGCCGCCGGTCTCGTCGATCCGATCGGGACTCCCGAATGGTCTCAGCAGCGTCATCGGGGACTGCCTCAGAAAGGAACCCGATGCGCGGATCCAGAACGCCGCGGATCTGCGCGACCGTCTCGAGACGGTCTCCGCGCCCGGCACGACCACGCCGGGCGGCCCGGGCACGCCCCCGCACCGTGGAATCCTGTGGGCGGGCGTTCTGCTCGCCCTGGTCGTCGCCGCCGGTGCCCTGTGGCTCTTTCGATCGGGGTCTCCCGCCTCCCCCGCCGGCACGGGCCCGACGCAGGGGGATGCAGGCGCAACAGGGCGGCGGCTGACGCAGCTGACCTTCGGCGAGGCCATCGAGCAGTGGCCTGCCTGGTCGCACGATGGGACGAGGCTCCTCTACTGTGCGGAGATCGGCGGATACTGGAAGGTCTTTCTCAAGGGAAAGCAAACCGGAGACGCCCGGCAATTGACGACGGGCGACGGTGACAGCATCCAGCCCGCCTGGTCGCCCGACGGGCGCACCATCGCCTTCGTCCAGGCCACCGATCCTCAGACGCGGCTCCGGCCAGACGATGTCCTCTCGGGCCAGTACCAGGGGGGCGACATCTGGATGCTCGATGCCGCCAGCGGGGAGGCACGTATGGTGATCGAGGAGGCGTTCAACCCCGACTTCTCGAGCGACGGCGAGCATCTCGCGTTCGACGCTTCCTGGGCCGGTCCCCGCCGCATCTGGATCACCGACGGCCGTGGCAGGAATCCGCGGCAGGTCTCCACCGACACCTCCGAGGCCGTCTCCCACACGATGCCCTCATGGTCGCCCGATGGGACGCGCATCGTCTTTCAGAGCATGGAGAACACGAAGTTCGACTTGCGCGCCGTGACCGTGGCAGACGGCGAGACGGCGAGCTTGACCGACGATGCTTTCCTCGATACGGCCCCGGCCTGGTCCCCTTCCGGCAGGAGCATCTACTTCACGTCGGACCGCGGAGGCGGGCTCAACATCTGGAGATTGGGTGTGGATTCCCTCGGACGCGCGGCGGGCCCTCCCGCACAGCTCACCACCGGCGCAGGCCAGGACATCCAGCCGGCGCCCGGTCAGTCGGCCACAGGCGTCGCCTTCACCGTCCTGCAGCAGAACGCCGATCTCTGGCGTCTGCCGGTCGATCCCGCAACCGGCATGCCGACCGGCGAGCCTTCCCCCATCGTCGTCACCACGCGCGAGGAGAGCCGGGGATCATGGTCGCCCGACGGGACGGCCATCGTCTTCAACTCCGAACGCGACGGCGAGATGAACATCTGGGTTCGGGCCGCGGACGGGACGACCCGGCGGCTGACCAGCGGTCCGGGAGGAGACTACCAGCCGCAGTGGTCCAAGGACGGTCGCTCGATCGTGTTCTTCTCGGCGCGCTCCGGCAATCTGGATCTCTGGATCGTCGACGCTGAAACGACCGCGCTGCGCCAGCTGACCGACCACCCGGGGATCGACATCAATCCCTTCTGGTCTCCCGACGGGACGACGATCGCGTTCCAATCGGATCGGGACGGCCGGCTCGAAGTCTGGATCGTTCGCGCCGACGGCGCCTCCCCTCGTCGCATCTCGAGCGCCGGCGCCTCCGGCCACTTCCTGCGCTGGACCGACGATGGGGCCCAGGTCATCTTCAGCGCGGGGCCCGTGGGGCAGAGACGCCTCCTCAGGCAACGCATGGAAGGGGGCGACGGCACGGCCGAGAGGCTTCCCGACATCACGAGCGGGGGCCACATCTCGTTCTCGCCCGATCGGCGCCTCGTCATGGACGTGGCAGGACACAGAGTCCTCTGGGTGCACGCGATCGACGGCACGAGCCGGACGAAGGTGTTCGAGTTTGCGGATCCCGAGAGCCGCATCGACTACCCGGTATGGTCACCGGACGGGAAATGGATCCTCTTCGACCGGGTGGTCCCCCGCGGCGGAGACATCTGGCTCCTCGAAGGGGCCGAGTGATGCCGGCCCACTCGGATCCCCTTGACCCGGACGGTGGCTCAGCCGATCACTCGCATCCCTCGAACACTTGCAGCGGAAGGCCGCTGGGCACCGCATCGGGGAGCTGATCGCAGAAGTCGAGCACGCGCTCGTCGAACAGGCCATCGCGAACGAACGCCACGAGGTCGCTGAACTCCTGTTCCGAGAGTCTGTTCCGTCTGCGAACAAGAGGGTCGATCACCTCGGCGAGAATCCCCTCGAACGGTCCGACGGCGAGATCGGCGGGCAGGCCATTCGCCACCGGATCGTAGCTCCGCAGCGACCCGGCCACGTTGAGATGATGCGCGATCGCCGCGTCGAGCGTACCGAAAGCGCCGTTGTGGAAGAACCCCGGAGCGATTTTCAGGTTGCGCAACGGCGCGGTGCGGAACATGTAGCGCAGCGCCGGATCGCCCGTCGTCTGCATGAAACCGAAGTCCTCGTTCTCACCCGACCCATCGAAGATGACGTTGCCGGTGCCGGGGCCGAAGGCCGGCGCGACCTGCGGGCCGCCGATGCGGTGCGGAAGAAAGTCGCTGAACATCTCGTTCGACCCGCCCCCGACGGCGTGGCACCCGACGCACCGCGCTTTGCCGAAGAAGAGCAGGGCGCCGCGCTTCTGCGCGACCGTCATCGCGCGTCTCGCTCCGCGCGCGAATCGATCCAAAGGCGCGTCCGCCGCCGTGAGGCTTGCCTGGAACTCGGCGATCGCCAGCCGCCGCATGTGGATCGTGATCCCCCCGGCGGGGAGCGGCTCGCCACCGTTGAAGACCTCGCCGAACTTCTCGAGGTACGCGGGGACCGCGTTGAGGCGTGCGTCGACGGCATCCTGGATGGGGAAATTGTGGAACCCGGTGCCGTCCGGCGGCGGCAGCGGCTCCCCTTCACCGTCATCGAACACGAAGTGACGCGGTCCGAAGGGGCCTGGATTGTCGGTGATGCCGTTGAAGCCGGCCATCTCGACCAGCTCCGTCGAAGGGAGCGACCCCTGCGCGGCCAGCAGTATCGGCGCGTCGGTCACGATGCCCTCCGGCGCGGGGAACTCGAAGCCCTCCGACGGATCGAAGGGATCGCCCGACAGCGCCACGAATCGCGGCGTCCACATCAATGCCGGGTAGAAGACCGTGTTGGCAACCTGCGGGGAGCGGCGCTGGTTGCGCGGTCCATGCCGGTTCGGCCCGACGACATCGTTGTTGTCGACACCGATGGCCATGCGCTGCGCATCGCCGAAACCGAACGCCGGCGAATGACATCCGGCGCAGGAGTTGTCGTCGTGCAGTCCGAGGATCTTGTCGAAAAAGAGCAGCCGGCCCAGATCGGCCAGCGCGGGGTCGATCGGACGCCCGAGCCGTTCCGTCAGAGTGGACTCGATGCGGCCGGTGAACCCTTCGTTCGCGAGCGCTGTGGCGAGGCGCCGGTCGATCTCCTGCACGACATCCCGCCGCAGAATCTCCCCTCCCTCGTCTTCGCCGCCGCGCGCCGTCATCGCGGCTCCGCCGGCAATGGCCAACGCTGCGCCGAGCAGCAGCGGCGCCACGCGCCGACGCACTGCTCCCCTGGATTGATGGAAACGAGACATGTTCCCCTCCCTCACGTACGTCCCGTGTACGTGACCTGACTCCGCATTCACGACGCCCGACGCGTGCCACGGCCCGGCTCGGGTTACGCCGCAGTCTAACTCCGGATCGTCGTTACGGCGCCAGGGATCTGGCGGCTCAGTACCCGGTGCAGAAGATGGTGTTGAAGCCGTCGCAGGAAAAATTGCAGAGGAGCTCCCCCGGCAGATGCCCCTGACTCCAGCAGGTCTCTCCGCCGAGATCCTGCCCATCGCACAGCTCGAAGGGGGCTTCCCTCACGCCGTTGCCGCAGGTCGGGCAGGCGGGGCAGCCCGGTGTGCCATCGGTGCAGCAGCACCCGCTGAAGTCAAAGCCGCAGTGCGCTGTCGCAGGTGAGCACGCCGGATGCCATCGACGGCGGCCAGGCCGTACTGGGCGAAGACGGGATCGCGTGCCGCTTCCGCCACCGTCGTGCAGAGGATGACGAGGCCGACTGTGTGCTTCCAGGGAAGGCCCGACATGTCCATCACCTGAGCCGATGCTCGTTGAGCATCATACCCAGGTCATTGTCGGAAGTCGCTCCCCGGTTCCCGCCCGGAGTGGGGGGACGGGTGCCCCCCTGGTGGCACGGGGGGGGCGGGAGCGGGCCGGCTGCCTACTGATTGATCTCGGCTTCGGCCAGCGGAGCCTCGACTTCGGTCTGCTCTTGCGCCTCTTCGCCCGGCTCGATCGAGGCGCCCATCTGCGCGTTCTTCTTCACGGCCTTGCGCTGCGCCATGCGCGCGGCCTTGGCCTTCCTGCGATCTTCGCGACGTTGTTCCTTCTGCCGTTTGTTGGGTCCCGGCGGTCTGTTTGCTGCCAAGGGTTGCTCCTCTCGATGTCGGTGAAAGACGCTCCGGGAGCCATTCGCCCTCGGAGCCGTGGTGAGGTACAGATGCCGGGCGAAATGGAGGTGGGGACGCGTTCCAGGAGAATGGAACGTACGCACGCAGATTAGCACAGTTGCCGCTGCGCGAGCCGACTCTCGAGCCTGGTCGTGAGGCTACTTCGCCAGGAGGATCCCGATCATCTCAGGGGCGGGTTTGTGCAGAATCTGTGATACGATAGCCAGACTTCTGCGATCGCATGTCCCCGGGGGCGTTCGTGTGGGGGGGGTACGATGTCGATCGTCAAATCTGCGTGCAGTTTCCTTCCTGTCCTGGCGGCGAGCGCCTGCCTGACGGCGGGGGCGGGCCCCGTGCACCTAATGCCCGGCGCCGAGCAGGTGAATATCGTCTACGACGCGGCGCACGTGCAGCAGTGCACCCGCCTTCAGGACGTGGCGGTCTCCGACGGGATCCTGCGCCGGCAGCAGAACCAGGTCCATCCGGGACGGCGAGCCCGCGCCCACCAGCGTCTCCGCAATGTCACCGTGCACGAAGGAGGTGATACGGCGCTGATCACGAACGAGTCCAGCCGCGTCATCCCCGACCCTCCAAGCTTCAAGTGGACCATCAAAGCCGTCCTCTATCACTGCGCCGCGACACCGGCCACCGAGGCCGCCGCGAAGCCATGAGCGCCGCAGCCGCGAGGCGTTTCAGGTGGGTCGTGACGCCGGCGCTCGGCGCTGTCCTGCTGATGTGCCTCGTCTCACCGGCGAGCCCCGGCGAGACCGGGGGCCGCCTGATGGGGAACGCCGTCGACGAGAACCTGCGGCCGCTGGCCGGAGCCCTTGTGACCGTCTCCGGTTCGGGAGCAGTCGGCGTCCGCAACGTGCACACCGACGAGAACGGGAGGTACGCGATTCCGGGTCTTCCGATGCGCGAGCCGCTCGTCGTGCGCGCCATCGCGGAGGGGAAGGTCCCCAAAGTCTACGTTGGCATCTGGGTGCGCCAGGGAGGAGACACACGGAGGGACTTCCGGCTCAGGCCGCCGGAGCATCACGAGACCCTCGTCCTGCTCGATCGGAGGATCCCCTCCCACCTCCTCGCCCTCGAGGGGGCGAAGCGGACCCTGCCGGGCAGCGCCGTGGAGCTGGCCATCGAGGGAGAGACGCTGAAGGATGCGCGCCTCGTGAACGAGGAGATGCTGCACCAGCCCAATGCGGTCCTGGCGCTTGGCAGAGCAGCGGCGCAGCTCGCCCGGCGCGGGGCCCGTCAGACGCCGGTCGTTTTCGCCCTGGTTCCGGATCCGCAGGGAGACCAACTGCTCTCCTCCACCACTTGTGGCGTCGCGCTCAACGAGGGGCTGGAGGATCAGCTCGATCGCCTGGCGGCAGTCGCCCCAGAGGCCCGCAGCCTCGTCACGATCTTCGACCCGCGGCGGCTGGGGCGCAGCGTCACCGAGCTGGGCCGTCTGGCGAAGCAGCGCGGCATGGCCGTGACGGCGCGCTCGGCACGCAATCTCGGGCACGTCGAGAGGGCCATCATCAAGCTTTCCCGCGATCCGGGCGACGCCTTCTTTCTGCTCTGGGATCCGGAGCTCCTCGATGAACGGACTCTCAGCCTGATCCGCGAGTTCGTCCAGGCAAACGACTTGGTCTACATCGTTCCAGACCCTTCCCTTCTCGCCGCGGGGGGGACATTCACGGACGCCCCCGGGTTCCACGCGATGGGGGAGCGCGCAGGGGGCCTCGTCGGCGAGATCTTCAACGGCCTCGAGCCGCTGGACGTCGGCGTCGTATTCCCCGAGGAGCACACCTTCGCAACCTATCGCGAAGACCCTGCGCCCTGACGTCGTCCTATTCCCTGACCAGCACGCCGATTTTCTCCAGGGCGCTCAGGTAGCCGGCGACCAGATCGAGCGGCACCGGGCCGTAGATGGCGGACAGGTCGTCGCGGATGGCGCCGACGGTGCGCACGCCGTCGACCAGATTGAGCGTCTCGTAGGCGTATTCCCCTCCCGAGCCCCAGGCTCCTTTGAAGTCCAGAAGCCCGGGCCTGGGGATGCTGGCCTTCGCCGCGTGGTCCTCGAAGTAGTCGTAGCCGAACCCCGACATGGGGCCCCTCGGCTCGAGCCTCCGCTCATAGACGATGCGCGATGAGGGGTCGGAGGGCCCCGCCTTCACGACCGGGATGTCCGCCCGCGCCAGCTTCTCCAGCAGCTTCAGGTCGTCGTCGGTCGCCTTGCTCACTTCTTTCGGGATCGCAGCGAACCGGGTCACCGAGTCGAACACGGCGCGCTCGTAGTTCAGATGAAAGCGCACGAGGTTGCCCGCCTCCTCGGGGTGCGCGCGCGCGGCGCGTTGCAGCATCCCCGCCGTGCGCTCCAGGGCGTGGCGCCGCATCACCTGATGCAGCGCGGGAACGCCGGCGGACGTCAGATCCGCCAGGTACACGGCGCTCGCCGCGCCGATGAACCCGGCGCGCAGGAGCTTCGTGGCATCGATGTTGGCCACCACATCCTTGTTGGTATGGATGTAGCGGTCGGGCCAGTCGTTGAGGTAGATCACCGGCACCCGGAAGGAGCCCTCCGCCCAGACGTCGTGGTCGCTCCCCATCGTGTAGTCGGCGATCTCGGCGAGCAGCGCCTCCTTGCCCCCTTGCGGGTCCACGAGCGGGAAAGAGACAGTCGTCCCACCGGCATGCGCGCTGGTCTGATCGTTGACGAAGCGGCCGAACGCTTCGGACACGTCGTTGACGAAGGTCGGAAGCGTGCGGGGCGAGCGGGTGACGTGGAAGACGGCCTTGGTCGCGTCGGGCGCGCCCCCCACCATGTCCATGTGAATCGCGGCGGCGGCGTTGCCGACAAACGATGGACGCGCGTTGAGCAGCGCGATGGTCCCTTCGACCTCGGGGGGCCAGACGAACCGGATGCTCCGGCGCGGCGCCGGGATCTTCTGCTCGTGGATCAGCGTCGCGAGAGCGCGGGCCACCTCCAGGATGGTGGCACAGCCGCTGGCGTTGTCGTTGGCGCCGGGGTTCGGGTGATCGAGATGACAGGAGAAGACGACCTCCGACGACGCAAGGGCCGCTTCTGAGCCGGGGATCACCGTCGTGAGGATGTCGTAGGAGCCGGGGCGCTGACCGGCTTCCACCTTCCCGCGCAGGCGCACTGTCTCGCCGCGCGCCAGCTTCTCCTGCCATGCGCGCGCCTGCTTGAGCGACACCATGAAGGCGAACGTCGAAGGGGCCGGGAATGTCTCCAGATGCCCCCATCGCACCAGCGTCTCGTCCTCGCGCCACCACGCCGTGCGCTGGTTCTGCGCGTAGGAGACGATCCCTTTGGCGCCGAACTTGCCCACGGCGAGCTTCGAGACCGGACCGGGCTGCGCCGCGGCGAGGACGAAGCGCCCTTCCACCTGCCGGTCCTTGTAGTCCGACTCTTTGGTCCCCTCCCCCACGTCCACGAGGTCGGCGGTCAGCTCCCCGGCCGCGCTGTCCTGGGCCAGAGCGACCGGCGTCGCGGCGTACGAGGCGATCTTGAGATCCACCGGCGCCTCTCCCACCGGCAGCTCCCACAGCTCGGCGAAGACGGCGTCCCATGCCGGCCGGGAGCGCTGCGTCCCGTAGAAGATCTCTCCGTCGGCAGGAAGACGAATGAGTTCCGGCTTCAGGCCGCTGGCTTCGAGCTGCGTCCTGATGTACTCCATGGCGGCCGAAAAGCCGCGCGAGCCGCGCATCCGGTGATTCAGCGTCAGAGCCTGCACGTGGCGCTTGGCATTGCTTCCCGACAACTCGCCGGCAAGCGCCGAGACGGTGGGCGCGGGAAGCAGCGGCGGTGGATCGTCGGCGTGGGCGGCGAAGACCGCCTGCCGGGCCGTCATGGCCGCGGTCAGAAGCGCGCACCCGATGACAATGCCCGCCTGCCACCTGGTGCGCACCGAGGCGCCGCGCCGCATGTTCAGCGCCACGACGCCGTCCGCGACTCGCGCGAGAAGCGCACCTGCCCCCCCACGATCGTCATGTCCACCTGCGCGGACCGTATCTCCGCCACGGGGATCGTCATGATGTCGCGCGACAGGACGACGATGTCGGCGAGCTTGCCTGGTTCCAGCGACCCCTTCAGGCTCTCTTCGAACGCGGCACGCGCGGCGTCGAGCGTGCAGGAGCGCAGCGCCTCCTCGCGCGTCATCGCCTGCTCCGGATGGAACGCCGCCCCGTCCTTCATCATCCGCGTGACGGTGGCGTGGTAGCAGGCGATCGGATCGATGTCCTCCACCGGGACGTCCGTGCCGTTGATGACCGTCGCTCCTGAATCGAGCAGGGCGCGCCACATGTAGGCGCCTGACGAGGCGCGGGTCTCGCCGATGCGCTTGGGCACCCACGGCCCGTCCGACGTGCAGTGAATCCCCTGGATCGAGGCGATCACGCCGAGCCGCGCGAAGCGCGGGATATCGTCGGGATGCAGATGCTGCGCGTGCTCGACCCTCCAGCGCAGGTCGCTCTTGCCGGGATTCTCTTTGAAGACACGCTCGTAGAGGTCGAGGATCTCACGGTTGGCGCGATCGCCGATGGCGTGCGTGTTCACCTGGAAGCCCTTGGCAATCGCGATGCGGGCCGTGCGCTCGATCTCCTCGATGGGCTCCAGGTTCAGCCCCGCGCTCTGCGGGAGATCCTCGTAGGGAGCGAAGAGCCATGCCCCGTGCGTCCCGAGCGCGCCGTCGATCTGCCGCTTGATCGCCCGGACGGCGAGAAAGTCGTTCCCCTCCGGGATGATCCGGTAGGCGTCCAGGCGCGCCTCCATGGCGTCGTTCGATTCACGGCGCACCATCACGTAGAGACGCACCGGGAGCGCCCCCTCGGCGGCCATGGCCCGGAACAGGTCGATGTCCTGGAACGAGGAGCCCGCGTCGTGGAAGGAGGTGACCCCTTTCGCGAGGGCCTCTTCGCCGGCGAGACGAACCCACCGGCGCAGCTCGGCATCACGCGCTTCAGGCGACAGCGTCTCGCGCGATGAGACGACGGAGTCGCCCACCAGCCTCTGGGCGGTCTCGCGCAGCAGCCCCGTGGGGCGTCCCCGCGCGTCCTTCACGATCGTCCCCCCGGGAGGATCCGGGCTCGCCGCGGTGAGCCCCGACAGCTCCATCGCCCTGGCGTTGACGATACAGGAATGCCCGCTGGCGTGCTCTAGTCGGACGGGGTTGGCGGGGGCCGCCGCGCTGAGCGCATCGTGCGGCGGGACGCCATCGACGCTCCCGGCAGGCTGGGCATCCCATTTCTCCTGGTGCCAGCCGCGCCCCAGGATCCAGACGCCGGGCTGCGCCGTGCGCGCCGCTTCTCCCACCATCGCGACGATGTCGTCCCACGACTTCGCCGTCGTGAGATCCAGGATGGTGCGTGACTGTCCGAGCCCCAGGAAGTGCCCATGCCCTTCGATGAAGCCGGGGATGACCAGGCGCCCTTTCAGATCGATGACCTCGGTGGCTTCGCCCACCCAGGCGCGGATCTCTTCGTCGCTCCCCACGGCCGCGATGCGGAAGTCATCCACGGCGATCGCCGTGGCGCGCGGGCGCTGCGGATCCATCGTGACGACGGTCCCGCCCAGCAGGACCCGGTCGACGGGTGGATGCTGCGGGGCCGGCGCACCGCATCCTGCCGCGGCGGCCAGAGTGAGGATCATCGCCGCCGTCGTGATGCGCCGGGCGCGCCTGGATGTTCGATCGTTGCGCATGAATGCTCTCCTCGCGGTTTGAGCAGACACGGTTTATCACACGAGGAAGGCCGTCGTACAGCCGGATGAGACGCTGTGATACCGTGGTCCGCCGCGCCGGCGACGAGGCGCTGGCGGCCAGCGCCAACGGCGCATCGAGAGGAGACGAAGATGGGTGTGGTCGTGAAGTGGAGCTTGATTCTGGCTGCTTCGGTCGCGGCGCTGACCGTCGTCATCAATCTCACCGGGATGCACACCAGCCCGCTGGCGGGGGGAATCCTGGCGATCGGCATCGCCATCATCCTGAACGTGCTGACCCTCTTCATGGCCCTCAAGGCGACGGCGCCCCAGAACACCTACGGCGGTCAGCTTCTCAACGCCCTGATGTTCGGGCTGGTGGCGGGCGTGCTGGTCTTCGCGTGCTCGTGGATCCTCTCGACCTACATCTTTCCCAACACCGTCAGCGAGATGGTGGCAGGGTTCAAGGAATGGATCCAGCAGTCGGGGCTCCCCGAGGACCAGGTGCAGGCGCAGATGCAGGCCATGGATCAGATGACCGCCACGAGCCAGGCCAGGAATGGCGCGATCGGCACTCTCTTCACCAGCCTGATCGCCGGCGCCATCATCGCGATCTTCCAGCGGCGCAAGTAGCGCGTCCCACATGCACGCGGCTGCAGGCGGCGTGCGCGCCGCTCCACCCGGCGGAGAGCCGGCGCTGCGGCGCGCCGTGTCGCGCTGGCAGATCGTCGGGCTGTCGCTCAACGACGTCGTGGGGAGCGGCGTCTACCTGCTCCCCGCCGCCGCCGCGGCGCTTCTGGGCCCCTCCAGCCTCCTGGCGGTGATCGCGGCAGGCTTCGCCGTGGCGCTGCTGGTGCTCTGCTTCGCCGAGGCGTCCAGCCACTTCGAGGAACCCGGTGGCGCCTACCTCTACGCGCGCACCGCCTTCGGCGATCTCGTCGGCTTCCAGGTCGGCTGGATGACCTGGATCGCGCGCATCGCGTCGGTGTCGTCGCTGTCGGTGGGGTTCGCCCAGGCGCTGGGCTATCTCTGGCCGGCGACGGAGTCGGGCCTCCCCCGCACCCTCGCGATTGCGCTCCCACTGCTGGCGCTCACACTCGTCAACGTGCTGGGGGTCCGCTCGGCGGTAGGGACGGCGATGGTCCTCACGATCGGCAAGATCGCGCCGCTCGTCGTCTTCTGTCTTGCGGGGCTCTTCGCCGCCCGCTGGGAGACGCTCGCCGCGCAGCCTGCGGGGAGCGGGCGTCTGGGGGAAGCGGCGCTGCTGATCCTCTTCGCCTACGCCGGCTTCGAGAACACTCCGGCGCCTGCCGGTGAGTTCCGCAATCCGCGGCGTGACGTCCCCTTCGCCCTGCTGGTGCAGGTGGCGATCGTCACGACGCTGTACGTCTCCGCGCAGTGGGTCGCGCTGGGCACGCTCCCGAATGCCGCGGAATCCGCCACACCGCTCGCCGATGCCGCGGAACGTTTCCTCGGCGGCTGGGGGGGGATCCTCATGACGGCGGGGGCGGTGGTGTCGATCCTCGGGACCAACAGCAACTCGGTGCTGGCGGGCCCGCGGTACCTGCTGGCCCTGGCACGCGACGGCTACGGCCCGCGCTTTCTTGCCGCAATCCATCCGACCTTCAGGACCCCGGCCCGCGCGATTCTCTTTCAGGCCGCGCTCGTGCTCCCCCTGGCGCTCTCGGGCACCTTCACCGCGCTGGCGGCGCTCTCGGTCGTCGCGCGGCTAACCTCCTACGTCGGCACAGCGGCGGCCGTGCCGGTGCTGCGCCGGAAGCTTGGGCGCGGCGCATGGCAGATTCCTTTCGGCAGCGTCATCCCGGCAGCCGCGGTGGCGATGTCGCTGGCGCTCGCCGCGAGCGCCAGCGCCCGCAGCCTCATCAGCGCTGGAGTGGCTCTGGCGCTGGGGCTGGTGGTTTTTCTGCTGCGCGACGATGCGCAGCCTCGCCGGCAACCGTCCTGAACGCCCCTGCGATCAGCGCGCTTGTCGCGCGGCGCGCGCCGCCGCTGAGGGCCGGCGACGGCGCCCGGTCAGGGTCCGGAGTTGGGGCGCCCATTCTTCGCGGGCTCGGCGGGCTTCGCAGGAGCGGCGGGCTTGGCCGACTCGGCCCCCTCAGCGGCGGGATCGGCCTCCACGGCGCCCCGTGGGAGCGGTTCGGTGGCATCGGCGAGACTCCAGACCGCCGCCGCGAGCACGGCCGTCGCCTGCTGCAGCTCGCGCGGCTCCACCTTGTCGAGCGTGTCGGCCATCGTGTGATGCCAGTCGAAGTAGCGCGTCGTGTCCTGGAGGAGTCCCATGATCGGGACGCCGGACCTGCCGAGCACGCCGATGTCGGCTCCCCCTCCGCCTTCCTTGAAGACCGTCGCGCCCAGACCGGCGAGCGCCGGCGTCATCATGGCGCGCAGCTTGTCGACGCCCCCTTCTCCCGCCTTCAGGTTGATCCCCGTCGCGCGCCCCGCCCCCGAATCGGCCTCGATCGCCGCGACGTGCCGCGTCATCTCTTCGAAATGAGCCGCCTTGTAGCCCCGGCCTCCTCTCAGGCCATTCTCTTCGTTGGCGTACAGCACGGCGCGCACCGTGCGGCGAGGCGCGGGGCCGCCGGCAATCAGCCGCATCGTCTCGAGCACCATGACGCATCCCGCGCCGTCGTCGATCGCTCCCGTGCCGACGTCCCAGGAGTCCAGGTGTGCGGCGACGACGACGATCTCCTCGGGACGCTCGCGGCCTTTGATCTCCGCGACGACGTTGGCTCCCTCCCGGTCGGGATCCGACCTGGCGCTCATGGTGAGACGCACGACCGGCTCGTGCCCGGCGACGGAGAGTCGGCGCAGCAGCATCGCGTCCTCGATCGCGAGAGCGGCCCCCGGGATGCGCGGCGCGTCCGCCGCGTAGCGCAGCGAGCCGGTGTGGGGAGTCCTGAGGCTCGATGTCCCCACGGAGCGGATCAGCGACGCGACGGCGCCAAGACGCGCGGCCTCGGATGCGCCGCTGCCGCGGTAGGTGACGGCCTTTCCGTAGTCGGCCATCTCGTCGCCGGTGCGCACGAAGGGATGATCGTACAGGACGATCTTGCCGCGCACCTTCGTCTCTCCCAGGGCGAGCAGCTCCTCTTTGGAGGACACCACGACGACCGGCGCTACGATCCCTTCGGCGGGCGTTCCCACGCTGCCGCCGAGCCCCAGCATCGACAGCGGCTGCGGGAATGGCGCGACCATGGCCGCCGACTCCATTCCGCGGATCCAGACCGGCACCATCACCGGCTCAAGGCGCACGGCGATGCCGTCTTTCTCGAACTCCTCGCGCGCCCACGCCACCGCGCGCGGCTCGGCCTCGGACCCCGCCAGCCGCGCGCCGATCGTGTCGGTCAGCCGCTCCAGGCGCGTGTAGGCCGACGTCGCCTTGAGCGCCTCGGCGGCGATGGAGTGCGCGCGCCACTGGTCGTCCGCGGCCGCGGTCGCCAGGGCTGCGGTCGCAGCTGTCGCTGCGAGCGTCGCCGCAAGACGGCGCATCACGATGGGCTCCGCGCGTCGACGATGTAGTTGATGACCAGATCGCCCGGCAGGTTGTGGCGTCCCATGATCCTCCCGCGCACCAGAAGCGACACCGCGAGGTTCGCCGGCGGAACCACCAAGGTTCGCATCAGCGAGCCCGCGAGGCCGTCTCCCGACGCGCGCTCCATGGCCGTGAGCGCCAGCACGGAGATGGCCAGCTTCGTCCCCCCGACGGGGCGCACCGTCACGTCCCGAAAACCGCCGGCGCGGAAGAGCGCCGCAAGCCCTGCCGATGTCCATCGCCAGTAGTCCTCCGGGTCGGGATGATAGAACCATGTGCCGTGGGTGGTCAGCAGGCACCGACCACCGGGCTTCAGCACGCGCGCCATCTCGCCGATCGCGAGGCCTGGCTCCGCCACGTGCTCCATGACCTGCGTGCAGAGAACGAGATCGACGCTGCGCGAGGCGAGAGGAAGGGCCTCGGCGCGGCCGACGATGTCACCGCCGCCGCCGGCATCGACCACCCGGTGCCGCACCTCGAGACCGTTCTGCTCCAGATGACCGCGCACGACCTCCGCGTACGGACGGTCGCGCCCCCCCACGTCGAGCACGAGGAACGCGCGCGGCGCCCCGCCAGTCCGGCTGGCCCCCGCATCGCGCGCCACATCGCGGGCGGCCGCGCCTACCGCCTCGCGCATCGCGCGGCGCAGATGGAAGGCTCCATCGCGCCACGTGAGGTGCGGGGCGGTGTCGGCGTCCTGCCTCACGCCGAAGCCGGGAGCATGCGCGCCGTCGTCACCGTGCGCCCGCGAACTCCGCATCGAGCGCGTACATGTACATCACGGCCATGGAATCCTGGTCCTGTGTGGAGGTGTTGTCGTAGACGCTGATCAGCTCGTACTCGTGATCCTTGTAGAGCGCGATCCCTTCGGGACTGGAGAAAGCGTCCACCTTCGACAGGCCGATCTTCCCCGGGATCCCCTGCGCGAGGCTCTTGTAGACCGTCGTGCCCGCCGTCAGGTCGCGCAGCTCGAGTGACTCGGCGAACGGGTGCAGGTGCACCGCGATGTAATGCACCTTCGTGTCGAAGGGAAGATCCATGTACCGCGTCACGTTGGTGTGGTTGACCTGGCGCCCGGGCTTCACGACCCAGTGCCCGCTGAAACGGCGCCCCTGCTGGTCCGCGACCAGATGGTCGGCGCTGACCGCGCTCAATCCCGTCAGACAGCCGGTCCCATGCGTGTTCGGATCGGGGAG
>Ga0137325_1000117_pt1 | contig 17884 bp, 8 predicted proteins | sample EasRivERMZT469_2_FD_102294 | JGI IMG/M metagenome (GOLD analysis project Ga0137325, IMG submission 102294) | Soil microbial communities from meander-bound floodplain in the East River, Colorado, USA - East River MetaG ERMZT469_2 | ecosystem: Environmental > Terrestrial > Soil > Floodplain ...
ACCCGGCAGCGGCGACACCACGTGGAACTACGTGCAGCTCGTCGACCTCGCGGCGATCGCAGCGGCGGGGACGCTGCTCTGGACGCTCCTCGACGAGCTGGTGCGCAGGGCCGCCGGCTGGGGGCCGGGCCACCACCGCCGCCTGCGCGACGGGCTGCGCGTGGGGCTGCGCTTCGTGCTGGGCGTCACGCTCATCGGCTACGGCTGCGCGAAGGTGATCCCGTCGCAGATGCCCGAGCCCGGGCTCGACCGGCTGGCGCAGCCGTTCGGCACGGCGTCACCGATGGGGCTGCTCTGGACCTTCCTCGGCGCCTCGAAGGGCTACGAGATCTTCAGCGGCGCGGCGGAGCTGCTCGCCGGCTGGCTGCTCGTCACGCGCTGGACGACGACGCTCGGCGCGCTGATGGCGGCGGCGGTGATGGGCAACGTCGTCGCGCTCAACTTCTTCTACGACACGCCGGTCAAGCTCTACTCGTCGCACCTCTTCCTGATGGCGGTCGTGCTGGTCGTCCCGGAGATCCCGCGGCTCGCGCGCTTCTTCGTGCTGAACCGGACGACGCCGGCGGCGCAGGTGGGCCGGGTCTTCCCGTGGAAGTGGGCGAACTACGGAGCGCTCGCGCTCTGCGTCTTCCACTTCGGATACGCGACGCGGCAGTCGCTCAGGCAGAGCCGCACCTACTACGACATGCAGCGCGAGCAGGCCGCGCAGGCGCAGTCGCCGCTCCACGGCAACTGGGCGGTCACGTCGTTCGAGCTCGACGGCGCGCCGGCGGTCGGGACCGAGGACGAGGCGTGGCGCCGGCTGGTGGTCGGCCGCTTCTACTTCAACCTCGAGACGGTGAAGGATCCGTCCACGCGGTACTTCGCGCAGCTCGACGCGAAGGCGAAGAGGGTCGTGCTCATGAAGCGCGGCGCGCCGAACTGGAAGGCGAATCTCGGCTGGGACCTGCCGGAGCCGGACCAACTGCAGATCGAGGGGAAGTTCGACGGCCACGACGTCTTCGTCGAGTTCAAGCGCTCCAGCGTCGAGCGCTACTTCCTGATGACGCGGGGTTTCCACTGGATCAACGAGTACCCGGACAACGAATAGGGAGGGGAGGCGGAATGATCCGGCTGCGGGGAGGGTGGGCGTTGGCGGCATTCGCATCGTTCACGGGCTGCGGTTCGTCGGGAGCATCGGGGGACGAAGCGGGAGGGAGGTCGGCGCTCGAGGAGGCGACGGCCGCGAACCCGTTCCGCGAGCGCAGCCCCCTGCCGTTCGAGGCGCCCCCGTTCGACCGCATCCACGACGCCGACTACCCGACGGCGATCGAAGAGGGGATGCGGAAGAACCTCGCCGAGGTGGCGGCGATCGCGGAGCAGGCCGAGCCGCCGACCTTCGTGAACACGATCGAGGCGCTCGAGCTCTCGGCGCGGCCGCTCGCGCGCGTGCTCAAGGTCTTCTCCGCGATCACGCGCGCCGACACCAACGAGGTGCTGCAGCGGATCCAGGCCGACATGGCGCCGAAGCTCGCCGCGCTGCACGACGCGATCTGGCTCGACGCGCGCCTCTTCGCGCGGGTCGAGCAGCTCTTCGAGCGGCGCGACGGGCTCGGACTCGACGCCGAGCAGCGCTTCCTCCTCGAGAAGTACCGCCGCGACTTCGTCCTCGCGGGCGCGCGGCTGTCGGCCGCCGACCAGGCGGTGCTGCGCGCGCTGAACGCCGAGGAGGCGAAGCTCACCACGGAGTTCGAGGCGAGCCTGCTCGCGGCGACCAACGCGGCGGCGCTGGTGGTCGCGACGCGCGCGGAGCTCGCCGGCCTCGACGACGGGGCGATCGCGGTCACCGCGGAGGAGGCGAAGCGGCGCGGGCTCGACGGCAAGTGGGTGCTGACGCTCAAGAACTTCACGCGCCAGCCGCCGCTCGCGTCGCTCGCGAACCGCGACGTGCGGCGCCGGCTGCACGAGGCGTCGGTCGCGCGCGCGGAGCAGGGCGACGTGCGCGACACGCGGGCGCTCTGCCGGCGGCTCGCCGAGCTGCGCGCCCGCAAGGCGCAGCTGCTCGGCTTCGAGAGCTACGCCGCCTACGGCCTCGCCGACCAGATGGCGCGCACGCCCGACGCGGCGATCGACCTGATGACGCGCATGGTGCCGGCCGCCACCGCCAAGGCGCGCGGCGAGCTGGCGAAGATGCAGGCGCTCGCCGACGCCCAGGCGAATTCGCTTCTCGACCGCTTTCCGCTCGCGGCGTGGGACTGGTCCTTCTACGCCGAGCAGGTGCGCAAGGCCGAGTTCGACCTCGACGACGCGGCGCTCCGCCCCTACTTCGCGCTCGACCGCGTGCTGCGCGACGGCGTCTTCTTCGCGGCCAACCGGCTCTACGGCCTCACCTTCAAGGAGCGCCTCGACTTCCCGACCTACCACCCCGACGTGCGCGTCTTCGAGGTCGACGACGCCGACGGGACGGCGCGCGCGATCTTCTACGCCGACTACTTCGCCCGGCCGAGCAAGCAGGGCGGGGCGTGGGAGGACACGTTCGTCGATCCGTCCGGCCTGCTCGGCACCAAGTGCGTCGTCTTCAACGTCTGCAACTTCACGAAGCCGGCGGCGGGACAGCCGGCGCTCTTGAGCTTCGACGAAGTGACCACGATCTTCCACGAGTTCGGCCACGCGCTGCACGCGATCCTCTCCGACGTGAAGTACCCCTCGCTCGCCGGCACCAACGTTCCGCGCGATTTCGTCGAGTTCCCCTCGCAGTTCAACGAGCACTTCGCGACCGAGCCGGCGGTCCTTGCGAGCTACGCGCGCCACTACGGGACCGGCGAGCCGATGCCGGCCGCGCTCGTCGAGAAGCTCAAGCGGTCGCGCACCTTCGACCAGGGCTACCAGACCACCGCCTACCTCGCGGCGGCGCTCCTCGACATGGCGTGGCACACGCTGCCGGCGAGCGCGCCGCCGCAGGACGTCGGCGCCTTCGAGGCGGAGGCGCTGAAGCGCTTCCGCGTCGACCTGCCCGAGGTCCCGCCGCGCTACCGCACGCCCTACTTCGCCCACATCTGGGAGGGGGGCTACGCCGCCGGGTACTACGCCTACCTCTGGGCCGAGGTGCTCGACCACGACGCCTGGTACTGGTTCGTCGAGCACGGCGGCATGACGCGCGAGAACGGGCAGCGCTTCCGCGACCTCGTGCTGTCGCGCGGCGGGACGAAGGAAGCGGCCGAGCTCTTCAAGAGCTTCCGCGGCCGCGAGCCGAGCGTGGAGCCGCTCCTGATCGAGCGCGGGCTCAAGTAGGTCGGGCGGCCGGTCGGCTCCTGCGGCGCGATCGGCAGCGCCGCCAGCGCGAGCGTGAAGGTGAGGCGCGCCGCACCGCGCAGCCGTTTCACGCGGTGCTCGACGCGGAGCGCCTCTCCGCGCGAAGGGAACGGCCCCCAGCGGCGCGCCACGCGCCACGGCCGGCCGGCCCGTGTCGAGCGCGCGCCGCCGCGCCGCTCGCCGTTGTGCTGATCGAGCCTGCGGCGCAGGTCGGTGGTGATGCCGACGTAGGTGCGCTTCGCCGCGGCGAGCAGGTAGACGGTCCACTTCATGGCGCGCCAAGTTAGCGCGACCGGCGCGCCGAGCGCCCGGGCGGAGGTTCCGCTCGATGCGCGCCGCCGTCGCGCCGCTGAGCGCGCGATTTCGAGGGAACCCGCATCGCGTCGCGCGAACGGTCGCGGCGCGCCCGTGCGACGGCTTCGACCTCTTCTCGCGGAGTGCGACGGCGGCTAGGCTCCCGCGCCAACCGAGCTGCCACCCGATCCATTACGTCGGTGAAAGGGATTTGCATGAGAGCACCGTTCTCCTCCCGTGGTGCCCGCCGGATGCGGGTTGCCGCTGCGCTCTTGGTCTTGTGCGGCGGAGCGGCGACGCTCGCGGCCGCGACGGTCGCGGCGCCCGTGCACAGCACGGGCATCAGCGGGTACTCGAGCAAGCAGGGGGTCATCTGCACCTTCTGCCACTCGGGCGGCGTGGCGCCGACGGTCCGGCTGGTGGGGCCGACCTTCGTCCTGCACGATTCGACCGTGCGCTACACCTTCACGGTGTCGGGCGGCCAGGTGGTCGCGGCCGGCCTCGACGTCGCCATCGACGACAACGCCGGCACGCTCGCCGCGACCGACACCGGCACCCACATCGACAACAGCGAGGTGACGCACGACACGCCGCGCCTCGTCGACAGCAACGGCGACGCGATCTTCTTCTTCGACTACACCGCGCCGTCGACGCCGATGTCGGTCGCGATGTACGCGGCGGGCAACTCGGTCAACCTGAACGGCAGCAACTCCGGCGACAACGCGCGCTCGAAGCAGATCAAGATCGTCGTCGTCGACAACCTCACGTCGTTCCTCAAGTTCGGCGTGGCGACGGCGGGCTCGGGCGGGATCCTCCCGACCGTGCAGACGGTCGACGGGCCGAGCGTCGGCCCCTGGTCGATCACGATCAACAACGTCCTGGGCGGCGCGTCGGGCTTCCTCTGGGTCGGCTTCGCCATGAAGGACCAGCTCGCCTTCGGCGGTCACTTCTACATCGACCTCTCCTCGCCCTACTTCCTCGCACCGATTGCGTTCGGCGGGACGCCGGGCCTGGCGGGCGACGGCTCGCTCACGATCCCCGGCGTCGACGTGAGCAGCTACGCGCCGCTCACCCTGTTCCTGCAGGGGACGATGATCGACGCCGGCGCGCCGAAAGGCGTCTCGATGACCAAGGGCATCCAGATGGACGTCCAGAACTGACGCAGTACTGAATCGGATTCACGACGGACGGGGCGCGCATCGAGAGGTGCGCGCCCCGTCTCTGTTTCAGCGGCGGCTGGTGCTGCCGATGATGCGGCGCGGCGCGGCGCCGGGCGCGTTCGGCGATCCGCTCGCGGGAGGCGGCGCCGCGGAGGGCGCGTCGAGCGGCGCGGGCGACACGCCTTGCGCGCGCCAGATCACGAAGCAGAGCGCCGCGCCGCCGGCAATCGAGCCCCAGAGCACCAGGAAGGCGACGCCGCGCAGGATCCCAGCGAGCGTCGTGTCGGCGCCGAGCATCCCGAGCTCGCCGAGCAGGAAGTTCCAGTCGTGGCGCGCGTCGCCGCCGCCGATCGTCACGAGCTGCAGCGCCTGCGCGCGCGCGTCGGCGACGTAGCGCGCCACCTCGAAGAGGTTGACGCCGAGCCAGACGCCGCAGAACGAAATGCCGAACCAGTCGGGGATCCGCAGGAGGATCGCCGCGCAGATCAGCGGCGCGAGGCACTGCAGCAGCGACCCGCCGAACGCGCAGAGCATGTCGCCGCCGAAGTTGAAGACCACGTGGCCCGCCTCGTGGATCCCGAGGTCGATCGCCCCGAAGATCGTCCAGACGTCGCAGTCCGCGACCAGCGTCACCCCGAGCCACGCGCTCGCCAGCACCACCGGCACGCGCGTCCACCACGTGCGGCCGCGTGCCCACTCCCGGATCGATCCGAGGACTCGCTCGACCACGGCACGTGCTCCTTCGCAGAAACCGCGAGGACATCGTCGGCCGGACGAGCGAGGAGACTTTCGGAGAGATCGGGCCGCGGGCGGGCCGGTGGTCGGCCGCCCGGGATCAGAAGCGTTCTCCGATCGCCAGCCGTTCGAGCGCGATGTGGAGGTCGACGACGTCGTCGACCGGCGACGCATCCGCGCTCGAGCGCGCGTGCGTGACGACCGGCGGCGGGAGATTGCTGAACGGACCCGAAGTCTTCACGGCGTACCTCTCGAAGCGTGGGACGTCGATGTCGATCTCACCGTGCGCGTCCGTACGTGTAATTGCGAGCGTGTGGGCGACATCGCCGACACTGCCCTCGATGACGACGCTGGTGCCCTCGACCGGTTGGTTCGAAAGGCGGTCGATGGTACGGACATGGAGGTGGACACGCGCCGCGTCCGCCGCCGTCGCGGGCCCGAGCGAGCGCACGGCGCGGATCATGAGCGGCGCGCCGCCGTCCGCGATCGTCGCCGGCTGGCGGACGCGGCAGTGCGCCGCGTCGAACGAGCAGATCACCAAGGCGTTGCCGACGGGCACGCGCTCGACGACGAAGCGGCCGTCCGCGTCGCTGCGGACCACATTCGGAGGCGGCGAGTAGAACGATCCCCAGTCGCTCGCCGCGACCTGCTCGCCGCCGCGCATCACGCTCACGATCACCTGCGCTCCGGCGATCGGATCGCCACTCCCGGCGTCGACGACCCGGCCGCGCAGCGGCACGCGTCGCGTCGTCGTCGGGACGGTGCAGACGACGTCGGCGCTCGCGCCGTCGGCGACGTCGAACGCCACGAGGTTCACGAACCCGTCGCGCACGAAGTCGAGCCGGTATCCGCCGGGCCAGGCGGGCAGATCGAGGCGGCCGGCGGCGTCGGTCGAAAGCGTCCGCTTGAACGGCTCGCGGAGCAGCATCGTCATGCGCGCGACGCAGCCGCCGCTGCCGGAGGTCGAGAGCTGCACGTCGGTGCGGGCGACCGGTTCGCCGTCCTCGTCGACGACGCGCAACCGGAGCGCGACCCGCCGTGGCGCGACGAGCGTCCGCTCGGCGGTGTCGCCCGGCGCGAGCTCGAACGCATCCGCCGGCGAGTAGCAGCGCTCGCCGAGCGGATGCGGAGGAACGTCGGAGTCCGCGGACGACGGTGCCTGGCGCGCGAACGCGAAGCAGGTCGTAGCGGGCAGATCGGGGAAGCGAGCGCAGCCGCCCACGCCGGTGCGTAGTACCCACGCGTGGTCGTGGTCAGCGGTCTCGACGTGGACGACGGCTCCGGAGAGCGGCGCGCCGGTCTCGTCGACGACGCGCGCGACGAGTGCCGCCGTCGCGACGAGTTCGATCGTCACGTCGCCCCCCGGCGCGAGCGTGTCGACCGAAGCCTTCGTGCAGTGCGGCGCGGAGGCCGTCACGCGATAGTCGCCGTCGGGAAGCCCGCGCGCCACGAACGTGCCGTCGGGACTGGCGCGGAGCTCGAGGACGGTCGAGAGCTTCCCGTGCGAGATGCCCGGGGCGGGCGACGGCGCCCACGCGATCGTGACGGTCGCCTCGCTCGTGCCGTTCACGCGTCCCCGGATCGACGGCGGATCCTCGCCGGCCTCGAGCGCAACCGTGAAGCGGTGCGGCTCATCGTTCCGGTGGAACGGGAAGAGCCGCGTCGCGGAGCGGCGGCCCGGCGCGACCACGGTGAGCCGCAGCGTCCGGCCATCCGCGCGCGCGACCCAGTCCTGCTTCATCCGCGCGTCCCGCTCGTCGCCGAGCCAGAAGCTCGTTCCAGTCGCGAGGATCACCTGCGAGTCGGCGTCGTGCAGGAAGCAGCACGCCGCCTCGATCCGGGAGCCGTCCTCAGCCGCGCGCACGTCGACGAGGATCGAGTCGCGGCGGAGGACGACGTGCGCCGGTCCACTCCCCTCGAACCGTCCGTTGCCCGCGGTCGCGTAACCGGGAGCCAGGGCCCAGACGACCGTCTTCGAGCCCTCGAGCGCACGACAGCGGAATCGTCCATCCTCGTCGACGGCATGCCACCAGGTCGGGATCGACGAGCTGCTCCGGTACGTCGGCGCGGCTGCCAGCGTTCGCGCGACGCGCAGGACGTTCGCAGTCTCCGCGAGCGTGACGAGGACGCGGGCCGTCGCGATCGGCTCGCCGTCGGTGCCGACGACGTCTCCCTCGAACGGGATTCCCGCCCTCAGCGCGATGCGGCGCTCCTGGTTGTCCGCACGGTCGAGCGACAGATCGTCGAGGCTCGCCGGCACGAAGCCGTCGCTGACGACGTGTAGGAGCGCGAGGCCGGGCGAAGGATCGGCGACCGTGAAGCGGCCGCGCCCGTCGCTGTGGGCAAGCGTCCGCTCCTCGAGACTCGCGTCGTCGATCGGGTCGAGGAAGGGGCCGTCGCTGCGGTCGGTCTGGAGCGTCCCCGCGACGAGGCGCGCCCCCTCGAGCGGCGAACCCGCCTCGTCGACGACGACACCTGACACGAACGGGAGCGCCGACGGTGCAGGCGGCGTCGGCCGATCGCTCGCCCGCTCGGGCGCGGCGGCCATCGCGGGAGATTCGTCCGGTGCCGCAGCGGAGGTCGCGACCGCGCCGGCCGGCTCGCGCTGCGTGCCAGAGATCGACTCCCCGCGCGGACCGCGTGCGAGCCAAAGCGTCGCGCCCGCGAGCAGCAGAGCCGCGGCCGCGAGCGGAACGCCGACCGACTTCGCCGCGACGGCCGGCGCGCCGCCGCTTGCGAGCGCGAGCGCGCTCGAACGCCACACGTCGCGCCCTCCCCGCATCGCCGCGTCGAGCCGTTCGCGCAGCAGTTTCAGTCCGCGCTGCAGCCGGCTCTTCACCGTCGCGACCGGGACGGCCGTCGCGCTCGCGATGGCGGTCGGCGTCTCGTCGTGGAAGTAGCGCCGGAAGAGCGTCGACTTGTACGGCTCCTCGAGCGCGTCGAACGCGGCGCCGATCGCGTTCTGCAGTTCCATCTCCGCGGCCAGGTCGACCGCCGACGGCTGGGCCTCCGGCTGAGCTGCGGCGGCTTCGCGCCGTACGCGTCGCTCCTCGTCGCGCCGGCCGCGGCGAAACGTCCGCCACGCGACGCGCCGCAACCAGGCGCGCAAGCTCGGGCCCGCATTCGGCGCCCGCGTCACCGCCTCGGCGATCGTCCGCGCAGCGACTTCGTCGGCTTCGTCCGCATCGCGCGCGAGGTCGCCGGCGAGCGCCCGCACGAACCGCGCGTGCCGCGCGACCTCGTCGTGGGGGGAACCGGGGTCCGTGGAGAACGAGTGTGGTTGCGCCATTTACCGCCGAAGAGTGGTCGCCGCCGTGCGCGAGGATGCATGCGGCCGACGACGAATGCGAGCGGCTCGGCGTGCCGACGCTCTATCGCCACCCGGCTATGCTCCGCGGCCCCTATGAAGTTCCAGGACTACTACGAGACGCTCGGCGTCGCGCGCGAGGCCTCGGCGGACGAGATCAAGAAGGCGTTCCGCAAGCTCGCGCTCCAGTGGCATCCCGACCGCCACAAGGAGGACAAGGCGAAGGCGGAGGAGGAGTTCAAGAAGGTCTCCGAGGCGTACGAGGTCCTCTCCGATCCGGAGAAGCGCGCGAAGTACGACCGCTTCGGCAAGGACCTGAAAGAGGGGCAGGACTTCCGGCCGCCGGCGGGCGCGCGATCGGTGAGCCCGGAGGAGTTCGAGGAGCTCTTCGGCGGGCGCGGCTTCTCCGACTTCTTCGCGTCGCTGTTCGGCGACGAGCTGCGCGAGGGGGCGCGCACACGCCGCAGCCATCGCCGCTTCCAGCGACGCGGCGCCGACGTGCGCGCCGAGCTGCCGCTCCCGATCGGCGAGGCGATCCGCGGCGGCACGCGCAGCTTCGCGCTCGCGGCCGACGTCGTCTGCTCCGATTGCGGCGGCGTCGGCACGATCGGCGAGCGCGTCTGCCCGCGCTGCGGCGGCGTCGGCCACCTGGCCCGGAACCGCAGCGTCGAGCTCAAGATCCCCGAGCGCGCGCGCGACGGCCTCACGCTGCGCCTCGCCGGCCTCGGCGAACCGGGCGAGGCGGGCGCGGAGGCGGGCGACCTCTACGTCACGATCCGGCTCGAATCGGACGGCGCCTACAAGCGGCTGGGCGCCGACGTCGAGGCGCTCGTGCCGGTCTCCCTCGCCGAGTGGCTCGACGGCGGGGCGGTCGAGGTCGCGACGCTCGACGGCGTCGCCAAGGTGAAGATCCCGCCGCGCTTCCCGTTCGCGACGCGGCTGCGGCTGCGCGGCCACGGGCTCGCGCGCGAGGACGGCGCCCGCGGCGACTTCTCGGTCGTGCCGATCGTGACGCCGCCCGACGGCGTCGACGGCGCGCCGCTCGAGGCGCTGCGGCGCGCCGCGGCCGCGGCGCCGGGCCCCGTGCAAGGCGGCGCGCGCCAGCGAGGCGGACGATGAGCGACACTGGGAGCGACTTCATCCTCGTCCGCGGCGAGCGCTACCTCCGGGTCGAGGTGGTCGCGCAGTGGTACCGCGTCGACGTCGCCTTCCTCGAGGAGGCGGGCGAGCTCGACCTGCTCGAGTTCGAGACGGCCGCCGGCGAGCGGCCTCTCCTCGCCGAGCACGAGCTCGACCGCCTCGCGCAGTTGCTCCACTGGCACTGGCTGACGGGGCTCGAGCTCGAGGCGCTGGCGCTGCTGATCCCGCGGGAGCGGCGGCGCGACGGCTGAGCCGTCCGTTACCGACCGGACGCGGCTCGGGACGTCGCGCGTCGGCGCCATCCGTCCCTTCGCGACCGAGGGCCGTCGCGGTCCGCGCGTTGCGACCGCGCGCGCCCTTCCGACCCGAGCCCGCGTGCGCGGCTCCTTCGATGTCCGGGACCGCGCTTCTTCGCCAGGAGCCGTCCCATGTTCACCCACCGGTGGTTCGCCGCGTGCGCGTTTCTTGTCGGCGTCGTCGGGATCGCACCGCGGGGCTTCGCGCAACGACTCGAGATCGGCGGCGAGAACGCGGGCTCCGGCGCGATCAAGATCGAGATCGACCGGATCGACGCGAAGGTCGAGGAAGGCGTCGCGAACGTCACGGTCGACGAGACGTTCCGCAACACGACCGGCCAGGTTCTCGAAGGCGTCTACCGCTTCCAGCTGCCGGAGGACGCCGTGATCGGCGCCTTCTCGATGTGGATGGGGGGCGTCGAGAAGCACGGCCGCGTGCTCGAGGCGGCGCAGGCGCGCCGGACCTACGACGCGATCGTCCGCAAGCAGAAGGACCCGGGGCTGCTCGAGCAGGTCGGCTGGCGGGAGTTCCGCGTCAACGTCTACCCGATCCCGAAGTTCGACACGGTCCGCGTCAAGCTCGAGTACTCGCACGTCGTGCGCGACGACCTCGCGCTGCAGACCCTCGAGATCCCGCTGCCGACGAAGTGCGGGGCGATCGGTGACCTGCGCGTGCGCGTGACCGTCTCGGCGGCGCACGGACTCTCCGGCCTCGACTGCCCGTCGCACCCGCAGGCCGTGCTGAAGGTCTGCGCCGAGGAGGCGGAGGCGAGCTTCTCCGCCGACGGCGCGACGCCCGCCGGGCCGTTCGTCGTGCGCGCGATCCCGCGCCGCGAGGGCTTCGACGTCGCGCTGCTGGCCGCCCGGCCAAGCGACGCGGCGGACGGGTGGTTCATCGCCCGCATCGTCCCGAAGCTCGCGGCGCCGCCCGCGATCCCGCGCGACGTCGCGTTCGTGATCGACCGCTCCGGCTCGATGCAGGGCAGGAAGATCGAGCAGGCGCGCGCCGCGCTGCTCGCCGGCCTCGACACGCTCAAGCCGGGCGACCGCTTCGACGTCATCTCGTTCTCCTCCGACGTGACCTCGCTCGGCGACGGGCGCTGGCTCGAATCCACGGCGGAGAACCTGGCGCGGGCGCGCCGCGCCGCGTGCGACATCGCTGCGACCGGCGGGACCAACATCGCCGACGCGCTGAAGGCGGCGACGCGGCCGCGCGGGGACGACGGCGCCGGCCGCCTGGCCGCGGTCGTCTTCCTCACCGACGGCGACCCGACCGTCGGCGAGACGGCGCCCGAGCGCATCCTCGCCGCGTGGCGGCAGCAGTCTGCGGGCACCCGCCTCTTCGCCTTCGGCGTCGGCAACGACGTGAAGGACTTCCTGTTGACCAAGCTCGCGGTCGAAGGGCGCGGCGACGCGCGCTACGTCCGTGAGGACGAGAACCTCGAGGTCCCGCTCGGCGCGCTGTTCGAGCGGCTGAAGACGCCGCTCCTGATCGACCCGATGGTCGAGGTCGAGAGCGCGGGCGACGCGGTCGCGATCCTCGACCGCGAGCCGCGCCGGCTGCCCGACCTCTTCCAAGGGCGCGCGCTGCTGGTGTGCGGCCGCTTCCGCGGCGTGGGCAAGGCGGTGCTCCACCTGCGTGGGAAGTCGGGCGGAGAGTCGGTCGCGGTCGACGTGCCGGTCGAGTTCCCGCGCACGACGCCGCGCCGCGACTTCGTCGCGCAGATCTGGGCCAAGACGCGCGTCGAGCGCCTCCTCGACGACCTGCGCGTGTCGGGCGGCAACGCCGAGATCAAGAACGAGGTGCTCTCGCTCGGCCTCGCGCACCAGCTCGTGACGCCCTACACGTCGTTCCTCGTGGTCGAGGACAACGTGAAGCTCGCGGACGGCGGCGCAGCGCCGCGCGAGGGTCGGGTGGCGGACGAAGGCACCGACTCCGGGCGCTTGCCCCACATGCCGGGGCTCGGCGGCGGCGGCGACACGACGCCTCCGGGCAATCCGGGAGGACCTGGCACGCCGGCTACGGGCGCGCCGACGAGCAGCGGCGCGTCTCGCCAAGCGGGCCGGACCTCGGGCGGCCACAACGGCCCGGCCACGGGTGGCGCTGGCGGCATCCGTGGCGGGTCCCTCGGCATGACCAAGCGCAGCAATGGCGAGGGCTTCGAGCGCTGGGAGTTCTGGTGGGAGCACAACAAGGATCCGTTCCTCGTGGAAAGCGCGGTGGACGCGGCGTCCGCCGCGAAGGGCGCCGCCGATCCGGCGCGCGCCGCCTCGGCTCCGTCGGACGCGGAGATCGTGGCGACGCTGCTCGCGGCGCTCCACGAGTCCGATCCCGACGTCGTGGACTCGGCAGCGCTCGCGCTCGGCCGCGCGGCGCGCGGCGGCGACGCCGACGGGAGCGTGCGCGCGGCGTTGACGAAGACGCTGCACCATCCGGGCAAGACGGCGCGCGAGGCGGCGACGCTCGCGCTCGGCGTCCTCGGCCGGCCGGAATCGATCCCGCTCCTGCGCGAGCTGCTCGGCGACACGGACGCCGGCCGCGCGCTCACGAATCGCTCCGACGCGGTCGAGGGCATGGTGCGCGCGTTCGCGGCGGCGTCGCTCGGGATGCTGCACGCCGCGGAGGCGGCGCCCGACCTGAAGGCGGTCGTGCAGAGCCCCGACACGATCGACGCCAGCCTGAAGCAGATGGCGCTGCTCGCGCTCGGGATGGTGCCGGAGCCCGCGGGCGAGAGCGCCGAGGAGCGCGTCACGTTCCTGCTCGATCGCATGCGCGATCCGTCCCTGAACGAGCTCGTGCGCGCGCAGGCGCCGATCGCGCTGATCCATCTCGCGCGGATCGACGCGGCCAACGCGGACGCCGTCCGCGCGGCGCTCTCCACGCGCCTCCTGCCGGCGCTGCGCGACGATCGCACGACGAACGACCTGCGCCGCTCCCTCGCCATCGCCGTCGGCCGGATCGCGACGATCGAGGACGACGACGCGCTCCGGGTCCTGGTCGAGACGATCCAGCGCGCGAAGGACGACCAGACGCGCCACTTCGCGATCCATGCGCTCGCTGCGATCGGCGCCCGCGACCGCGAACCGGAGCGGCACGCGGCGGCGCACGCGCTGCTGACGGCGCGGCTCCAAGAAGAGCTCGCGGGCTCGCGTCACATCACCCACCAGCCGCACGCCGCGCTCGCGCTCGCCGTCTACTTCCGCAACGAGAAGCTGCCGCCCGAGGCGCGCGCCGGCTGCGTGCGCCGGCTCGCCGAGGTCTTCGACGCCGCGACGAACCCCTCCTACCAGGGGGCGACGGCGGTCGCGCTCGGCCTCCTCGACGTGAAAGGCGAGGCGGACCGGCTCTGGAAGCGGTTCGGCGAGTCGAACGACGCGTCACTCAAGGGCTACATCGCCCTGGCCCTCGGCCTGATGGGAACACGCGACCACGCGGGAGAGCTGCGCGACGAAATGCGCCGCGGCGTCCACGACGCGAAATACCGGATCGAGCTCGCCTACGGCATCGGCCTGCAGGGCGATCCGGCCGACACGATGGCGCTGATCGCCGGCATGCAGGCGGGCGCGACGGTCGCCGAGGCGGGCGCGGGGGTGCGCGCGCTCGGCCTCGCCCGCGACCCGGCCGCGCGCGCGCCGCTGCTCGCGCTCGCGCGCGACGCCACGCAACCGCCGCTGCGGCGCGCCTTCGCCGAGGTCGCGCTCGGCCTCCTGCTCTCGCGGGAGCCTCTTCCGTGGCCGGCGGAGTTCTCGGTCGACTCGAACTACCGGGCGAAGCTCGCGGCCATCGCGGAGATCCTCGACATGCTGTGAGCACGGCGCGCGCCGGGAGCGCCGTCACGGGCCGGAGCGCTTCACTTCGCCGAAAGGAGAGCGCGCCGCGTCGAGCGTGAAGTTCGGGGTGGCGCCGGTGGCGGCCGAGATCTGCTCGACGTCGGTGCGGAAGTCGAGGTTGACCGGCCTATTGCTGGTCGACGACCACCACGCGATCGAGCGGCGGCGCGGCCACGACCTGCGGCGTGCGGCTCCCCGGCCAGAAGATCTCGACGCGCTCGACGGCGGCGACGGCGCCGAGGCCGACGTGCAGCACGGCGCTCGACTGCGACAGGTAGCCCTGCGCGTTGGCGAGCTCGCGTGACCAGGTGCGTGCCGTCGTCACGACGCGCACGCGCGCACCCCACGCCGCGCTCTTCACGCGGTTGCGCAGCTGGAGGCGCAGCGCGTGGCGCGGCGGCGAATCGTTGCGGTAGAGGTAGGGCTCGTGGTTGAAGTTGTTGACCACGAGGTCGAGGTCGCCGTCGCCGTCGAGGTCCGACACCGCCGCCGCACGCGAGCTGCGCGTGGCCTTCACGCCCTTGATCGTCGTGCCCTCGATGCGGCGCAGCTTGCCCGGGATGCCGAGCCCGACCTCGTCGGCCTGCTCGCGGAACACCCCCTTGCCGTCGTTGCGCAGGAAGGCGTTGGGCCAGAAGTAGTAGGGGTACCCCATCCCCGTCGGCACGTAGAGGTCCTCGGCGCCGTCGTCGTCGAAGTCGCCGACCGCGATGCCCCACGGGAACCACGTCTCGAGGTTGGCCTGCGCCGACATCTCCTCGAAGCGCCCGTCGCCGCGGTTGCGGAAGTAGGTGTTCCCGAACAGGACGGTGTGGGCGTGCGTCTGCTCGGGCGAGGTGATCTCCTTCCAGTCCTTCGCGTTGGAGCCGGCGGGCGTGTTGAACTTCGCGGTCGGGTGCACGCGGTCGCGCTCGTCGGGATTGAGCCACATGTCGGAGTGCATGTCGACCACGTAGAGGTCGGGGAGCTCGTCGCCGTCGCCGTCGAAGAAGCGCGCCCCCATCGCGCCCCAGCTGGTGCGCCCGAGCGCCGTCGTCGTGATCTCCTCGAACTTCCCGTCGCCCAGGTTCCGGTAGAGGCGGTCCGCGCCGAACATGTTGGTGACGTAGAGGTCGAGGTCGCCGTCGAGGTCGATGTCGGCGACCGCCGCGTCGGCGTTCCACTCCGAGGCCGACACGCCCGCCTCCTTCGTCACGTCGGCGAAGGTGCCGTCGCCGCGGTTGTCCCAGAGGATGCAGCCTTCGCCGGGATTGCGCGCGTCGGGAGTCTTGGTCACCTCGCCGAACGGGAGCGAGACGCCTTCGAAGAACCAGTCGGCCTCCTGGCTCACCGTGTCGGTGGTGAACTTCCCGAGATTGCAGAGGAAGAGGTCGAGGTCGCCGTCGCCGTCGCGGTCGAACCAGGTCACCGCGCTCGAGTGGCCGGTGTAGCCGACGCCCGCCTTCTTCGTCACGTCGGTGAAGACGCCGTGGCCGTCGTTCTGGAACAGGTGGTTCCCGCCGCGATAGGTCGTGACGTAGAGGTCGAGGTCGCCGTCGTTGTCGCAGTCGCCGAACGCGGCGCCGACCTTGAGCGCGCGGTCGACCGCGATGCCCGACAGCGCCGTCACGTCCTCGAACTTCATCCCGCCGCGGTTCAGGTAGAGGGCGGCCGGTCCGAGGAAGTCGAGGAAGTAGAGGTCGTCGAGCCCGTCGCCGTTCACGTCGGCGATGCAGATGCCGCTGCCGTGGTCGTAGGGGTTCACCCGGAAGTTCGTGCCGCTCTCGCTGTCGAGGAAGTGGTGGCGGAAGCGGACGCCCGACGCCTCGAGCACGTCGGTGAAGTGGAGTCCCGGGTCCTTGGCCGCATCGGCCGCGGGTCGCGCGCCGTCGTCGGCCGGCGCCGCCGGCGACTGCGGCCGCGCGACGCCGAGCTGCGCCGCCGCGAGCACGGCGAGCGCGGCCAACTGGACGAAGGGGGATGTCGCGGCGCTGCGGACGGTGAGCCGACCGGTCATGGGAGTGTTCCTGGCGGGAACGGGGCCGCGGGGGCGGCCGGATGGCGGGATCGGACCACGAGACGGGAACTGCGACGCGTTCCACTCGCGCCAACGACGTCCGCGCTACGTCTTTCCGCACGCCCGGTAACGACTCGCGCCGCCGCACTCGGAACGCGGCGGCGCGAGCGACTGCAGGATGACGACGGGGTGACGGAATCGCCCCGCGGAAAGACCCTCGACCTCACTTCTTGGGAGGTGGCGCGCCGTCGTTCGACGACTCGTATTCCTGGTAGGGATTGATCTTTCCGTTCGCGATGCGCAGCACGAAGTCGTCGATCGCCTTGTCGAGGTCCTTCACCTCGTCGAGCAGCTTCGGGACGCAGCGCTGGAACGACTCGATGCCGCCGTTCCCCGCCATCTCCTCGCGCGCGTACGCCTCGAACTGGCGCGGCCGATCGGCTCCCGACTTCAGGTTGAGCCAGAGGATGAAGTTGCTCATGTCGGCGTAGAAGCCGCTCGAGATGGTGACGAGCGCCTCCTCGCGCTTCTTCACGTCGAGGTTCTGGATCTGCTGCTGCGCCCAGAAGTCGAGTCCGTGCAGGCGTATCTCGAGCGCCTTCGCCACCGGGATGCGCCAGCCCGGCGGACGGAACGCCCCTGAGACGCGGCCCGAGCGCCACGGCTGGAAGCGGACCTCGCCGCGGTCGAGGAACTGGCACGACATGAACTCCGCGATCCCCTCGCTGAACCAGTGCGACTGGAGGCAGCCGATGCTCCGCGTCGCGCCGCCGTCGGGCGAGGCGAGCTGGTCGACCCACGCGTGGGTCAGCTCGTGCAGCAGCGACTGCGTGCCCTCCGTGAACGCGCCGTAGCCCACCTTGAGCACCGGCGAGTAGGTGAAGCACTGCTTCTTGCCCGGCTCGTAGTGGGCGCGGCGGCCGGGCGGCGACTTCTCGCCCGCTTCGGCGACGCTGTAGTCGCTGTACCGGTCGAAGTTGAGGAAGACGAAGACGGGGAAGAGCGGGTCGTGGTCGGGGGGCTTCGGCGCGAGCGCGAAGAGGTACGAGCGGATCTTCTTGTCGTACGCCTCGAGGAAGGGCGTGTAGCTCGCCTCGGCCTCGGCGCGCCGCTTCCTGCGCTCGTCGGGCGTCCCCTTCACCTCGATGAAGAGCGCGTAGGGGGGCTTGCTCTCGACCATCTCGTACTCGAGCGTCGAGAAGAACTTCTTGTCGGCGAGGTCGATCCGCAGCTGGTCGACCTGCGCGTAGAAGGGCTGTGTCTTCGCCTTCTCGACGCGCGCGTCGATCTCCTTCTTGGCCGCGTCCCAGCTCGCGAGCAGCGCTTCGCGGTCGCTCTTCGTCAGCTCGCCGCGCGCCGCCTCGCGGAACGGCTTCAGGTGCACGCGCTGCGGCGTCGCGACGATCGCGGCGAAGCCGGGCAGGTCCTTCATCGGGTCGAGCGCCTCGACGCCGAGCTTCGCGCGCGCGTCCTCGTGCTCGGGGTCGATCTTCAGCACCTTCGTCCAGCACTGCTCGACGAGCTTCGCGTCCTTCGTTCGCTCGGCGTCGCGCGCGACCTCGGCGGCCTCCTCGGCGGTGGTCGCCTTCTCGATGCGCTGGATCACCTCGGCGAGCGTCGGCGGCGGCTTTTGCGGCGGCGCGGCGACGACCGGCTTCGCCGGCTCGGGGACCGGCGCCGCGGGCTCCTTCTTCGCGGCGCCGGCGGCGTCGGGCGCGTCGGTGACGGAAGCGGTCGGTGGGGTGGAGAGTGGCCGGTCGGGGCCGCAGCCCTTGACGATCAGGAATACGACCAACGCGACCACCACGACCCCGAAGCCGGCGAGCACCGGGAC
>Ga0137325_1000119_pt1 | contig 17717 bp, 19 predicted proteins | sample EasRivERMZT469_2_FD_102294 | JGI IMG/M metagenome (GOLD analysis project Ga0137325, IMG submission 102294) | Soil microbial communities from meander-bound floodplain in the East River, Colorado, USA - East River MetaG ERMZT469_2 | ecosystem: Environmental > Terrestrial > Soil > Floodplain ...
GACCCTTCGCGGCCTCGACGTGCCGGAAGCGCTGTGGGGCACCGCGATCTTCGGCGTCACCCTGACCGGCCCCGACCCCGGCACGATCCGGCAGCGACAGATCCCGTGGACCCTGCCGCTCGTATTCAAGCAGGGCCGCGTCAATATCCGGGGCCTCTCGAGCGCGACCGTGACGCTGGGCAATTTCTACATGCGCTATCAGGTGCTGGGCTACCTGCTCCAGGTGCCGCAAATCCCGATCGCGCCATCGGATGAGGAGTTCTTTCTGCTGTCGAACGATGGGGTTACCATCCTACGCTCGAACGGCAACATGAATTTGAGGCCGCGCTAGGTGGCTGTCGGCGAAACCTTTGCGGTTTTCCTTGAAACCGACCCGCTTACGACGGCGTTGCCGCTGCCGATTGTCTCGGATGACCGTCTCGCGGTGGTGCGTTCTGGCTCGACCTATTATGCCTCCGCCTTGGAATTTGAGGGGGTGGCCGCGTCCTGCACCTATGTCGTGGCGGCAAGCGGCGGCAGCACCGCGGCGACCGAGGCGCTTGGGGCGATCCAGCTCGAGCCCGCCGCGGCGATCGCGTCCTATACGGTGACGCTGCCGCCGAACGCACTCAATAACCAGACATTCGGCGTCTCGACGACGCAGGACATCACCTCGCTGACCGGGGCTCCGGCGGCTGGGCAGACCGTCAACGGCGGCGCGGTCGGGGTATTGCCGGCTGATGGCGGGGTCGCGTGGCGTTACCGCGCATCAAACACGACTTGGTATCGGATTCGATAATGAGGCGCTTTCTCCTCGCTGCCCTGGTGGCTCTCGTGCTGCCCGCCGTTGCGCTGGCCCAGACCAAGGTCAACAGCCCGATCACCGTCGGTCCAGGTCTCAACGCCCTTGGCCCTAGCATTTCGACCCTCTTGCCGCAGACGTGCGACGGAGTAATCAATACCACCGGCGGCGCGATGACTGCTGGGCTCGCGACGCTCACTGGGACCGGATTTACCTCGGCCGACGTTGGTAAGCGCGTCGCGGTCGCGGATGTCGGCAGCAATTTTGCCCTATCGACGCTCAACCTGAATGCCGGCGGCGCCGGGTACGTGGTCAACGAACTGGTGACCTTGGCCGGCGGCACGGGCAGCCCGGCAGTTCAGGTTCGGGTCGTGGCGGTTTCGGGTGGGGCGGTTACCGAGTTTGCTATCGTCAATCCCGGCATCTACACGGTCACCACGACGACATTTACCCAGGCCAGCAGCACGGTGGACGGCATCAATCCGGGGGCCGGGGCCGGTGTGACATTCAACAACGTCACGTTCAAGCGTCTGCCGCTGTCCACAACGATAACCGGGTTTACGAACTCGACCTCTGTGACGCTTGGCGCGGCGGCATCCGCGACGGATGCGAATGCCGCGTATCGCTATGGCACCGACAAGACGGCGGAAATTCAGGCCGCAATCGACGCCGGTCTCCCGGTGAACCTCCCGATCGGCATTTGCGTCCACACCAGCCCCATCGAAATCAAAGACAAGACAATTCTGGTTGGGCAGGGGCGGGGGGCCGGCCTAACTGGGTCGCATGACAATACGATTCTTGTGTATCTTGGCGCGCAGTCTGCAAGCGCTCAAATTCTTGCCGATAAGGACGTGGGCGGTGGGGCGGAGATTACAGGATATACCTACGGGAACTTCGCTCTGGATGGCGCGCTACTCATAGCCAAGGGCATCCGAGAGGCCGGGACGCAAGTGGGGCGGAAGGAGCCCGTTAAGACACTGGGCCATACTCAGGTTGGCGCTGAGTTCCAGGCGTCCTCCGCCTTCCCGGATGGAAACTTCGGCCACCGCTATGAGTTTCTGGACATCCAGGAGACCACCGCAGGACTAAACACGGATGGCATCTGGATGGGCTATCCTAATAATGTGGACCTGGGGAAAGACCCGGACTGGAGCCGGTTCGTGGAAATCCGAGTTAACATCAATACCTCTGGTATTGGTTCTCCTATGCGAATGGGAGCTACTGACCACAATAGCTTGGTGCAGTTGCGCCTCCGCGGTCCCATCGCCACCCCTGGCATTGAATTTCTTGGGGGCAACTGGGCTACATTAGGTCATTCTCGGAACAATCTTTTTGTTTTTCTCGACGCCGGCGATGGCGGGGCCATCTCCCGAGGCACGGGGTTTTTGCGGGGGGCCTCGAATAAAGCTCTTTGGTACGACAGAGGCAACGGCGGGCCGCAGTGGACGACGGAGCCGGGGGCGCTGTTTGACGCCACCGACACAAATGCGCGGTCTGCATTTCTCGGCTTGGTTACTACTACTCTAGCCGACCTTCGCGAAGTGTCCAACTTTACCGCGCTCTACCATGTATCCGACAGCCCGACAAAAGTCCCCGGCCACACTTTCCTGACTACCGATACCCCCGGAACGTATCGAGTCATTGCATTATTTACTGGGACCGCCAATCAATACAGGGTGGTTGCTGCGGTCAACGATACCCCGTCAGACACCGACGTTGTGGTTGCTACGTCCACGCTGACATCCAACTTGGATACGGCTTTCGATATTGTGCCTGGTATGCAGATACTTTTGCTTGCAGGCAAGACCTACTCCTGTCGCGGCACCCTGTCCGGCACGGCCAACGCGGGGGGCGGCATCAAGGTGCGGCCCACGGCCAGCGGCGCTCTCACGATCACGTCGATGCGTTTCCGCGCTCAGATGTGGAACAACCTGACGATTGTAGAGAACACCGAGGTAACCGCGTTTGGCGTCAACCTCGTTGGGACGACGGCGGCCTACACGAACATCGAGTTTGAGGGCGTGATCGTCGTCAATGCCGGCGGTATGCTGTCGATCCAGGCGGCGCAGAACGCCTCGTTCGCGGCGGATACGACCATCGTGGCAAACTCGCACCTCGGCTGCACCCGGATTAATTGATATGTGCATGAGATTCGCGTGGTTGCTGTTTGGCCTCCTCGCCGCGCCGGGGGCGGCGCAGGCGGCCTGCCCGCCGATCCCCTTCATCTTCGCCCAGGGGCGCGCCGTTCAACGCGACCCAGGTCAATACCAACTTCACCAGCCTGCGCGACTGCTACTACCATCCTGCGCTCGAACGGCAACGTGAACCTGAGGCCGCATTAGAATGGCTGGCGAGACCTTCGGCACTTTTCTGACGAGCGATGTCCTCACCGAGGCGTTGCCGGGGGCGGTGCAGGCCACCGATCGCCTCGCCGTGGTGCGCGCGGCCACGGCGTATTACGCCGAATATGCCGATCTGCTGGCCGTGACGCCATTCTACACGCCGGCCACGGTAGACGGCTTTATCGCGTCGGACGGCGGCATCACTAGTGGCGACGCCACTTTTGTCTCGGCCAGCGCGGGGTTCGTGGCCGGCGATGTCGGCAAGCTGATCTCGATCCGCGAGGCCGGGGCTAATTGGTTCCTTAACAGCGCCACCGTCAGCAACGGCGGAGCCGGGTTCGCGGTTGGCGATCTGGTGAATTTCACCAACGGCGCGCAGGTTTACGTGGTCGAGGTTTCGGCTGGCGTGGTTGTGGAGTTCTACATCGTAAACCGAGGGAGCCAGTCTGACCCGCCGCCGGCCACTATCAGTCAAAGCGGGGCGAGCGTGCGGGCCGGGTCTCTCGTCCCTCCCGCCGCGCCGGTCGCAGGCGGTACCGGCCTGGTCCTCGCTACCGCCGCTCCCACTTGGATACGGGAAAATCTCGTAACCACGATAGCCAGCGTCACCAACGCGACCACGGTAGAGCTTGCCCTCGCCGCGTCGGCGACAGTGGTCGGCGCAACGTGGGGGTACGGGACGGATTACGGTCCCGCCATACAGGCGGCCCTTGACGCCGGCACTTTGGTATACCTCCCGCCCGGCATCGTTGGCCACGCGCAAACGCTAACGATGCTTACCGGGAATGTCCTCATCGGCACGGACGTAGAAAATACGCAGCTGATGTGGCTCGGCGCCGCGGGCCAGCCGCAAATTTTCCTCGGTACCCAGGCCGCCGGGCGGGCCGACAACATGCGCGTCGGGTATTTCACCCTCGACGGGCTCGGCGCGGCCAGCAAGGGCTACTACGCCCGCGCTGCGGCGGCCAGCCGGTGGCATCCGGTCGATATGAAAGGCCACACTACGGTCGGGATGGACATCCACGGCAACGACGCCGGCGTGGACAGCATCTTCAACGTTTTCGAGTCGTTCCGCACGAGCTACGAGACGGGAGACCTGAACACCTACGGGATTTGGTGGGGGTTCCCCAATACTTACGACATCGAGAGCGACCACGACCTGTCCGTTTACCAGCACATCCAGATCAAGACGCTTGCGACTGCTACCGGCTTTATCGGCGGGTGCTCGGATCACAACACCGTGATCTACATGCAGGTCCGCTCCGGCACGAGTTCGCACAACCCGAGCAGCATCGACCTGCTCGGGGGAGATTGGGCGACAAGCGGCCATTGTCGGAACCATCAGTGGGTTGGCATGGACGCCGGCCAGGGCGGCCTCAAAATCCGCGCGACGGGGTGGGCGAACCCGGCAGAGGCGATCTTTATCGACTATTACGACCGCGGCAATGGCGGGGCGGATTATTCCGTCGAGGACGGGGCGCTTTACAGCCTCCGATCCGGCACCCTCGGCGTCGATGGGTTCGTCCTGCGAGCGCGCGCATTCGCAAATCTGCCGACCGTGCCAGTAGGCGGCGTTTCGTACATTACGAACAGCAGTACCTCGGCTCCGGGGGCGATCGTCGGCGGTGCCGGCGCGTTCGCTGTGTTCGCTGGATACGACGGGACCTCCTGGCGGGTTTTGGCGCCGGTTGCGAGGCCAGCCAGTCTCAATCTAGCTCACCAATCTCCCGCCGGGACGACCAATACCGCTGCCTTCGAGATGATGGGCATGGGGGCGACGGCGACGATCACCCCAACGGCTACGGGGCGCCTCTGGGTGACGATCTGGGGTACTATGGAGAACACGGCCGCCACCTCCGGCTCGCGTGTGAGGCCGAAGTACGGGACTGGCGCAGCGCCGGTTAACGGGGCTGCCGAGACCGGCACGTCTCTTTGCACCAACTCGCCGGGTGTTAAGTTTGACGGCAATACAGTCGCCCAGGCGGCTCCGTTTAGCGTATCCGGCGTCATTGACGTGACCGTGGGAGTTGCGGTGTGGGTCGACATTGCGATGCAGGCGCTAGTCGGCGGCACGGCCAGCGCGTCCGGCGTCTCGGTTCAGATTGTGGAGATATAGGCATGCGGGTGCCTCTCGCGTTTGCCGCGGCGCTGGCGGTCGTCCTGCCCGCCGCGGCGCAGGCGGCCTGCCCGCCGATCCCCTTCATCTTCGCCCAGGGCGCGCCGTTCAATGCGACCCAGGTCAACGCGAATTTCACCAGCCTGCGCGACTGCTACAGCACATCTCTCAGCCCAGGGACGCCGCCCACGGTAGTCAATCATCCGGTGGTCTGGACGAATACGCTGGGCACCGGCCTCGGCGATCCCGGCACGACCTGGACCTACGGCGGCTCGATCGTGCTCAACCCGGTGCCAGGCTCTCTCAACCAGGGCCTCAAGACCTCGCAGACCGTCGCCGGCACCGTCACGGCCGACACCTGGTACAACCAGTTCCTGATCGCCAGCGACAACGTGAGCGGAGCCCAGACCAACCTGTTCGGCGGCGGCGTCTATCAGGTCTGCTGCGGGTCCAGCGCGCAGGGATACCGCTTCGCGCTCGGCGGCCGGCTGGATGTAACCAGCGCCTGGAGTTCATCTGACCCGGAGGCGGTCTTTGTGGGGGTGATCGGCAATGCCCGGGCAACGGTTAGCTCACCCAGCGTCGGGGCGCTGATCGCCGGCGGCAACTTCAACGTCGATGTCAGCAACAATGCCCAGAATTGGGCGACGGTCATTGGGGCGGAGACCGATGTTATCGTTCGGGCCGGCACCGAGGCGCCGCAGATGAAGACGAACCAATCCCACATCCTGGGGGCGCTCGATGCGGTGAACGCCTTCGGGTTCTCGGCGTGGCACCACTATGTCAATGCCGGCACGACGAACGGCATGACGAATCTGTGGCTGCTTGATACGACGCTTGGTGGCGGGGAGATCGTCGAGCCGGTCGGCACGATCCTCAATGTCCGGGGCGCGATGACGGTGGCAGAGGTGTTCAACCTCAGCTCGCTGACCGTGACGGGCAATGTTCTGACCGGCCCCGGCGGCAACAGCTCCATCAGCGGCGCCGGCGCGGGATTCTTCAGCAGCACCGTCTCCGGTAACGGCAATCTGGGGGCTGTCTACCCGGCGTCGGCCGCGACCGGCTGGGCGCTTGGCAGTAACTTCTCGGCAGCGAACGCCGAGGTCAACCTGTGGAACACGTCCAACACCGGCCTCGGCTTCCACTTCAAGCAGAAGACCGGGGCGAGCGCCGCGTCCGACGTGTTCTGGATCAACAACACAACCGGCGGCAACAAGACGACCAACGTCAAGCTGATGCGGAAAGACGGCGCCGGGGTCATCACCTTTGTCGATGTCACGGTCGATGCCAATGACAGCTGCGGCGCCGGCTTCTCCTGTCTGCGGGTGATAAATTGAGAGCGATCCTGATCCTGGCGCTGCTGCTGCCCCTCCCGGCCCACGCCCAGACCGCCGACGAGAGGGCGACGCACGAGGCCTGCGACGAGCAGCGCAAGGTGGAGACGACGCCCAGGGGCGCGAAGCGGTTTGTGCCCGGCTACAAGCCCGGCTGGGAGAAGTGCGAGGCTTTCGAGGCGGCCTACCAGCAGAAGCTGCGGGACGCGGCGAATGCGGCCAACGCCGGAGCGGTAGCCAAGAAGGCGGCGCGGGATTCGAAGGCTCAGGAGGAATTGAACAAGTGAGGTGGTTCGCGCTGGCGCTTCTGCTGCTGCCGCTGGCGGCGCAGGCGCAGCAGCCTGACCCGCGCATCGCCGGGCCGATGATCCAGGCGCTCCAGGCGCAGGTCGCGCTACAGCAGGCGATGATGAAGGCGCAGGCCGAGGACGCCGAGGCGCAGAAGAAGACGCTATGGGATTGGTTGCTGTCGGCGCAGGCCGAGGCGAAAAAATAGCGGGCCGAAGCCCGCCAAGTTCCCCTTAGTCGTGTCCGCTTCCCTGACGGGTTGCTGACGCGCCAGCGTTAGCACATCCGCGCGGATTAGTGTATAGGGCGCATCATCTTTAGGAGGGGAATATGCGCGCGCCGCTTCGTTACGCCGCCATCCTGGCCGTCGGCATCTTCCTCGGCACCGCCGCGGTGCAGCTTCACTCGGCCGGCATCCCCGGCCCGGCGGACCCGAGCCAGGTCATCCCGCAGGTCAACCAGTACCTGGCGAACCTGATTACCCGCTCCGGCACGACCAGCGAATTGCAGTTCTCCGGCTCTCAGTCATGGGCGGTGAACAGCACTGTCGCCACCACGATGACCTCGCTCGGCCCCCAGGGCGCCAGCACCACGGTCTCCCAGTGGCTGACGGTGGTCGACAACCGGGGCCGCGTCGGCTTCATCCCCTGGTATCTCTACACGCCTTGATAGCTCGGCGAGCAGCGTAAACAGGACGAGCCACATGGCCCAGGAGGCCGACAGGAACAATCCCGCTGTCCCCCAACAAGCGAGGATTGCCCTGTCGTCCTGGTTTGCAAGCCGCCAGCACGATACGCACAGCCAGATGGCAGCGGCAAGTCCGAGCGCGCCGGTGGCGACGAACCAGTCGAGCGGGACCGAGTAGAAATGGCCGACCGCGACCAGCCGGCCCTCGAGCGGCACGATATGCGAGACGCCGCCCAGGCCCCAGCCGGTCAGCGGTCGCTGAAGACCGACTGTCAGGCCGAGTTCCCATGCCTGGCGGCGGGCCTCCGGGCGCTGGAGGAGTACCGCGCCGAGCAGCGCGCAGCCGGCGACGCCCGTCGCGATCCAGCGGGACCGTCGCCACAGGAGGGCAGTACCCCCGGCCCCGACCGCGAGCAGCGCGCCACGGCTCTGACTGAGGACGACCGCCAGCGCGTTCGCGCCGAGCGCCGCGTGCCCCGTTATGGTGCCGCGTTCGCGCCACGCGACGAGCAGCATGACGGCGGCAAAGGCCCCGAGGTAGTTCGGGCTGCCGAATGGCCCAGGTGGCCTGGTCTGCCAGGGCAGTTGTACCAGGGCGATCGCGCCGCATCCCACGCTGGCCCACAAGAGGACGGTCCAAATGCGGCTCGCGCGCCCCTCGGGGAGGAGCCGCAGAACCAGGAACCAGCAGACGAGCAGGAGACACCCGGCGTATCCGTCGCCGGAGCCGCCGAGGCTGGCGATGCCGGCGACGGTGGCGAGGGCTAGGACGGCCAGGGTGATCCGCATCGCTGGCAGGATGGCCTTCGTTGCTGGGAGCGTGGGTTTTCTGATTTACACACTGTGGCCGGATTGAGGTGTTGGAATGGCGATCACGCTGGATCGAGGACCGCAGAACGTCGGCGATTTGCTGAGCCAACTGAATGTCTTGCGGAGGCAGATCAACGACCTCGGCGCGTTGGAGAGCTACGACAACGGCGAATATACCGGCTTTCAGTTCAACGATGCCGGTGGCGCTGGCATCGGCTTTCTGTCGAGCAATGGAACAATCACCGAGTTCGACCTGAGCTTGCCTGACGGCAGCGTCGCCGCGAGCTTCATCATGAACGCGGATGGCCTGATAATACAGGCCACCGTCCCAGTCTTCATCAACTACGGCCCAGGCGTCGCCTTCGCCGACCTGCCGGCTGCGAGCCTCGGGATTACGGCGCTCATCCTTGACAGCAACACGGCGACCTGGGGCGCGACGATTGCCGGCGGCGGGGCCAACAAGGTGCTGGCGCTCTGCGGCGAGGCGAACTGGAGCGTGGTCGGCAAGGTCAATTGACGTGAACGGATCGAGTGGGTTCGCGGGACTGATCGGGAGACGCAAAATGCCGGCTGCCAGCGAGAAGCAGCGCCGCCTGATGGGCGCGGACCTCGCCCGCAAGCGCGCCGGCAAGAAGACCAAGACCGGCATGTCCGAGGCGCAGCTCAGGGACTTCGCCAAAAAGGTGCCGATTCAGCGCAAGGGGAGCGCCCGAAAGAAGTGAAGCTCGCTACCACCTTGCTGCTGGCTTGCCTCGCGTCCCCGGCTATGGCGCAGCACCTGCCTGATGTCACCGAGCCGATCGTGCCGCCCTTAAATGACGAGATCAACCGGGTGCGCCGGGCGATCAACGAGGCGTCGGGGCGTATCGGGCAGAACAGCGCCGAATTGACTGCGCTCACCGGCGGCTGGTCGGCCGCGCCCGCCACGCTGTCCTGCAATGCGGGGACGCTCACCTCGGCCACCGGCAACGTGCTCTCCAAGGTCATCGGCAAGACGGTGTTCCTGTCGGTGCAGATCCAGATCGCCACCAATGGCACCTGTGCCACCGCGATCAACGTGGCGCTGCCGGCGGAACTGGTTCCCGTGGCGCACAACGCTTTTGTGCTGCCGGGGACGCTGGTGGGCGGCTCGATGGCGCGCGGCTTGGTGCAGCTGACACCGAGCCCGCGCATCAACATCAGGTCGTTCAATAACGGCTATCCGGGCGGCTCCGGGGCCAATATCGTCATCAGCGGCGTCTATCAGACGCAATAGCCTCGAGGAGGCGGTGAGATGTTCGATGGAGTGGGCGATCTGATGCAGTCGTTCGAGCGGGCTGATCGCCGGACGGTCTGGGCGCAGCGGGCTATCGTCGCCGGCATAGCGGCCGTGCTGTTCCTGTCGGTCTCGAATGCGCGGGCGCAATTGAGCGGGGCCTTCGTCAACTGCTCGCAGACCGTCAGCACGGCGGCGGCGACCGTTCCGTTTCCCACCTCCGGCTCCGGTCCGTCCGCGCCGCAGGTCTATCTGCGCCTGTGCAACGCGCATGCTTCCAACACGCTGGGGGTCAATCCGCTGCCGGGCGGCACCGCGGCGATCGGCTCGGCCGGCACGCTGACCGTGGCGGCTGGCGGGTGCCTCCTGTTCGACGTGGCCCCGATCCCGCCGGTCATCAGCGTCATCGGTTCCGCCGCGAGCACGACGACGGCCTGCTGGTATCGGTAGCGATGGCAGAGGACATCGGTGCTTGGGTGGCGATCGCCTGGCAGGCGTCTATGGTGCTCGGCGTGCTGGTCAGCGTGGCGATCCAGGTCATTAAGGTCGCGTTAAATGACCCGGCGGCAGGCGGATGAGGTGGCGCCATCCACCGAAACGCGGCTCGCGGTTCTGGAGGAGGCAGTAAGGCGCTTGGAGGCACGGGTCGAGAAGATCGCCTGGGCGATCATCACGGCCACCGGCGTGGCGGCGATGACTTTGGCGACGGTGTTGTTGGGGAAGTGAGGCGAACTTGAAGCCGCTTTAGCGAGGGAGGCCGCATAGTGGATTTAGTCCTCATCATCCTGGTCATCCTGCTGGTGTTCGGTGGCGGCCTCGGCTACCACCGCTACGGCTACGGCGGCGGCTTCGGCATCGTCGGCGTGCTGCTGGTGATCCTGGTGATCTACCTCCTGGTGGGGCGCGGGCGGTTTTGACACGAAAGCAGGCGATCCTGGTGTCGATCGTCGCGCCGGTGTTACTGGTGGTGGTGATCCTGATCTTCGGCGGGGCGTGGTAATTCGTTGCTCCTGGCAGCCCCTGGCCGAGGTGCTGGCTGAGCCGAACCTGCCCGACCTGATCCGCTCCTACTGGGAGGAATTGAGCCCGCACCCCGCGCTCGTCTGCGATCCCGACTGGCCGCTGATGCTGACGATGGAGGCCGAGGGGCGGTTCAAGGTGTGGACCTGCCGGGTCGACGGCACCCTGGCGGGGTTCATCGCGTTCCACTTCATGACGCATATCGCCTATCGGAGCACGGTCCTGGCGATCGACGCCGGGCACTACCTGGGAAGCGCGTGGCGCAACCGGGGCCGGATCGGTTACAATATGTGGCGCAGCGTCAAGCCGGCGCTGAAGGCGGAGGGAGCGGTCCTCGCCATGCTGCACGACAATGCCGCGCGCCCGCTGGTGCCGTTCTTCCTGTCGCTGGGCGCCGAGCCGTTCTCGACGATCTACTGGTGGGATTTGGGGGCCAAATAGATGCAGTCCCAAGGCGCAGGCGGCTCGGGCAGCAGCGGAGGCAGTCCGACGGTATATTTGCCGCCCGGGCAGGACGTGGCGGCCAAGACGTGGGCCGACATCCTCAACCCGCTCGCCGGGGTCGCGGGGAATGCCGGGGCCGGCACGCCGGGCGCGTGGGCCTACCCGCAGTCGCAGTCGCTCTACCCGACCGGCTACAACCAGGTCTCGCAGTTCCTGACCGGCTCGCCCTACGGCCCGACCCTCTACGACCAGAATATGGGCACCGCCGTCGGTTCGGCGACGAACGCCTATAACAATTTCCTGCCGACCTACGGCGCGGTGACCGGGGCGATCCCCGGCCTCGTCGGAGGCGCGACCGCCGGCATGCCGTACCTGCCGCAGACGCTGGAGAACGCTTTCTCGCCGTACTACGGGACGATGGTGCAGGCGGCGGCCGACAACCCGCTCTATCCGCAGGCGATGACCGGCGCGTCTCAGGCGGCGGCCTACGGCGGGCAGGGCGCGCAGGACATGATGACGCAAGCCCGGGCGCTGATGATGTCGGGCTTCGACCCGCAGGCCGGCCTCTACAACCGGGGCCAGCAGCAGCTCCTCGATAAGTCGAACGCGGTCAACGCGATGTCGGGTCTGTCCGGCCCCTACGCCGCCGGCGTCACCAGCAACGCGCTCGGCAATTACGACATCAACTGGCAGAACCAGCAGCTCGGCCGGCAGACGCAGGCGGCGCAGGCGTCATCGCCCCTCTTCACTGGCGCGACCAACCTCGCCTACGGCTCGGCGCAGATGCCGAACCAGGTCTACATGAAACAAATCTCCGACGTGCTCGCCGCGCTCGAGGCGCAGAACCGGGCCGGGCAGAGCGGCGTCTCGAGCTACGGCGGCATGATCGACGCCATCGGCCGGGGGCTTTCCGGCGGCCTCGGCCTCGGCACCACCGGGGCGCAGGGCCTGACCTCGATCGGCGGCGCGCCCTACTCGACCGGCGCCACCATCGCCAACAATTCGCTCAGCGGCCTCAGCAACCTGAACAGCATGCTGACCAGTTCGACCGCGATGGGGAATCAGCAGTACACGCTGCCGATTGAAGTGATGAACCAGCTCGCCAAGTACATGGGCCTCGGGCAAACGGCCTCCGGTATCAACGACCAACTCGGTCGGAGCGCATTCAATCAGCAGGCGTCCGGCATCGGCGGCCTTCTCAGTGGGGCGAACATGCTGTTCAACCCGACTAGTGGCTGGTTCCCTGGTGCGATTGGCGGCCTGACGAGCCTGTTCGGTTCCGACCGGCGGCTGAAGCGCGACATTGAGCAGATCGGTCGGCTGCGCAACGGCCTGCCGGTGTACCGCTTCCGCTACCACTGGAGCGGGCGCTCGACGATCGGGCTGATGGCCGACGAGGTGGAGCGCGTCCATCCGCGCGCCGTGGCCGTGGGGCCGGGCGGCTTCAAGATGGTCAATTACAACCTTGCTTGCCTTTGAGGGGTAGGCGATGCCGGAGTGGCTCATGGCGTTCCTGCGGATGGCGCAGCAGCAGCAACCGCGGGGAGGCGCGTTCGATCCGACGTACGGATTGCCCGGTTCTATGGGCGCGACTCCGGCTGGGGCGGGTGGCCAGGGCGACCCGGTGCTCGGCCTGTTCAATCAGCAGATGCCGGGGTGGAACCGCTTCCACATGAACCGCTACCCGGAGATGTTCCGCGGCACCAACCGGGCGTTTCAGGGGCCGATGACGGGCGACCCGGTGCTCGCGCCTCCGCGCCTGCCGCCGGTCAACATGCCCAGTATCATTGGGGTGGACCCGGGCACGGGGGCCGGCATCCCGCCTGGCGGCTGGATGGCGCGGCCGCCGCTGCCGTCCCTTGAGGAAATCCTTTACGGGCGGAGAACCTGATGTTCAATCTCGCGGCCCTCGGCGCCGGCATCGGCCAGTTCGCGCAGCAGCAGCAGCAGGAGCGCGAGAACCAGGTCCGCACCCTGATGCTGCAAATGCAGCTGCGGAAATTCCAGATGGAAATGGAGGCGGATAGGCGCACAAACGAGGCGGCTGGATTGTCGTTCGATCTGGGCGGCGGACAGTCTCCCACTCCGATCCAGGGGCTGCCGCAGCCATCCGGGATGCCATCCGGGATGCCATCCGGTTTCCCGTCCGGGATGCCGGGCACCATGCCGCAGGGCGCCAATCCGCTGGCGTTCGTTGGTCAGCTCGCCGATGCCGCGAGGCGGCAGCAAGGAACACAACCGGGCTCCGCATTCGAGGGTCAGTATGGGGGTTTCCAGGCCGGCGCGCTGCCGGGCGGACCGTCGATTGGGAATATTCCCGGTGGCCCGGCCTATCCCGGCACCGGGGCTCCGTTGAGCCATGGAGGGGTGCCGTCGCGTGATCCAGGCATGCCGACAAAGCCGCCGAGCGGAGGGGCTCCGTCGCCGTTGCTGACATCGGCGTCAACCGCGAGAAACTCGGTCCCGCAGGCAGACGAGCTGGCGAGAAACTCGTCCCCACAGGCGGCCGCACCAGTTGCCCAGACCGAGCCGCTGATGCCGCCGTCGGTGCAGGACATCGCCATTATCTTGCGGCAGAAGAACCCGACCGCATCGACCCGCGCGATCATGGAGCGCGCCAAGACAGAGCGCGAGGGGCTGCTGAGCGACTACAAGGTCAAGCACGATGCGTGGAAGGCGAAGACCGGATTTGCCGGCGATGCCGCAAGCCGCGCCATCCAGAGCCGCAAGGTGGACGTGGACGAGCGGCAGGGCGACGAGAAGGCCAGACAGGATTGGGAGCGCATCAGGCAGGAGTTGCGCCGGATTCAGGAGGTGGAGCGGGCCGGCAAGGCGACGACATCAGACCTGGAGTTCAAGCAGAAGCACGCCGGCCGGGAGCAGGCCGAGCGCGAGCGGGCCGGCAAGGCGACGACATCAGACCTGGAGTTCAGGCAGGAGCACGCCGGCCGGGAGCAGGCCGAGCGCGAGCGCGCGAACAAGGCTCGCGAGCAGGGCGCGGCTGACCGGCTGAAGGCCACGGTAGGCAAGACGCAAGCCAAGACCGATGTCGCGCTGGCCGAGGCCGAGAATTTGGTCAAGGACGCGCGGGAACTCGCAATGATGATAGAGGCCGATCCGACGCTGGTGGGCGGTCCCGGCTTGGCGCGGCGGGCGGGTGGTGCGGCGAGCGATGTGGTCGGCGCCGTGATCGGCCGGGAGGATCCGTTCCGCATGTCGAACCCGGCCTCGTCCGACTTCAAGAGCAGGCTGCAACTGCTGCAATCCAGGCTAGGCAAGCCGCTGCTCGACGCTCGCTACTGGAGCAAGGGCGAGCAGGAGCGGATGAACCAGCTGGTGCCGGCGCTAGGAAATTGGGACAGCCCCACGGCAGCGAGGCAGTCTCTGAACAATATCGCGGACACCCTGGAAAGGACCGTTGCCGCCACCCGCGCGGCGACCGGGGCCGTGGCGGAGGACATATCGAAGGTGACGGACGACGAGTTGCTGAGGTCCCTCGGCATTGGCCAGGAGCAGCAGTAGCGTGTCCGACGCCCAGCAAGAAGCCCCGGCCCCGGCCGGTCAGTACAAGATCGAGATGCTGCATGAGGCGTACCGGCGCGGCATCCTGCCGGCCGATCGCCGTTCGGCCTACGAGGAGGCGATACGGCGCGGCCTGATCGACCGCCCAGCCACGCAACCGAGCGGCGTTATGGCTGCGGGCGGCGCGCTGGGCGGCACCTCGACGCCGCCAGAGGCAGACACCGAGATCGGGATCGGACTCGCATCTCCCGGCCCGGCCCCTCCGGTCGCCCAGATGCCGGGGACATCCGCCCGCGGCACCGCCGGGGTGGCCGTCCAGCGTTCGCGCGACCTGCCGGGCGAGATGCGGCTGCTGCAAGGCTACGACCCGAGCGTCGACTACGACACCGGCACCGGCTGGAGCGACGCGGTGGCGATGTACCGTTCCGACAATCCCAAGGAGAAGCGCGCCTACTTGGCGAATAAATACGGCCCCGATAACGTCTTCACCGACCGCGGCGGCCGGTTCGTGGTGCGCGGCCCCGAGGGCAAGCTGATGTCGCCCGAGGGCGCCGGGTTCGTTAACGACCTGATGCAGGGCGGGGCGCAGGTATACGCCGAGGGGCCGATGCTCGTGGGCGGTCTTGGGGGCATGATTGCGGGGGCGCCGGCCGGCCCTGGGGGCGCGGTTGCCGGGGCGATAGCCGGTACGGCGCTGGGCAAGGGGTTGACCGAGGGTGTCAAGGCGGCGACCGGGGAGTTCGATAAGACTGTCGGAGAGACCGCTGAGGCGGTCGGCCTGGCAGGCCTATACGGTGGGGCCGGGGAGGCTGCGGGTCGGCTGGTGACGCAGATACCCCGCTTCGCCGGTAACGCATTCCGCAAGTACGTCTCGCGACCAACCCCGGAGTCGCAGGATTTGACGGCGTCCGTGCTGCGCGCCGGCGGGGTGCCCCCGATCAGATCGGCGGCCCCTGGGCTTGGGCCGCTCGCGATCGGCCAGGATTTGTCGATGCGCCTCGGGTACAACCCGCTGGAGGCGCCGAACAGGCGCGCGGTTCACGGGAGATTGGCGGACATCGCCGATCTGACGCCGGCGCAGCGTGAGGACGGCCCCATCATCGAGGGCATCCTTAATCCGACGGCTCGCATCTCGGCCACGGAAGCGGGCGAGAGCGTGCTGGGGTCGGTGCAGCGGCATGGCGCGCAGCTGGAGGCCGAGGTCGAGAACCTGACGCGCGACGCCGACCGGATGCTGAACCGGCAGCTGAACCAGCTGGGCGCCGTTTCCCGGCGCGCCCCGGCCGGTATGGGCGGCGGCCTGGGCATGGACTTCGCCGCCGGCTTGAGCCAGGCAAGGGCTGAGTTCAGCCGCTCGATGGAGAAGGGCTACTCCCAGATTGATCGCATCGTGGCGCCGATGGAGAAGCCGGGGCCGCAAGCGTTTTCCCCAAATCGAGAGATGACCGATGAGGCTCTGTTCGGAGTCCCCTCGGCCAATCGAGGGGCGCCCGTCCCGACGCCGCCCGCCGGCATCGTGCCGACACCCACGATGAAGAAGGCGGCCGGCCGGATTCTAGATTCCCTGCCGAAGGGCGAGGCCGGGGAGCCCATCTTCGCCGACGCTCGGGTTTTGCGGGCGCTGAACCAGTTGCGCAACGCCCCGGAGAAGATGCCGCTCGGGGAAACGCAGCGTATCCGCACCATTCTCGGCGAGATGGGTGAATTCACCGATATGATGCCGGGGGTTGCCAAGCGCGACTTTAACGACCTGCGCCATGCGGTGAACTCCTCAATCCAGGCGGCGGCATTCGACCCCGCCGCCGGGCCAGCAGTCCGGTTGCTGCGGAAGATGGACGACGCTTACCGCGAGGGTATCCGTAAGTTCGGTGACGCCGAGATCAACCACATGGTGGCGCAGGCCAAGACGGGGATCATGCCCGACCCCGGCGTTATCGCCGACAAGGTGCTGGCGCCGGGCAACCTCTCCCGCGCCCGCACGATGCGCGAGATGGTCGGTCCCGACGTGTGGAAACGCGTTGCCGCCGCCGACATGGACAACATGCTCGGCCGCGGCGGCTCGGCGGTCGATCCGCAGACCGGTGATATATCGGCACGCAAGTTCGCGGCGCTCGTCGCGGCTAAAGACAAGAGCGGCATGCTGGAATTGACCTACGGCCCCAGCGTCGCCCGTCAGATGCGGGTCTTCGGTCAGCGCATGGACGCACGCGGCGGCAAGGTGCCGGCCGAGGTGCTGACGCCGGACAATTTCGGGCAGACGATGCGGCAGTTGGAAACGGCCCAGCGGGACCGAGACGCCTTCCTGTCGCGGAATTTTCTATCCGAGTTGTCCGATCCGAAAAAGATGCCGGACGACGCCATCAACTTCGTCGCGAGTCCGGGGCAGGAGACCAAGCTGGTGCAGACGCAAGCCTTCTTTGCTGACGATTCCCCGCAAATGGAGGCGATCCGAAAGCAGGCGAGGGAGGAGCTTCTCCATTCGGCTATCGTCGTAAACGGAAGCGGGGCGACGACCAGCATAGCTGGGGACGGGATAGAGAATGCCCTGTCGAGGTGGACGGACCGCCAGCAGGAAATACTGTTTCCTGATGGGCTCGCCGCCGACATGGGCCGACTGGCCCGAGAAATACGCTTTATGTACCCGAGAAACCCAAACGCAGTAGCCGGAGGCATGGCGGCGGGAGCAATCGGGCTATTGCCCTTTCCCACCAACATTCCTGTCGAGTTGCCGTTCAAGGTTTGGGCGTATTTTCTGTCGAAACCCGGCGTCGTGCGCGCCCTGTCGGAGGGGCTGAAGCCCGGCCCCAGCAAGGCCGCGACCCGCGAGACGATCCGCACGATCTTCCGCGAGGCGGCGCTCGGCGAGTTGCCGCACCCCGACGAGGAGCCGGCACCCGGAGTGATGTCGCGAAGGGACGCCACCACGGCCGTCATGGGCCGCAAGCAGGCCCCGCCGCCATCTGGGTCGCAGCTTCGCCCGTCACGCGATCTCCGCCCCAGCGCCGCCGGCCCCTAGCCCGTCGCGGGAGGCTCAGCCGGGGGCATTGTCGGGCCAGATGATGCTGAGCAGGAGCGCGATTTCGACGGCGGCGCATCCAAAAGCGATGTATCGCTGCCA
>Ga0137325_1000126_pt1 | contig 17007 bp, 10 predicted proteins | sample EasRivERMZT469_2_FD_102294 | JGI IMG/M metagenome (GOLD analysis project Ga0137325, IMG submission 102294) | Soil microbial communities from meander-bound floodplain in the East River, Colorado, USA - East River MetaG ERMZT469_2 | ecosystem: Environmental > Terrestrial > Soil > Floodplain ...
CTTGGCGAACTCGCCGGGCTGGAAGTTGATCGGACCGAGGCTCACCCACAGGCGGGCGCCGTCGGGGGCGGCGAAGCCGAGGCCGGGCACGAACGGCAGCATCAGCAGCACGATCCCGAGGAGCGCGATCGCGCGCTCCGCGTCGCGACAGCGCAGCGCCGCCCGGCACGCGCGCGCCGCGTCGTCGGCGACCGGCTCGGGGGCGTTCCAGAACGCCATCACCGAGTCGCCGATGAACTTGTCGATCGCGGCGCCGAGCGCCGGCTCGCGCCGGTCGCGCCAGAGCCGCCGCACCAGGTCGATCGGGACGTAGCGGCCGAGCGCTCGCATCGCGGCCTTCGCGCCTTCGAGGCTCCGCAGCACTTCCGCGACGTCGCGGAACGGCGACACGGTCGCGGCGGGCGCGAGCTCGAGGCGGTCCATGCGGGCGCTCTCGCGCGTGATCTGCGCGTGGGCGCGCCGCACGCCGCGCAGCACGAGCCCGCCCGCGACCACGACCGCCCAGACGAGCGCGAGCAGCAGCGCCAGCAGCCGCCCGCGCATCGCGACCAGCCGCCCGACGTAGGCGGCGCGCGGCACGACGACGCCGACGCACCACTCGCGCGTATCCGGCAGCGGACGGAACGTCGCGAGCCACTCCTCGCCACCGCTCTCGAACGACCCCGAGACGACGCGCGCGCCGCCGGCGGCCGCGCGCAGCGCCGGCGTGGCGAGCGCCGCCGCGACTTCGGGCGGGAGCGACTCCGGATCGACGCGCAGGTCGTCGCCGAAGGCGCGACGGCGGTCGCCGGTGGCGCCGCGCGTGACGACGCGCCCCTCGCCGTCGCACAGGAAGACGCGATGGGGGTCGCCCGTCCCGGAGGCGGCCGCGACCGAGCGGTCGAGCTGCGCGACGAGCAGCCCGACGCGCAGCACGCCGACGAATTCGCCTTCCGCGTCGGCGACCACCTGCTGGACGCTCACCTCGACGCGTCGCCGTCCTTCTTCGAGCGCGGCGTCGAGCTGCGACCAGTGGACGTCGCTCCATTGCAGCGAGCCGTAGTGGTCGCGGCGCGTCGGGATCGCGAAGGTCAGGTGGAGCGTCGGATCGGCGACCGCGTCGGGCGTCTCGGGAACGAAGGCGGGGGCCGGCGCGCCGCTCCCTTCGGGCAGCTCGCGCCGCTCGGCGACGAAGCGGCCGTCCGCGGCGGCGCGCACGCGGCGGCTGACGATCTGCTCGGCGTCGCCGTCACGCAGGCGGGCGACGCTGACCTGCCCGCGCGGCGCCGGCTCCAGCGCGAGCGAGCCGTCGGCCGCGAATCCGGAGCGGCGCGCGAAGGTGAGCGTCAGCTCGCCGACGTCGACGTTCGAGCGCAGCTCGACGGCGAGCGCCGCCTCGAGGTCGGCGGGGTCGCGCGCCCGCACGCGACCGCCCGCGAGCGCGAGCTCGACGTCGCGCACCGTCCGCGGCGCCTGCGCCAGGAAGTCGGCGACCCGCTCGCCGATGCGGCGCGCCGCCTCCTCGCGCACCCGCTCCGAGCTCTCGACGACGGCGTCGCCGGTCGAGCCGACCACGACGAACCAGACCAGCCCGAGCGCCGCCACGAGCGCGATCAGGCTCAGCGTGAAGAGCTGGCTCAGCGTGGGCGTGCGGATCGGCACGCGCGACAAAGTAACGGACGGGTCACCGCCCTCGGGAATCGGGTATTCCGGGTCGAATCTCGTCCGGATCCGGGCACCGATTCCGCTCCTGGGAGCGGCAGCGCGTGCAAAGCGATGGGGGAGAGCGACATGGCCGGCGAAGCGGAGCCTCGCGAAGCGCCCAAGCGGCTGTGGGAGGTGCTGCGCGAGGAGTTCGTCGCGCTCGGCGGCGACGCGGCGAAGGCGGACGACGCCGGCCCGCGCGGCGACGCGCCGAAAGGCTGCAGCGATCCGGTCGACCCCGGCCGTGAATTCGAGCGGATCGTCCGGCTCGTGCACGAACGCAACCGCGCCTCGATGAACGATCGCGCCGTCCGGCCGCGCGCGGCGCTCTGCTTCTCCGGCGGCGGCATCCGCAGCGCGACGTTCAATCTCGGCCTGCTGCAGCGGCTGGTCGAGCTGCGCCTCCTCGACCAGTTCGACTACCTGTCGACGGTCTCGGGCGGCGGCTACCTCGGGAGCTGGCTCGGCGCGTGGATCCATCGCGCCGAGTACGGCCTGCCGACGGTCGTCGAGGAGATGCGCCGCTCGTGCGGGAAGGGGAACGGCCGCTCCGCGCGCGAACCCGAGGCGGCGCCGCTGCGCCACCTGCGGACCTTCAGTCGCTACCTCGCGCCCGAGCTCGGCATCCTCTCCGCCGACAGCTGGACGCTCGCGACGATCTACCTGCGCAACCTCCTGATCAACTGCACGGTCCTCGTGCCGTTGCTGTTCGCGGCGCTGATGGTCCCGTGCTTTTTGCTCGCGGCGATCGCCCGCGATCCGGTCGCGCCGCTGGCCGGAACGTTCGGCATCTCCGGCGAGCACTGGGTCTGGGTGCCGCTCGCGTTCGGCCTCGTCTTCGCCGTGGTCGCGTTCGCCTACGCAGGGAGCCACCAGCCGAGCGCGCTGCGCCTGAAGGCGCACGCGCAGGACGGGCAGCGCCGTCCGCCGGCGTCGCCGCAGCGCGGGCAGGCGAAGTTCCTGCGCGGCTGCTGGTTGCCGTTCCTCCTCGCGTCGCTGCTCGTCTCCATGTTCTGGGGGTGGCGGCGGTCGGGCGCGCCCGACGGAACGACCGGACTCTTGATGGTGGGCGCCGGCGTCGGGCTCGGCCTGGTCGGCTGGACCTTCCTCTTCTTCACGGAGGGACAGAGGGCGCAGCTGCGCGAGCTGCTGGCGGTGGTGGCGGGCGGCGCGATGGCGGGCGTCGGCATGTGGGGGTCGGCGGCGCTGCTCGCCCGCGTGGCCCCGATCGCGCCGGTTTCGCCGATCGGCGCGTGGTCGGCCGACCAGGGGCGCGCCTTCGCGACCTTCGTCACGCTCTCCGTCCCGCTCGTGCTCGCCTCGCTGACCCTGAGCGGGACGATCTACGTCGCGTGGCTCAGCCGGCAGAGCACGTCGGGCGACGACGACCGCGAGTGGTGGGCGCGCTGCGGCGGCTGGCTCCTGATCGCGCTCGTGTGCTGGCTCGCGGCCTGCGCCGTGACGCTCTTCGGGCCGGCGCTGCTGGTCTGGATGGCGGAAGAGGCGACCACGACGCTGGCCGCGGTCGGCGGCGCGAGCGGCCTCGTGAGCATCCTGCTCGGCCGCAGCGCCGACACGGAGGGCGGCGGCAAGGAGGGGAGCGCGGGTGTGATGGGGGCGGTGAAGCGCTGGGCGCTCGCGCTGGCGGCGCCGCTCTTCCTCGCCCTGCTGCTCGCCGCGGCGTCGCTCGCGACGAGCGGCCTGCTCGCCGGCTGCCTGCCCGAGGATCCCGAAGCGCCGCGCGGCCACTTCCAGGTGCTCGCCAACGCGACGCCGATGCTCGTGGCGGGCTGGTGCCTGGCGCTCCTCGCGCTCGGGCTCGTGATGTCGCGCCTCATCGACCTGAACCGCTTCTCGATGCACGCCATGTATCGCGACCGGCTGGTGCGCGGCTACCTCGGCGCGAGCCGCGGCAAGGCGCGCGAGCCCGACGATTTCACCGGCTTCGACCCGGCCGACAACCTCTCGATGTTCGAGCTGCGTCCCGAGATGCTGCGCGCGCGCGACGTCCCGGCGCCGTTCCTCGCGCGGCTGCGCAAGGTCGCGCGCGCCCGTCGCAAGCGCGCCCCCGAGCCGGTGCCGCCCGACGCGCCCGCGGAGAAGCTTTTCCTGGTCCTCGACGCCGAGGCGCGTCGCGAGCTCGAGACGCTGCCCGATCCGCCGCGGCCGCTCGCCGACGGCTCGAAGCTGCTCGCCGCGCTGAACGGGGTCCTCGCCGGCGCGGAGCTCGGCGACGCGGCGCCGGGCGCGGAGCGGCGGTCGCTGCGCAACCGCGCCTGGCTCGCGGAGCACCTCGGCCTCCCCGCTCCGGCGGCGCGCCCGCTCGCGCCGCTGCACGTCGTGAACGTCGCGCTCAACCTCGTGAGCGGCGACGACCCCGCCTGGCAGGAGCGCAAGGCGGAGAGCTTCACCGTCTCCCCGCTCCACTGCGGCGGCGCGAACCTCGACTACCGCGATTCCCACGCGTACGGCGGCGACGACGGGATCACGCTCGGCACGGCGATGACGATCAGCGGCGCCGCCGTGAGCCCGAACATGGGGTACCACTCGTCGCCGTTCGTCGCCGTCCTGCTCACGCTCTTCAACGTGCGGCTCGGCTGGTGGCTCGGCAACCCTGGGACGGCCGGACGCACGACGTGGCGCCTCGCCAACCCGAAGTACACGATCCAGCCGATCTTCGCCGAGGCGTTCGGCCTCACCGACGCGTGCCACTCCTACGTCTACCTCTCCGACGGCGGCCACTTCGAGAACCTCGGGCTCTACGAGATGGTGCGGCGGCGCTGCCGCTTCATCGTGCTCGGCGACGCGGGCTGCGATCCCGGCTGCACGTTCGAGGACCTCGGCAACGCGATCCGCAAGATCCGGATCGACTTCGGCATCCCGATCACGTTCTCGAAGCCGCTCGAGATCCACGCGCGCGACGACGACGATCCGAAGGACGGGAGCTGCTTCACGCTGGGCGAGATCGACTATTCGGCGGTCGACGGCGGCGACGCGCCGCCCGGCCAGCTGCTCTACGTGAAGCCCGCCTTCTACGGGAAGGACGAGCCGAAGGACGTCTACACGTACGCGAAGGCGTCGGAGACCTTCCCACACGAGTCGACCTCCGACCAGTTCTTCAGCAAGGCGCAGTTCGAAAGCTATCGCACACTGGGCTACCATGCGATGCGGACGGCGACGCGCGGGCTCGACGAGCATTCGAAGCTCGACCTCCGACAGCTGTTCGACGCACTGCGCGGCGCGCCCGAGCTGCCGCTCGCCTCCCCCTCGAACCCGGGAACCTGAGCGCCCCCCACGCCGGATCGCCATGCAGGCCGCGCGCGCCCTCCTCCTCCTCGCGCTGCTCTCCGGCGTGCCGGGCTGCATGAAGCCGGCCGCGGGCAACGGCGAGGATTCGGGAACGAGCCTCACCGTCGGCGGCGGGACGATCGACGTCGCGCTCGATCCGGGAGTCGCGCTCCCGCGCGCGGCGGTGATGCGCTGGGTGCGGCGCGCCGCGGAGGCGGTCGCCGGCTTCTACGGGCGCTTCCCGGTCGCGCGCATCCTCGTCTCCGTCGCGCCGGGCGGTCACGAGCCGGTGAACGGCGGCGTCACCTACGCCGCGCGCGAGATCGACGTCCGCATCTCGCGGGAGGCGACGGCGGCCGACCTCGACTCGGACTGGGTCCTCACCCACGAGATGTTCCACCTCGCCTTCCCGAATCTCGACGACAAGTACCGCTGGATGATGGAAGGGCTCGCCGACTACCTCGAGCCGATCGCGCGTGCGCGCGCTGGCCAGTGGCGGGCGGAGGAGGTCTGGCGCGACTTCGCGGAGGGGTCGCCGCGCGGCGAGCCGCGCCGCGGCGACCGCGGCCTCGACCACGCCCCCTCGCGCGACCGCATCTACTGGGGCGGCAACACCTACTGGCTCCTCGCCGACCTGCGCATCCGCGAGCGCACCGACAACAGGAAGAGCGTCGACGACGCGGTGCGCGCGATCCTCGACGCGGGGGGCGACGGCAACTCCCACTGGGAGTTCGCGCAGGTGCTCGCGACCGGCGACCGCGCGACCGGGACGGAGGTGCTGACCGAGCTGCACAGGGAGTTCGGGATGAAGCCCGGGCGCGTCGACCTCGACGCCCTCTGGAAGCGGCTCGGCGTGGTCAATGCCGCGGGCGCCGTGACCTTCGACGAAAAGGCGCCGCTCGCGAAGATCCGGGCGGCGATCACCGCGCCTCCCCGCTGACGCCGTCGAGCCGTTTCTCCGCGCCGGACGCGGTGGTCATGAACCAGTGGACCGGCCGGGCATAGACCCGCGCGAAGTCTTCGAGCTCGACGAAGTCGACGCGCCGCCGTCCGCGCTCGCACTGCGAGACCCACTGCTGCGGGCGGTGCATCTTCGCCGCGACCTGCGCCTGCGTCAGCTGCGCTTCGTTCCGCGCCTGGTGCAGGAGATCGACCAGCCTCCGGTAGCGCAGCGACCGCAACGATGCGTCGAGGCTCATCGGAGGGACTCCGCGGGGCGCGCGCGCGGCCACCACGTCTCGAAGAGGAGGATCGCGCCGACGCCGACGAAGGAGAGGAGCAGGTTGGCGCCCGCGACGACGAACCCCGTCCCGCCCGCGCCGCGGGCGGCGACCCAGAAGGGGAGTCCGAACGTCGCCGCGAGCGAGGCGAACGCGTGCACGTGCAGCGCGATCTTCAGCGGATCGGGGAGCCGCGTGAGGATCAGCAGGTGGAGGAGGATGAAGAGGACGATCGGGACGGTGAAGAGATGGGGGTGGACGACGTCGAGGAGGTAGCGCGTCGACTTGCGTTCGGGGGGCGGCGCGACGCCGCGTTCGAGCGCGTCGAAGCCGTCGCCCGCCGACTCGTCGCCGTGCCAGTAGCGGTTCGCGCCGCCCGGCGTGAACTCGGCGCGCTGCGTGTACTTGAGCGACCCGACCCACAGCGCCACGAGGATGCTGACGACGAAGAGCGAGAGCAGGATCCGCGTCGGCAGCGGCAGCTTCGAGAGGTGCATGCCGGGGATCACGGTGTAGCGCATCGGTGTGCCCGCGGCTCCTGGCCTCAGTGGCTCGAATCGGGGAGCGGCGCCGGCGCGGCGCCGGTCGGCCAGCGCCGTGTGCGGATCGGCGTCGCGCGGCCGTCGTTCGCGGAGGGGACGAGCAGGCCGGCCGCGTCGGGGATCGCGTCGATCACGACGGGGCCGCGCTCGGGTCCGAGGACGTAGAGCGCGGTCGCGAGCGCGTCGCTGCGCGCGGCAGTCGCGGCGATCACGGTCGACGACACGCTCACCGTGGCGGGGCGGCCGGTGGCGGGATCGAGGATGTGGCCGAAGCGCCGGCCGCCGATCTCGACGAACTTCTCGTAGCCGCCCGACGTCGAGCACGCGGCGTCGCGCAGGAGGAAGCACTCCACGGTCGCGTCGGCGTCGAACGGATCGCGCACGGCGACCGGCCAGCCGCGGCCGTCGGGCCCCGCGCCGAGCGCGCGCTGCGAGCTGCGGAAGTCGACGAAGGCGTTGCCGACGCCGGCGGCGCGCAGCGCGTCGACGACCGCGTCGACGGCCATGCCCTTGCCGATCGCTCCGGGGTCGAGCACGACGCCGGGGCGCGTGAAGGCGACGGTGTGCGTGTCCGTGTCGAGCGCGACGCCAGCCATGCCGCACGCGGCGCACGCCGAGGCGAGCTCGGCCGCCGACGGCTCGCGGGGCGGGCCGCCGCGGAAGCCCCACTTCTTGACGAGCGCGCCGATCGTCGGGTCGAACGCGCCCGCCGTCGCCGCGGAGAGCGCCGCGCTCTGCTGCAGGAAGTCGAGCAGCTCGGGTCCGACGGCGACCGGACCGTGCACGGCCTCGCGGTTCACGCGCGAGAGCTCGCTCTCCTCCTTCCAGTCGGAGAGGACGAGGTCGAGGCGCTCGGCGGCGTCGAGCGCCTGCTGCACGGCGCGCACGTTGGCGTCGCGAACCGCCCCCGCCGCGAGCGCGACCACGCGCAGCTCGCTCCCCATGACGAGGCGGCACGCCTCGATCGGGCCGACGCGCGCGCCGGCGCCGCTGGCGAGAGAGCCCGCCGCGAGCGCGATCTCCTTCGCGCCGCGCGCGCGCGCCTCACGAATGAGGGCGTCGTCGGCGCGCCCCGCGACGCAGGCGTCGAGCAGCGCGAGCACCTTGCGCGTCCCGTTGCAGAGCGCATTCGCCGAGAGCGTGGCGCCGCTGACGTTCACCACGTCGCGATGGAGCTCGATCGGGTCGTCCCAGGTCCGCCCCTCGAACTGCTCGAGGAACCGCTTCGAGCGCACCTCGCCGCCGCGGCATTCGCGATAGACCATCACGGCGACGCGCCGCACGCGCAGCTTCCTCGACTGCAAGTCGCCGCCGTCGCGCTCGGCGCCGACGATGAACGTGATCGGCTCGGTCTTGCCGATCTCGTTGGTGATCACGGCGAAGCCGTCGACCTTCTCGCCGGCAAGCCCGAGGTAGACGAGGAAGCCCTTCTCCTCGAGCGGGCGGCGCAGCGCCGTCTCGAGAACGCGCCGCTCCTCGTCGGTGAGGATCCGGCGCTGCTCGAGGACGCGCTCGCAGCGCGGGAAGACGACGCGCAGCGCCTCGACCTTGGAGAGCAGCACCTCGGGGCCTTCCGAGCGCGGCGCCGCGGACGCCGGAGCGCCGAAGGCGGCGACGACGGCCAGCGCCGCCGCCGCCGCCCGTCGCATCCGCCGCATCCGCTGCAAGGTCGTCGCGCGCTGCTGCACGGTGAAGCTCAGAAGTAGGTCGCGATCGACATGAGGAACGCGTCGTTCGCCACGCCCGCCTGCTGCCCGCTCTCCGAGTTGAACTGGTAGTCGAACTTGATGACGGTCTGGAAGCGGTTCGGCCGGAAGTTCACGCCGAAGGTCCAGCGCTCGCGGCCGAAGCCGTCGAGGTCGACCGCGTCGTAGCGCGCGACCAGCGTGAAGCGGCTGCCGGCGCCGAGGCAGCCCGACTGCTCGAGGTCCTTCAGGAAGGACGGGTAGATGCGGTAGTTGACCTGGCCGTACCAGCCGTGCATCGAGCCGGGGACGCCGCTCGCGATGGCGAAGGCGTCCCGGCTGATGTGCGCGTTGGCCCACTCGCCGAGCAGCTCGAAGTCGCCGAGGACGCGGCCGAACGACCCGTCCGCCCCGATCCAGCGCGCGATCGCCTTGCCGTCGAGCGCGCCGTCGATCGCCGTGATCAGCAGCTCGTTGTCGTCGCTCTCGTCGTAGTTGCCGTGGTGGGCCGAGACGCCGAGCGCGGCGCCGAGCGCCGGACTCCACTCGAGGCGGCCGACCTGCGCCAGGTTGTTGTTGTTGTCGGCGAACGGATTGGTGCCGCCGACCTCCTCGTGGGCGCGCCCTCCCCGGAGGCCGTCGCCGGTGTCGAACGTCACGGTGCCGTCGTTGAAGAGCCCTTTGAAACCGGAGGTGACGTAAGCCTCGTAGGAGACCTGGCCGACGGGGGAGTCGGCGGAGAGGGGGGTGCCGAAGAAGCCGCCGCCGACCTCGCGCAGCGTGGTCGGGATCACGGTCGTGTCGACGAGCGGCCGCTCGGTCAGCTCGTTCACCGGGTCGTCATGGACGAGGTTGAACTTGCCGAGCGGGTCGAGGAGCGCGCCGGCGCGCAGGTTCAGAGCGTCGGAAAAATAATAGTCGACGAAGGCGAACTCGACCTCGACCTCGTGGCCGTCCTCGATCTCGATCTCGGTGGCGAACGTGATGCGCTCGCTCACCTGCGCGTAAATGAACGGGACCAGGCGGGGGAAGTCGAACGAGCGGTGCTCGTCGCCCGCGTCCTTGTAGACCCACGACGCGTAGCCGCCGAGCGTGATGCCCTGATCGCGCGAGAGGAACGGCTTGGTGTAGACCCCGCCGAACGCCTGGCTGAGCCCGGCCTCGGCGAGCCTCTGGCCGCCGGCCGGGAGCTTCGTCGCGCCTTTCGCGCCGGGCGCGCCGAGCTCGCCGAGCTCCTGGTCGAGCGAGCTCGCCTCGCCGCCGCTCAGCTTCTTGTCGATCGCGTCGACCTTCTTCTTCAGTTCCTCGTTCTCGCGCTCGAGCCGGTCGACCTTCTCCTCGAGCTTCGAGTCCTGGGCGGAAGCGGGGCGGGCGAGTGCGACGAAGGACAGCGCAGCGCCGAATCGGGCGCACGCGGACAGGGACGACAGTCGGCCGGGCATGCAGACTCCTGGAGATGTGGAACAGCAGGGCGCGGGAACGTAATGAGACAGAGTCTCAAAAGCAACAACGCGCCGCCCTCTCGTTCTCCCCTGGGGCCTGCGCCCCGGGCGCACGTGCCACGCGATTCTCCCGTAGGCCGTCCCGCGCCCGCTCTTTCATCGAGACTGCGTCGCAGTTGCTCGTCGAGACGCCGCTCCTTCAAGGCTCCGCGGCCCGACCGTCGATGTCGAGGCGGACGAGTCCCGGGAGTCGGGACCGGCGGGAGTCGCCATGGCGGATGGCCCGAAGAACCGGTGGCGGCGGCGCTGCCCCCGAATCGCGCGCCCCGTCGCCGCCTTCGCGGCGGCGGTCGGTCTCGCCGTGCTCGCGACATTCGCCGCGCCCGGCGCCGCGCCCGGCGCGACGCCCGTGCGCGACGACCCGGCGGCGGGGGGCGACGACCTCGTCCTCGGCATGTCGACCGCGCTCAGCGGGCCGGCCGCGGACCTCGGCAACCGCATGCTCGCCGGAGTCCAGGCGGCGCTCGCCGAGGTCGAGCGCGGCGGCGGGATCCATGGACGCAAACTGCGCCTGATCGCGCTCGACGACGGCTACGAACCCGACGTCGCCGGCCCCAACGTGCGCCGCCTGATCGAGCAGGAGCACGTGCTCGCGATCGTGGGGAACGTCGGGACGCCGACCGCGGTCGCCACGCTGCCGATCGCCGTCGCGAGCGGCACGCCGTTCTACGGCGCCTTCACCGGCGCCGGCCTGCTCCGCAAAGAGCCGCCCGACGCCTGCGTCGTCAACTACCGCGCGGGCTACGCGGAGGAGACGACGGCGATGGTCGACGCGCTGATCGCGCAGGCGGGCCTCGCGCCCGAAGAGGTCGCCTTCTTCACGCAGCGCGACGCCTACGGCGACGCCGGCTTCGATGGCGGGACCGCGGCGCTGCGGCGCCACGGGCTCTCCGACGCGTCGAAGGTCCTGCATGCCCGTTACGAGCGCAACACCGTCGCGGTCGAGCGCGCGCTCGCCGACGTCCTCCTCGCGCAGCCGCCGCCGCGCGCGATCATCATGGTAAACGCCTACCGGTCGTGCGCGGCCTTCGTGAAGCTCGCGCGCGAGAACGGCGTCAACGCGCTCTTCCTCAGCGTCTCCTTCGTCGGCTCGATGTCGCTCCTGCGCGAGCTCGGCGACCGCGGCGACGGCGTCGTGATCACGCAGGTCGTGCCCCACTTCGACGCCGACCTGCCGATCGTGAAGGAGTACCGCGCGGCGATCGCGGCGCTCGACGCGGAGAGCCGGCCCGACTTCATCTCGCTCGAGGGCTACGTAGCGCCGCGCGTGCTCTGCCGCGGCCTCGCGACGCTCGAGGCGCGGCCCGACCGCGCGTCGGTGATCCGGGCGCTCGAGGGGCTCGGGACCTTCGACCTCGGGCTCGGCGTCCCGCTCGAGCTCTCGCCGACGCGCCACCAGGCGTGCCGGGAGGTCTGGCCGACCGTGATCCGCGGCGGGCGGATCGTCCCGTTCGAGTGGAGCGAGCTCGCCGCGCGGCGCAAGGCGGCGTCCGGCGGGCCGCGATGACCGACGCGGCCCCTCTTCCGCGCCCGCCGATCGACCGCCGCCTCGCGGCGCGCCTCGTATGGCTGGTCGCCGGCGTCGCGGTCCTCGCCGGCGTCGCCACGACCGGCTTCCTGCGCCACGCGCTGCGCACCATCGACGCCGAGCGCGCCCGCCTCTTCGAGGCGCAGTCGGTCGATTCCCTGCGCATCAACCGCATCGAGGACGGCATCTCGGCCGCCCGCAACGCCATGAAGGCGATCCTCGACCCCGCGGCGGCCGTCGCCCCCGACGCGCTCCGCCTCGACGAGCTCGCGCGCTGGCTCGCGGGCCCCGAGGGCGGCGACCCGGTGCGCGGCGACCTCGAGCCGTTGCTGGCGCGCAGCACGGCGTGGCGCGTCGCGTACGAGGGCAACCGCGCCACGCTGCAGGCCACGCATCGCCGCATCGAGCACGCCTTCGAAGGGCTGCGCGCCGCGCTCGAGGCGGCGGAGGGGCACGCCGCGCTCGCGCGCGCCCGCTCGATCGCGCAGCTGCGCTGCGCCGCTGGCGACGACGTTGTCGCGCTCGCCAAACAGCTCCTCGAAAAGCTCGACGGCGACCCGCGCGCTCGCGGCATCCGCATCGAGATCAGCGAGCTCGCGCTCGCCTGCGAGCGGCTGCTCTGGGCCACGTCGGACGACCAGCTCGCCGACCTCCTGAACAACCGCGTGCTCGGCGCGCTGCTGCGCCTGCGCCCCGCGATCCGCCCGCGCGGCGCGGCGGCCGGCGACGCGGCGGCGTCGCTCGACCCCGACGTGATGAACGAGCTGCAGACGGCGCTGCTCGGCGCGCACCACGTCCTCGACGCCGCCCACCAGTGCATCCAGACCGACCGCGACAGCCTGTTCGGGGCGTGCAGCCGCCGCCTCGTGCTCGACGCCGAGCGCGACGCGCTGATCAGCGCCGTCGACGCCGCCTTCACGCGGCTCGAGGAGGTGCGCGGCCGCGTGATCGAGTCGACCGCGAAGCAGGCGAGCACCTACCAGCAGCTCGCGGGCGACGCCCTCGACGACGCCTGGCGCAGCATCCTCGGCGTGATGGTCGGCTCGTGGCTCATCGTCGGCGTGCTGACCGTCATCGTGGCGCGCGCGATCCGCGGCCAGATCCGCGAGATCGCCGCGCGCAACGACGAGATCGCGGCGAGCCGCGAGCAGTACCGCGCCCTGATCGAGACGACGCAGGCGATCCCGTGGGAGATGGACGCGGCGAGCGGCCGCTTCGTCTACGTCGGACCGCGCGCGCGGCGGCTGCTCGACCTCGAGCTCGAGCGCTGGCTCGAGCCCGGCTTCTTCCCGGCGTGGCTCCACCCCGAGGACCGCGCGGCCGTCCTCGCGCAATACCGCGAGGCGGCCGAGTCGCGCTCCGAGCGCGACCTCGAGTTCCGGCTGACGCGCGCCGACGGACGCACCGTCTGGGTGCGCAGCATCGTCTCGGCGCAGCGCGACGGCGAGCGGCTGCGCGGGATGCTGCTCGACGTCACCGAGCGCCGGCAGCTCGAGTTCGACCTCCAGCAGGCGCAGAAGCTCGAGTCGGTCGGCCGCCTCGCGGCCGGCATCGCGCACGAGATCAACACGCCGATCCAGTTCGTGAGCGACAGCATCCAGTTCGTGCGCGAGTCGGTGGTCGACCTGACGCTGCTGATCGGCCAGCTGCGCGCGGTGCGGTCGGCCGTCCAGGCCGGCGCGGGCGCGGCGGAGGCGGCCGCCGCCGCGGCGCGCACCGAGGAGCAGGTCGACCTCACCTACCTCCTCGAGCACCTTCCCAAGGCGCTCGACCGCTCGCACGACGGCCTCGAGCGCGTCGCGACGATCGTGCGCTCGATGAAGGCGTTCGCCCACCCCGACCAGCGCGAGAAGGCGCCGGTCGACCTGAACCAGGCGATCGTGAGCACGCTCACCATCGCGCGCAACGAGTACAAGTACGTCGCCGACGTCGAGACCGAGCTCGGCGACCTCCCGCCGGTCCGCTGCCACGCCGGCGACGTGAACCAGGCGATCCTGAACATCGTCGTGAACGCGGCGCACGCCGTCGCCGACGTCGTGCAGGAGAGCGGCCGCAAGGGGCGCATCGTCGTCCGCACGGCGCGCGACGGCGACGAGGTGGTCGTGACGATCCGCGACACCGGCGCCGGCATCCCCGCCGCGATCCGCCACCGCGTCTTCGAGCCGTTCTTCACCACGAAGGAGATCGGGAAGGGGACCGGTCAGGGGCTCGCGATCGCCCGCTCGGTGGTGGTCGAGAAGCACGGCGGCGCGCTCACCTGTGAGACGGTGGAGGGGGAGGGGACCACCTGCTTCCTGCGCCTCCCGATCGACGGCTCTCGGGCGCCGCTCTCCGTCTGACGCGCCGTTCCCGGGCGCGCCGATCGGGTCGGGGAGTTCCCGTAGTTCCCCCCGGGGAATCGAATTTCGGCCCGGGGGAGCGCAATCCCGATACGCCCCGGGGAGGCGTGCACCGCGCAGTCATGGTCACGCAGGGAGACAACGCTCCACCGGCCGAAGCGAAGGAGACGGGCGAGCGCGCCGCTCTCCACCGCGCCGCCGCGCTCCATGAGGACGAGCGGCGCATCCAGATCGGACGCGAATCCGACCGCCTCTTCGCCGCGCTCCATCTCACCTGCGGCGCGGTCGCCGTCGCGCTCGCGCTCTTCGTCGCGCCACAAGCCTGGTCCGACCGCGTCCCGGCGCTCCCGATCGGGGTAAAAGCGGTGCTGCTCTACGGCGGCGCGCCGACGCGCTATGCGGTCGCGATCGCGCAGATGCTCTGGCCGGGGCTGCTGGTCCACCTGGCGGGCGGGCGCTTCGACGCGCACCTCCTCGCCTTCGCCTCGCTCGCGCTCCTCGCCCTCTACCGAGACGGGCGGGTGCTCCTCACCGCGACGGCGGTGGTCGCGGCCGACCTGCTCTGCAGCGGGCGGCTCGCCCCGGGCGCGCTGCACGGCGTCGCCGACTTCGACGGGCGCGGCCTCGCGGCGTTCGCGTTCGGCGTCACCGTCCTCGATGCCACGCTCCTCTTCGCGATCGGCGAGGCGCAGCGGCGCGAACGGGCGCGCGCGCTCGAGCGCGCCGAGCTCGAGGCGTGGGTCGCCCACCTCGAGCAGCGCGTCGCCGAGAGCGCGAAGGAACTCGCCGCCGCGCGCGGCCCGACCGGCCCCGACCTGCAGCAGGTGCAGAAGCTCGAATCGATCGGCCGGCTCGCCGCCGGCATCGCCCACGAGATCAACACGCCGGTCCAGTTCGTGAGCGACAGCGTCCAGTTCGTGCAGGACGCGGTGAAGGACCTGCTCGCCCTGATCGGCGAGCTCGGCGCCGTGCGCCGCGCCGTCCTCGAGCACGCGCCGGCGGAAGCGCCCGCGCGCGCCGCGGCCGCCGCCGAGGAGTCGCTCGACCTGTCCTATCTCGTGGAGAACTTCTCCAAGGCGCTGGCGCGCGCGCTCGACGGCCTCGGTCGCGTCGCCACCATCGCGCGCTCGATGAAGGAGTTCACCCACCCCGACCCGAAGGAGAAGGCGCTCGTCGACCTGAACGCATCGATCCAGAGCACGCTCACGATCGCGCGCAACGAGTACAAGTACGTCGCCGACGTGGAGACCGACCTCGGTGCGATCCCGCCCGTCATGGGCCACGCCGGCGAGCTGAACCAGGCGCTGCTCAACCTCGTCGTCAACGCCGCGCACGCGATCGCCGACGCGGTGCGCGGCAGCGGCCGCAAGGGGCGCATCCGGGTGCGCACGCGCGCCGACGGCGACGCGGTCGTGATCTCGATTTCCGACGACGGCACCGGCATCCCCGACGAGGTGCGCGACCGCGTCTTCGAGCCGTTCTTCACCACCAAGGAGGTCGGGCGCGGGACCGGCCAGGGGCTCGCGATCGCGCGCTCCGTCGTGGTCGGGAAGCACGGCGGCGAGCTCACCTTCGACACGGCGACGGGCCGCGGCACGACCTTCTTCGTGCGCCTGCCGGTCCAGCGGGTGGTCGCGCCGCTGGCGGAGGCGCTGCCGTGAGCCTGCAGCGGATCCTCTTCGTCGACGACGAGCCGAACGTCCTCGACGGGCTGCAGAACCTGCTGCGCAAGGAGCGCCGGCGCTGGGAGATGGTCTTCGCGCACGGCGGCGAGGCGGCGCTCGCCGAGATCGAGCAGGCGCCCTTCGACGTCGTCGTCTCCGACATGCGCATGCCGGGCCTCGACGGCGCCCAGCTGCTGCAGCGCGTGAAGGACCTCCACCCCGGCACCGCGCGCATCGTGCTCTCGGGCCACGCCGAGCACGAGGCGTCCGTGCGCGCGCTCGCGGTCGCCCACCGCTTCCTCGCCAAGCCGTGCGACGCCGACTCGCTGCGCGTCGTGATCGAGCGCACGCTGCAGCTGCGCGCGCTCCTCTCCGACGACGCGGTCCGCAAGGTGATCGGCCGCCTCGACAACCTCCCGTCGATCCCGCGCACCTACCAGGAGCTGATGCGCGCGACCGCCGACCCCGATGCGAGCATCGGGGACATCGGGCGCATCGTCGAGAAGGACGCCGCGATGTCGGTGAAGGTGCTGCAGATCGTCAACTCGGCCTACTTCGGCCTCGCGCAGAAGATGACCTCGATCCAGCGCGCCGTCGTCTACCTCGGGATCGAGCTCTTGAAGGGGCTTACGCTGGTCGCGCACGTCTTCTCGTCGCTCGAGAAGGCGGCGGTGGTCGGCTTCTCGCTCGACCGCTTCCAGGCCCACTCGCTGCTCTGCGCGCGGCTCGCGAAGGCGTTCCTGAAGGACTCGCCGCGCGCCGAGGACGCCTTCACCGCCGGCCTCGTCCACGACATCGGCAAGCTGATCATCGCGAAGAACCTCACCCGGCAGTTCCACGAGGTGGTCGACGAGGTGCGCCGCTCCGACCCGCGGCAGCCGCTGCACGCGGTCGAACGCGCGCACATCGGGATGTCGCACGGGGAGCTCGGCGCCTACCTGCTCGGCGTGTGGGGGCTGCCGGCGCCGGTCGTCGAAGCCGCCGCGTTCCACCACTTCCCCGGCGCCGTCTCGCAGGGGCCGTGCGAGGTGCTCGCGGCGGTGCACGTCGCCGACGCGCTGCTCGACTCGTCGTGCAGCGGCGAGGGCGACCTGCCGAGCGACGAGCGGCTCGACCTCGCGTTCCTCGAGCGCGCCGGCTTCGCAGCGCGGCTGCCGGAGTTCCGGGCGATCGCCGCGGCCGAGCGTGCGAAGCTCGAGGTCGAGGTGTAGCGCTCCGCCGCGGCGGAGACGACGCCATGGACGCGACTGCGACGCGCGCGCGCATCCTGTGCGTCGACGACGAGGCGAACGTCCTCGCCGGGCTCTCCGTCCACCTGCACCGCCGCTACGACGTCGTGACCGCGACGAGCGGCGCGGCGGGGCTGGCGACGTTGGGTCGCGAACCGGCCATCTCGATCGTCGTCTCCGACATGCGCATGCCGGGCATGAGCGGGGCGGAGTTCCTCGCGAAAGCACGCCAACTGCGGCCCGACGCGGTGCGCCTGCTGCTGACCGGCCACCTCGACCTCGACGCGGTGATCGCGGCGGTGAACGAGGGGCAGGTGTTCCGCTTCC
>Ga0137325_1000143_pt1 | contig 16150 bp, 12 predicted proteins | sample EasRivERMZT469_2_FD_102294 | JGI IMG/M metagenome (GOLD analysis project Ga0137325, IMG submission 102294) | Soil microbial communities from meander-bound floodplain in the East River, Colorado, USA - East River MetaG ERMZT469_2 | ecosystem: Environmental > Terrestrial > Soil > Floodplain ...
TCAACGCCGCCATCCGCAAGCTGCGTCAGGCTCTGAGGGACGACGCGGAAAACCCCCGCTTCATCGGCACCGTCACCAGCAAGGGGTACCGGTTCATCGCTCCCCTGTCCGAGGCCCAGCCCCTCCCAGTCGCGCCCCTCCCCATCCCCACCGAGTCCCCGGACCCTTCCCCCGTCCCCATTCCGGCGGCCCGGACATCCTCTCCGGGACGATGGCTTGGGCTTGTGTCCACGCTTGCCCTGGTGGGGACTCTCGGTGTGTACCTGCTCGGGTCACGGTCCCCCTCCCCGCCGCCGGCGGGCCGGCGTGTGATGCTGGCCGTGCTTCCCTTCGAGAACCTGACAGGCGATGCCGGACAGGACTATTTCAGCGACGGGCTGACAGAGGAGATAATCAGCAGGATGGGGAACCTCGCCCCCCAGCAGCTTGGGGTCATCGCGCGGACGTCGGTCATGTACTACAAGCAGGAACGCGCGCCGTTGGACAAGCTCGGCCGTGAGCTGGGCGTCCAGTATGTGCTGGAGGGCAGCGTGCGGCGCAATTCAGAACGCCTGCGAATCACCGCACAGCTGATTCACGTCAAGGACCAGACCCATGTGTGGGCGCGGCAATACGACCGCGAGGCGGCGGAGGTTCTGATCGTTCAAGCCGAGATCGCGCACGCGATCAGCGATCTGATCGAGCTCACGCTCGGCACCAACCCAGCGCCTCCCCCGAAACCGGCTGCTCTTTCGGCCCAGGGCCTCGAGGCCTACGACCATTATCTCAAGGGTCTGTACTACTGGAACAAGCGGAGTGAAGAAGGTTTCACGCGCGCCATCTCCCATTTCCAGCAGGCCATCGCCAGCAACCCTGACGAGGCGCGTGCATACGCCGGCCTGGCGAATACTTACGCCCTGCTGGGCACCTACGGTCTGTCCTCGCACGCGGATGTCATTCCCAAGGCGCGCGAGGCGGCGCTCGAGGCGCTGCAGATCGACGAGCGACTCGCCGCGGCGCACACAGCGCTGGCGCTCATCAACGAGCTTTTCGATCGGGACTGGCAGACGGCTGAGAGTCGATTCCGCAGAGCGATCGAGCTCGATCTGAACTACGTCACCGCCCACCATTGGTACGCAGAACACCTCGCCTTCCAAGGACGGTTCGACGAGGCGCTCGCCGAGAGTGAGCGCGCCCGCCTGCTCGACCCGCTATCTCCCATCATCGCCGCAGATCACGGGGCGATACTGTATTTCGCCCGGCAATATGAACGGGCGATCCAGCAGTTTCAGCTCGCGCTCGCGATGGATCCACGACTCGGACGAGCGCACTTGATCATCGCTGTCTACGCACAGCAGGGAAAGTTCGACGAGGCGCTGGCGCAGATCACCGAATTCAATAGTGTCAACGAAGGACCGTGGGTATGGGCATGGGCCGCATATGTCTACGGCCGCAGCGGCCGTCAGGCGGAAGCAGAGCAAGCGCTACAGAAGATGGAGGAATCGAACCGACCAAGGAGATACGACCCGCTCATGCTGTGCGCGACGGCCCATGTGGGAATGGGCAACACGGACGAGGCGCTCTCCTGCCTGCAACGGGCCTGCGAGGAGAGCCCGGGTACCCTCGCATCGGTGAAGGTTGACCCGATCTTCGACCCGCTGCGCGATGACCCACGGTTCCAGGAGGTGCTGCGCTGCGAGGGACTGGCCCAGTGAAAGGCGAGCCGTCCAACGAGCCAGGTCAGCCCTGGCACCACGCCCACGCGCCGGCGATGACCGCGCGTCAGTCGCGCTCGGGTGCGACCCACAAAGTCGGGAGTGACACGAAAAGGCGTTGGCGCCCACGGAACCCAGATCCCCCCGGAAGCGCTCGTTCCCCTGTCGGACGACGGTCGCGAGCACCAGGTCCAGGTCGTGCTCGGGTAGTCAGGTCCTGGCCCGGATAGGGTCTTATGCTCATTAGGGAATGAAGACTCCACCCGATTGAGGCTCTCGCCTCCCTTCCATACGATTCGTGCGTCTAATTCCATGTTTCGTGGGAGAAAAATCCGAATGAATGCGAAGGCATGGACTATTGTCGTCGCGCTGAGCTGCTCGCTCCTCACGACGGCATCGGTGGCATCGGGCAAGCAAAGGGAGCCAACAGGACACGCCTTCCTGGTCAAGGATATCGATGGCACCTTCGACACCGACGCCGGCTCCTCGCCGGGGCCGTTCGTGGAAGCCGGCGGCGCCGTCTTCTTCGGTGCCACATACGGACTGTGGCGCACCGACGGGACCCCTGCCGGCACCGTGCTGCTGAAATCGATCGGCGTCTCCAGCCTCACCAACGTCAACGGCACGGTTTTCTTCGCCTCCGGCTCTCATCCATCGATCGCCTACGGCGGCGCCAGGCTCTGGAAGAGCGACGGAACGGCTGCCGGCACGGTGCTGGTCCAGGACAAAGGGCCGGCGAGCGTCCAGAATAAGGGCTTCTTCTCTCTCACCGCCGTGGAGGACACGCTGTTCTTCGTCCACAACGTCGACAGTACGTTTACGCTCATGAAGTCCAACGCGACCACCGGGGTGACCGGGAGTGTCGCCTACTCGGGGGTGTATAGACCGAACTTCCTCACCGCCGTCGGGCGCACCCTCTTCTTCACACGCCTCATCGGCGGCGGCGGCGGCAATGAGCTCTGGAAGAGCGACGGGTCCGAGGCCGGCACCGTGCTCGTGAAGGACATCAATCCCGGAGACGGGTCCTCCAACCCAAGCTCCCTCACCAGCGTCGATGGCACGCTCTTCATGTCGGTCTTCCACCCCGACCACGGCACCGAGCTCTGGAAGAGCGACGGGACCCCAGCGGGCACCGTGCTCGTGAAGGACATCAATCCCGGAGCCGCATCCTCCGGCCCTTCCAACCTGACCAACGTCAACGGCATGCTCTACTTCACGGCATTCCGCTCCGACACCGGCTACGAACTCTGGAAGAGCGACGGGACGGATGGCGGCACCGTGCTGGTGATGGACATCGAGCCCGGGGCCGGCTCCTCCACCCCAGGAAACCTCGCCAACGTCGATGGCACGCTGTTGTTCTCGACCTCCCAGACGGGAACGGGCAGGGAGCTGTGGAAGAGCGACGGGACCGCAGCGGGCACCGTGCTGGTCAAGGACATACTAACGGGGAGCGGCGATTCGTCACCCGCATCGCTCACCGCTGTGGACGGAACGCTCTTCTTCACGGCCCTTCGCTGGGACACCGGCATCGAGCTCTGGAAGAGCGACGGGACGGATGGCGGCACCGTGCTCGTGAAGGACCTGAACGTCGGGACCGGCGACTCCAGCCCCCAGAACCTCGCGAGCGGGATCGGCAGGCTCTTCTTCTCGGCCTCGCTGCCGGGCACCGGGCGCGAACCATGGAAGAGCGACGGCACCGAGTCAGGAACACTGCTCGCGAGGGACATCTACCGCGGGGCAGGCTCGTCAGCTCCGGGCAGCCTGGTCAGTGTCGGCAACAGGCTATTCTCCACCGCCAGCACTCCCAGCAACGGCCGCGAGCTGTGGATGCGCGGCAGGAACGCCAAGGGGACTGAGCTCGTCAAGGACATCGTCGCGGGGGCCGGCTCGTCCTCCCCGGACTGGCTCACCTCGGTCGGCAGCGCCCTGTTCTTTTCGGCCTCCCACCCGGACCACGGCACTGAGCTCTGGAAGAGCGATGGGACCCGGGCAGGCACAGCGCTCGTGAAGGACATCGAAATCGGAGCCGCCTCCTCCGGGCCTTCCAACCTGACCAACGTCAACGGCATGCTCTACTTCACGGCATTTCGTTCCGACACCGGCTACGAACTCTGGAAGAGCGACGGGACCGAGACGGGCACCGTGGTGGTCAAGGACATCAACCCGGGAGCCGGCTCGGCGGGACCAACCCAACTCCTGAATATTGACGGCACGCTCTACTTCGGCGCCTTCAGTCCCGACACAGGCATCGAACTGTGGAAGAGCGACGGGACGGCCGATGGGACCGCGCTGGTCAAGGACATCAACCCAGGGGCGGCCTCGTCGGGCCCACTCGCACTCGCCAACGTCGACGGCGCCCTCTTCTTCTGGATCTATGCCGCCAACACGGGCTACGAGCTGTGGAGGAGCGACGGGACCGAGGCGGGTAGCTTGCTCGTCAAGGGACTCGGCGGGAATTGGGTAGTTCCGCTCGCTGTCGTCGACGGCAATCTCTTCTTTCAGCTCGGGAGCGCGCTGTGGAGGAGCGATGGAAGCGAGGGGGGCACGACACTGATTCGGGATGGCATCCTTACGACCAGCTACGGCCGCGAATGTGGTGATGGTGGCTTCGCCTCAGTGCAAGGCACGCTGGTGTTCGCCGCCCGGGACGGCAACGGGTGCGAGCTGTGGACGAGCGACGGTGTCACTGCCGACCTCCTCACGGACATCAATCCGGGGCCGGCCAATTCGATGTGGTCGACCTCGCCCCTGAGAAGAGTGAACGACCTGGTGGTATTCAGCGCCGACGACGGCGTCCATGGACTCGAGTTGTGGGCGACCGACGGCACGAGCACCACACGTCTGGTCCAGGATATCGCCGAGGGAGCGGGCTGGGCTGCCCCGCGCTTCTTCACGCCGGTCGGCCCCCTCGTGTACTTCACCGCGGACGACCACATATCGGGGATGGAGCTATGGGCGATCCCGAGATCGACCCTCCGTAGGAGCCTGCACATGGGCGAAACCACCCCCGATTTCATCGCCGAGGACGAACCGAGACTCGGACGACGCGCCCGCGTCGACGAGTTCCGCGCGTTTCTGCCGCTCTCCGAGGACGACGCTCGTGCGGCATCCGACTCCGAGGGAAGAATGCCCTGAAGCGCAGTCGCCGATCGAGATTTGCGACTTGCCACCAGGCCTGCCGGCCCTTCCGGATTCCGGCGACTTTGTTCCCAGTTGCGCAGCGTGTGAACGCACCCAGGGCTTCGGCGCCCGAGGCGCTGTCGTACCGGTGAAGGTTGACCCGATCTTCGACCCGCTGCGCGCCGACCCACGGCGGTCCGAATTCGGCGACGAGGCTGGGGCGCAACTCGACACTGCGATTAATTGGGCGCGCTACTCAGAAGTTTTCGCCTTCGATGACGATACTGACGAGCTTTATCTGGAGCCCTGAAAGAGCTGGACACGAATCTCTGGGCTGTGGCGGATCACGACTCGATGGCGAGCATCCCGTCAGCCGCCTTCTACGGCATCGCCATGTCAGGGAACTTCTGACGCCAGGATCAGGATTTCCCCGATTGTTTCGCCCACCACGTCGGCCCATGATGCGCGGCGGGTCGGATGGCCCCACCTGGCTGGCTCTCGGGCCGCCGGGGAATGGCTGTCACAACTTACACGTTCGTACATCTCTCCCCGCAAGGTGTGCGAGAGGCATGTCCGAGAGGAGGGATGTCATGAAAACACGCATGGCCTGGATCGTGTTTGTAGTCCTGTGCTTGGTCGGCTCGGTCGCGGCGGCAGCCACCGCGAAGATGAAGCCGGCCGACGAGCTCAAGATGGGAATGCGGATGCTCTGGGAAGAGCACATCACCTACACGCGAAACTACATCCAGCGCGCTGGCCGATCTTCCCGATCGGGACGCTGTTGCACAGCGGCTTCTGAAGAATCAGGACGATATCGGCAACGCGATCAAGCCTTTCTACGGCGACCAGGCGGGGCAAAAGCTCGCCACGCTCCTGCGCGACCACATCATGATCGCTACCGAGGTCGTGAAGGCGGCCAAGGCAAACAACAACGAGCAGTTGGATGCCGCGCAGAAGAAGTGGACGGCCAACGGGAAGGACATCGCCGCATTCCTCAGCGGTGCTAATCCGAACTGGCCGAAACAGACGCTGGAGAGCATGCTGCAAACACACCTCGATCTGACGACGGGTGAAGTGGTCGGCAGGCTCAAGAAGGACTGGGCGGCGGACATCAAGTCCTACGATGAGGGTCACGCTCACATGCTGATGTTCGCCGACACCCTTGCGGACGGAATCACAAAGCAATTCCCGGAAAAACTCAAGGGCTGACCCAGACTGATTTCCTGTCACCAGGAGTTGGGCACGACTCAGATCCAGCGGGCGACAACAGAAGTCAGGTCCAGCTCGTTATGGGGACGGACCAGGGGGACGGTGGGGACGTTCAGGGCGCTCGTGAGGACTCCGTTCGATCCTGGGAGTGCGCTCGGGCTTGGATCCGGCGCATGCTCGAGCATTGTCGATCTTGCCATCGCAGTTGTTGTCCAGCCCATCGCAGGCGCTCTCCCGCGCCTCGCACGCGGCGAATATCGCCCTGAATGTCAGAGGATTCGAATCCTGCACGAACGTTAGGCTGGCGACTCCGCCATCGTCCCAGGAGACGAAGTAGTGGTTCGTCCCACCGATCATCTGGCGTGACGCTGCGACGAGCGAATTGGATGACCCGAGGATCGACCCGCGGCTGAAGGGTGCGACGGCCTGGAATCCGGATATCGACAGAGTGGCGCCCGGGGGACTCGACTCATAAGTGTTCATGACGGCTTCAGGGGTGAGCGTGACGGTGTCCGCGCCACTCAATCCGCTCGAATCGGTCACGGTGAGCACGAACTTCAGCTCGGAGTAGTACGGGTGATCCGGAGCCGTGAACGAGCCGCCGTCAATCCCCTCGAATTCCGCGATCTCGTGCTCGTGACAGGTGTCCGGACCACTGTCGCAGTGTCGAAGGATGACCTCCCAGCGCATCGATTGCGGCCCCAGGTTGCCGTCGATGACGTCCTGCCCCAGCCCGGAGAACCCGATCGCCTCGCCGACCCGCCAGGTCCCCGTGGCGATCGGCGTCGTGATGACGGCCTGCGGCCCGGCATTGCCGGCGGCGATCGTCATCGTTGTCGATGACGACGCGCCGTCGTCATCGGTGACGCGCAGCCCCACGATGACGTCTCCCGCGCTCCTGTACTCGTAGGTCGCCTGCGGCATCGACGCGTCGTCGTATTGCCCGTCTCCATCCAGGTCCCAGGCATGGGTGAGCGTGGTTCCGGGATCGGGGTCGGTCGAGCTGCTGCCGTCGAAGCTCACGGTCAGCGGCACAGGTCCGCTTACGGGGTCAGCGTGAATCCTCGCCGTCGGTGGAGCGTTCCCCGCGTTGTAGGTGATCCTCCGGATCGTCCCACCCACATGATCCACCACGAAGAGATCGCCGCCGGGACCAGTTTGGAGTTCCACAGGGTATGGGTCGCCAACCTGTCGCGCGTCGACGGCGGAGCTCAGAAAAACGGTCCTGCTGCCGATGAGAGGATCCCCGGAGCCGGGAGAAGATGCAGTCATCACCCAGACACAGCCGCGCGAGAAGTCCGAGAAGAACAGGGCTCCATCGTAGGCTGCCGGGTAGACGCCCCCCTGATAGAACGCCAGTCCCGAGATCGACGAGCCCATGCTCGCTTCGCATGGATCACCCGCGTACAGGGGAACGTCGTGCTCGTAACGGAAGTACGACGCGGTCACGTCACCGGCGGCGAGGCTCGTGCACAGGTGCAGGCCATCGTTGTATCCGGCGAGGCGGTCAGGCCCCTCGAAACATGGCCAGCCGAAGTTCTCCACCACCGAATCGTCGGGGTCGTCAATCCTGTTGATCTCCTCCCAGTCGTACCAGCCGACCTCTCCGACCCAGATCTCACTGGTTCCGGGACGCGACGTGATGCGGAAGGGCTGCCTGAAGCCATACGCGATCACCGGATCGTCCGCCGCGGTCGGGCCGCCGATGAGCGGGTTGGTGCGCCAGGCCGCGCCTGTGTCAGGATCGAGGCGCACGATCGAGCCATCAAGCGAAGCGTGAGCGTCGGGGGTCCTGACGCTCTGCGCGCGCAGCGCGCCCCCTTCCGCGTCCGGTTTCGATGTGGGCGTGCCTCGCGACGTGGTCGGGTCGCCGCATGGATTGGCGGGCGTGGGGAGCGCGATCCCGGTGCGTGTTCCGCCAGTCTGCCCCCAATCCTCGAAGTCGGACGTGGCACCGTCGCCGGCGCTCGCGTAGAGAGCACCTTCCGGACCGAAGACGAGCGACCCGACCGAATGGCCGGGGAACTGCTGGCACCATCTGTTCTCGAGGAGAACCTTCTCGCCACCCACCAGCGTGTTGTCCCGATTGACGGTCAGGCGCGATATACGGCCGTTGACGACGCAGCCGTCCGCGCTCGGCCCCGGTCCGATGATCATGCCGTTGGGATCCCTGTCCTCGCAGAAGTCGGGATAGCGAGGGGCCGGGTGGGCCGGGTCGAGCGGATCGAAGTTGTACGTGTAGAGAGCGTAGATATAGGGGGTCGCCGGAAAGTCGGGATGCAGCGCCAGGCTGAGCAACCCTCGATCCCAGTAGTTGTGGACCTTGGGCCCGAGGTCGGCCACCACCGTTGGGGTGGTGTCGGTCAGGTTGTCGAAGACCTTGATCACGCCGCTCTTCTCCGCGACGAAGACCCGGCCATCGGGGGAGAATCTCACGGCCGTTGGATCCGTCAGATTCTGGATGACGACCACTTCCTTGAAATTCTCCGGAAGCGCAATGCTCTTACCTGTCCCTCCCAGAACGAGGGCAATGAAAAGAAGGGCGATTGATGTGAGGAATCGGACCGTGACCATTGGCGCACCAACCTGCAGGGCCATCACGGCCGCCGCGGCCGTCGCATCGAACCCCGTGCGCGTAATGATCCGCCGACGTCGACCTAGCGCACAACCCGGTGGATACCCTATTGACTGCTCAGGAGGTGCCCGACGGCTACTCGTGAAAGTAGTCTCGCACCTTCGCCGCAATCTGACGGTCGGTCAACTTGTCGACTGTCTCCATGGCGACGATGCGTCCACCGAGATTGGCTTTCTCGAGACGTTTCTTCATCTCCCCCTTGGCCTCGCCCGGGCCGAAGATCAGGATCGAATCTGCATCGCGGATGGCCGCGATGACCTCATCGTAGTAAACGTTGATATGGCCCGTGAACTCTCGCTCGCGGCTGTCATCCGCCTGAGACTTCTGCGTTTCGGAGGGTGTCGTCGAGCGCACACCGGAAACCCGTCCCGGATGCTTTTCGACGTGTGACTCGATGACCCTTGTTTCTTCCCCTTTTTCCGAGACCACGACAATCACGGACTTTCGATGGTCAATCCACAAACCCACGGTCGTTTTCATGGACCCTTCCTCTCTGCGTCAGGGGCCTCTCCCCGTTGGTCCCAGTATAGGTGCGTGCGCGCTGCGACCGCCGCATTGGTGAAGCCCGTCCAAAGTACCTATGCGAACAACAGCCGCCGATCGCGGTCCCCGGTCTCCAATAGGCTCTCGCTGTCGGCTAGATCGCGCGTGAGCGCCAGCGGCTCGATGCGCGCGATCTGACGCGCGGTCAGCGCGGGAAACACCTGATCCTCGGCAGGGGTCAGCGGATCGGCCACGTCCTGGGCCCCTTACTCTCCAGCGCGGTGCGTACCAGCGCTTGCATTCGGCTCTGTGTTATCGAGCACCAGTTGACTGCGAGCTCGGAGTCGTGTAGAAACCCATGTGTCCACTCAATCGAGGGAAGATCCCGGCAGGCGGGAAGAAAGAGAGGTAGTCCCATGGCTACAATCACGACCAGAGACGGAACGGAGATCTATTACAAGGAGTGGGGCTCCGGTCAGCCGATCGTCTTTCATCATGGCTGGCCCCTGAGCAGTGACGACTGGGATACGCAGATGCTCAACTTCGTCGAGAAGGGCTACCGCGTCATCGCCCATGACCGGCGCGGCCATGGCCGGTCGAGCCAGGTCGGCAGCGGCCACGACATGGCCCACTACGCCGCTGACGTCGCCGCCGTCGTCGAGCATCTCGACTTGCGCAACGCCATCCACATAGGCCACTCCACCGGCGGCGGCGAGGCGACCCGCTATGTCGCTCGCCACGGCAAGGGCCGGGTCGCCAAGCTGGTGCTCATCGGTGCCGTGCCCCCGATTATGGTGAAGTCACCGGCCAATCCAGGCGGTCTACCGATCGAGGTGTTCGACGGTCTCCGCAAACAGCTCGCCGCCAATCGCGCGCAGTTCTACCTCGATTTCTCGAGCGGTCCCTTCTACGGTTACAACCGGCCGGGTGCGAAGGTGTCCCAAGGCGTGATCCAGAATTGGTGGCGCCAGGCGATGATGGGCGGTGCGAAGGCGCATTACGACGGCATCGAGGCCTTCTCGGAGACGAACTTCACCGAGGACCTTATGGTGATCGATGTCCCAACGCTCGTCATGCACGGCGACGACGACCAGATCGTGCCGATTGCTGACTCCGCGCTGCTGTCTGTCAAGCTCCTAAAGAACGGCACTCTCAAGGTCTATGAGAGACTTCCGCACGGCATGTGCACGACTCACGCCGACGTGATCAACGCCGACCTTCTCGACTTCATCAAGGGGTGAATCGGTAACCGAGTGCTAGCGGATGGAGCCGCCCAGCTGCACGTTAGGCGACCCTATCTCATGAAGATGCCCGAGCGGCCTGCGGCGGGTGCGTACCGTGCTCCTCGGCCCACGCCAGTGCATAGTCGGCGATCTCCTCCCACCCCTGCTGGGCGGGCATGAGATGCGAGCGCCCCGGGAATTCCCGGATCTCAGTGATCGTGTTCGACTTGTAGTGCTTCGCGTTCGAGCGTTGGACCGCGGGCGGCATCAGGTGATCTTCGCTCCCCGAGATGAAGAGAAGGGGCGCGCGGGCGTCGTTGTGGTAGTCGACCGCGACGTCCTGTGGCCCGGGGATGAAATTCGCCAGCACGCTGTCCCAAAAAATGCCCCCTGATGCCGGGACATGATAGCGGTCGTAGGCGGAGCGTGCGTCCGCTTCGTCGAATGTGTTCGTGAACGCGTAGCGCCATTGATCGTACGTCAACGCCACTGCCCTGTGGCGATTCGCGGGATTCTTCAGCACCGGGAACGTCGATTTGAGCTGCGACAGCGGCGTGACGCGCACACCTTCCGTAGGTGCGGAGTTGATCGCCACTCCAACCGCCCCATAGCCACGATCGAGGAGTAGCTGCACAAAGGCACCACCCGCCGAATGACCCATGAGGATCGGTGGCGCATCGAATCGCTCGACAACGCCTTCGAGGTGCGCCATGATCGCGGGAACCGTGAGACGCTCGACGGGCGATGGATCGCGGTTGAGCGCCGCGACCTCTGCCTCGAACCCCGGATACGCTGGAGCGAGGACGCGGTAGCCCCGGGCTTCATAGCGCGCGATCCAGTGCTCCCAGCTTCGCGGTGTTACCCAGAAACCATGAACCAGTACAATCGTATCGGGACGTTTCGATAGGGTGGACATGGTGCGTCTCCTTGTGGGTCGCCTTCTGGTGCATGCTCCTGAGCGTAACCTGGAAACCGTCCGCCGTGCAACCCATCCGACCGAGTCGGCTCGACCGGGGGCCCTTTTCGGACTTGCCGCCGGTCGGTGCGCACGACACTGGAATGGAGGAATTCAGTGGGAGAAGATCTTGCCGCAACCAACGTCAATCGCTCGTATGTGCTGGCCGCCACGAACATCGCGATCTTCACATTCATGCTGTTCTTTCTGTACCCGAGGTTCGAGAACGGCAAGATCAATCCCCTGTTGTTTCAGTCGACGCTGGTCGCGATGGGTGTGGCGACGTTCTCGCTCGTGTTCGCGTCGCTTCACTACTACCGGTCCTCGCTTGGCGGCCAGATAAGTGAAGACGAGCGGGCCCTCTACGCCCGGCGAGCCGATCGCTTTTGGCTTCTCGGTTACACCGCGATGTTCCTTGCACCAAGTCTGGTGCTCTTCCTGGTTCGGCTCGTTGCCGTCGCATCTGTCTGGCTCGCACTCTGGCTGGTGTACCTGCTCTTCGTGATCCGCTACTTCCCAAAGGTTCAGACGCCGCGGGCATCCCATTAGAGCCGCTCAACGGTGGGATTGAGCATCGGGCTCATTGCGGGGCTGGCCAACCTCGCCGGGGTTCTCCCCCGGCTTCTGTGTTCGCGGATCGGCGGCGGCGTCGACGTAGCGTGTGTCCGTAGGCCCATACCCTGAGATTGCCACAATGACGGAGTCATCGCCGGTTCTGGCAAAGTGGTTGTGCTGCTCGCCACCAGGCTCCGAGTAGACGCTGCCGGGCGGGAGGGTTTTGAGCGCCCCGGCATCGAAGCGATCGCCGTAGCCGAATTGCCACATCCCCGAAACGACCGTGGCGACGCGATCATCGCGGTGGGAGTGTGCCTGGATTGTGGTATGCGCGGGCACGAACAGCAGAATCGTATAGAAGCCCTGTCTTGATGGGTCGCCGAATGCGACCTTGGTGTGCACCCCGGGAACACCCGAGCTTCCGATTTGTTCCGTGCCGCGTGCCTCCGCGCGAATCTCCTCTGGAGTCATGCGCATTTCCGGAAGCGCCGGCCCGGCCGCTCCCGCGGCGACGAGGAGTGGTATGGCCGCGATCAGGAATCTGCTCGACATGGCATTGTCCTCCTCACAGGAACTTCACAAGCGCGTCGGTCGTCTCCTTGGGGTTCTCTTCGAGTAGCCAGTGTCCGGTGTCCTTCAAGACGATGACGTTGGCGTTCGACGCCACCAGTCTCGTCTGCCGCCCGAGCACATCCCCCAGCGACTTCTCCCCGCCGAGGGCCAGGACCGGGATCGAGAGCTTGGTCTGGCCGAAGCGGGCGAAGTCCTTCGCAGCCTGCGAGAACGAGGCGAAATAGCCCCAGGCGGCCCGCATGCGGCCAGGGCGCGCGTAGGCCTCGGTGTAGGCCTTCCGGTCGACCTCCGGGATGGATCGCGCCCGATCGGCGGCGAAGTCGTTCCAAAAATGCTCGAAGTAGATCCGCTCGCGTCCTGCGACCAGCGCCTCCGGGGTTGGACCGTTGAAGGTGAAGTGCCAGAGGCCGGTGTTGCTGACGACGTCCTGCCACTCGCCGATCCCGGGCAGGAAAGCGTCCATCAGGACGAGCTTCTCCACCTGGGACGGGAATTGGGCAGCGTAAGCGTAGGCGACCATCAGACCGATGTCGTGTCCGACGATCCGGGCTTTCTCGATGCCGAGAGAACGGGCGAGCGCATGAACGCTGGCGGCGGCCGATGTCATGTCCAGGCCGCTGGCTGGGATCGACGAATCGCCGATCCCCGGGAGGTCAGGCGCGACCACCGTAAACCGTTCGGCGAGCAGCGGCATGATGGGTCGCCACATGCGCGAGGTTTCGGCATACCCGTGCAGCAGGATAAGAGAGGGCCCATTCCCCGCCGTCAAGTAGTGAAGCTTGACACCGTCGACTTCCGCGCTGCGAGAACTGATGGTATCGTTTTGCTCCGCCGCAACTTCAGACACGCCGGTCAAGGCCGAGAGGAAGAACAGGACGACCACGCTCAAGCAACGAACACGTTCCCCGGTACGAAGCATCGATACCTCCTTGAATGAGTGCGCATCATCATAACAATCGGCCGCCGCACCCGTGATCGGGATGGTGGGAAGTCCGTTTCGAACTCGCTCCGGTTGGTCGAGAACCTGCCGAACGCTGTCCTACTGGTCTATCCCGACTCCGGGCACGGCTCCCTCTTTCAATTCCACGAATCCTTTACGCGACACGCCGCGGCATTCCTGTCCTGCGACTCTCCGTTCGCGCCGTATTGAGTTGACTCCGCATCCGCCCGCATGCGGATGCTCGACGAACGGCTAGTGCGACTCCGCCAGTACCCGATGGACGAGCTGAATGCAGACGCCGCCCTCGCCGACGGCGGCCGCGACTCGCTTGACACTGTTGGCGCGGACATCGCCGATTGCGAACATCCCGGGGCGGCTGGTCTCGAAGAGGAAGGGCGGCCGGGAGAGTGGCCATTTCGCCGCCGCCAGTGTCGCCGCGTCGAGATCTGGCCCGGTCCGGACGAAACCCTTGGCGTCGAGCGCCACGCAGTCACGCAGCCACGTAGTGTTCGGATCGGCGCCCGTCATGAGGAACACGTGATGAATCTCCGCCGTGGTGGCGACGCCGTCGTGGTCCCTCCACGTCACGCGCTCCAGCCGCGGGCCGCCCTCGAGCGCGGAGATCTGCGTCCGCGTGAGGAGCCTGATGTTGGGTGTCTCCTCGATGCGCCGGATGAGGTAGCGCGACATGCTCTCGGCCAGGCCGGGCCGGCGCACCATCATGGTTACCGTCCGGGCGACGCCGGACAAGAACACCGCCGCCTGGCCGGCCGAGTTGCCGCCGCCGACCACGATGACCTCCTCATCGCGGCAGAGCCGCGCCTCGACGGGCGTGGCGGCGTAGTACACACCGAGCCCTTCGAAACGTGACAGACCGGGCAGATCCGGCTTGCGGTACCTGATGCCTGTCGCGATGACGACGACTCGGGCCCGGAGGCCGGCGTCGGCGCCGATCCGCACCCGGTACGGCCGATCGCAGTCCAGCGCCGATACGGTCCGCGCGACCGCCAGCTCCGCCCCGAACTTCTCCGCCTGGACCAGCGCCAGGCGTGCCAGATCGTGCCCGGAGACCCCCGTGGGGAACCCGAGGTAGTTCTCGATCTGCGAGCTCGATCCGGCCTGTCCGCCGGGTGCATTCCCTTCGAGCACCACGACATCGAGCCCCTCGGACGCCGCGTACACGGCGGCGGACAACCCGGCCGGCCCGGCGCCGATCACCACCAGGTCGCGCACGACCGTGTCCCGAACGTCGTTCAGACCGAGACAACCTGCCAGCTCCTCGATCGTGGGCTGGCGCAGGACGTGGGTCTCCTGGCAGATGACAATGGGGACGTCCTCGACACGGAACCGCAGCCGGTCGAGCGTCTCTTGCACGGCGGCGTCACGCTCCACGTCGAGGTACGCGAACGGGTGGCTATTCCGGGTGAGGAACTCCTGGAGCACCAGCGTGCCGCTGGAGAAGGCCGAGCCGATCAGGACGACGCTCCGGCCTCCCTGCGCGACGAGCGCGGCCCGCCGCAGCATGAACGCCCGCAGGAAGATCTCGCTCAACTCGGAGTCGGTCTGCACGAGCGACCGCAGTCGGGCCGCCTGAAGCTCGAGGACGCGTGTCGGGCCCCGGGCGCGCCCGTGCGCCACCACCGGCCGACCCGACAGGAGATCGACGTCACCCGTGAAGGCGCCCTCCTTGCCCACGGTCACGACGTGGTCGGCGCCCAGCAGGATCTCGACCGCGCCGCTCAGGATCACGAACAACGGCCGATCGCGGTCGCCGGCCTCCCACAGGCTCTCGCCGTCGGCGAGGTCGCGCGCGCGCGCCAGCGGCTCGATGCGCGCGATCTGGCGCGCGGTCAGCGCGGGAAACGCCTGGTCTTCGGCAGGCGTCAGCGGACCGGCCACGTCCTGGGCCCCTTACTCTCCAGCGCGGCGCGGTCCCAGACGCCGAGCCTGGCCGCCGTCTCGTAGGTGCTCTCCAGGAAGTCGAGCACCAGTGCGTCCGGCGAGGGAGAGCGCCGCACCGCCTCGTACGGCAGGATCCACTCGCGCAGGACCGGGTGGTACGACGCCTCGGCCGGACGGATCTCCGCCTGCGGGCAGCCGGCGGGCTCGGGATAAGCGTAGGCGTAGAACGCCGGCTCGCGCACCGGACCGCCGCCGTTCCCGGGCCACCAGCCGGCGCTGATGCACTCGTGCGAATACGCCTCGCGGGTCGCCCAGTCGGGCAGGTTCGGGATGCCGCCCGGGTGGGGCGGCGCCGGCCGGCCGTTGAAGCGTGTGCACGCCATGTCGAACGACCCCCAGAAGAAGTGGACCGGGCTGCACTTGCCGATGAACCGGCCGCGGAACTCCTTGAGCAGCCGGTCGGCCTGGACGAGCGCCCCCCAGAAGCGCTGCGTCGCCCCGGCGTCGTACGAGGCGTGCATCCTGTCGGCGTCGAACCGCACAGGATTCTGGACTTCGTTGGGCTTCGGGTGGAGTATCCGAGCCGGGACGCCGAGCGAGCGCAGCGTGTCGAGGTAGCGGCGGTAGAACTGCGCCACCGTCTGGGGCTCGAGCGGCAGGAACTCCTGACGGCCGTCGCTGGTCCGCACGGCGAGCCGGTGGTCGACGAAGTCGAACTCGGTCTCGAACGTCCGGTCGTCGTACGGCACTGGTGAGGTGGACAACCCGCGCGCTGTCACATGAAGCGTCGCCTGCCACCAGTGGTTCTGCACCGGCGCCAGAGCCAGACGCGTCTTGCCGACGATCTGGCTCCAGAGATGA
>Ga0137325_1000147_pt1 | contig 16067 bp, 24 predicted proteins | sample EasRivERMZT469_2_FD_102294 | JGI IMG/M metagenome (GOLD analysis project Ga0137325, IMG submission 102294) | Soil microbial communities from meander-bound floodplain in the East River, Colorado, USA - East River MetaG ERMZT469_2 | ecosystem: Environmental > Terrestrial > Soil > Floodplain ...
AGATCGTGCGGACACGGCGTTCCTGTTCCCCGGACATACTCTGGCAACTGCGCCGGATCGGCGTCATCGGATCGGTGGCGAGGCTGTAGGCGATGCACAGGTTGCGATTGTCTGTGTGGCGCGGCACGATCACGAGCAAGCGGAAGGCGGCCGGCGACATCGAGACGGCGGGGTAGACGCTGAGCGTGACCGGCTCGCCCCAGAACGCATACATCGCGGCCACGAAGAGCAGCGGCAACTTCATGTACGCAATCCGCGTAGATGCGTACGCATCCTGCGTAGATGTCGAGGGCGTCGACTCATGCTAGACTTCCGCCGTGGAGTTCCAGAGGCTGTATAACGAGGCGCTGTGGACCCTTCACGGCCCGCCGCTCATCAGCCGCAAGCGCCGCCGCGGGTTGGTGGCGGTCATCAACACGCAACAGCAGACGGTGCCGTATTGGGGCCGTCCGGACCTGTTGGCGCGCTTCATGGCAGTGCTGAAAGCCAGAGAGGCGCGGCTGATTCGCCGCTATTCCCCGCACGATCCGAATCGCCTCCCGTAGCCTCACGCCACCAACTCCCAGTGATGCCCACAGGTATTGCAGTAGGACCGTGGCGCCATCCCCTTATCTCGCACGGTTTCCACTTGCCGATCTTCGCCACACTTCCCGCAGTACATTTGCCCCTTGGTCGTGCGGCCGGAAAAGTGGATCTCCTGGAGCCGCCCGCTCCGATCAATCACGGTCAGCTTCAGCCAAATGCCGTCGCGCACGGCTGTGATGACTTTGGCGCCCTTGAGGGTCTCGCAGGTTTGGTCGTAGTAGGTCGTCGTCACGCCACGCCTTCTTTTTGTCGTTGATATTCCGCGTAGAGTTGTTTCGCTTCGTCGTCGTTCATGCGTCGCCGCAAATACGTCGTGGTCCGCCTGACGTAGGACTCGGACCACTTCGGATGCAGCCGGTGTAGGAGTTCATGGATCAGCGTGTCCAGGATGACGTGCACCGGGTTGACACGAATCTCGCCCTGCCGTGTGCACTCGCCATGCACGAAGCGATACGTGCTCGACCGTGGCATGAACTCTTCTTTGATCCAGCCCGCCTGAAGCTCCAACAGCACGGACGCGAAGAGTTGGTCATCCTTTGATGCCCGTTTCACGGCGTGTAGCTCATGGTGTTATAATTCCAACATGCCAGCAAACTACTTGAAGCCCAACGCTAAAACCAGAACCCCCGGCTACGACACTTGGCGTTCTATGCGCCAACGATGCCTTAGGCCCGACCAAAGGCAGTACAAGGACTATGGAGGCCGAGGCATATCTGTTTGTGTGCGGTGGAATGTGTTTGAGAATTTTTTGGCTGATATGGGGCCGAGACCAAGTGGTCGCAGCCTTGACCGTATTAACAATGACGGCGACTACGAACCCGGCAATTGCCGCTGGGCCACGCGCACGCAGCAGCAAAGAAACAGGCGCGACGTACGCCCGATCACGTTTCAGGGACGCACCATGCTGATCTCGGACTGGGCTAAAGAAATTGGCGTCAAAACCAACACGCTCCAGTCGCGTCTTGATGTATACGGCTGGACACTTAAGCGCGCGATGACGACAAAGCCACGCAATTGGGGCAGGTAGGCTAGGGAACATAACCTTCAGCCTTCGCGCACCCGCCGCGCCAGAGTTTCGGCGGTGAGAGATACCCCAGCGCGTCCAGCTCTCGCCGCATCGCCATGTGCTGCTGCACATCCCCGATCACCCGCTCGCGCACAAGCTGTAACCCTTCAGGTGTCAGCCGATTCGCCGCCCGCCACTTGGACTGGTTCATCTGCACCTTGGGCTGCTCGAGCCGCAACATCGCGCCGAGTGATTCCTGTGATCGGCTGATGCCCTTGGCGCGAATCAAATCCGTCTTGGTGTCCTGCACCAGCATGTCGCCCAGTGCCGGGAGCTGTTCTTCCATCAGCGCGCCGTTGAGCATCGGCAGATCGTGGCCCGTGATGTAATGCCCCGTCACCATGTCAGCTTTGACATACGCCGCGCAGAACGCCAGCAGGATCGTGCGCAGTTCCGTCTCGCCCAAGAGCATCACGGTCACATCTGATGGCTTGTCGCACCACGCCCACGCAATCGCCGTGACTTCCCCCGTGGTGAAGTCCGAACCGAGATAGGACAACGGCCGGTTCTCGATGTCGAAATCCAGCACGCGCATGGGCCGCTGCGTGATCGCAATCGTCGAGGGGTGAACAACGATCCGATTACTCGGCGTCGTCGGTTTGGGGATGATCTGAATCTGCATGGTCGACCACCTTGATGTCAAAGGCCATCCCCTCGGCCAATCCCAAGACCGACTTCCCCGACTTCAACGCTTCCACTTCCGGACCTAACACGTCTTCCATGAAATCAATCGCTTCGAGCCGTTGTTTGAGGCGGAACTGTGCCCAACGAATCGCTTTAAGTTTGCGTTCCTGCCTGCCGTCTCTTGAAAGCATTCAGCCTGCTCCTGATATGGGCGCGTAACATACGGGTCTGCTCGATCGTCTTCGGATAGAAATAGCGCGAGCCGAGCTTGATCCGTTTCCGAGCCGTCACCAGCACCTTCGCCTTTCGACGCGGGTTCAGGCTGCCCCACTGCGCCCGTTGGTTGCAGGGCATCGCTTGCCAACACGGCTGGCAATATGATTTCTTCGTGCGCGCCGTGGGCCGTGTCGCTGGTCGTCCACACCCGCGAATACACAGCCGCTCAGTTGATGCCAATCTTGTTCGTCTTCAGAAACACGCGATCCTTCGGCGTCAAACTCGCTTCCCAGCTAATCCACGTCGCGGGCACAAACACCGCATTGCCACAGGCCACGCAGGGCGACAAGTCGATCTCATCCAGCGGAATCGCCAGCCCACACTTCGAGCAGAACAACTCCTGCGCCATCACCGCTCGAGCCTCGCAATCGTGCCGTTCGCCCACGAATCGACAATCCGCCAGCCCTTTTGCGCCACCAGCGTCTCGTTGCCGCAGCACACCGACAGCGCCTCATGCTCGTGGAGGGAGGTGTAGATCCAGATTTGGTTCTGCTCGGTGAAGACGTTCTTGACGGGCGAATCGCTGTTCCCGCCCCGGTTGTAGGCGCCGGTCTGCCAGTGCGCGTCGATCTTCAGGAACACGTCATCGCGGAGCCGTTCGGCGCATGTCACCTGTAACGTGCCAGGTGACGGCACGTGGCCCCACTTGCCCGCTTCACAGTGATAGGTGAACCCTGGCGTCCAGAGCTCGCAGACCGCCGCGTGCCAGACCAGTTCGTTCGGCGTCTTGTGGGGATCGTTCTTGCCGCCAGGATAGTGGAATCCAGGCTCGACCACCTTCGCGGGTTCGTCGCTGATCCACGGCTTGCCCGTTTTCGACTGCACTTCTTGTGCGTGGCGGGCCTTCCGTGCCCATGCCGAGTCTCGCGGTGTATGGATGGTGCCGAAGTCGAGCACAGGCGGGATGATGGCGTTCGGTTCCTCGTACAGACTTTCGTACCACCCGTATGAGGTCGGAACCTTCCCATTGTAGGCAGGGAAATCGCGCACGGGGTCGGGCTTGTCTTTCGTGGCTGGTTCGTTGACGCGCTCTTTCACCAGGCACCAGTGACCCCGCGCAATGTCATCAATCACGGCGTCGAACTTCTTCCAGTTTTGGTGGGGATAGTGGGCGACGGAAAAGTTGCAGCGCAACCCGTAGGATTCGAGCAGAGAGAGAAAGGCGTCGAACTTCACAAAGTCGAAGTGTTCGATGCGGTAGTCTGGCGTCTCTGCCCATGGCAGCGGTCCCATCACACGCGGCATGTTGAACCCGAACGCCCGCATCCACCGGAGGTCGGGTGTGATGTCTTCCCCGCGCATGTAGCGGAGAAACAGCAGGAAGCACGAAATCCCGCGCCACTGGTGCAGACTCCCATCCTCACGGCGGAACGTCACACCATCGACGGAGAGGCGTCCGCGCTCGGGTGGAAACCAACCAGTTACAGAGGACGGCCGATCAAGCAACAGCATTAAACTTGCGTACCGGCAAGCCACGATGTAACGCGCTACCGGTCTCGTCAAACACCCCCACGAGGCGGTCGGTGCTCAGTGAGAAGGTTTCAAACCCACGCCCGATGTTTTCGAGTGGATTGGCGTAGACGTTCCCCTTCTCATCCATCGCAATCACGTGTGTCTTGTTCGGATTCGTGTACGCCGAGTACTTGCCAGGCTTCCCATAGCTGTCGAGCGGAATGAGGCACTCGTCGTAGATCACGATCTCGGTATTCGCCATTTCTAACTCCTGATCCGGAGTGGGCACGGTATAGGCCACCGGCTTCCAGCGGTCCTCGTTGTAGGCACGGACGCCGAAGTGCTGATCGTTCGCGCCATTCGGTTCGCCGTCGTGAATCTGATACCAGATCGCCGCGTGATATTTCGCATACTGCGGCCAGAGTTCGCGGGCCTTCTCGGCTTGTTCGTCTTCGGTGATCGGCGGCAGGCTGGGATAGCCAAACTCGCTGATGATGATCGGCAGTCCGTCCGACAACGCTTCCATTTCTTTGAACCAGGTGTTCTCGTGCGGGTCGTAGCTGTGCCACGTCAGGTGCGTCATACCGGCCGGCCAGCCCTCGCCACGTACGGCACGTGCCCACTTGAAGCATTTCTCGTTCGTGTTGCTGCACGTCGGCCCGCCGATGGGTACGCCGAGCTCGAGGCCGATGCGGCAGAACTCGTTGAGGATCTCGCGGTACACCCACGGCCACAGCGAGAGACCGCGATACATCGCCCACCAGTCGCCGTCGTCTTCGTTGCGGCACTCCACAAGATCGCCTTCGGTGAACAGCGGCGCCACAAGGCGAATGCGCTTAGGGTCGGTCAGCGTGACGATGACGGAGAAGCCCGCCGCTTTTGCATCCCGCACCATCTCAACGGTCGTGGCGTCGGTGCATTCGTGCGCGGCAATGCGCGCCATGCGGAAGCCCACGCTATACAGGAACGCCAGTTCCTGCGGATCGACCCACGCTTCGATGTGCGTGTTGATGCCTGGTATCATGTAGCCCCCATCACCATCTCGTAGACCCCCGTAGGCACGTCATCAAAACTCACCAACACTTTCCCGCTCTGCCCGTCCTGCTCGCACCAGCACACGATCCACGCATCGTCGAGGTGCGGATTCAGAATCACTGCGCCCCGGCTGTCCGTGCGAAACGGCAACGCGGGCCCCGAGAACTGCGGATCGCCGTCTTCGTGCTTAAACCAATTGCCACTGCACGAAATCTCACCCCGCACTGGAGAGCCATCTTCGTAGCGCGCAATCACCGTGATCATCGCCAGCGGGGAGCCATTGCCGGTGCTGAGCCGTTCGCGCTCGAGATCGCCCGTGGTCATCAGTAGGGCGGCTAGTACGAATGGCCTCACAGCTTTCCGCGCCGGTCCCCTTCAAACATGTGGATGTGCAGCGACTGCACGACTTCCGCCATCTTCGTCAGCGCGGCCGTGTTCTCGCGGATCACCGCGATGAGCGTGGCGGATTCCAACCGACGCTCTTCACCCACCTGTTTCATCTCTGCCGCCGACGCCAATAAATCACGACGGTAGAAATAGAAAAAGAGCACGAGCAGACCCGCCATCGGCCCACCAATTTGGAGTGCCCACTTCCCGAGTTCGAGTCCGGTGTTGTCCATCTCAGCGCACCCGCAGTGTCGGCCCACCACTCCACAGTCCTAAGACCTGGAGCAGATACAGCACGATCACGATGACGAGCACGACATGAATCACGGTGACAATGGGGGCGGGAATCCCAAACGCCCCCGAGAGCGACCGGACCACCCAAAACACGAGACCGACGAGGACGAGGAAGACGACGAGACTGATGAGATCCATATACCCCTCTGTGTTAGACTGCCGCCTTGGTGAAGCCCATACTCACCGCCGCGACGTTGGCCGCGTGGATGCTCTACCCAAGCCTCTGGCTACTCCCACTCACCGCAGCGTGGCTCTGGGCCTGCGTCCATGACTCATCGCAGTCCCAACTTCTGAAGTAAGGTATTCAGCATCTCCGCCCGTTCCGCTTCCTGCTCCGCCAACCGCTGATGCATGGCCGCAATCACCGCCGCGTTGTCCGCTTCGTTGAACGTCGCATCGGGCTGGGACGCGCCGATCCCCAACACGCCAATGTCTGTGCGCGTCGGCTCAGCCGTCTGGGCGAGGTCCGTGATGGCGGTCGCGCCCTGGAGCTTGGACAACAGCGGCATGAGTTTCCCGAGTTGGTCGCTAACGCCAGACGCGGCGCGAGACGCGATCCCAGGCGCGGCTTTTTCGGCCACAGGCGCGGCGGCCGTCGGCCCAGCCACGACGCGCCCATCCGGGCCGTAGAGCTTCAGCAACTCGCGGCCCATCGATTCGGCGTACTTCTCGGCCGCCGGCAAGCCCTTCGACCGCGGGAGGATGTCCGTGGGTTTCACCTTCACACCGGACGTGCTTTTGATGTAGTTCTGAATCCCGAGCGCCTTCCCTGCGGCGTCGGCGACCGGCTTGGACTCGCCCGCCATGCGTCCGCCGACCGTGCGAATGGTTTCCTGTTTCGGTGTCACGCCAGCCACCGCCAACCCAGCAATGGCACCGGGAACGCCTGCAGTCGCGCCGCCGACGCCGCTCGCGGCCAAGCGCACGCCCGCGTTGATCATCTTTTGCGTGGCGGATGGATGATTCGCTGCGAAGCGGCCAGCGACCTTTGTGGCGCCCTTCGCCGCCGCAGGACTGTTCCGCGCGGCCATCATGAGGGCGGTCGCGGCACCGGTACTCTTGCCCTTGGCTTCTAGTTGTTCCGCGATCGTCGCCCGAAGACGCTTATCTGGCACATCCGATTGCGGTGGTGGAGTCGCCGCGCTCGCCTCCGCAAACACCTCGTCTATGTCTGCGTCTGATGGCGGCTCTGTGCCATTCCACCGAAACGTGACGGTCTGGTTTGTGGCCGGATTGCGGACGGTATATTCAGGCATCTACTTCGTCACGCTGATGATTTCGTATTTCTTGGACCCACCCGCTTGTGGCGCGGGAGTGGTATCGCCGCCCAAGAGCACGTCATCAAACACCGTGGCCGGGTCGAGTTTGTACTTCGTCACCTGCGCCTCGATGCGCTTGCGCTGTCCCTGATTAAAGGTCTGCATTTCCGTCAGGAACGTCCGCGCCGTCTGCACCATGCCGTCTAGTTCTTGGTCGGTGAGACCGGCGCCACCGGAGGCCAACCGCTCCATCGCGCCGTCGATGCGCGACAGCAGGGACTGCCCCGCCGCCGTCCGCGCATACTCTGATTCGCGCACGACTGACGTGGGGTCGAGAATCTTCTGGAACGTGACCAAGACAGCCTGCGAACCGGCATTGCGATTCCCGCCGCGGAATTGCTTGAGGCCAGATTCCATGAGCGTGAGCTGTCGCGTCATTTCTCGCGTGGACTTGTTCGCATCACCCCACGCCTTCGCAAGACGCTCCGTTATGCTGAACTCTTGCATCGGCTTCAGTGCGTCGGCGGGCGAGGGGATACGGTCATCTGACTGCCTGAACGACTTATTGAACGCCAGCAAGTCGTCGCTGCTGAGTTGATCTGGCGCCTTCCCGCGTTCCTTCGCAAAGGCGGCCAGCGCCAGCCGCTCCGTGGTCTGGACGCCAGGATTGGTCGACGGTTTAATCGGCGCCACGGCTTCCGCTAACTGCCCCAGTTCCGCGAACGTCTTCCCCGCAAACTCGCCCGACTCCACCTTGGCCGTGTTGGCGAAGTCCGCCGCCTGATCGCCGTAGGTCTTGATGAACTCCGCGTATTTCTCTTTCGCGCGGCGTTTCTGTCCGGCCGCTACCTTCGGCGTCATGTTCGGCACGGCGGCCGTCAGCCGATCCGGGGCCAGCCCAAACACAGACGCGGCGGATTGGGCGCGTTGCATCACTACGTTTTCAGCCTGTACAGGATCGGTGGCGGTGGCCGACTGTCCTTCGATTTCGCCCGAGATCAGCGCCAACGCCTGCCGCAGCTTGTCCATCTGCTGCGCGTCCATCTGCCGGTCGTTGTCGGCTTGCAGATTGTCGAGTTGCGCGCGGTGCATTTCCTCGGCGCGCACATCCGCTTGTTGCTGGTGTTGTGTTTGCTGCGCGAGCGCATCCCGCCGCGCCCCGCCCCGCAAGACCGCTTCGAGGGCCATTGGCCCGCCCGTGGCGCCCGCCATCGCCATCATCGCCAGCCGTGGGCCGTCCTTGATCAGTACGTCTTTCAGTCCCATGGCTTAGAAGGACTCTCCGATCCCGCTCCAGAAACTATTCGTGTTCTGCTGATTCAACAGCCGGTTCTGGGTGGAGTTGTTGAGCAGCGCCATCACGCCATTAATCGAATTGATCGGCTGCCCCCCAAGGCCCAACGTCTGCAACGCGAGTTGTGTGCGCTGTACCGGCAGATCCGCCGACAAGGCGCTGGTGCCGAGTGCGCGTTCACCGGGTTGGCTCACCAAGTTATCGAGGTAGTTCACGAAGTCCAGATCGCCACGCGCGGAGGCCATGGGCAACTGCGTGAGGTACTTCAACAGTTCTTGCGCTTCCTGTTCGCGGCTGCGCTGCTCTTGAATCTGCTCGTACGCCACATCCCCATGCACCCGTGAGCGGGACTTGTCATACTCGCGGTCGATGTCCTGAAACATCTGCTGGGCAATCCCCGAGGACGGATCGAACCCGCGTGAACCGACGTTGTTCAGCGCCCGCTGTTGCGAGGCCCCGCGATCGGCTTCTAACGGATCGAGCAACCGCGTCTTGATGATGTTCGACTCGCTGTCGGTGTAGGCGGGCTGTTGCAGCGTGTCCACCCGTTGGTTGATGAACGCCATCAACCGCTTCACCGCGGCATCGGTCTGCGCCCGCACCTGGGCTTGCTGGGCGGCTTCCTGCTGCATCTTCGCTTGTTGCTTTTGGTAGAGCGAGGTCTGGCTTTTCAGCAACTGCTCGTATTGCTTCGTCAGCGGATCGCTAAACTGCGGGCTGTAGCCCGACAACAAGTTCTTCCCGGACTGCCCGGAACCGGTGTACCACTGCCAGTGGGCGTTCGGGCTGCCAACGTTGCCGATGGTATCCGCCCAAAACCCCGGCCCGGTGACATCCGCCTTCTCAAAACTAGAGCCGGGATACCACTCCGAGAACTGCGGGAAGATAGACGCCAAGGACTGCGTGGTCGCTGGCAGGCCATTCGTCAACGACATGAAATCATTTTGTGCGTTACCGGTGCGTGTTTTTCCTGACGCCTTCTTCTCCGGAGGCGGTGCGTTATAAGTCGGCGCACCAGTCCACCAACCGAGTTCGTCTAGGGTTTGATTAAAGGCGTCCCCTCGATTTGGTAAGGTCGGTCGCAAACGGTTATAAGTGTCGAAGGCACTGTGAATGTCGCTGTCGCTCACCTTCCCATACAAGAAAGGCCTGCTTTTGACGTGTTGCTGCGCTCGTGGCTTAAACCAGTTGTACTCGTCGTCCCATGACGTGTACGCGTCGGTGTTGTTTGCCGCTGGCGCGGACGGGTAGTTGCCGTAAAGTGGATCAGCGCTTGACATTTACGTTCTCCGTTGTCCGCGAATTAAATCTTCCATACTGGGAATAGCGACATCACTCAAGCCGTTCATCGGATACGGCTGCCCGTTGTTGCCCATGTTCGGCAAGAGGCCGTACGCCATCTTCGTGACGGCTTCATACAGCGGATTTTGGTATTGCGTGCGCTGCTCCTGCTGGCCGAGCAACCGCGTGGCTTGCGCCTGATAGCCGCGTTCCTCATCGGACGGGCCGTGATTGCCAAGAGCCGCTGGGAGTCCTGCGAGCGCCGACAACGCCGCACGAATCGCGCTATCACCCAAGCCGCCACCACCGTCTCCAAGGGCATCCGCGATCTTGCCGCCGTAGCCACGACCCACCGACGACGCACCACTCGCCGCTCCAGCGGCGGCAGCAGGGCCGAGGCCACCACCGCTCGCACCGGGGCCAAAGATGCTCGGGCTCGTGCCCATGCCCGTCCCGATCGGCGTGCTTGCCAGTGTGGGGAGGCTCGCCGCAGCGCCTGCCCCTGCGCCTATCGGCATCAGCGCCCCGCTGCCCATCAGCAGCGGACTGCCCGCGTGCGCCGCTGCACCCGCTTGCGCCGCACCCATGCCTGATCCGAGGCCGCCAGCGCCCACACCGCCGCCACCGCCGCCAAACATGCCCGCGATCGGTCCAGCGCCCGCCGCGCCCATCGTCGCCAACGTGGCTGCTGTGAGGCCCGCGCCAATGCCGACGTTCTTCACGAGGCGGTTCTTCTCGTTCAGGTTGCCCGCGTTGTCGATATGGACGCCTTCGCCCAACGGGACGCCGTTCTGTTTGAGCACCGCTTCCAACTGCGCCTGCTGCCCGCGTGACAACTGCACGCGATTCATGTCCTGCCCGATGGACGCGAAGAAGTCCTGATACCACGGCTGCTGCTTCAACCAGGCGTTGAACTGATTGATCTGATCCGGGCCGGACGATCGAGAGGGGGTTGCTGCCATATCGCTCCTTACGCCATCACCATCTGCTGCACACGTCCATACGCCTGCTTCGCGTCCGCGAGCTCGAGATTGATCACATCCAACCGCGCCTGGAGATCCTTCCGCCGTTCGCGCTCGTAGACTTTCGTGGCGGCCAACTGATGCTGCAACTGCGCGCCTTCATGCTTAATCTGCGCGATCCGCGTCTCCATCGCCTGAAGTGGCACATTCGGCTTCGGCTCGTAGGCGTAGAGGTGTTTCGTCTTCATCAGCGGACACTTTTCAGGCAACTTGATCGTCACGCCACGCGCGAGGGCGAGGGCCATCCACCATTCCAGATTTGGCCGCTGAGACACGTACTCGTATTCCGTAGCCAGATGCACCCCGTAAATTTCAATCGCTTGATAGCCCTGCATGATCGCCCACGCCAACATCCACGCCGGCGTCGAGCAGAAGTAGTCCGTGCCGAAATACTCTTGTATTTGCTGGCGCGGAAACTCTTGGACGTGCGCGGGCCAGCCCTGCGGTTTCTGATTCACGAAGACTGGGAACGTCCGCGACTTCAGCCACTCCAGATGGCCTTGGGGTCGGAGGTACGCCCCCGCTGGCACGTCGGCCACGCTCACCTTCGTCTGTCCTTTCGGACGGAACGACATCTGCTGGAACGGATGCAGATCGAAGTGGTAGGAGTAGCGCGGCAGATCCGCCCAGCCCTTCCGCCACGCCAAAGCGTAGCCGTCGTTGAGGGTCAGAATGTCAATGGACGGATCCGCCCAGGGGGTCTGGGTCCACGTCGGGGCCGTCCCGACAATCGCACAGGTCTTTTTCGTGTCAGTCATTCGATATACAGCGAAAATTGGGCGCTCGTGCTGCCGGACTCCGTTTTGAAGTACAGGCGTTTCGCATCGGCAGCGCGGGTCACAGTGAGGGGGACTCCTAATCGTGCCCCCACCGCGCTCAAATCCACCACTTGATGGGCTAAATACGGCGTGCGCGCCATCCCGTGCTCAATCGAAAACTCACTCGTGCTGGCCGCTGTCGTGCTGGTCAACTTGTAGCCCGCGAAGTTCTCCGCGTTGGCGGTATCCATCGGCCCAAACCGCAAATTGGGAAACGCGGCGTTGATCAGTTCGGTCAACGCCCGCTTGGTGTTCTGCTCTAAGCCGCCAAGGAGATGGAGGAGACCGCCGATACTCGCCATTACAGTTTGTGGAACGTCGCAATCGTTAGCGTCGACAAGCTGTGCGTGCTCACATCCCGCAGATACACCTCTGCACGCACCCACGGCGACCCGCTCAGCACATCGAACCGCTTCAAGCCCTGCACATACATCGCGGCGCGGATGCTATTCGACGGCGCCCCCGGACACCCTGCTACCGCCCGTCCCAACTCCGACCCGCTGGAATCCAACAACCGACACTGCACGCTCCCGGTCGACGCCGCTAAGACATCCGAGGGGACCACGCTCACGCCAAAGGCATAAATGCCGGTGGTCTGCGGCGTGAACCGCTCAGGATTGGAGGACGTGGAATGCACCGACGAATTGGTGGCGAAGACTTGATGTGTCCAGGGAATCGCCAGCGTCGTCGCATTCGTCAGATTTATCACGGTCGACTGCACCTGGACCGCATCCGGCGGCGGCAGTACGGGGCGGATGGTGAACGTCGAGGCACCCACCTGCAAACTCGCCAGTGTCGAGGCGCCCGCTTGCAACGTCGCCACGGTCGAGGCCCCGGTCACGTTCAGGGACGCACCCCCAAGCGTCATTGCGTGCGTGATCGTGCCGCGCAACGCCGCCACGACCGCTGACAGTTCGTTTTGGAGGTCGTTCACGTGGCTGGCATCAATCGCCTGCCCGTTACTGCGAACCGAAGGGGAAAAATCAGTTGTGGGATAACCCATAGCTCTCTCTAGTCTGAGAAGGAACGAACATTCGACTCAGGGACGATTTCCAAGCTGTACGTAAAAAGTTTAAAAGGCTCCATGCCCGAGTAATTGACCTTGAGCCATGCCGTCCGCCCTTCGGCGGCGAGCGGTTGCACCTTGCTGAACATCCGCCGTCCCGATCCGCCATATACCGCCGTGCCGTAGAGCGCCGTGCCGTACTGCGCGAGGCCCGCGCCAATCGTCACGCCCTGCGATCCTTGCGACACTTCATCCAGCACCGGTTCCACGTTGAATGCACCCGAATGCGGTTCGTATTCGCCACGGACGGTAATCAGTCGCGCCCGATGCAGCCCGAGCGAAATATGCGGACCTTCGTACTCCGCGGTCATCGCCGACGAGTTCGCGCTGAACCCGGTGCTTTCTTCAAAGAGCCGCCCACCTGAACTCGGCCACGTGATCAGACGGCCGCGATTTCCGGCTGTCGGCTCGTCGCCGTTGAAGTGGATATACCCCGCGATGTCGCGATCGGTATCCGTCCAGGCGGGCGTCTCGGTTTCCCGCGTGCGGTTCAGATCCAGCACAAATTCCCCCCGCGTCCCACGCGGATAGATGCGCGGCAACGCGTTCCGCACCTCTTTGCCCTTGAACTCATAGACCACGGCGGCATTGGACAGGGACGTGGAAGGACTGTTCTGGATGAGATCGCGCCACGCGGGTTCAATATCAAAACTCAAGAGCTTGTCGGTTGCGCCGTCAAACACATGCGCGCCTTCCGCGGAGAGATGCAGCACGCCTTGCTCGATGACTTCGGTGGCTCTCGGCCCCAACGCCCCGGTATGCGCGCCGGCACTGGGACGGACTTCAAAGTCCAAACTCGTCTGGCCGATGATCAGGAACGGCTTACTCTGGCCCCACACGATCAACGTGTCCCCGAGTGGCGTCAAGGCGGTGATTTCGTCGCCCCGCTCAAAGGGAATATCGATATAGAACAGCGTCGGCCAGCTCTGGTTCTGAAACAGTTCGGTAAAGTGCAGCCGGTTGCCCACCGTGGCGGATTTCGCCCACATGCGGTTCTTCCAGACCACCCCAAACTCATACGGCCCAGGCACGTCGTGATTGGTCGGGGCTTCCGGATTCGCGGACCAGTTTGAGGACTGGATGAGAATCGTGGAGTTCGCGCCGCCGCTCTGTGCTTGACTCGAGACCTTCCGCAACACCGTTTCTCCCGCCGTGACGTTGCGGGCGTAGGTCACAATCGCGTCCACTTGGGCATCCGAGCTGTTCGCGATCTGCGCGCTCAAGGATCCAGTCGACCCCATCGTGTACTGGCGCGTGCTGCCCAGATTCGACTCATGCGCGAGGCCGCGGTCTTTATAGGTGAAGCCCACTTCATAGACGTTCGCCAAGAGTGAGCCGCTCGAGACCGCCGAGGACAAGGTTGATGTGGCTGTGGGCGCATCAATGCCCATGCGGGTCCAGGTCAGGCCATCAGTGCTCTTGGCGGGACGATTCACCGCATCAAAGACCGCCACCAGTTGCCGGTCATACGGGAAGAACACTTCCCCGCTCGCGCTGATCGTGGAGTACACCGCGGTGGAGTTGATCTGCCCGGAATCCCGCACCTGATAGACCGCCCCGCCGTACGCAATCAAGGTGATCTGTGTGGAGCCGAGATACGCCCGTTGTCCCCCTTGGATCCGATCCCCGCCCAAGGTGTTGCTGGAATACGCCGCGTAGCCGTCGCGCATCACAAGGGCGCCCGGTTCCTTGAGCGAGAAATTCCGCATCACCCGTGCGCGATTCGGCCCCACGAGCGTGGGACTCCGGCGCAAATCCAGACCTCCGGACAGATCGGGGACTTCCACGAGTTGCGGGCGGCGTTGCGCCAGCGGTGCGCGGGTCTTCAGCTTCTGCGCCATCAGAACATGCGATCTGTCGGTGGCGATTTCCGGCGAAACAGTTCCGCGATCCGTGGCACCGCGTCCGTGGGATTCGGCGTCGCCATCGGCAACGGGGGCGGCGTCTGTGGCATCTGGGGCATCTGCGGTCCCTGCCATTCCCGCTGTGCTGGTCCTTGTGGTGCTGGTGCGCCCAGCGTGTCAATGCCGGGGACAATCCTCGGCGCGGGCGGCGTCATGCCCATCGCGGGCGCACCGCTTCCCATCTGCGGGCCTTGGCCGTGTGGACGTGCCCACATCTGTGCGCCGTCACTGCCCTGCTGCTGTGGCAAGCCCGCCATGCGCGCAAACGCGCGGAGAATGGACGGGTTCAGATCGGTCCCGCCCTGACCCTGCAACAGCGGCGCAGGGGCCAAGAGCGGTCCTCGTGGGTACTTCGGCACCCGCATCGAGAGGACTTCTATTGCCTGCTGATAGCGGTTCGGTTTGGGCTGCTGCCCGCCGCCCTCATCGCTGTTGTCGTCTAAGAAGGAGACGCCTATGGCCATGTCAGTCCTTTGTTGGCTGTAACTGCAACGGTCCACCTGGTGCGAGATTCACCACGGCGGGTTCCAGATTCTTAAATTCCGCGTACGGACCAGACACCGCCCCGGTAAATCGCGGGGCGCGCACTTTCACCGCTTGGATGCGCTTCTCGCCACACGCACACACTGGTGCGCCAGAGGGGTTGTCACCGATCTGCGCGTCGTGCCCACACGCAAACGTGATTCGCATTAGTAGTTGTAGCCGCTCATCGGCGTCGGGAGTTCCCCGGCGCTGCCGCGCTTGCTTCGCATCTCGCCAAAGTAATTGCGGCCGGTGCGAATCGTCTGCCCACCCCGCGGACGCCGATCACTGATGTACCGCTCCACCCACCCCAGAAAGATCTGCATCTGCGTCTGCGAGCCTTCGATGTTGACGCGCAACTTCTCCAACTTATGGGCTGCGTAATGCACCAACGCCTGCTGGTAGACGCCCAGATCCGTCCGTGTCCCCGTCGATTGCCCACTGGCCACGGAAAACGGCACATCCGTATCGCTCGTCATCGCTTGCGGCGTGGCCACGTAGTTGAATAAGATCTTCCCGGTCTGGCTCGAGCCGATCTGCGGCGGCGGATACAGGCCCAAGTAGCGATTCCCCGCGTCGACGCGCTCATACCAGTAGCGCGGCGTCCCTCCGGTCGATGTCCGCCAGCCCGGTTCGTACTGATTCAGCCAGTCAATGTCGCGGCGCTCAAACTGCTGCCCACTGACGCAGGTAATCGTCGCGGAGGCGCCACCGTGGGAACTCACGAGTTGATATTCCGGGCGCTGTTTCGCCGTCCGCACGAAGTCTTCAGCGGGAATGTTGACGGTCGATTCCAGGCTGTATTCCCGCACGCCATGGGAGGACACAATCGTGCTCTGGCGGACGTAGCACTCCGTCAGATCGGCAAACTGCTCCAAGCCTTCGTTAATGCACTGCTTCCGTCGGCCCGTGGTAAACAGCCGTGTACTGTCATCAGTGCCGAGCTCGTAATCCAGCGCCGAGGAATAGAGGTGGCTGAAGGTCCGCTCCCGGCTCGGGGGAGGACTGCCGCTAAATTGAAACAGTAAAGGCATCGCCTATCGGTCTCCGTCTGATTGCGCGATCACGGCCGGCTGTGGTACGTTCATCTCCCCGCTCATGGAGGTGCCGATGCTGCTGTCGATCGCGCTCGCCTATCTCGCCGGACTCGTGACCTTCCCCGTCGTGCTCTGTCTCATCGGC